>Ga0183100_1000054_pt1 | contig 180572 bp, 178 predicted proteins | sample Biomet2_FD_127789 | JGI IMG/M metagenome (GOLD analysis project Ga0183100, IMG submission 127789) | Microbial communities from bioreactor (seeded with anoxic lake sediment) at LBNL, California, USA - Biofuel metagenome 2 | ecosystem: Engineered > Bioreactor > Anaerobic > Unclassified ...
AGCAAAAGCTGTTTTCGCTGATTTCCGTGTTGTGCCCCCCGCGTCAGACCCGTAGAGATTCTGATGTTTGCCAATTAATCGTCGATAGCCGCCTACACTGGGCAGTCGAACCGATTGATGGCGAATCGTCATGGCTTTACCTGCCTGAAGCCGCATACGTACGGAAAATTGCAGGCTGCATGGTGCTGACCATAGACTAGGGCCCAACCGGAGACGAGGGCCGCAAGGTCCTCGCACCGGACGCATTAGAGCCTCTGCTCGCTGTTTTCTCCCCCGATCGCATTCTCTCCCGATTACTTTTCTGTCTAACCTGGTTGGATTGCTCAAATTTCTTCAATTATTAGACGTAATGTCTAATAATTAAGGGTGTGACAAGATTGCAACACCCAAAAAAGCATTTTTTGGGATTAATATTTGACATGTTGTCGTGAATTTGGCAGTCTGGGATCAAACAAGCGGCGGAGTACAACATGCAATTAGACATTGAGCGACTGATCGAAGACTTTGGAGGACCCGGACGGCTGGCGGAAGCTCTTGCCCGTGCGTTTCCCGAGGAGCCGATCTCGCGTGCCGCAATTTACAAATGGAGAGAGCGGGGTAGTTTGCCATTGATGCAGTTGAACAAACTGGCTCAATTGGCGGCTAATCAAGGCCGAAAGTTTGACTACAGCGACTATCTGGCGTCAACCACTACGGCATCTGCACCAGGGAGAAATCACAAGATGGGCGATCGACTGTTTATTTTTGATACCACCTTGCGCGATGGCGAGCAAAGCCCCGGCGCGGCAATGACGCGGGATGAAAAGCTGCGTATTGCGCGTCAGCTTGAACGCCTGGGGGTGGACATTATTGAGGCGGGTTTTGCTGCAGCCAGTCCTGGCGACGCACAGGCGATTCGTGCGATTGCCGAAGTGGTAAAAGACTCAACCGTCTGTTCTCTGGCACGCACTCAAGAGCGTGATGTGCGCGCTGCCGGTGAGGCGATTCGCCCGGCGCAACGAGGGCGGATTCATACCTTTATCGCCACCAGCCCGATTCATATGGAAAAAAAGCTGCGCATGACGCCCGACCAAGTGGTCGAGGCTGCGGTGCAGGCGGTCAAGATTGCATGTGAATATACCGATGATGTCGAATTTTCTGCCGAAGATGCGGTGCGCTCAGATATGGATTTTCTGTGTCGTATCTTCGATGCGGTGATCAAGGCAGGCGCGCGAACCATCAATGTGCCCGATACCGTGGGGTATTCAGTCCCGTCACTGTGGTATCAACGGATTCATAACCTGATTGAACGCGTTGACGGTAGTGATCGGGTGATCTGGTCTACCCATTGCCACAACGATCTGGGTATGGCGGTGGCTAACTCACTGGCGGCGGTGGAAGCCGGTGCGCGCCAAGTTGAGTGCACCATTAATGGCTTGGGAGAACGTGCCGGCAACGCCAGCCTCGAAGAGGTGGTAATGGCATTGAAGACGCGTGTCGACATCTTTGGCCTGGAAACCGGTATCGACAGTACTCAGATCGTTCCGACTTCGAAGCTGGTGTCGTCGATTACCGGCTACCCGGTACAGCCGAATAAGGCGATTGTCGGTGCGAATGCATTTTCACATGAATCGGGTATTCATCAAGATGGCGTGCTCAAGCATCGCGAGACCTACGAAATCATGTCGGCTGAAAGTGTGGGCTGGAGTGCGAATCGTCTGACTCTGGGTAAATTGTCTGGCCGTAATGCGTTTAAGACCAAGCTGGCGGAAATTGGCATTGTATTGCCTAGCGAAGAAGCGCTAAACGCTGCATTTGCCCGCTTTAAGGACCTTGCGGACAAAAAACGCGAGGTGTTCGACGAAGATTTGCATGCGCTAGTGTCCGAGGGCGTGGGGTCTGTCGATCATGAAGAATTCAAGTTTATTTCGCTCAAAGTGAATACAGAAACCGGCGAAGAGCCGCATGCCGAGATTGTTTTTGCCGATGATGGTGTGGAAAGGCGTGCTTTGGGTGGTGGTTCTGGCCCGGTGGATGCCGCTTTTAAAGCCATTGAGTCGGTGGTGGAAAGTGGCGCTGAACTGGAACTGTATTCTGTGAATGCGATTACCAAGGGTACCGAGTCGCAAGGCGAAGTGACCGTACGCCTGGGGCGTGGCGGTCTCGTCGTCAACGGCCAAGGTGCAGATACCGATATTATCGTAGCGTCGGCTAAGGCCTATCTGTCGGCGCTAAACAAACTCGTCAGTAAGGCGGAAAGGGTGAACCCCCAAGTGTGATCTTACTGACAAGCCCCTCACCCCGTTGTACTTCCGTCCCGTTGTCGACGGGGTGTATAGCCCACAAGGCGCCAACCATTCATTCTGCTGCTTTATCGAGCGGTAGAAAAACAGCTGACTCACGAGGTCGGCTGTTGGTGTTTGAGCCCAACATCGCGTCGCGTGGGCGCTCTATTTATTCCACCAGCAGGTATTCGGGTTCCGCCAAAACCTTGTAATGCAGCGCCATCCTTTGCCAGTGCACAGCCCAAAACACCATGGTTGCAGGCACAACGGCTTGCTGGATTGCGGGTATCAGGCACATGGCAGACAAAATCACCGTAGCCATCGTAATGGTGATGGCTCCGTTGCCCGGCATCTTGCGTTTAGCTAATTCTTTTTGCAGCCCAATCGACAGCATCACAATGTACGCCATGTACCAGAACAACCCCAATATAGGTAGCAGTGCCAGCCAGATCATCGCGGGTGCCAGTGGGCGCAACTCTGGTGAGATGGTGCCCATGGTGCGTTGCAGAGTACGAAAGTACAAAATATTGGCGATTAGCATCGCAGTAAGCAGCAGAAACAATAACACCAGCGAAGTGGTGTCAAGCTTGTTGAGCAGGCGCGTTAATTCATCAATGTTCATCTTGATTGACTGCTTTCCTTGAGTCGCTTCTATGCGTCAATGGCTTGCGCCTGGCGCGATATTGAGTCATAAAACCGGTCTTTAGTTACCAATGAGGTGGTCATGATGGCCAAGGGTTTTTTTGTTACCGGCACCGACACTGAAGTCGGTAAGACCTATTCTACCGTTAAATTGATTGAGCACTGGCAAAGTGAAGGCAAATCAGTGGCCGCAATGAAGCCGGTGGCCTCCGGGTGCGAGATAGATGCGGCTGGGGTGTGGCGTAACGAGGATGTGACGCGGCTGTCACACGCTACCGGTCAGACAGATTTGAATCTGATGAATCCCTATCGGTTTCTGCCTGCGATTGCGCCGCACATCGCGGCACAGCAGGCCGGGGTGGTGATTGATCTGGCGACGATCGTGCAGCACTACCAATTGTTGCAAGAAGGGCGCGACGTGGTTGTAGTTGAAGGTGCCGGGGGTTGGTTTGCCCCCCTGTCCGATACCCTGTTTATGCAGGACTTGGGGCTTGCGCTTAATTTACCGGTGATTCTGGTAGTTGGTATGCGTCTGGGGTGTATCAACCATGCTTTGCTGACTGCGCAGGCGATTGCGGCTTCTGGTTTGCAACTGGCTGGCTGGGTCGCCAATAGCGTGACGCCAGAGCTGGTTGCGTATAGCGAGAATCTTGAAACCTTGCGGGCTCACCTGCAAGCACCCTTGTTGCTGGAACTGCCTTATCGCCCCTAGCTAAAACTGGCATGTATTGCGCTGCATCATAATGACATCTTGTTTTTGTTGACTTGACTCCTAGAATGGTATGAGCCGGATACGCCCGGTCTACTTGCATGGCTAGGGGAAGATCAATGGCTTGGCAGCGAATCCTGTTTGCATGTTTTTTCTGGACGCCCCTGGTGCGCGCAGAGCAACTGAATCTGCAGCCTCCTGCGACCGTGATGGCCGTGCAGGAATTTAACCTGCACACGCTGCTCTTGGCTGTGACCGGTGTGATTTTTTTTGCAGTGCTGTTTGTCATGTTGTATGCCATTGTTCGTCATCGTAAGTCCGCAGGGCACACCGCGCGCCAATTTCATGAAAACACCGCAGTCGAAATTCTCTGGACCCTGATTCCCTTTCTCATCCTGGTAGTGATCGCATTTCCTGCTACGCAGACTGTGCTGGCACAGAAACGCAGCCAGGGCGAAGACATGACCATCAAGGTCACGGGTTATCAGTGGAAATGGCGTTACGACTATCTGGACCAGGGCGTCGGGTTCATGAGTCATCTGAGTACCCCTCGCGATGCGCCGGATGCGCAGGCGCGTCCTAATTATCTACTTGAAGTCGATGAGCCCCTGGTCGTCCCCACCGGCAAAAAAATCCGCCTGCTGTTAACCGCCAATGACGTGATCCACTCTTGGTGGGTTCCGGCGTTGGGGGTCAAGCAAGATGCGATTCCTGGGTTTTATCGCGATACCTGGTTTTCCGTGGATCGTCCGGGTACCTATCGTGGACAGTGCTCTGAGTTGTGCGGCAAGGATCATGGTTTTATGCCGATTGTGGTTGAGGCCAGGGCCCCCGAGGATTTTGAGCGCTGGTTGGCTGCGCGCAAAAAAGCTGCAGCCAGCGCGGTAGATGACCCAAATAAAGTCTGGACCCTGGCGGCACTCATTAGCCGTGGTGAAGTGGTTTATCGTCAAAATTGCGTGGCTTGCCATCAAGCCAATGGCCAGGGTATTCCCGGTTCGTTTCCTGCGCTCGATGGCTCCAATATCGTCACTAAAAACAAAGCGGCACACATTGAAATTGTAATGAACGGCAGTAAGCGTAATGCAGCGATGCCCGCGTGGAGTAAGCAGTTGTCCGATACCGAAATTGCCGCCGTGATTACCTATGAACGCAATTCCTGGAGCAATCACACCGGAGAATGGGTTGAGCCAAAACAAATCAAGGCGCTACGCGCGGGTCCTTAAGGGCCATCCGCTTTCAAGGGCCCCTAACGCTTGAGGATTGCACCATGGCTACAGAAGAAGGTTTGTTGGAACATTTGCCTCATCACGGCCCACCTCAAGGGTTGGCGCGCTGGTTGGCGGCCACTAATCACAAGGACATCGGTTCGATGTATCTGTGGTTTGCCCTAACCATGTTTTTCATTGGCGGGATACTGGCCTTATGCATTCGCGCAGAATTATTTCGCCCTGGCCTGCAGTTTTTTCAGCCTGAGTTATTTAACCAACTCACCACCTCGCACGGATTGATTATGGTGTTCGGCGCCATCATGCCGGCGTTTACCGGGCTGGCTAACTGGATGTTGCCATTGATGATCGGCGCGCCGGATATGGCCTTTGCGCGGATGAATAACTGGAGCTTCTGGTTATTGCCGCCCTCTGCGGCACTCTTATTGTTGTCGTTTGCTGTACCGGGCGGCGCAGCGGCTGCGGGTTGGACGTTGTATGCGCCGCTATCCACCCAGATGGGCATGGGGATGGATATGACCATTTTCGCGATTCATCTATTGGGCATCAGCTCGGTGATGGGGGCGATCAATATTATTGTTACGGTGTTGAATCTGCGCGCACCGGGCATGAGTTTGATGAACATGCCGATGTTTGCCTGGACCAGCCTGGTGACGGCCTTTCTGATTATTGCCGTGATGCCGGTGCTGGCGGGTGCGGTCACCATGGTGTTAACCGACCGCCATTTTGGCACCCATTTCTTTAATGCCGCTGGTGGTGGCGATCCGATTTTGTATCAGCATATTTTCTGGTTTTTTGGCCATCCGGAGGTCTACATCATGGCCTTGCCTGCGTTTGGCATTATCAGCCAGGTGATTCCTACATTTAGCCGTAAACCCCTGTTTGGCTATACCTCGATGGTCTATGCGACTGCGTCGATCGGGATTCTGTCGTTTATGGTCTGGGCGCACCATATGTTTGCCACCGGGCTACCCGCCACGGTGCAATTGTTCTTTATGTACGCCACCATGCTGATTGCCGTGCCAACCGGGGTCAAGGTGTTCAACTGGATCGCGACCATGTGGCAAGGCGCGATGACGTTTGAAGCACCGATGTTGTTTGCTATCGGCTTTATTTTGCTGTTTACCATTGGCGGGTTATCCGGTGTGACCTTGTCAGTCGCTGCGTTAGATATTCAGCTACATGGCAGCTATTACGTGGTGGCGCATTTCCACTATGTGCTGGTTGCCGGGGCCTTGTTTTCCTTATTCTCGGCGATCTACTACTGGTTTCCCAAGATGACGGGAAAAATGGTCAGCGAGCCGTTAAGCAAGCTGCATTTTTGGTGGTCGATGTTCTGGTTCAATGTCACTTTTTTTCCGATGCACTTTCTTGGTTTGGCGGGAATGCCACGGCGCATTCCTGACTATGCGCTGCAATTCACCACTTTCAACAGCATTGCCACCATCGGCGCATTTTGCTTTGGTCTGGGGCAACTGATTTTCCTCTACAACATTATCTTCAGCCTGCGCCACGGGAAACCGGCGCCTGAACATCCATGGGAAGGAGCCAATACGCTTGAGTGGCAGATTCCGACTCCCGCGCCTTATCACTCTTTTGTTGAGGCTCCAACCTTAGAGGTGATTGAGAACGGGGTGATCGTTGGCATGCACGGCGGCAAACACGGGTGAGTACCATGCATACCGCGCAACAGCGCGCTAACCGCGCATTACTGATCAAGCTCTTGCTGGTTGCGCTGCTGATGTTCGGTTTTGCCTGGGCAATGATTCCACTCTATCAAGTGGTGTGCGAATTAACTGGATTAAGCCAGATGACGCGCGAGGCAAAACAGGCGGCTTTGGCAATGCCGGTAAAGCTGCGGTTTGATGCCACGGTGCAGCCTGGTTTGCCCTGGCGAGTGCGGGCACTCACCACCCAGCTAACGGCACGCCCTGGGACTTTCGTTAAAGTGGAATACGAGATTACCAATACCAGTCAACGGCGCGTGATTGGCCAGGCCATTCCGCGCTATTTGCCTGCTGCTGCCGGACAGTATGTGAAGAAAATTGACTGTTTCTGTTTTAAGCAGCAAGCGTTTGCCCCTGGTGAAACCCGGCGATTACCGGTGGTGTTTTTGCTAGATCGTAATTTGCCACCTGAAATTCGCTCGATCACCTTGGCCTATAGCTTGTTTAATGTCGCAGGCTAAGAGCCAGCTGAGGGGTCGCAGAGGAATGTAATGAGCTGGATGCGTGCTGTGATTGCCGTGTTTTGTGCGTTTGCCGGTATCCGCAAGGGGGCCGCTTCGGCGCGCGATGCGCGCTTGCGACCCTGGCAGATTGTACTGGGTGCCGCGCTGGCATTGATCTGCTTGATTGGTCTATTACTGGCCTTGGCGTTATGGGCCAGTGGGTAAGAACAAACTCAGGGAGTGGTTTGATGGAACCGGTATCTCAGCCTCAGACACATTATTTTGTCCCCGCACCATCCTATTGGCCGCTACTGGGTGCCGCTGCGCTGTTTTGCCTTGGGCTGGGGGCGGCTTTTGCCGTCAATGGCCGATCCCCTGGCGTGCTCTTGCTCGGCGTTGGCGCTCTATTGTTGCTCTGGATGTTGTTTGGCTGGTTTGGCGATGTGATTCGCGAAAGCTTGCATGGTCACTATCAGGGTCAAGAGGATTTGTCGTTCCGCTGGGGCATGGGGTGGTTTATCTTTTCTGAGATCATGTTTTTCGCCGCTTTCTTCGGTGCCCTGTTCTATGTGCGCGAAATATCAGTGCCGATGCTCGGCAGTTTTAGTCACAAATCGCTGTATCCGGATTTCGTCGCTTCATGGCCTTTGTCGACCGGGCCGGGAATCACCACACACTACCAGGCCATGGCGGCTTGGGGCTTGCCCGCACTGAATACTTTTATCCTGCTGTCTTCTGCTGTGGCGGTGACTTGGGCGCATTGGGCCATGCTGCTTGAGCGACGACGGCAACTGATGACCGGCCTGCTGCTGACCGTGGTGTTGGGCTGGCTATTTTTGAGCTTGCAGGCACTTGAGTACCGGCACGCGATGTCGGAAATGCATCTGACGATGGCCTCAGGCGCGTATGGCATGACCTTTTATCTGCTGACCGGGTTTCATGGTCTGCATGTGTTACTGGGAACGGTGATTTTGTTTGTGGTGTGGCTGCGCGTATTGCGTGGCCATTTTGATGTGCGCCATCACTTCGCCTTTGAGGCCGCCTCGTGGTATTGGCACTTTGTCGACGTGGTGTGGCTGGTGTTGTTTGTGTTTGTTTATTGGCTATAGAGCCTACACCTGGTTTGGCCGCCACCAACCCAGCATCGCCCCCAGGATCAGTAGTAGGAACAGACCAAGCGAAAGTCCAATGCGCAGGGTTAATGACCTGATCAGTTGCTTACTGCCGGGAGTGCCGCGCAATAGCCCGACCAATCCAGAGGCAAGGGATACAACAATGCAAGCGAGCAGAACGAGAAGAATCAGTTTCATGGTCTGGCCTCGAAGCGCAGCAGCGTATTTTCACTCTAGTACGGTTATTGCCATGTTGCTGGCTGCGCTAACCACCTTAGGACTAGCGCATTGGCAATGGCAACGGGGACAGGCGCGACAGGCACTGTTGACCAGGTTTAGTGCGCAGTCAGGGACCGAGCGCGAATTATTGTCCTGGCAGATCGCTGCGCGCCCGGATATGAGTCGGGTGCGCTTTTTCGCTCGTCCGCTGGGCTCGCCGTTGCTGTTGCAAAATTCATCATTAGAAGAGGGACAGGTCGGGGTGCGGGTATTGCAGCCCTACCGGCTCGACGATGGATCGGTGGTGCTGGGAGACCGGGGATGGTTGCAAGATGGGCCCCATCAGGTCGTTCCCCCTGCTGAGCCCCAATGGCTGCGCGGGCGTTGGTTGTCCGCACCGCACCGCTTCACCTTGCCTGGTGCCATTATCGGTAGCTCCGGCCGCCTGGATGCGCTGGACCTCACTGGTTTGCAACAGCGACTAGCGCGACCACTGCGTGATGGGGTGGTGGTGCTGGACACGACGGTGCGACCTCTGGTCCCCTGGCCGGCCCGTCCGGATGTTAATCCTGCACAGAATTACGCCTACGCCTTGCAGTGGCTATTGATGAGCCTGGGGCTGACTGCTGCAACCATCCGCACCGTGTGGCGCAGGAGGCTTGCATGAGAACCCATCCCCCCTCCGGACGTTTTGTGTTGTTGTCTTTGCTCGCGTTTACCCTGTTCCCGATTCTAGTGGCCTATGGCTTTTACTGGTGGGCACCCTCTATGGCGACACTGAGTGTTGGCCAACTATTGCCAACCAAACCGTTTCTGGCGGCTTCTCTTCCTGGCTGGCCCATCGGGTCGTGGAGCCTGGTGAGCGTAGAAGCCGGACCTTGCGACAATCCATGTCAACAGCGGCGTTTTACCTTGCGTCAGATTCGCCTGGCACAAGGAGAGGCTGCAGCGCGCATCGCCAGAGTGCGGGTGCTGGCATTGCATGAAACGGCCGGCAGTACAGAAGAAGTGGGACTGCACGCGCCACACTTGGTCACTCAGTTATCCCGGCCTGGATATTATCTGGTCGACCCGCTAGGCAATCAGGTGATGTTCTACGCGGATGCAAGTGATCCTGTGCGTGTGATTCGCGAGGTCGGTCAGCTGATTAAAATCAATAATGCCTTGTAACGGCAGAGGCCTGGGGACGCTGTCATGAAACTGGTTTGGCTCGCATGGCTACTCGCGTGTCTGGTGGTGCCACTGGGTGCGTATGTGCGCTTGTCACAAGCGGGGTTGGGATGCCCTGATTGGCCTGGTTGCTATGGCCAGATCACCCCACATCACGCCGCGCAAGATATTGCCCGCGCAGAATTACAGGCGCCGGATGGCCCGGTCAGCGCGGGCAAAGCCTGGCGAGAAATGATTCACCGCTACCTGGCGAGCTCGCTGGGTTTGGTGATTGTGCTGCTGCTTATCCAATGTTGTTATCAACAACGGCAACGTCTGGTTGCCTGGTGCTTGCTGTGTGGTGTGCTACTGCAAGGAGGGTTGGGGATGCTGACCGTGACCTTGCGACTCAAACCCATGATCGTCTCTGCGCACTTAGTGTTTGGCATGCTGCTGGCGGCCGGGTTGGCGGTTCTTGCCTGGCGTGCGCGCTTAGCACGCGTGGAAGCTCCGCCGCTTGTGCGCCGTTTGTGTCTGGGGGTCTTCGGGTTACTGTTGGTTCAGATTCTGCTTGGTGGCTGGGTGTCGGCCAATAGTGCTGCCCTGGCCTGCCAAGGGTTTCCGACTTGCAATGGTGGCTGGTGGCCAACCCTGCGTTTTGAGCAAATCATGCCTTTGCTGGGGTCAACGCTGCTGCCGCTTGACGATACCAGCTTGATCACCCTGCACTGGCTACATCGATTAGGGGCTTTAGTACTGAGCCTGGCGCTGTGGATATTCGTGTGGCGTGGCTGGCAAGTGCCGCCACTACGCCGTAGTTTGCTTTGCCTTGGGCTAGCCTGGTGCGTCCAAGTGTCATTGGGGGTGGCAAATGTGTTGCTACAGTTGCCATTGGCGTTAGCCGTTCTGCACAACCTTGGAGCTTTACTGCTGTTGTCGCTGACCTGGCTATTGCTACACCGAGTCAGAAGGAAATCATCATGACAACGTTGAGCATCTATCTGGCGCGCAACCATGTGCGGGCATTGGTTCAACTCTGCAAACCGCGGGTGTTGCTGCTGATTGTTTTTTGCGCCGTGATCGGTATGTTTCTGTCGGTGCCGGGGATTCCCGCAGCCAGTACCGTTCTACCCGCTACCTTGGGAATTGCCTTGGTGGCGGCGGCGGCCGCGATGGTGAATTGTTTGGTAGAACGCACGGTTGATGCACGCATGCGTCGTACCGCCCGGCGAGCGACGGCGACCGGAGAGGTCAGCGTAGTGGAAACCATGCTGGCGGCCTTGTTGCTGGGAACGCTAGGGATGCTATTGCTGCTGGCCTGGGTCAATGTGCTCACCGCCTGGTTAACCTTGGCCACTTTTATTGGCTATGCCGTGGTGTATACCCTGCTGTTGAAACCCGCTACACCACAGAATATTGTGATCGGCGGTGCCAGTGGAGCGATGCCGCCGGTGCTGGGGTGGGTGGCGGTGACGCATCAGATTGATGCAATGGCGCTGGTGCTGTTTCTGATCATCTATACCTGGACTCCTCCGCATTTTTGGGCGCTGGCACTTTATCGACGCGAAGATTATGCGCGTGCCGGATTGCCCATGCTGCCAGTGACGCATGGTGAGCGGTTTACCACCTTGTCGATTGTTTTGTATTCGTTATTGCTCACCGGAGTGACCTTATTGCCGGTTGCGCTGGGCGCCAGTGGTTGGGTGTACTTGCTATCTGCCTTGTTGTTGAATGGGAGATTGGTTTTTCTTGCTGGCGCACTACATCGCCAGTATGCTGACATGCTAGCGCGTCGCGTGTTTTCCTGGTCAATATGGTATTTGACTTGGTTGTTTGCGGCGCTTTTGATTGATCACTATTGGTTGCTGCCGGTTACTTGATGCGTGTTTTTTTTCGATTGTTACGGTTGTTGCTACTGGTGGGGCTGGTATCCTGCCAACGTACTGAGCCAATAAAGTTAAACTTGATTGGCTCTGATCTGACCGGCTCGGGTCTCGGGGGGGATTTTCGCCTCACGGATCACACTGGCGTGTCACGCAGCCTGGCGGACTTTCATGGCAAAGTGGTGGCTATTTTCTTTGGTTACACCCATTGTCCCGATGTTTGTCCGACAACACTGCTAGAATATTCGCGGGCAGCCAAACTTTTAGGTAAAGATGCCGATAAACTTCAAGTAGTATTCGTGTCGGTTGACCCTGAGCGCGATACGTCAGCCGTGTTGGCAGGCTACGTTCCGCATTTTGGGGCGCGTTTTATTGGCCTGACAGGGAATCATGCTGAACTTGCTGCGGTGATGACCGCATACAAAATTGTGGCCAAAAAAGTACCAGAAGCTGGCGGTGGGTATTCGGTGGATCACAGCGCCGGATCTTATTTGCTCGATGCGACCGGGCAAACCAGGGTGTACGAACCATATGGCACTACATCCGCGTCGTTAGTGCATGATATTCGGCAGCTATTACGCTAAAATTAGCTATTGAGTCATCGATATTAATCATTGAAAGTTTTTTACCGTGAGTCAACAAAACGATACCAGCGCATCGGGTTCCGGCCAGCCTTTGGATCTGGCGAAGTACACGCTCGCGTCGCCGGTGGAGATCGCGCACCATATCAAGTCGATTGTAAAAAATGGCTATATGGTCACGGTGTTTTCAAACAAGGGAAAAACTTTCATTCTGACGCGCCTCTTGGAAGTCGATACCAAGACGCAGACCATGGTATTCGATTGGGGCTCCGACCCAGAAACCAACCAGCAAATGCTGGCCAGCGAGCGCAACGTATTTGTGTGCTCGCCCGATGGGGTGAAAACCCAGTTTATTACGGGCCAGGTGCATGAGGTCAGTTACGGAGGCCGCCCTGCTTTTGAAGTGCCGTTACCGACTCAGGTTATCAAATTACAGCGCCGCGAGTTTTTCCGCATTCGCACCTCGGTGGGAAACCCGCTGATGTGCATCATTAACGACTATCCAGAAGCCCCGCTCGAATTACCGGTGTTTGACATCAGTTTGGGTGGACTGGCGCTGTGGCTGCCCGACCTGACTACCCCTGGTTTTGACATCGGCCAGCAATACCTTCACTGTCATGTTGACCTCAAACCATTTGGATCATTGGACTCGGTGTTTGAAGTGCGTCACCGTTTACCCGTGCAATTGCGCAATGGCCAGGATGCGGTGCGGGTTGGCTGTAGTTATATCAATCTGCCCACCCAGTTGGAAAATCTGATTCAACGCTATGTCGGCCAGCTAGAACGCGAACGCCGTGCCATGCAGCGCTAGTTGATGTCTCTTGCGTTTGTTTTCGGCTCCTTTTCCCGATTCCGTGTGTGAAATGCCCCGCTGCGGACGGGTTTCTGGCTGAGGTTTCAGAAACGTAGGCACTTAGGCTTTTTGCTGTCACGCATAGCTTAACCATTTGGCATTGAGCTGCGGCCAGCAAGCAAATTAGGCTAGAATTTTGCAGTATCGGGCTTTTCGGGTATGCTGTTCTGACTGTCCCTTTGTTCTGATTTAGGGATAGATAGTTGATTCAAGCAATTGAATTTGAATTGATAATTAGCATTTCGCCCGACAGATATCATCACATCATGACGCTGACCATTGCCCTTTCAAAAGGGCGTATTTTTGAAGAAACCCTGCCTCTTTTGGCTGCCGCTGGCATTATTGCGGCAGAAGATCCCGAATCCTCACGCAAACTGATCATTGGCACCAACCACGCAGATGTCCGCCTGGTGATTGTGCGTGCATCCGATGTGCCGACCTATGTTCAGTATGGTGCTGCCGACCTGGGTATTGCCGGGCGCGATGTATTGATCGAGCATGGCGGGGTAGGCTTATACCAGCCTCTGGATCTGAATATCGCCCGCTGTCGTATGATGGTGGCGGTACCAGATGGCTTCGATTATGAAGGCGCGGTAAAGCGTGGCGCACGCCTTAAAATTGCCACCAAATATCCTAAGATTGCGCGCGAACATTTTGCACGCAAAGGGGTACATGTCGATATCATCAAGCTTTACGGCTCGATGGAATTGGCCCCTTTGGTTGGGTTGGCCGATGCGATTGTCGACTTGGTATCGACTGGCAATACCCTGAAAGCCAATCATCTGAGCGCTGTTGAGCATATTCTGGATATCAGCTCACGGCTGGTGGTAAACCAGGCTGCGCTTAAATTGAAATACGACACGATTCAGCCGGTGCTGGACGCATTTTCTACCGCTGCGAGCGGCAATTTGACCGAAGCTTAGCTTTGGCCCAAGTGTGTGGGGTAACTATGTTGTTTCTTGATTCGACCCAAGCGGATTTTTCTGAATCTCTGAAGCGGTTGTTAGCTTTTGAAACTGCTCAAGATCCAAGTGTTGACCAAGCCGTTGCCGCGATTTGTGATGATGTTCGCTTGCGTGGCGACCAGGCCCTGCTGGAATACACCAATCGCTTTGACCACATGCATGCAACCTCCATGCACGAACTGACGCTGACGCGTAAAGAGCTGCAGGAGGCACATGACCGTTTGCCGACCGAGCAACGTGAGGCATTGACGACCGCTGCTCAACGCGTACGGCGCTATCACGAGAAACAGTTAATGCGCTCGTGGAGTTACGAAGACGAAGACGGCACCATGCTGGGGCAGCAAATCACTGCACTTGACCGTGTCGGCATTTATGTCCCTGGCGGCAAGGCTTCGTATCCCAGCTCGGTATTGATGAATGCACTACCGGCCAAGGTCGCCGGAGTCGGTGAAATCATTATGGTGGTGCCAACACCGAATGGCGAACGTAATGACCTGGTGCTGGCTGCCGCCTATATCGCTGGAGTGGACCGCGTATTTACCATGGGCGGCGCGCAAGCGGTGGCTGCATTGGCCTATGGTACCGACACGGTGCCTCAGGTAGACAAGATTACTGGCCCGGGTAATGCCTATGTGGCGGCCGCCAAGCGCCGCGTGTTTGGTGTTGTCGGCATCGACATGGTGGCAGGACCATCAGAAATTCTGGTGATCTGCGATGGCAGCACCGATCCTGACTGGATTGCCATGGATTTGTTTAGTCAGGCAGAACATGACGAAATCGCCCAGGCGATTTTGCTGAGTCCATCGGCCGAGTTTATTCAGCAGGTACAAGCCAGCATGGACAAGTTGCTTCCCAGCATGCCGCGTCGCGCGATCATCCAGGCGTCGCTGTCAGGGCGCGGTGCACTGATCCATGTTCGTGATCTGGACGAGGCCTGCGCGATTGCCAATCAGATTGCACCTGAGCATCTTGAACTCTCGGTTGCCGAGCCAGAACGCTATCTGCCGAGCTTGCGTCATGCCGGGGCGATCTTTCTCGGACGCTTTACCTCTGAAAGCCTGGGTGACTACTGCGCCGGGCCAAATCACGTATTGCCGACTTCACGCACGGCGCGTTTTGCTAGTCCGCTAGGCGTCTACGATTTTCAAAAACGTAGTAGCCTGATTCGCGTATCACGCGATGGTGCGCAGACCCTGGGCCCGATTGCCTCGATTCTTGCCCATGGCGAAGGCCTAACCGCGCATGCGCGTGCGGCAGAATTACGCTTAAATGCAGACTAATATTAAATTTGATATTTTATCGGCATAGAATTAGGGCAGAATGCCTTTAAGTGTTGGCCGTAGGGCTGGAATTACTCCATGAAAAAAACCGCCGCGCAACTTGTCCGGCCTGATATTCTCGACATGCCCGCCTATCAGGTGGCCGATGCCAGTGGGTATATCAAACTGGATGCGATGGAAAACCCGTATCGCTTGCCTGCCGCTTTGCGTAGCGAACTTGGGCGTCGCCTGGCCGATGTGCTGGTGAATCGCTATCCCGATGCTGCGGGCTCCAGCCTGAAACAGACGCTGATTACCACGTTTGACATTCCAGCGCAGGCCGAGGTGTTATTGGGCAATGGTTCGGATGAAATCATTACCTTGGTGACCCAGGCCTTGGCCCGACCCGGCGCCAAAGTCATGGCGTTTGAACCCTCATTCGTCATGTACCGCCTAAATGCACAATTTTCGCGCGTCGATTACCTTGGTATTACGCTCAACCCAGACTTCTCGCTCAATTTGCCTGCTACGCTTGCCGCAATTCGCGAGCATCAGCCCGCTGTAATTTTTATCTCCTATCCGAACAACCCTACTGGCAACCGGTTTGCCCGCAGCGATGTTGAAGCGATTCTTGCTGCTGCAACTGGACTGGTGGTGGTCGACGAAGCCTATCAGGCGTTTGCTGATGATAGTCTGATGGATCAGGCCGGACGCTCGGATAATCTATTGGTGATGCGTACCTTGTCCAAGTTGGGCATGGCGGGTATCCGGCTGGGATTCGCCGCGTCTACTCCTGCTTGGATTGATGCGATCAACAAGGTGCGGCCACCTTATAACGTGAATGGATTGACACAAGAAACGGCCCGTTTCTTGCTGGAACATCGTGCACTATTCGATGGGCAGACTGCGCAATTGCGCCAAGAACGCCAGCGGCTGGTTGATCGTCTGCGCGCCTTTCCCGCGTTGGAACAGTTTGCCAGTGAGGCTAATTTTATTACCGTGCGCGTCGCCGATGCCGATGACCTATTTGTCTTCCTCAAAAAGGCCGGCATTTTGATCAAGAATCTGCACGGTAGCCACCCTATGCTTGAACAGTGCCTGCGCCTAACCGTGGGAACCCCAGATGAAAACGATGCGGTGCTAGCCGCGCTTACTGCCTATTTCGACTAAATCATGCGAACAGCTACCGTTACCCGCAATACGCTAGAAACCCAGATTACCGTTACGCTTGATCTGGACGGCACCGGCCGGTCGTCGTTTGACACCGGCATTCCGTTTCTTGAACACATGCTCGATCAGATTGCGCGTCATGGCCTGATTGACCTGGAGATTGTTGCCGCCGGGGACTTGCAGATTGATGCCCACCACACGGTTGAAGACATCGGCATTACCCTGGGTCAAGCGTTCGCCCGCGCGATTGGCGATAAAAAAGGTATTCGCCGCTATGGCCATGCTTATGTGCCATTGGATGAAGCTTTGTCACGCGTGGTGATTGATTTATCGGGTCGACCGGGTCTGGAATACCAGGTTGATTACAGTCGTGCGGCAATCGGCCAGTTCGATGTGGATTTGTTTTCCGAGTTTTTCCACGGTTTTGTGAACCATGCCATGGTAACGTTGCATATCGATAACCTGCGTGGTGTGAATGCACACCATCAGGCCGAGACTGTTTTCAAGGCCTTTGGCCGTGCGCTACGCATGGCCTGTGAGCCAGACGAACGCATGGCAGGGATCATGCCTTCGACCAAGGGGACGCTCAGCGCATGATTAAGGTAGCCGTTATAGACTATGGCATGGGCAATTTGCACTCAGTGCTTAAGTCCATTGAGTTTGTAAATGATGGAGCGTCGCAGATTGTACTGACGAGCGACCCAGATGTGGTGATGCGCGCCGACAAGGTAGTGTTCCCTGGACAAGGGGGAATGCGCGATTGCATGCGCGAACTGCGCGACCATGGCCTGGCTGAGGCAGTGGTGGAATCTACACGCAATAAACCATTTTTTGGCATCTGCGTAGGCGCGCAACTGCTATTTGATTCAAGCGAAGAAGGTGATACCCCTGGCCTTGGCCTGTTTCACGGGCAGGTCAAACGGTTTGCCGATGGGTTATCCGATAGCACGGGTCGGCTTAAAGTGCCACACATGGGCTGGAATCGCGTATTTCAGAATCGGGCACACCCTTTGTTCGCCGGGATAGAAGACGGAGCACGTTTCTATTTCGTGCATAGTTATTACTTTGCGCCACAAGACACAGCGCTCACCCTGGCTGAAAGCGAATATCCGGGGCGTTTCTCCTGTATTGTTGGGCGCGAAAACGTGTTTGCAACGCAGTTCCATACGGAAAAAAGCCACCATGCCGGTCTTCAGATGATGAAGAACTTTTTGGCGTGGGATGGTCGTGATTAACTAACCAGACAAGACTTACCATGCTGCTGATACCCGCTATTGACCTCAAAGATGGCCAGTGTGTCCGTCTGAAACAGGGCCTGATGGAAGAGGCCACAGTGTTTTCAGACGATCCAGTCGAAGTAGCCGCCCATTGGCGTGATCAGGGTGCCCGTCGTTTGCATCTGGTGGACCTCAATGGTGCATTTGCTGGCAAGCCCAAAAATCTATCTGTAATTCGCGATATCCTGGCCGAAGTTGGCTCAGACATGCCGGTGCAACTGGGGGGCGGGATTCGCGATCTCGACACCATTGATAAATATCTTGATATGGGCCTGCAATACGTAATCATTGGCACTGCGGCGGTAAAAACCCCCGGATTTTTGCATGATGCTTGCGATGCTTTTCCCAATCGCGTGATTGTTGGCCTGGACGCCAAAGACGGTATGGTGGCGATTGATGGCTGGGCCAAGGTAACCAATCACCATGTGGTTGATCTGGCACGCCGCTTCGAAGATTACGGTGTGGTTTCGGTGATCTACACCGATATTGGCCGAGACGGCATGATGAACGGCGTGAATATAGATGCCACCGTCAAGTTGGCGCAGGCGCTACGCGTGCCGGTGATTGCCTCGGGCGGTCTGACCAATCTTGATGATGTGCGGAACCTGGCTGCCGTCGAAAGCGAAGGCATTGAGGGCGCCATTACCGGGCGTGCAATTTACGAAGGCAGCCTGAAGTTTGCAGAAGCGCAGACCCTGGCTGACCAATTGGCAGAGGCAGAGTGAACCGTTTGATAAACCACACCCTTTTTCGGCATAAGCAATGGCTTTAGCAAAACGTATTATTCCCTGCCTTGATGTCACCGCTGGACGGGTCGTCAAGGGGGTTAATTTTGTTGGCTTGCGCGATGCAGGCGATCCGGTAGAAATTGCCCGGCGCTACAATGAGCAAGGTGCTGACGAACTGACCTTTCTTGACATCACCGCAAGTTCGGATCAACGCGATCTGATATTGCATGTGATTGAAGCGGTGGCCGAGCAGGTATTTATTCCGCTGACGGTGGGCGGTGGAGTACGCAAGGTCGACGATATTCGCCGTTTGCTGAACTGTGGCGCCGATAAAGTCAGCATCAACACCACGGCGGTGACCCACCCTGAGTTGGTTGAAGAAGCCGCCGGGCGGTTTGGCTCACAGTGCATTGTGGTGGCGATAGATGCCAAGGCGGTGACACCAGACAACGACCGCTGGGAAGTCTTTACCCATGGAGGCCGCAATGCTACCGGATTAGATGCGGTCGAATGGGCGCTTAACATGCAGCACAGAGGCGCAGGTGAAATTCTGTTGACCAGCATGGACCGTGATGGCACGCGGGTTGGATTTAATCTGGCCCTTACGCGCGCCGTGTCTGACGCAGTGTCGATCCCCGTAATCGCCTCGGGCGGCGTTGGCAATTTACAGCACTTGGTTGATGGCGTGACCAAGGGGCACGCTGATGCAGTACTAGCGGCCAGTATCTTCCATTTTGGCGAATACAGCGTGCGCGAAGCCAAGCTGGCGATGCAAGCGGCTGGGATCGAAGTGCGTTTGTAACAAGGGGCTTGTGATGTGGCTGGATGAAGTGAAATGGGATAGTGCTGGACTGGTGCCAGCCATTGCGCAGGATGCGGCTTCGGGTCGTATTCTGATGATGGCCTGGATGGATCGCACGGCACTGGCCTTGACTGCCGAAACTGGGGACGCGCACTACTTTAGTCGCTCGCGCAACCGGCAGTGGAAAAAGGGTGAAGAATCCGGCCATTTTCAGCACGTTAGCGAACTGCGTCTGGACTGCGACGGTGATGTGGTGGTGATGCAGATCGAACAAGTTGGCGGAATTGCCTGCCATACCGGTCGCGAAAGCTGTTTTTACCGGCGCTTTGAAAATGGAGCCTGGGTTGAGACCGATCCAGTCATCAAATCCCCCACCGCGATTTACGGGCATCAGCACTAAGACCCGCGGCGGTTTCTCGCTTAAACGCAGGAAACCGCCTAGTTTCGCTCGTCTTGATAAACATCAGACTTAAGCCTGCGGCTCTAGCTTGACTAGACAGCCCGCCACCCATGAAGGCGCCGGTGCCTTATAGATGGTTTTGCTAAAATCACTCGGTACAATATCTATCACGGTGGTTTTTAACGATGGCCGCAGATAATGCACAACTGGACCAACATCACGCCAATCGCTTCTTGAAACGGCATAGCAGTGCTTCATAAACGCCAAGTTGTCACCTTTATCGAGGTAACCCACGCCGGTTTCGACAATCGTTCTAATCTTAGCGAGTCCCTTTTCATCGTAATAGCATGCTGTTTCACGAGAATCACCATAAGCAATGCCGTGGTGGCAATGGTCTGCGGTGGTGACAAGTACGGCGCTTTTGGCGATCGTCTGCAAATCATCAATACCGATCAAAGTCTCTGGGCGCGTGCCCGTCAGATGAGGATAGCGTTCAATTAAACGCGGCTGTTTGATCCCCCTGCGCTTAGCTTCAGCCGCTAACAGCAACCGGAAATCATACAGAGCATGGTCTTTTTTCCAGGTGGCAATCACATTTTCCCGCTGGCCTGGGCCAAAAATACCCCGCAAAGGTTCATCTTCGGGCTGTGTTTTCTGGGTTTGAACCCGAATCCGCGCGTCATCGGCACCTGGTGCGAATGGGTGCAACACACTTAACACCAGGATGGTATCTGCCCCGCTATCTAAACAGGCGTTCACTACTGCGGCTGTGAATGGCCCACAATCTGCAATGTGCACATGAGGAAAGGTGAGTACGCCGCCACTGGACAGCACCGGAGCGAGATTCCACTCGCGACCGCGCTCCAGAATCGCATCAACGCCGACCGCTCCAAGCTCTTGATATTCTGCGGCGTAGGTGGAAATAAAGGCATCCTGTAATGCTCCAGGGTCCATTCCATTTACTTTATTGCTGGTCTCGGCGACGGACTTATTGCTTAAAAATGGCATGGTTGCAACGGTGGCGGCGGCTGCCGCGCTCAAAAAATCTCGGCGTTTCATCGTGTCACCCCATTAAGCACAAAATGCGGAATTGTGATTCGTTTACGATGTAATATAGCCAATTATTTGTATTTTATTAATTACAGTGATGGGGTCTTTGTAGAAGGCGATGAACGCAGCAGTATCGGTTGCTGTGGATCGCAAATATGAGTGGGTAGCAATGAAGCCACCGACCATGCCGCCGCACACTACAGGTAAACCATTGCGTGGCATTTGGGGCTCTGCATACAGGGAAAGAGAGTCGCCGACACTGAGAATGATTAAAAAAAGCGGTGTAACGCGATATAACCTTTATCTCAATGTACTGCAGAGGCTAGAATATATGCCTGCTCTGCCAACTAATGCGGCTATGTCTTCGTCTGAGGAATAGATAATGAATTATGCTGATGTGTTAACCAATATCGCCGATACGCTGGAAGCCCGGCGTGAGGCTAATCCTCATTCGTCTTATGTGGCTTCGCTGTTTCAAAAAGGCGAAGATGCCATCCTGAAAAAGGTGGCAGAAGAAGCCGCAGAAACCCTGATGGCATCGAAAGATGGCGATAAGCTGCATATCGTGCGCGAAGTTGCCGATCTTTGGTTCCATACCATGGTGCTGCTAACCTGGCACGGACTGCGTCCTGACGACGTGCTGATGGAACTGCACCGACGAGAAGGAATTTCTGGTCTGGACGAAAAAGCCTCGCGTCCGCAACAACCCTAACCAGGAGAGATAGAGTGAGCGATTGTATTTTTTGCAAGATCGCCTCGGGCGACATCCCGGCGCAAAAGATTTATGAAGACCAGGATGTGGTTGCGTTTCACGACATTCGACCGATCGCACCCGTGCATTTCATGATTATTCCCAAGCTGCATGTTGATTCGCTTGCCGAGTGTACCGAGCAGCATCAGGCATTATTGGGTAAAATTCTGCTGTTGGTTCCCAAGTTGGCTGCCCAAGAAGGATTAGCGGCCGGATTCAAGACCGGCATCAATACCGGAGCGGCAGGTGGGCAAGAAGTGATGCACCTGCATGTTCACGTGTTTGGACACAAAGCCTGATCGTGCGTTTAAGGAGTAGCAAATGGGATCGTTAAGCATCTTTCACTGGTTGATTGTTTTGCTGATTGTGGTGCTGGTATTTGGTACCAAGAAACTGCCGAACATCGGCAAAGACTTAGGCAATGCTGTACGCGGCTTCAAAGAAGGCATGAAGAGTGAACAAGACAAGCCTGATCTGACTGAACAAAAAACCGGCCGCGATATTGATGCCGAGTCCGACAAGAAATAACCGTTCGGTGACACTGTGTTTGATATGAGCTTCGGTGAACTACTGCTAATCGCAGTAGTGGCATTGGTGGTGCTTGGCCCTGAGCGTCTGCCGGCGGTAGCGCGCACCGTAGGGGCCTTGGTGGCGCGCGCACAGCGCTTTGTCACCAGCGTCAAATCGGATATTCAGCAGCAAACCGATCTGGCTGGGTTGTCGTCGCTCAAGCAAGAGGTGCAGGAAACCGCTTACGCACTCAAGGCCCAATTGACGGCCGAACTCGATAATGTGCAAAGCAGCGTCAAAGCGGCACAAGACGAGTTGGCTGCGATTCCAGCGGAAGCCTTGTCCGCGCCAACCTCTGATCATGGTGCCGATGTCGTCTCAGCGAAACAATCCACCACGCTCTCGCCTGAGTTGGTCGAAATGCCTGCCGTCGAGCCTTTGCCCCCCAGTCCGGAGTGGATTGCCGAGGCTGGCACTGCGCCTGCGCCACAGCCGGTGGTGAATGAAAATCAGCTGGACCTATTTGGTGATCCTGCCCCTACTCCTCACTCGCCCGAATCGACTAGATGAATCAACAACCGTTGCTAGCTCACCTGATTGAGCTTCGTCAGCGCCTGGTGCGCGCGCTGGTGGGCTTTTTCCTGGTTTTTGTGCTGTTATTTCACTGGTCTGGTGCGATTTACCATCTATTGGCGCGCCCGCTGTTACAGCATCTGCCCGCTGGCAGCAACATGATCGCCATCGAAGTGACCGCTCCCTTCTTTGTGCCGATGAAGGTCACCATGTTAGTGGCGATGATGCTGTCGCTGCCCAATACCCTGTATCAGATTTGGGCCTTTATTGCCCCAGGACTTTATGTCCACGAGAAGCGCCTGGTATTGCCATTAGTCGTTTCCAGCGTAGTACTGTTTTGTACCGGGATGGCTTTTGCCTATTTTCTGGTGTTTCCGCTGGTGTTCAGCTTTATGGCTGCAGTGACGCCTGCCGGTGTGGCGATGATGACCGATATCGACAAATATCTGTCTTTCGTTATGGGCATGTTTCTTTCTTTTGGTGCGGCGTTTGAAGTCCCTGTAGTGGTGCTACTGTTGGTGCGCATGGGCGTATTAACCATTGCAAAACTGCGCGTCGGCCGCCCCTATGTGATTGTTGGCGCTTTTGTGGTCGCCGCGATTGTCACTCCCCCTGATGTGTTATCTCAGACGCTCTTGGCCGTGCCATTGTGGATGCTGTATGAGATCGGCATTCTGGTGTCGGTTCTGATGGAACGTCGACGTGCAGAGCACAAGGACCCCGCTGATGATCAATAAGCTTTGCCATTGGGGGGCCATTCTTAGCCTGATCGCGCTTATTATGCTGTCGCTTGCCTGGGAAAGTCGGCTTGCGCCCCTGCACCCTGGCGGTTCAATGCTGATGTTCAAAGCCGCCTTGCTGTTGCTGCCATTACGCGGAATTCTTAAAGGTCGGCGTTATACCTACCAATGGTCCAGCATGTTTATCTTGCTGTTCTTTACGGAAGGGGTGATGCGAGGTTGGGCAGATCACGGTTTGTCACAGCAACTGGCCTGGGCTGAGACCTTGCTGTCAGTGGTATTTTTTGCGTCGGTGATTGGTTTTGTGCGCAGCCTGAATCAGACTACTGAATAGTCTATTTAATCGCTCATTAACTGCGACAGTACTTCTTCGCGCGCGATATCTTCTTCAGTTTCTGCCAGATAGGCACGCAAGGCACGCCGCACTGCTAGCAGATGCTGGGCACTTCTGGGCAAATCGTTCAAGGTAATCACCTCGTGTTGAATCAACACATCGATTACATCTTCAATAATGCGCACCATATTGCGGTCCGATTGCGCCAAGCTATGTAGCGCTTCATTCTCGTCAGTCTCGACTGCATTGATCAGACCAGACAGCGATTGGTGCTGCACCAAGTGCTCTGACTCCGGGTCGGGATGATCGGTCAGAATTTTCTTTTGCACCAATAGCGCAATCAGACTACTTAACAGCATGCGGTGTGCATCATCCGATGCGTTGAGCAACGCATGGGTTAGCTCAGGGTCAGATTGCTGCAGAAAATGTAAAACACGCAGGTCAGACAGCGGTAGAAACGGGCTGCCCTCATCGCCATGCAGAAACAAGGCCTCAACATCACCGTTACCAGCAATTTTTACAAAAGGCATGGTCATCAATCGATCATAAAATGGCTGAATCATTACTATTTTATTCAGAATAGACCATGTATTAATAAATCAAGCCAATAAATTAGGCTTTGAAACGATTTAATGCACTATCGAGTTCCCCTGACAGATTTTTCAAGGTCTGTACCAGTGCATTCGATTGTTGAACCGATTGATTAGCGCAGTCACTCATTTGGGAAATCTGTTCGAGATTGAGTGCCATTTCAGAACTGGCCAAGCTCTGCTGCTTAATTGCCAGAGAGATTTCTGCAATTTTCTGAACTGATAACAGCGAGTGATTGTGCACTTCATTCAGCGCATTCGTCATGTTTTGCGCGCTAGAAATACCACTGGAAATACAATCATTAGCCTCGCGCATACTTTGATGCGCGGTTTGAGTCTCAGATTGAACGCTCTGAATATGCCCTGCGATTTCAGTGGTTGCCAGACTGGTGCGTTCGGCCAGCTTGCGCACCTCATCGGCGACTACAGCAAAACCTCGGCCAGACTCACCCGCGCGCGCGGCCTCAATTGCCGCATTTAGTGCCAGCAGATTGGTTTGTTCCGCAATTTCGTGGATCACCTGCACGATTGAGCCGATTTCTTCTGAGCGCTGGTTGAGTGCCTCAACTGAATTGGCTGTCAGGCGCACGCTCTTGGCTATATTTGCGATATCACTTTGGGTCTGCTCAGCCAGTTGATGGCCGGTTTCAGCTTGTTGCACCGTGCTCTGTGCCTGTAGTTCAACACTCTGGGTATGATCGGCAACCGCATGCATGCTGGCAGTGATCTGTTGAATCGCAGCAGCGCTTGATGCGCTGGCTTGTGCCTGCTGCTGCATCGCTTTGGCAACATTCTGGCTTACCGTATTTAATTCATCCGCCGAACTGACAAGCCGCGCCGAGTAACCGTGGGATTGGCGTACCAGATCGGCAACCGTGTTTACCAGCGTCTGCAACGCGCGGGCTACTGCGCCAATTTCGTTTTGCCCCAAGTCTGGAATCGGTAGTTGCAGATTACGTTCTGTCGCCAGTGAGGAACTGGTGGCACCAATTGCTGCCAGCGGACGACGAATCGAGCGCACGATCCACCACGCCAGTACTACGCCCAAAGCCAATGCCAGCCCATCCATCACCAGTAGCATTCCCTTGGCTCTCTCAGCAGTACTATTGATGGTTAGCGGTAGATTCGCAGCCGAAGTGGCCGCTTGATCCGATACCTGCTTAAGCGTGCCTTCCATCGCATGTACGCTGCTCTTGTACTGCTCCATCGCTTGATTAGCCGCAGCAGTATCGTGAATCGCACCCGTTTCAATTTTACCCGATACCGCATTAAACCCTGCTTGGTAAGCCGTAAGCTGCTGGGCTAGCAGACTAACTTGCTGATCCAGTGTGCTATCCGAGGCCTTACCCATGCTGTCATTAAGCTGCTGCTGAGCATTGACCAGTGTTTTTTTCCACTTAGCTAGATAGTCCGCACGGGTTTCTGGCTCGGCAACATGGATGAAATAGTCTTTTTCGAAACGTCGTAAGTTGCCCATATGGGTGCGCAGATCCGCCATGCCACGAAAAAACACCAGATCATGGGCCGCGACATCGTCAACCCGGTTCTCAATTTGAGAGAATGCCAAGAGACTGGTCAGCCCGGTTGCGACCATGACCAGCAACAATAGGGTGAAACCCAGGCTGATGCGCGATGCGATAGACAGGTTTTTCATGGTTAATCCCCCACGCCCACGGAATATGGCTGCTTGTTTATAGCAGATGAAGTGCCTGGTGTGCGTTATAGGTAGTGTGATGCACAATTTGTGAGTAGGGGACAGCGCGTAATTGCGCTAGTAACTGGCCAAAGCGGGCAATATTCGCGGGTTGATTGGCTTGGTCTGGAGCCCATTCTGGGCGTATATCGGGTGCATCGGTTTCTAGCACTAAGGCTTCAAGGGGCAAGGTAGCGGCCAGACGACGAATACGGCTAGAGCCAGAGTAGGTCATGGCACCGCCAAAGCCCAGTTTAAAGCCTAGCTGAATAAAAGCCTCGGCTTGCTGCTGGCTGCCATTAAATGCATGGGCAATGCCACCGACCACCCTAACTTGGCGCAAATACTTCAATACCCGGTCCTGTGCGCGGCGAATATGCAAAATCACCGGAAGATCATAGCGTTGCGCCAGTTTTAATTGCGCAACAAATAACGCCTCTTGTCGCGCCAGATTGGGTTCGGCAATCCAGGCATCCAAACCAATTTCACCTAGCGCTACCGGGTGATGCTGCTGAATCTGGGCTTCAAGTAGATCCAGATGCGCATCCAGATGTTCGGCAACGTAGATCGGATGCAAGCCAAAGGCAATCAAACAGCCATACTCTTGCCGCATCAATAGGGTCGCGGCAAAGTTTCTAGCGGCAATGGCGGGCACTACAATCTGGCTGACACCCGCCTGGTGCGCTGCTGACACTAATTGAGTACGTTGCTGATCAAACTCTGGCGCATCAAGATGACAGTGGGTGTCAATCAGTTGGTCATAAACAGTTTGGTTACTGGCAATCATCGGGTCAGTCGAATAGTGCTAAAGCGCTATTCAAAGTGGAGTTATGGTAACTGGAGCTTAGCAGTCAAGCCAAAAGTGCGCTGACACCGTAGGTTATCTAGGGGAAGACCGTCTCAACGACGGTGTTCTGAACGATTACTGACGTAGGTCCAAAAAGCTGTGTTGGATTGTTGTACCACGCGCGACCAGCGTGCCATGGTGCGTTCATCGCCTTCCTGGGCATGGCGGCGCTCAATCATGGGTGCTGGCTGGTTTGGCATCTCAAGCGTGGGGCGCGTGGCTTTGCGTGCCGCCGAGCCTAACGCCAGCATTGCCATTAGTGCAGCAAGCACCATTGCAATCCAGATAAATGTTTCAATGTGCAACAAACTGGCCATTAGCCATCTCTCACTATATAGTGCAGACAATAATATTCTTTTTTATGAATCAATAGCACGGCATGCAATAAGAATTGCCTTCATCAAGTGCTGGATAGCCTGATTTGTCCTCTCGTGGTTTTCTCAATCCCACACAAGGTGAGGGACTGAGGGGGGAATGCAAAAAATGCATGACCGGGCATCGTGTGTTGGCATTCTTGCAACAATAATCACAACGACATGAATGTCTGCGGATTATATCTATTGCTCATGTAACGTGACAGGGGGGACCGTCTTTTCCCCCCTGAATTAGTTAGCCTGAAGGCTGACGCTCTGCTGATCTAGCCTGCCAGACCAGGTGGTGAGCAATACAGCGGCCAATACAATCAACGCACCAACCCACGGCGTGGCCAGTAATCCTACTTGCGTCACAATCTGCCCACCCGTCCAGGCGCCAGCGGCAATGCCGATGTTGAATGCGGCGATGTTAAGACCTGAAGCCACATCGGCGGCATGTGGTGCTTCACGCTCGGCTTGTTGCACCACGTAGACCTGTAAACCGGCAACATTGCCAAAAGCTACTGCGCCCCAAGCCAGAATCGTCAGCGTGACCAACCATTTCGAGTGCGCAGTAAAGGTCAAGATGAGCAGTACCAGTGCCAGCAGCAGGAAAATAAGCTGTAAAGCCCGCACTGGCCCATGTTTGTCCGCCAACTTGCCGCCCCAGATATTGCCAAAGGCCACTGACACGCCATACACCAACATAATCAGCCCGACGCTGGAAGCAGCAAACCCGGTCACCTGCTGTAAGATCGGCACAATAAAGGTAAACGCGGTAAACGTGCCGCCATAACCTAGAGCCGTCATGGCATACACCAGCAGTAGTCGAGGTTTGCTCAGTACTGATAACTGGACCAACAAGGTGGTCGCAGGGGGCTGCGGAATGTTATTTGGCACCAGCAACAGGCTCGCGATAAAAGCCAGTACGCCCAATAGTGACACGCACAGAAAAGTGGCTTGCCAACCAAAGGTTTGGCCAATAAAGGTACCTAACGGCACCCCGGTGACTAGCGCCACAGTCAGTCCAGAAAACATTAAGGCAATTGCGCTGGCCGCTTTTTCTTTTGGCACCAAATTGGTCGCGATGGTTGAACCAATCGAGAAAAATACGCCATGCGCCAGGCCGGTTAGCACGCGCGCCAGCATCAGTGCTTGATAGCTAGGCGCTTGCCATGCCACCAGATTACCGACAGTAAACAGCGCCATCAGTCCCAGTAGTAATGTTTTGCGCGGTATTTTACTGCTGAGCGCTGTTAATACCGGCGCGCCAATCGCGACGCCCAGCGCATACAGGCTGACCAGCAGACCCGCCGATGGCAATGACACCTGCAGGTTAGCCGCAATGGTTGGAATGAGCCCGACAATCACAAATTCAGTGGTACCGATGGCGAAGGCGCTGATGGTGAGCGCCCAAAGGGCAAGGGGCATGAAAATCTCCGAGTAAGAAAAACAGCTGGAGATTGTCGAGCTTTACACACGGCAGAAAAATAGCCTCTAATGACGAATACTTTTGACTATGAGTCAACAATGATTCAAACAGAAGCCTTGATTGCTTATATCGCAATCATAGATACCGGTTCGTTTTCTGCTGCTGCAGAACGACTGGGACACACACCGTCTGGTGTGAGCCGCACCCTGTCGCGCCTGGAACAACAATTGGGTACCCAGTTAATTACCCGCACCACGCGACGCCTGGATCTAACCGAAGAGGGCCGCTGGTTTTTGGCAAAAGCGCGTGAAATTCTGGCATGCCTGACCGAGGCTGAAGTCCATTTACAGCAAGGGGCATCTCAACCCTCGGGTCTGTTGCGGGTGAATGCGTCCAGCCCAGCACTCAATCATCTGATTGCCCCGCTGCTGGCTGGTTTTATCGCTCAGTATCCTTTAATCAGGCTAGAGCTGATTGGTGCTGAGGCCGTGGTCGATTTGATCGAAGAACGTGCCGATGTAGCGATTCGGGTGGGGCCGCTGGCAGACTCAACCCTGAATGCGCGTCTGCTAGGAGAAAGCCGACTTAGATTGGTTGCAGCGCCTGACTACTTGGCGCAACGTGGCATCCCTGCCACGAGTGCCGAGCTGACCCGGCACACTCTGTTGGGATTTAACCGCCCGCTGTCACTTAACCTCTGGCCGTTAATGCACAATGAGCAGGCTGGCATCAGCATTGACCCCGCGCTGGCTGCTTCTAGTGGAGAAACCCTGCGACACTTGGCCTTATCCGCCGTTGGCATTGCCTGTCTGTCAGATTTTCTAGTGGGGGACGACCTGCGCTCAGGCCGCCTGGTTTCCTTGCTCGAATCAGAGATTCTGCCCTGGAAACAAGCCATTTGGGCGGTGTTCTATAAACAAGGCACCCTTGCCCCGCGTGTAGCGTGCTTTGTCGACTATATTGCGCAGGCGCTGCAAACTACTCTGCGCTATGACCGCATCCAGGGTGCCTGAGCGACTTCACAGCCAAGCCGCATAAACAGGGTTAAAGCGTTGTCGGTATAGGGCTGTGTATCATGCGTAACGCGTAGATATTTACGCTATTCCACCTGCTTAAACCATAAAAACCCTACTAGCAAAATATTTTTAACAACTGAGTTTAAGTTGTTGATAAATATTAAATAAATAGCATAATTTAGCTGTTTTTAGTTGGGTAATCTACTGATGATGCATCGCAATTATTGCTGACCGCGATATACTTGCATCCATATTACATACGACAAAATAAGAAATACATTACAAACTTCCATTTGTTTGGTATTCGGAGGAGCGTCGATCCATGGAGACTTTTTATCAGGCGATGCGGCGTCAAGGGGTGACCCGGCGCAGCTTTCTTAAGTTTTGTAGCCTTACCGCGACCTCGCTTGGTCTGGGATCGGCTTTTGTTCCGCGGATTGCCTATGCCCTGGAAAACAAGCCCAGAGTGCCGGTGATCTGGTTGCACGGACTAGAGTGCACTTGCTGCACCGAATCCTTTATCCGCTCGGCACACCCGCTAGCCAAAGACGCTATCTTGTCGCTGATCTCGTTGGACTATGACGACACCATCATGGCGGCGGCAGGACACCAGGCTGAAGCCATTCTGGATGACATCACCACCCGCTATAAAGGCAACTACATTGTTGCCGTCGAAGGCAATCCGCCATTGAATGAAGATGGCATGTACTGCTTTCCGGGCGGCGAGCCCTTTGTGGAAAAACTGCGCCGGGTATCGGCCAATGCCAAGGCGGTGATTGCCTGGGGGTCCTGTGCCTCGTGGGGCTGTGTACAGGCCGCCAAACCCAACCCGACCGGCGCCACGCCGATTCATAAAGTGATTCTGGATAAACCGATTATCAAAGTTCCAGGTTGCCCACCGATTCCCGAAGTGATGGCGGCGGTGATTACCTATATGGTGACCTTTGACAAGATTCCAGAACTGGATCGCCAAGGTCGACCCAAAATGTTTTATGGTCAGCGCATTCACGACAAGTGCTACCGGCGCGCTCACTTTGACGCGGGTCAGTTTGTCGAAAGCTGGGATGACGATGGCGCACGCAAGGGCTATTGCCTGTACAAAATGGGTTGTAAGGGCCCCACCACCTACAATGCCTGCTCTACGGTACGTTGGAATGATGGTGTGTCGTTTCCGATTCAGTCCGGCCATGGTTGCATCGGCTGTTCAGAAGAAGGTTTCTGGGACAAAGGCTCGTTCTATGATCGTGTGACCGCGATTAAACAATTTGGTGTAGAAGCGACGGCCGATACCATCGGTCTGACCGTGCTCGGGACCACTGGAGCCGCGATCGCCGCACATGCTGTAGTCAGCGCCATCAAGAGTTCACTGCTTAAGAAACAAGATTTGCAGCCACTGGATGACGCAGATGAAGACAAGAACAAGAAAAAGAATGAGGAGAAAGACTAATGTCATACCAGACTCAAGGTTTTACTCTGGACAATAGTGGGCGACGCATTGTGGTCGATCCGGTTACCCGGATCGAAGGCCATATGCGCTGCGAAGTCAATCTGAATAGCGATAACGTGATTACCAATGCCGTATCGACCGGCACCATGTGGCGCGGACTGGAAGTGATCCTCAAGGGACGCGATCCACGCGATGCCTGGGCGTTTGTCGAGCGGATTTGTGGCGTCTGTACCGGTACCCATGCACTCTCATCGGTGCGCGCAGTAGAAGACGCATTGAAGATAGATATTCCGCAAAATGCCAATCTGATCCGTAACCTGATGCAGGCAACCCTGTATGCGCATGATCACTTGGTGCACTTCTACCATTTGCATGCGCTGGATTGGGTTGATGTGGTGTCGGCGCTGAAGGCCGATCCCAAGAAAACCAGTGAATTGGCACAAAGTATTTCCGACTGGCCTCTGTCCAGCCCTGGTTATTTCCGCGATTTACAATCCCGCTTGAAGCGCTTTGTTGAGTCGGGTCAGCTAGGTCCGTTTCGCAATGGTTACTGGGGACACCCAGCCATGAAACTGCCGCCAGAAGCCAATCTGATGGCGGTGGCTCACTATCTGGAAGCGCTGGATTTTCAAAAAGAAATCGTCAAGATTCATACCGTATTTGGTGGCAAGAACCCCCATCCAAACTGGTTGGTTGGCGGCATGCCCTGCGCGATTAATCTGGATGATGTGGGTGCAGTGGGCGCGATCAATATGGAGCGGCTCAATCTGGTGTCACAGATTATTGATCGCACTATCGACTTTTGTGAACAAGTCTATATTCCCGACGTGATTGCAATTGGCGGCTTCTATAAAGACTGGGCCTCAATTGGTGGCGGTCTGGCAAGCCAGAGTGTGATGTCCTATGGTGATTTCCCTGACCATGCCAACGATTACAGCGAAAAAAACCTGTTACTGCCACGTGGGGCGATCATTAATGGAAAATTCGATGAAATTCATCCCATCGACCTCTACGCGCCGGATCAAGTACAAGAATTTGTGACCCACAGCTGGTACAGCTATGGCGATAACCAAAAGGGTCTGCATCCGTTTGATGGATTGACCGAACCCAAATTTGAACTGGGTGCCGGGCATAAAGGCAGCAAGACCCGGATTGAACAGCTGGATGAGTCTGCCAAATATTCGTGGATCAAGTCGCCACGCTGGAAAGGGCATGCCATGGAAGTCGGTCCATTGGCGCGCTATCTGATTGGCTACCACCAAAACAAGCCAGAATTCAAAGAGCCTGTGGATAAATTGCTCAAGGCACTGGATGCACCCAAAGAAGCGCTGTTCTCTACTTTGGGCCGTACCGCTGCCCGTGCATTGGAGTCTTCTTGGGCGGCACACAAGATGCGCTACTTCTTTGATGGCTTGATCGCCAACATCAAAGCTGGCGACACGGCGACTGCCAACGTTGACAAGTGGGATCCTGTCAGTTGGCCAGCTCAAGCCAAAGGGGTGGGGTTTACCGAAGCCCCGCGCGGCGCGTTGGGACACTGGCTGAAGATTGCCGACAAACGTATCGACAGCTATCAATGCGTGGTGCCGACCACCTGGAATGCCGGCCCGCGTGACGACAAGGGCCAGATTGGCGCGTACGAAGCTTCATTGTTAGGCACCAAGATGGCAGTTGCCGATCAACCACTGGAAATCCTGCGTACCTTACATAGTTTTGACCCTTGCCTGGCCTGCTCCACGCATGTCATTGGCCAGGATGGTGGCGAACTGGTCAGCGTTAAAGTGCGTTGAGTTGATGATGTCGGTCGGTCTGCCCTCTTGGGCAGACAAGGAGATTCTGCATGAAAACCTATGGATTTGACGGCAATGCCCCAAAAGGCTTGAGTCGCAAGATCGCCGCCGTATATGTCTATGAAGCGCCTGTGCGACTATGGCATTGGATCAATGCGCTGTGTATTTTGACCTTGGCGATCAGTGGTTATCTAATCGGCCGACCCTTACCGTCCGTGCCGGGTGAAGCGAGCGCCAGCTTCTATATGGGTTATATCCGTTTTGCGCATTTTACTGCGGGTTATGTGCTGGCCATTGGCCTTCTTGCGCGCTTGTATTGGGCGTGTGTCGGCAATAAATATGCGCGCGAAATCATTCTGGTTCCGGTGTGGGATCGTAACTGGTGGCACGAATTCTTGTTTGAAGTGCGTTGGTACTTGTTTCTTGAACGCTATCCAAAAAAATACATTGGTCACAATCCTGCCGGGCAAATTGCCATGGCGATTTTTCTTTGGGTGACACTGTTCATGTGTGGCACTGGCTTTGCCTTGTATGGCGAGGGCCTGGGTACCAACAGCTGGGCCTATAAGGGTTTCGGCTGGATCATCAGCGCTTTTGGTGGCAACAGCCAGACAGTGCATAGCTGGCACCGGCTGGGCATGTGGTCCATTCTCCTGTTTGTCATGGTGCATATCTATACCGCGATACGCGAAGACATCATGTCCAAGCAAAGCATGGTTTCCAGCATTATCAGCGGCTTTCGCATGTTCAAAGATTAAACTTCCGCCCTTTTGCTTAGCGAGAGGGCGGCTTTCCCTGTTTACCGCGTGGCGGTCGAAGCTGACATGAATACTGCTATTACCCTATTGGGGTTGGGCAACCTGCTCTGGGCCGACGAAGGTTTTGGCGTTCGGGCCGTTGAACAACTCTATGCGCGTTATCAATTTACGCCGCATGTCGAACTGGTCGATGGCGGGACCCAGGGCCTGTTGTTATTGCCCTACGTCGAACAGGCCAAACAACTGATCCTGTTTGATGCGATTGATTTTGGTCTGCCACCTGCGACCCTCAAGGTCTATCGTGATGATGCGGTTCCGGCCTATCTGACGGCCAAAAAAATGAGTCTGCACCAGACCGGATTCTCTGAAGTGCTGGGACTGGCTGATTTAATGGGTTCACTGCCACAGAGCATTGTGTTGATCGGGGTACAGCCGCTGCAACTAGAAGATTACGGCGGTAGCCTGACCGAACCGGTGCGTGCGCAAATAGAGCCCGCCATCGAACTGGCGCTGCAGCAATTGGCCGAATGGGGGGTTAGCGCCGAGCCCAGGCTCGATGGCCAACGGCTCAACCATGCCAGTCTGGAAATGCAGCGTTATGAAGATGAACGTCCATCCGCCGTGGCGGCTTGCCGGGTCGGTGATGACCGCGTTCTGCAAGGAGAGCGTTGATGTGTTTAGGAATCCCGATGCAGGTGGAATCCTGTCAAGCACAGCTGGCACAGTGCCATTATCGTGGTGAACTGCAGACGGTCGATTTATCGCTGGTGGGGCCGGTGGCGGCGGGGGATTGGCTATTGGTGTTTAGTGACGCAGCACGGGAAATCCTGGCACCGCAACAGGCACGCGATATCCTGGAAGCACTAGAGGCATTGGAAGCCGTCATGAATGGTCACTATGACCCAGCACACTATTTAGTCGAACTTAACCAACGCGAACCACAACTGCCGCCACATCTCCAAGCCCAGTTTGATCAGCAAAGGACACTCGAGTGATGACACTTGCGGACCCTCATTCCCTAAAGAGTGCCTTGAGCAGACTGGCGCAGCAAGGCTATCAACCCGTCGACGCTGAGCATCTGGATGCCCTGGCGCTCCAAAGCCCAATGCTGGTGGTGATGCTTAATGAAGACCCACTGAAGTATCCGGAAGTCCTGGATAATCTAGTGATTGTGCCGCAAGTGCTGCGTGAGTTTGCCTCCGGCACTTTCCAGGTGGCGTATGCCGACCAGGTGCACAGTCGGCGCATTGCCCAGCGCTTTGGCATCGTTAAATATCCGGCCTTGTTGTTTCTGCGCCAGGGCGAATACGTTGGTGTGATTACCGGGCTGATGAACTGGCCAGATATCGTACAGGCCTTTGCTGACAAACTGACTGCGGCTACGAGCCGTGCCCCCTCGGTGGGGATTGCAGTCACCGTGGCAGCCAACCCAGGAGATGCCGCATGAGCCACAAGCCATTTCCCATTCAAGTATCCATGGTCGGGCCAGGTTCGCAGGCAGCCGAATCCGATTTGGCATACATGCCGCTGCCGCGCGAAATCGACAGCTTTACCATGCCCTCTTTGCCGATGGCCGAGCAAGTAGTGCATCTGTCGGCGGCCAAAGCCGTGATTGCCAGCCTGATCACCAAACTCAAATCCTATCAAGGCGATGCACAACACTATCCGGTGTTTGACCTGACCGGGCTTGATCATGAAAACCGCCAGTTAATTAATCAATTATTGGGTGAGGGCGAAGTTTCTGCGCGGGTTAAACGCCTGGATGGCCATGTACTGGATATTCAAGAATCGGTCTTTGCCGGTATCTGGCGTGTGCTAGAAACGAGTGACGATGGCCAATTGTTGGCCGACCGGATTGAGGCCTGCCCCATCCCGGCAGAAGTGTGGCAACAAGCGCTGGTGTTTGCGCAACCGACTTTGCAACTGAATGCCACGAATGTGCCAGGGTTGATGAACGCGCTGCCGGTGCTGAGTGAAATTGGTGCCAAGATGCAGCAACTTGGCGAGACAGCGCATGTGATCAATTTCTCTTTGCTGCCAATGAATCCAGATGACATGCGCTATCTTGATCAAGCGCTTGGACAAGGCAATAGTGGCGTTTTTTCGCGTGGTTACGGTAAGTGCCGTGTGATGTCGACGATGCTGCAAAACGTCTGGCGGGTGCAATATTTCAACGGCATGAACAGTATTCTGCTGGATACGGTAGAGATCACCCGTATCCCTGAAGTGGCACTGGCTTCTGACGATGATTTGGTGGATTCACTTGAGCGGCTAGAAGAAGCCTATCAGTGGTTGCTGGGAGAATAAGCGTGCCTCACGACTATTTTGAAGGTTCATACCTCGGACAGACTGATCGTCTGCCTCCTGACGCGCGCATGGAATGCAAAATTTGCTGGTGGGTGTATGACCCAGCCTTGGGCGATGATGTCTGGCAAATTCCGGCGGGAACGCCGTTTTCAGCGTTGCCGGAACACTGGAAATGTCCAGTATGCGACGGTGCACGCGATCAGTTTATGGTCCTGCAGGACTAAACCATGCATGCCACGCCGCCCGTTCCTTATCTCGACTCGCCAGGCCCGTGGCTTGAAACGATTTTTCAGCAGATTGCAGCCAGTCGCATGCAGGATTTCCCGCTCCTGAGTCCGCAACTGAGCGTCGAGGCGATTGGTTTTCGCCAGTGGCAGCCAGAGCAAGACCTTGGCTTGCTCTGGATTGGTGTCATGCTGACCCCTTGGTTTATGAATCTGATGCTTTTGCCCGCCAGTGACCGGCCATTGCCGACGGTGCCGCCAGGGGGACAGATTAACTTGATTCTACCTGGCGGGCCGATGCCATTTATGGCTGGCTATGAATCTGCTTTGGGTCACTATCGGATCTGTTCGCTGTTTTCTCCGGTCACGCAATTTGTCGACCAAGACAGCGCGCGCCAAACTGCGCTAGAGATTCTCGCGTTAATGTTTCCGCCACCTGGCCCCGCTGATGCCCCTGACATGAGTCGAAGGCATTGGCTACGATTGCCGACATGACCCTGGATCAGATACAAATTACCCAGCTATTCGGGTCAACAGATGATGCCGTATTTTCTGTTCACTGGCCGCGACTGGCCGCAGAACAATTATTTATCGGCCAGCGCCCCGATCAGGTACTGACCCTGACGCCGCGTTTGTTTAGCCTGTGCCGTCATGCACAAACCCTGGCTGCGCGGCTGGCGCTGTTGCAGGTTGCGGGTGAGCCTGCCGCTGCTAGTGAGGCAGAACTGGCACAACTCCACCTTGAGGCGGCGCGCGAAACTTTGCGCAAGCTACTATTGGATTGGCCGGTGACCTTTAGCGGTAACGCCGCCGACACCGTATGGCTCAGTCGTTGGCGTACGGCGCACAGCCTGGAGCAACTTGCTACGCTAGCCGCTGACTGGGTCTATGGCCAAAGCCCAGAAAGCTGGCTACAGCAAGGGGAGTCCGGTTGGCTCGCTTGGGGCCAACAGGGGAGCACCGCCCCAGCGCGCTGGGTGGCACATCTGACGCAGCCACTCTCGCTCTGTGCGCTGTTGCCCATGCTAGACGCGGAGCAATTATGCGCACAGAGAGCGGACTGGCAAACCGTGAATGCGCCGCAATGGCATGGCCAGGCGCAAGAAACGGGGGCTTTGGCCTGTGAAGCGCAACATCTGCCCGCCACACTCGGCGCGCAACTGTTAGCGCGTGCGCGACTTCTGGCCCGACTGATACAACTGGCGCGTTGGCTCTGTGGGCAGTCCACCCTCTGCGCCAGTGCGGCTAGCCTGCCAGAAGGCGGTGCCGTGGCTGTGGTACATAGCGCACGCGGGCCGTTAATTCATTGCCTGAGTCTGAATCAACAGGGCCGCATCGCGGCCTATCAAGTGGTCCCACCAACCGCCTGGAGTGCTCACCCACAAGGGGTGATTCAGCGCACACTCAATGCCTTACCCAAGGCCACGCCGCTAGAATGGCAGCAGCAAGTGGCGCTGATCGACCCTTGTGTGGCGTATAAATTTAATTTGTTGCCGGTGCAAGGATCTTTTGATGCATGAACTATCGTTGGCTGAAGGCATCATCGAGCTGCTGGAAAATCAGGCCAAAACACAACACTTCAGCCGAGTGAAGCAGGTATGGCTCACCATTGGAGAACTGGCTGGGGTCGAAGTTGATGCGCTGACTTTTTGTCTGGACGTGGTGAGCAAAAATACGCTGGCGGATGGTGCTGTGTTTCATTTGCTGCGCGAGCCGGGGCGAGGCTGGTGTATGGCCTGTAGCCAGGAAGTGAGCCTGGGTGTGCGTTTTGATGCCTGCCCGCATTGCGGGAAATACCAGGTACAGGTCACCGGCGGAGACGAGATGCGCGTCAGTGAGTTGGAAGTGGAATAAACTGGCAGAAGCCGGTGGTGGTTGCAGTGCAATAGATGATAGGGAGAAAGCGGTATGTGCAGTGTATGCGGATGTGGTGAAGGCAATGTAACAGTCGAAGGTCAATCAAACGGGGGCGTGAAATATCCCTACCGCGCGCACCACGCACACCAGTCAGCGGGGCATGCGCACCCTTATACTCCGGTGGGCGATGCGGCGCTACTTGACTATGGACAAGGCCCGGCTCATGCGCACGCACCCGGCCTGAGCCAGGCACGCATGATCAAAATTGAGCAGAATATTCTGTCCAAGAACAATGATTATGCCGCAACCAATCGCCAATGGCTGGCCGAACGCGGCATCTTTGCGATCAACCTGGTTTCTAGCCCTGGCTCCGGGAAAACCACTCTGTTAGCCGAAACCATTCGCCAGCTTAACGCCACCCATCCGGTCTATGTGGTCGAAGGCGACCAGCAAACCAGTAACGACGCCGAACGGATCCGCGCAAGTGGTGCACCGGCAATTCAGATCAATACTGGGAAAGGCTGCCACTTGGATGCGCACATGGTCGGCAAAGCGCTGCAAAGCTTGGCCCCGTGTGACGATAGTCTGCTATTGATCGAAAATGTTGGCAATCTGGTCTGCCCGGCCGCTTTTGACTTGGGTGAGGCACACAAAGTCGCTATTTTGTCGGTCACCGAAGGGGAAGATAAGCCCATTAAATACCCCGACATGTTTGCCGCTGCGGACCTGATGGTGTTGAATAAAATCGACTTGCTGCCCTATCTGGATTTTGATATGGAAGCCTGCATTGCCTATGCCCGTCGGGTTAACCCAAACATTCAAATTCTGCAACTTTCCGCACGTAGCGGCGAGGGGTTGCCCCTTTGGCTTGACTGGCTGAAAGCCGGGTTGCGACACCATCAGCAGCACAAACTGGTGCTTGGTTGAGAGCGCTCACTTCTGTGGGGTCTGTGAAACTTAAGTTTCATCAGTGGGCAAAGAGGAATGGGCAATGTGTTGTCGTGTCAGATACGCGGCTTCACGAAGATGAATTTCTCGTTCTACTAGCGTAGCCAAGCCGCGCATGATTTCGAGCTGTTCGGTGGTAATCGAGCGCGGCTGGGTGTCGATGGCACACAAAGTACCCAATGCTAGCCCGTGTGCGCTACAGATTGGGACGCCGACATAAAACTGAATCTGTGGTGCGGCTGTGACCAAGGGATTATCGGCAAAGCGCTGGTCAAGACTCGTGTCTGGCACCACCAGCGGTTCCGAGCCAAGAATGGTGTGTGCACAGAAGGCAATCTCGCGCGGTGTTTCTTGGGCTTCCAGCCCTACCCGCGACTTGAACCACTGGCGATCCGCATCAATGAGGGAAACCAAAACAATCGGTACTTTCAGTATTTGCGCAACCAGACGGGTGATATCGTCAAACACTGGCTCTGCCGGGGTATCTAACAGATCCAGCGAATGAAGCAGAGCGAGCCGTTCGGTCTCATTGGCTGGCAGTGGGGCTGTAAGCACAAACACTCCTTCAACACGCATTCAGCAAAGAATGCATAACAATCTAAGTCATGGGACCCTGACTCAGGAGGATTCCTCGGGCCCTTAGATAGTAGTTTAATGGAGTGCTCAGAAATTGCGCTCAAAATGCTTCACCAGCAACTGCAATTCGGTCGCTGTCTGCTGCAGAATTTTTACCGAGCTACTAGCATCCCCCATACTTTGCAGATTTTCTTCGGTCAAAGCACTCATGTGTTCCATGCTAGAGGCTACTGAGCCCGAAACCTGATCTTGCTGGGCCAAAATGGTGGCAATATCGCACGCCGAGTCAGCCACTTCTTGACTGGCTTGTTTGATCGACTCCAATGCGGCATGACTGTCATTAATACAGTGCGTGCTTTGTGTCACTTGACCACTGGCAAGTGCGATTGCCGACAAGGCGTGATTGGTCTCGGTCACGACGCGCTCGATGGTGGCCGCAATCTCGACCGTGCTCTTGGCGGTGCGTTCAGCCAGTTTGCGCACCTCGTCTGCCACCACAGCAAACCCGCGTCCCTGTTCACCTGCACGTGCAGCTTCAATCGCCGCATTCAACGCCAGCAAATTAGTCTGGTCGGCAATATCTTTAATCGTCTGGGCCACTTGATCTATCGAGGTGATTTCATGTACCTGCTGATCGATCACATCCTTGGCCTGTTGCACACAGGGCACCAGCGCCTGCGTGACCGACATGGCCTGCCCCATCGTCTGCACCCCAAGATCCACTTTTTGCATGGTTGCTGAGGCAAATTGTGCGCTAGTAGCAGTAATATTGTGCGCATTACCGACCGATGCCGATAACTCTTCCAGCGAGGTAGCAACGGCCGAGATCCCTGCAGATTGATGCTGCCCACGCTCTATCACTTGGTTAACTGCTTGCTGAACCGAATCCGATTGCTGACTGACCAGCGCTGTCGCGGAGATCACATCCAGAATCGTGGCACGCAGATTAACCTGCATCGACTTGAAGCCCAGTAGTAACTGTGTAAATTCTTGAGCACCAGCGGTATTGATCTGTGCGTGGAAGTCGCCTTCTGATAAAGCTTGCAGCGCCTGCTTAACCTCCAACAGTCCTCGATGCATCCCTTGCCAGCACCAGATTGCCAAACCAAGTGCCAATAGCCCGGCCAACCCACAGGCCAGCCAATCAGCTCCACCTGCCAGCAAGATACTGGCAACCAGTAATAAGGGCAAAATGCTCAAACAGACCATGCGCATGAGCAACGACGGTTGACTGGATATCCGCGTGGCGGAGAGCTTGGCTCGTTTCTGATTGACCGCCTGGTACAAGGCTTCTGCCTGCTGCACGGCGGTGGTGCTCTCTGGTTGATTACGCACCGAGATATAACCGATCTTGCGGCCATTCTCATACAGGGGGGAAACGTAGGCTTGCACCCAGTAAAAATCACCATTTGCGCAGCGGTTTTTTACCAGGCCACTCCATGGTTGATCCTTTTCTAGCGTGGTCCACATATCGGCAAATGCCTCGGGCGGCATATCAGGATGACGCACAATATTGTGCGACTTGCCGAGCAGCGCCTCGCGCGAGAAACCGCTCATCTCGATAAATGCTGGATTAACATAGCGGATGATGCCCTTAAGGTCGGTCTTGGAAACAATCGGCCGTTTGGGGTCCATGTGATGCTCAACCTGGGTAATCGGTAGATTTTTTTTCATAGCAGTCAATTACGCACTGACATCCGGCTGCCGCGCCCTCCGCAGCGATTAAGCTCTCGGATGGAAACACGGATCGCGAGCAGGAGATCAGAACGGCGGTGAATAAGAGACGAGCGCCAGCTTGGTGTAGAAGAGACAGTTCACATGGCAGAGGGACGCATTTCAGTCAACTATTTGCACAATAGGCGATGCTAGACAGCATCGAGCACGAATAAGGTGACTACCTGGCCATCCTGCCTGCAGACACATATCCCACACAATGCGCTCATGTTATTTATATTTTAAATGCATTATATATGATAATAGCATCAGCTTCCATCGAGTGCTGCATGGATATCAAGCCTGCCTGATGAAATGGCCGATCCTAGGATCGGCCAAAGTGGTTGAAGTGAGAATTGAGGGAGAACTACTCGGGTTTAAGCGCTGCAAGTGCCAGCTCTTTGGTGTCTGGGCTACCAAATTTATGCGCAATCAAGGCATACAGCGGGATAGACAGCAACATGGTGAGTGAGCCGTAGAACACAATGTCTTTACCCGATCCCGCCAGCGCGTAGAAGCAATAAACCAGCGCGCCGAGTGCAATCAGGCCATAACAGCGATATTCCCGGTTGCTTACATGATTGTCCCGCATGATGGAGTAGATCCCTGAGATCGCCAGGATATACGGTACCAAATTGGTAAATACGCACAGCAAGGTAATGATCTGAAATTGCTGCGCCAGATTGGGCGACATGGTCATCAGCCCGAGACCCGTCATCATGACCCCTGTGAGTAGCATGCCTTTGAACGGGGTGCCGTATTTATTAGTGACAGAGAATATCTTGGGAAACATGCCATCGTCGGCAGCGGCCTTGGAGACTTGGCCGGTGGTCAGCACCCAACCATTGAGCGATCCAAAGCAAGCGATCACCGCGCAGAAGCTGACAAACGATCCAGCCCAGGGGCCAAACATATATTGTGCGGCAGTACTGAAGGGGGCCGCCGAACTGGCGAGTTCTTTTCCCGGAATCACCCCCATAATGGCAAAGGTCGACAAAATCGAAAACAGGGCTGCAAATAAAGTGCCTAGCATGGTGGCAATGGGCACATTCTTTTTGGGGTTCTCGACCACGCCAGCAGCCACACAGGCAGTTTCCAGTCCCATGAAGGCCCATAAGGTCAGTGAAGAGGCCGCCATAATTGCATCCCAATTACTTTTTCCAGAAACATTCCAGCTGTTGCTGATATAGGCAGGGTGAAAGGAAAACCAGCCAAGTGTTGCCATGCTGACCACTGGAATTAGCATTCCAAGCGAAATAACGCTCTGAAATTTACCGATAAAGCCAGCGCCGGGGTAATTGAGAATAGTGAGAAACCAGATAGCGCCAATTGCTGCGCAGGTCCCAAACATCGGGTCTTTCAATCCAGGGAAAAAGTAAGACAGATAACCAATCCCAGAAATGGCGATGGCTACATTGCCCACCCATAGCGACAGCCAGTAGCACCAAGTCTCGGTAAACGCGGCATATTCACCAATGCCGTCACGCGCGAACGCATACATGCCCCCTTCTTTGGGACACAGAAAACCAAGCTTGGAGAAGGTGATCGCCATGGCGAGTGCACCACAGGTAGAAATGATCCAGCTAATGATGCTAATCGAACCGATCCCAGCCAGACTGGATGGGAGTAAGAAAATACCGGAACCCATCATGTTGAGCGTTACAAAGACTGTCAGCGCAGACAGTCCCATCTTCGTTGGGGTAGTAGAAGACATTTTATTGCTCCGTTGTATTTCTATCAGCAATTGCGATCAATCTGGCCCTGAATAGTTATTCACCACCTTGGAAGTCATGCCTGGTTTCTGCGACGAAGTAGCCGTCAATACCGGCCCAAGAGTGTTCCAGCGCTTAAGTAGCACTGGGCAGAACAACTGGTAGGTGTGCTCCTTTCACTGTTAATTAAGGTTGCGCGGCTGTGTGTACCTTTGCCAAAGCACCTTGTTTGACCCGTACTCGCCTTCGCACTTTCGGGATAAAACCGTAGATCACCACGTAGTGGTGTAAGGATTGATTCTGCTTAGGCAACGCGACCGCGAACCGATGCCGAATCTACAGGCCAGGTTGATAGCGGCTCTTGAACGTATATGGCCTTCCAAGTGTATGGAGCGCTAAAACATCAATCAAATGAATGGTTGTTATGTATGTATAAACGGTGTTTATGAACAAACAGGAGGCGGGATAAGAACGAATGGGTCAATCGTGCGCGCAGTCTTCCGCTTGGCAAGTACCCACATTTCTGGCGGTAGACGCATGGTTGACTAGGGTGCAAGCCAAGCCGATTTGAAATCAAACCAGCCCAGGTTATTCAGACGAACCCCTTGCATCCGTTCGGTGCCTTGTAACCTGAACCAACTGTGAAACAGCGGCTGAAGCCAGCCATGCTGTACTACCTGAGCCGCCAGACTTTGGGCATCTTGTTGCCCTTGTCGCCAGGCGCTGTGCCATTGTGCTAGCGGTAGGGCCTGATCGCCACACAGGCAATGACGCAACAGTGGCGTGCCAAAGATCCAGGCCGACACCGCGTAGTCTGGTCGCGTGGCAAAATTGATTGATCCCAGCCATAAATCAAATGTGCCCTTACCCTGTTCCCAATCCGCGTAAGGGACACAATGACACTCTAGCGTAATCTGTTGCTCGGCCAGACAAGAGGTCATTGCCTGTGCCATCGCCTGATAATCGGGCTGCTGTTCTGGGTAGGCTAGTTTCAGTGTGCCAAAGTCCATCGGTGCAGGGCTTGGTGCATGGGGTTCTTCGTGAAACCATTGCGGAAGCAGGCTGGCAGCCGGGGTCCAATACTGGCGTACCGTAGTCGGAATCAGTCCCATCAGATTAAGCGGGGAGAGGGTGCGGGCCAACCAGTGACGTAGTTGCTCGCTTTGCATCAATGGCGAGCGCGCATCACATAACAAGAAATGGCAACCTTGTTCAGCCACCATCTCGGCGCTGCCAATACCACTGGCACCAGGATTGATTTGTACTTGTAATGCACAGGCGTCGGCTTTGCTACGCACTTGCAGCGCATCCAGCTGAGGCACCATCCAAATATCGACTTCATCCAGCAACGCCCGGTAGCCAAAGTAATCGTCAAAGGCTTGCAGACACAAGTGATAGGCGTCATTAGCGCTAACCCGATAGGGGCCGGTACCAATTGGGAGAGAGGCAAACTGGTCGCGTGTTGCATGGTCAGCCGGCAAGATCATCGCAGCGCTGTCAGCTAATAGCCAAGGTAACCATTGGTCTGGTTCGCTAAGTATGATCGACAGGCTACGTGCTGACAGCGGTTCAACTTCACGGATGTGGGCGAATAATGGCAAAGACCTTAGGCGTAATAAAGAGGCCTGAACATCTTCTACACAGAGCAGTTTGCCATCGTGCCAGCGTACTGCCGGACGCAGGTGGAAATGCCATTCTTGTGGACCTTGTTGATACCAGTGGTGTGCCAAGCCCGCAGTGACTTCCCCTTTTTCCTCATTTATAGCGGTCAGTCCATTAAAGATCTGACTGACCAAATGCCGCTCAGAACGTCGCAGTGGCGTGCCAGGATAGAGATTGGGCAAGGCGCGATAGTAAGGCACTGTCAGCACTTGACGGTCTTGATTCCAGCGTTGCCCAAGGCGCGACAGTAGCAACGCAGCTAGCTCGTGTTGGTCATCGCCCAACAGGCTGACTGCCTGCTCTAGTTTGCCATGTTCCAACAGGGTTGCAGCATGCTCACGCAGCAATGAATCCACTGATTTCTTGAACGCCAGTGCCGAACGCCCGCCTCGTCCTGCCTGCGCCTGCCAGTCGACCCAGCCCAGTTGTTGCATGTGCTGCAGCACATTGCGCATATGGCGCCGGGTGCAACACAATACTTCGGCCAGTTGCTGCAATGAGGTGGTGATGCTTTGTCCGGCAAAGCGCTGATAAAGCTGGATGTACTGCTGATTAAGTCGTTGAAGTGCCATAAAAAGAGGAAGTAAATAAATGATTTACAGCAATTTATAATGCCCCTTTTTTGCGTAAAAATACAGCTTATGTCATGGTTGGAGGCTCTGTATGAAAACCGCTGAAATGATTCAGTACTACCAGACCTATTTGTCCCAGTATTTACCCAAGTGGCACATCAGCCAAGAATCGGTGATGACACAGTTGACAGAGTTTATGCCGGGGCTGGCCATTAAACCCGACCTCCCCGGGAGCCAGGCCACCAAGGTTCAATAGAACGTCATCACTTTAGGAACCGACTCGTGGAACTCAAGCAAACAATTGCATTACCAGCCACTGCATTGCTATTCGATATGGATGGGACGCTGGTGGACTCAACCGCAATCGTTGAAAAAATCTGGCGCAGATTTGCGCAACGCTACCAACTGGATGCAGCAACTATCCTCGCCGATTCTCATGGGCGTAGAACCGAAGAAACCGTGGCGATGTTTGCCCCGGCCGGGGTTCAGGTTGCAGAAGAAGCTGCGCGCATCACCGCCGAAGAAATAGCCGACACGGATGGCATTATTGAGATCGCTGGCGCGTCGCGTCTGTTGGCTGCGCTTCCTGCAGAAAGCTGGGCGGTGGTCACTTCTGCTAGTCGGGCGCTGGCCATCACCCGTTTGACCGCGGCTGGTTTGCCGATTCCGGCGGTGTTAATTAGCGCAGAAGATGTCACACGCGGCAAGCCTCACCCTGAGGGGTATCTGGCAGCGGCTAAAGCACTCAACGCTAATCCGGTAGACTGTATTGCTTTTGAAGATGCAGCGGCGGGAATGACAGCGGTTCATGCTGCTGGCATCCGACTGTTGGCCTTGGCCACAACGCTTAGGCCTGACCAATTACAAAATGAAATCTGGATTAAAGATTTTACCCGGCTATCGGTTGAACGGTGCATTGACCATTCGATGCGCCTTAGCCTGTCTGGTGGTGAGGAACCGGTAGAACGTTATCGTGCAGAGGTCTAGCTAGTTGTGCTAGTGCCACGCCCGGCGAGCATGCCTGCCGGGCGTGGCACCGTCACCGTGACTTTAGGGTCCCATGCGGCTGAATCCCGGCCCCGGCCCGCCGCCACCTCCACCGCCGCCATGGCCACCACCACCTCCTCCATTCGGGCCCCATGGCCCCCCCCAGCAGCAACCGCCCAAGGCCAGCGCTAACGCAGCCAGGCTCAGTACTAATATTAATTTTCTCATGCGACCCTCTTGGGTATAAACGAAACTTCGCAACTCAAACTAGCATGGCTAAGCGCAAGCATGTAACGGCAAAGAGTAAACCTGTGTTAGGTCTGTGTGTAAGTGTGAAGACTAGCCGGTCTGTGTCCTCTCTCCCGGTTAGCCACCATGATCCTTCTCCCTGCAATGAATAGATGCGGATGAGCACCCGTCATCGCCTTGGTGATTGGTTTGGCATGTAAACGACATGGGAAAATTAGAGTATTTAGTCTTGAATAAGACAACGGGTGTGTTGTTTGTCCGACTGGCACTGTGTGAAGTGCCTTCTGAACTAAATACCGAGGAGACAGGTGAATGAATCACATTGATAGTCATTACAAGCTATTTATCGGTGGTGAATGGGTCGACAGCCGTTCAGGAAAACAGTTTCAGACCTTTAATCCGTCAACCGGAGCGTTGCTGGCAACGTGCGCCAGCGCAGATAAAGAAGACGTTGATGATGCAGTGAAAGCCGCTTGGCGTGCTTTTGACAGTTGGAAAAAAGTTAGCCCTACCCAACGCGCAACGTACTTGTTGCAGATTGCTGATGCCATCGATGCCAATGCCGAACATTTGGCCATGGTAGAAACGCTGGATAATGGCAAACCGATTCGTGAAACCCGAGCGGTTGACATTCCACTCAGTGCTGACCATTTCCGCTACTTCGCCTCGGCGATTCGTACCGAAGAAGGCTCGGCGACCATGCTCGACAACGACACCATGAGTATTATCTTGCGCGAGCCAATTGGTGTGGTCGGGCAGATTATTCCTTGGAATTTCCCGTTTTTGATGGCGGCCTGGAAAATTTCACCGGCCCTGGCGGCTGGCGACTGCATTGTGATCAAGCCTTCTTCCGATACCTCGCTCAGCCTGCTTGAGTTCGCCAAAATAATTGCCGACATCTTGCCTCCGGGGGTGGTTAATGTGGTGACAGGCTCAGGTTCAACCACTGGCAACTATATGCTGGAGCACGAAGGTTTCCGTAAACTGGCATTTACTGGCTCAACCGAGGTTGGCTATACCGTGGCCGCGGCGGCGGCCAAGAAGCTGATTCCGGCTACCCTGGAACTCGGAGGAAAATCGGCGAATATTATTTTCCCAGATGCCCCGTGGGAAAAAATGGTCGAAGGTATTCAACTGGGAATTCTGTTTAATCAGGGGCAGGTGTGTTGTGCTGGCTCGCGCATCTTTGTGCATGCGGATGTATATAACAAGTTCATGGATTCGGCGGTGGAGGCGTTTAACAAAGTAAACGTCAATCTGCCTTGGCTGGACGATACCCAGATGGGTGCACAGGTGAATCAACGTCAGCTAGAAAAAATCTTGTCCTACGTGGATATTGGCCGTCGCGAGGGAGTGATTGCTGCCGGAGGTTTTGCGGTCACGGATGGCGACTTGGCCAAAGGATGCTTTATGCGGCCGACTCTGATCTCGTGCGATGCCAAGGCACAGGTCGCCAGTGAAGAAATTTTTGGGCCAGTCGCCTGCGTGATCAAGTTTAACGATACCGATGAAGTGATCAAGATGGCCAACGAGAGTGAATATGGACTGGCCGGAGCGGTGTGGACCAGCGACCTGAATCGTGCCATGCGGGTCGCCATGGGAGTAGAAACGGGCCGTATGTGGGTGAATACCTACAACATGCTGCCAGCGCATGCACCATTCGGCGGCTATAAGAAGTCTGGTATTGGGCGTGAAAACCATAAGATGATGTTGGATCACTACACCCAGTGTAAGAATATCTTTATCAGTATCACTGACAAAAAAGCCGGCTTGTACTAAGTCGAACCGTTAAGTTGGGTTGCAAACCGCCTGGTGATTCAGATCGCCTGGCGGTTTTTGCTATGATGTCAGGGTGCTTAGGTGTGCTCTTTCTGATGCTCTGGTACAGAGAAGCCGAGTTTTTCTGGGAAGCCAATAATTAACGTAACGCTTAGCATGCACCAATAGGTGACGATTTCAGCCCACTCCTCAACCACTTCCTCATGTGTCTGCAACGCTGCAATTATGCCCTTGTCGGATAGTGAGGCCACACCGGCCGCAAGTATAAAAATGGCAATATCAGTTAGAGGTAGCGTAATTTTTTCTAGATAGTCAAATGGTGAACTACGGAAAATTCCGACCAATAAAACAATAACGCTCAGAATCACCGCCGGTTTTACCAGCGGACCGTACCACAATTGTTTGAGTGTAATAAAAACCGGGCCATTTTGATCCTTACCCACCTGAAAAAATACCCGACCCCAACTGAGTTCACGACCGATGCAGATGAGCCAGAGTGGAGAGATCCAGCGCCATAAGCTACTTGCCGGGGGTTGCTCGCGGTAGTGATATACAATCAAACAGGAGGCAATAAAGCCCAAACCGAGAAGCACCACTTGCGAGTTTTCTAACGGCCCATTTTCCCAGCCCCAATAGGCTGGAAGGCTGGAGCCAAGCGGAGCGAGCAAAACAATTAATAGCAGGGATAGCCAAGAGGTGGGCGCTAGACGCCATGAGTAGTGAGTGCGCATGATAGAGAACTGTGCTTATTTGATTAGTACATAAACGTATGTTTATATTTTAAATAAGCTACAGAGCTTGTTTCAAGATTTCAAGACGAATAGTGTTAAGAAAAATGTACTAACACAAACTTAATCAAGTTTGATATATCCGAATTCTGGCCCGCGGCTGAGTAGTGTGATCAACAACCTCTACGGCCATTTCTATTTTTCCCCCTCTGTCTGTTTGCCCACATACCACAGGTATTTGTGACGATTCATAGTGACAAATCTCACATTTGTCAGGTTTATGACATTATTGTTTTAGGTGTTTTTTTATTATCAACACATTGATAATAAAAGATAAATAAAAAAAATAACAGGCTGGCACTGTTGTTGCATAGTCAGGATCAACAAAGGTGCTGCCATGCAAAAAATAACCAGTATCACCATCAACGATACAACCCTGCGCGATGGAGAACAGACCGCAGGGGTAGCGTTTACCCCGGATGAGAAGCAAGCCATTGCCAGGGCCTTGTCTGTTGCCGGTGTGGCCGAAATGGAAGTTGGGATTCCCGCGATGGGGGAACCCGAGATTGAGGTGATCCGCAGCATCGTGGCGGAAAACTTAGCGTCTCGGCTGATGGTCTGGGGCCGCATGTGCGCCACCGACCTGAAACTGGCTTGCCGCTGCGGGGTCGACATCGTGAATTTATCGGTGCCGGTGTCGGACCTGCAGATTCGGCACAAACTCAACCAAGATCGAGCCTGGGTTCTCTCCAGTATTCGCCGTCTGGTGCCACAAGCGCTGGATGCGGGTTTGGAGGTTTGCGTTGGCGGAGAGGATGCCTCACGCGCCGATCCGGATTTTTTGCTGCAAGTGTTGGATGCCGCTCAGTCGTCAGGGGCGCGCCGCTTTCGTTTTGCCGACACATTGGGGGTGCTAGATCCCTTCATGACTTACTCACGGATAGCGGCTTTGCGTGCGGCGAGTGATCTCGAACTCGAGATTCATGCCCATGATGATTTGGGTCTGGCGACTGCCAATACCTTGGCGGCCATCCGTGCTGGCGCCACACATCTTAATACCACGGTGAATGGTTTGGGCGAGCGTGCAGGCAATGCTCCGCTAGAAGAATCTGTCGTGGCATTGAAGCATCTTTACGCGATGGATAGCGGTGTGGATCTACAGCAGTTATCAACCATTTCTGCGCTGGTTGCGCGTGCGTCTGGGCGGCCGGTGGCAGTGAATAAAAGCATTGTCGGGGCAAATGTATTTACCCATGAAGCCGGTATTCATGTAGATGGCCTAAGCAAAAATCCAGATAACTATCAGTGTTTTGATCCAGCCGTACTGGGCCGAGATCATCGCATTGTACTCGGCAAGCACTCAGGCTCCTCGGCGGTGATTGGCGTCTATCGGCAAATGGGAATTGAGCTGGAACCAGATCGAGCACAGTTGATTTTGGCCCTGATCAGAGACTTTTCCATGAGCCATAAACGCTCACCCGGCTTTCGTGAGTTGATGCGTTATTACTTGGAATGCTGCTGCCCAACCTCTTGCTGAAAAAGGAAATCCGATGGCAACCCTAGAAGATGATTTGCAACAGCTCTACAGCATTGAAGCGTTTCTTGACTATTTCGAGCTTGAATATGACCCCAAGATCGTGAGTGTGTCGCGCTTACATATTCTCAAGCGTTTTAATCAGTACTTGGCGCGTGAAAGCGTCATGCGAGAGTCTGAGGCTTTGTGGCCCGAGACCGAGCGGTGTCGGGCACTCTTGCAGCTAGCCTATGACGACTTTGTACACTCCAGTGGCGTTGAGCAGAAAGTGTTCAAGGTGTTTCATCGTAATGAACAGCGGGTGTCAGTCGATCAACTGCGCCGCAACCTGGAGGGAGACCTTCATGCATAACGTGGTCTGCATCAAACAGGTGCCGGATTCTGCGCAGATTCGGGTACACCCGGTGACCAATACCATTATGCGCCAGGGGGTTCCCGCCATTATCAACCCCTACGATTTGTTCTCATTGGAAGAGGCCTTGCGGATTAAAGATCGCTTCGGTGGCACCCTGACCGTGATTTGCATGGGACCACCAATGGCCGAAGCCGCACTGCGCAAATGCCTGTCCTACGGCGCCGATGATGCAATTCTGGTGTCGGATCGGGCCTTTGCCGGTTCAGACACCTTGGCCACTTCGTATGCGCTGGCTGCCACCATTCAGAAGGTGATGAGCAATATGCCGGTGGACCTGATCTTTACCGGTAAGCAAACCATTGATGGTGATACGGCTCAAGTCGGGCCTGGGATTGCCAAGCGCTTGAATTATCAACTACTGACCTATGTGTCGCGCATTGTGTCGGTTGATCCGCTTCACCATGAAATCACCGTAGAACGTCGCGCGGAAGGCGGTGTGCAGTTGCTCAAGACGGCGCTACCTTGTTTGATCACCATGCTTGAAGGTTCGAATGAAATGCGCTTTGGCGACCTGGACGATCTGTTCCGCGCTCAGCGCTACAACCTTAAGGTTTGGAACCGGGAAATGGCTGGCATTGAAGACGTAGGGTGTATCGGTCTCAAGGGTAGCCCCACGGTGGTGAGCAAGGTATTTGCACCTAAAGCACGCAGTCAGCGTGCTGAAATGATAGAGACGGTCGATGGGGACCCGAAAAATATAGCGGCGACCTTGTTAGCCAAAGTCTTTACTCAGCACCCCTCACTGGAAAAAGCCATCGCCAAGTTGGCAAGCTGAACAGGAGCCAAGATTCATGGAAGAACCCGTTAAGAAACCAGTCAAGAAAACGCGTGAACTCGATCCACGTTTTGTTGATTACAAGCATATTTGGGTCGTGATTGAAAACGAGCGCGGTGTGGTCCATCCCGTGTCGTGGGAGTTGCTGGGCGAAGGGCGCAAGTTAGCCGACCAACTGGGGGTACAGCTCTGCGCGGTGGTGATGACCGGTCTGGGTGCGCATGGCGCTGCAATCTGCAGCGAGGCGTTTCATTTTGGTGCAGACGTCTGTTATTTGACCCAGTCTGAAGTGCTGCAGGACTACCGCAACCAACCTTATACCAAGGCGTTGACTGATTTGGTGAACACCTGGAAACCAGAAATGATCTTGTTGGGTGCCAGTACGCTGGGGCGAGATTTGGGCGGATCTGTTGCCACGACCTTGGGAACCGGATTGACGGCCGACTGTACCTCACTGGCGATTGAAGAAGGGGGGCGCAATCTGGCGGCTACGCGGCCTACTTTTGGCGGTTCGCTGCTATGCACCATCATGACCCAGCGCCATCGTCCACAGATGGCGACGGTTCGTCCCCGGGTCATGGCGATGCCTGAGCCAGACAGATCCAGAAGCGGCCAGATTATTGAGGTGCCGTTCAATATGATTGAAAGCAGCATTTTGACCAAGGTTCTTGAATTCATCCCAGATGACTGCCGTGATAAGCCCAATCTACCGTTTGCCGACATTATCGTATCCGGTGGCCGTGGGCTTAAAAAGCCAGAGAATTTTCAGTTGGTGTGGAATCTGGCTAAGGTCCTGGGGGCAGAAGTCGGCGGCTCACGCCCAGTGGTGCAAGCCGGGTGGGTCGAGCCGGAGCGCCAAGTCGGGCAGTCCGGTAAAACCGTGCGTCCCAAACTTTATATTGCGGCCGGGATTTCAGGGGCGATTCAACATCGAGTCGGCATGGGTGACTCGGATGTAATTATCGCGATTAATTCTGATCCCGCCGCACCGATTTTTGATTTTGCCCACTTTGGCATTGTCGGCAATGCCATGGTATTGCTTCCGGCGCTGACGACGGCGTTTTCCACCCATCTGGCCCAACGGCGCAAGGCTGGCTAGCCACGATTTTAGGGAGTATTGGCGTGTCTGAAAAATTTGATGTGATTGTGGTTGGCGCAGGGATGGCAGGTAATGCCTGCGCCTATGTTCTGGCGCAGGGTGGACTCAAGGTGCTGCAGATCGAAAGGGGAGAGACCCCGGGGTCGAAAAACGTACAAGGCGCAATTTTATATGCCGATGCGATTGAACGCATTATTCCCGATTTTCGCGATGACGCTCCGCTAGAGCGCCATATGATCGAGCAGCGGCTGTGGATTATGGATGATAACGCTTATGTCGGTGCCAGTTATCGTTCAGAAGATTTCAATCAAGAGCCCTACAACCGCTACACCATTCTGCGGACCCATTTTGACCAGTGGTTTAATAAAAAAGTGCGCGAAGCCGGTGCTTTGGTGATCTGCGAAACCACGGTGACAGAACTGCTCTTAGATGGAAAACGGGTGATTGGGGTCCTGACCGATCGCAAAGGGGGGGAGATCTATGCTGACGCAGTGGTGTTATGCGATGGGGTCAACTCACGCTTGGCGACCAAGGCGGGCTTCCACCCTGAAATTCAGCCCAAGGACGTCGCCCTGGCGGTGAAAGAAATTCATTTTCTGCCGCAAGAGACCATCGAAGCACGCTTTAATCTTGGCGAAAATGAGGGGGTGGCGATTGAAATGGCCGGAAAAATCACTGCCGGCATGATGGGAACCGGGTTTCTGTATACCAACCAGGAGTCCATCACCCTTGGGGTTGGCTGCATGCTGTCTGATTTCAAAAAACAGAAAGTGACGCCGTATCAATTGCTGGAGAAGATGAAAAACCACCCCTCGATCAAGCCATTAATCGCAGATAGCGAGATGAAAGAATATGCCGCGCACTTGATTCCAGAAGGGGGCTACAACGCTATTCCCAAGGTCTATGGCGATGGCTGGATGATCGCCGGAGATGCGGGGCAGTTCGTCAATGGCCTGCATCGTGAGGGGTCAAATCTGGCGATGACCACCGGTATGTTGGCTGCCCAGACCTTGATTGCGCTGAAGGCCGCAGGGAAGCCGTTTAACGCGACTCACCTTTCTGCCTACAAAACCAAATTGGACAATAGTTTTGTTATGAAAGATCTAAAAAAATATCGGCGCATGCCAGATATCTTTCATCGCAATAAGCAATTTTTTACCACCTACCCAGACCTGCTGTCCCAGGCAGCCCAAAGCATGATCCGCGTGGATGGCATAGATAAAAAGAGCAAAGAACAAGGCATTAAAAAAAGTTTTCTCGCATCCCGTTCATGGTTTGGACTTCTCGGCGATGCATTCAAGTTCTGGCGCGCTGTCGAATAATCAGGAGACTATCGCGATGTCAAAAATAGAAGAAAAGTTGTTTCAGGATCGCTATCAAGTGGATACCGCCGGTGCGCATATCGCGATTAAAGATGCCGAACTGTGCCTCCATTGTGAGCAACAGCAGTGCGCCGTTTGTTGCCCTGCCGGTTGTTATACCCAAGAAGGCAATGGGCGTTTGGTGCTGATTACCGATGGCTGTCTTGAGTGTGGTACCTGTCGGATTGTCTGCGACCAACGCAACCTCGATTGGGAGTGGCCACGTGGTGGATTTGGCATTTTGTTTAAATTTGGCTGAAATTTGTCACCAAAAGTGGATAGCTGGCGCATAGATTGCTTAGATATCGACAAGACATCATCAATAAGAGAGGCAAGCGGTATGACCTTTTCTCGTGAGACCCCATTGATCGACATGCCAATAGCGACGAGTCAGCATGCGCGGTTAGCCTGGTTGGAGAAGGCGATTAGCAGTCCGCAGATGTTTTTGTCGGTGTCGGCCTCTGACGCGCGTTCAGCGCGTCGCGCCGCGCAGGAAATGAATAATCTGGCTGGTGAGACGATTGCTGAGTGGATAGAAGATCAACAGGGAGGCGGTTTGCGCTTGACGCCTCGTGGCCGGCGTCTGGCGGTAGCGCTGGTGGCCATGCGCCAGGAGCAAGAACGGCTACTGCAGCGCTTTGGTGGTCATTTTGCCGATGATTTGCGCTTGTTGGATCGGGTCGCCGTACGCACCAGTGCCCGCAATCAGTTTTTTTGCCGCGTACAGTCGATTGTCGAGCATGGTATGCAGCAGACCGTGCAATTGTGCGTACCCGGTGGGCAAACCCTGAATGCCAGTATTACCAAAAATAGCGTCGAGTCCCTAGGGTTAAGTCCTGGCAAAGAAGTGGTTGCTCTGGTGAAGGCGTCTGCGATGCTACTATCGAGCGTTGCGACAGAACCGGATTTTGATGGTTATAACCGCTTAGATGGCCACGTTTGCCAACTACAGCGCCAGCAGGATCAAACTGAGGTGCAGGTGGATTTGGGGGCGGGGCTCACTGCCATCGTTTTGACCTCCAGCATCCTGGCGCGCGGATTGACACTTGAGGGCAAGATTGCCGTCGCATTTCGGCCTGCCGATGTGATTCTTGGCGTGATGATTCCCAATCTGTAGACCTTCCTCAAGCACTGAGCCGAATTGGGGCATCAAACACTAGCGGCTGACCTTCTTCACAGCCAAAGCACTCGGCGTAACTACTGCATTCAGAGCATGAGGGCGCACGGCAGGCGTGCACCTCTGCTCGCTGACAGAGTTGTTGGTAGAAAAATTTCTTCCAGCGCATATTGCCGCTGTTGGCTCGGTATAGGCTAGAAAAATGCTCCTGCATCAGCATAGATAACGTGCCGCGATCCGTTAGTCCTAGATCTTGCCACAGGTGATGATTGCCCATACACGCTAATGCCAACTGCCGTGCCAGCTCCAGATGAAGGGGGTCATGGCAGACTGCCGATTCGCAGAGTAGATCAAACAGATCGTCATACTCGTCGCTCCTTATCAGGGCGTTGAGTCTGTGGCAATCGATGAGTGCAAGATAGCTGCTGACATCCATGGTTAGTCCCCCGAGTTTTAGCTAGCACACTTCTGGTGCATGGCTGATGCACTTTTTTGAACAATTGCGCGCACAGGACTGGCAGCCGATGCAGCGTTCAGGGTGGGCGATGGACATCACTTTTTTCTCGTAGTCATCATCCTCGTCCTCAAGAGTGACCAGCTCGCCCTCATCGGTTCTACCCATCAGTGCCAGCACGCCCTGCCCACAGGTCTTAAAACAACGCCCGCAACCAATGCAGTGTTCCTGATCAATGTTGCGAATGAAATTCGGGACCCACTGCAGTCCTGAGGGCAGCGTTACGCTGAAATGCGACATATCAAATCCTTTGATGATTACGTGATCAATGGGCCATTACTCAATCGGCTTGGGGAAGCTTTTGCCTGGCGTGCGTCAAAGCGTCATAAGCGGCATGGGTTTGTTGCGCGGTGTCTAGAATGGTTTCCCAGTTGACCGGCAGTTCCTCTGATAGATCGTGTAGATTCATCTTCCAGTGAATGGCCTGCGCAGACAGTTTTTTGATCCGTGCCTTGAGTTGATCTAAATCCTCGGGAATCTCAAGATCCAGGTCTTCCTGGCCGTAGTGCGCCACTTGGGCAAATTGGGCGATGAGTGCGGCCGCCTGGTTGACGATCTGGTCCCCCTGTTGCGCCAGTACTGCCAGCGAATCGAAGCCAAAACGGTGTACGTCGCGCAGGTATTTATTCAGCACAATCAGTCGTCCGGCGGCCAGGATCACGCGGCCAAACCCTTCATGGCTGATTTTGATCATCGGCCCGCACATCACCCCGGTACGCCGTTCGATGGCCAGTCCTGCTGCGTTGTAATACAGCTCTTGGTACCACAGCACGTCTGGATCTGGATCATCAATGATCGGGATTGCCCGGCGCGCTTCTTTATCCACTACATAAGGTGCGAGTACCTCCTCGTCGGTTTTGCCTTCCCAATGGCCATAGCTGTCTTGCGAGCGCAACTGCTTGATCAGCTCCGTCAGAAACAGTGAATCAGCGGGATTAAACGCTTGGGTGTCAGACATGGGACGCATCCTCTTCTGACGGGTGGTCAAAATGCGGTGCTGATCCTTGGGCCAGGGTCTTGCGTAGCCATGGTGGCGGTGTGCCGCGCAGCATCTCCTGTAGCCGGATAATCAGATCGGCAATGGGTACCGGTTCTGTTACCTTGATCGGGTGAATTTTCAGATTCACCACCCGTGCAGCGGCCGAACTGCCAATTGCTGCGATATACACGATGGCGCAGTTGCGAATCGCATTGAGTTTGAGCGTGAGTTTGTCTTCGCTGCCATCTTCTTTGAGATCACCTTCGAACTGCACCACTTCAACCAAGCTTGCGTTGTGCGGGGTAATGTCATAGATCGCGATGTGGCGTGCCCAGCCAAAGTGGGCATCCACGGTTTTCAGGTCTTCACTGGCAAAAGCAACTTTCAGTGGCTGGTTCATCAGGTCTCCCTCCCGAGGTCGATCAGAGATAAGCGACAGTCGTCGCAACCGTACGCTCCCCGCAGGGGGCGGATTGATGCTGCCTGGATGTGCGCTCATGTGCGTTTTCAATCAATAGATTGCCAATTTCAAAAATCAGATCGCGGGTGCCGCGATAGCCGACATGCACCTGATGGGCCGCACCCAGCCGGTCGAAAATCGGTAAGCCGATGCGCCACAACGGAATGCCCAAACGCTGAGCGGCCTGACGACCATGAGAATGGGTGACCAACAGCTCGGCATCATGTGCTACACGCTCAATATCTTCTAAGTCACCGATCCATACCGTGTCGGTTGGCACCTCACGCAGAATCGGCGCATCGGTGGTGCTGACGGCCGCGACGATCTCCGCCCCCATATCCGCAAGCCAGCTCGACAGGGTGTAGAGCAGGTCTGGCTCTGCGGCGATGGCGATGCGTTTTTTGCCAAAATAGAAATGACCATCCAGCATCGCGTCCAGTAACTGGTTACGCTGGCGTAGATACTTTGACGCCACGTCGGTGTTAGACAGTTGGGATAAAAAAGCCAAAAAATCATCGCAGGGTGTAAGACCGGTGATGCGATCAAATACCCGATAGGGCACCCCGCTGATGGTCTCAAGACGGGCAGCCGCAGATTCCATATGGCGTCCGATGGCAATGGTCATCATTGAGGCGCCCATGGAGCGAATGTCTTTGAGTGAAGTACCTCCCAAAGTGGTCGGCAAAAAGGTTTCTGGAATATGTCCATCCAGCGATTGAGAAATATCCGGCAGAATCAGCGGGCTGAGACCAAAGGACTCAACTATTTCTTTAATTTCTTCAATATCTCCAGGGGTGAGATGGCATCCAGGCAAAATATTGACTTGCCAGGGCCGAGTGATGTCCGACGCTAGTGCCAAGTTATCAATCATGCGGGTCACGGCTTTGGCCCAGCCATCTTGAAAAGCACCAGAAAAATCTGGCGTGGAGACAAATACGATCTCCATCTGGTTCAATTCTGGGTGGCGCTCGCGGATCAACTTCACAAAACCATCCACATCGTCCCCACGTGCCTCAGTAATCCCGGTTGAAATCAGCCCGACGACTGCCGGTGCAGATTTCTTGTGAATGTTTAACAGTGCTTGTTCAATGTTGTCGAATCCGCCCAATATCGTGGATATCTCACTCATTGCAGTGGTTTGCAGTGGAATGGTTTCGCGAAAATGTTTGACCAGCAGAACGAGACCAAAGGCGGTACAGCCTTGTGCGCCGTGTAAAGCCGGCAGGCACTGGTCCAGTCCAAGAAAGGCCAGCGCAGCGCCCATTGGCTGGCTGATTTTCAGCGGGTTGACGCTACAGGATTTCTTGCTGAATTGAATTTCGGCCACGCTATTCTCCCTGTGATTCAAGCGCTACAACCGCCTGAGTCAGATGCGTCGTACCATCTTCAGCACCCCAATCCTCGCGTTCCCATGGCGCGGGTGTGCGTATTTGCTGCCAGATTGGGCTGTATAGCGCCTTGTCGATTTCCTCAATCAGGTTGACGATGCCTTCATAGCCCGCCAAAGCATGGTGCCGTTCCTGGTTGATTTCTACCCAGGGGGTTTTGGCCTTGAGCGCGACAAACTGCGAACGCCCGCCCGACAGCATGATGTCGGCTTTGGCCTCCTTCAAACGACGGTACATTTCCTTAGCGGGCAGTTCGTCAAACATATGTTCATCGGTTCCCATGATCTGTTTGACCTTGGCTCTATCGTCCTCTGTGGTTTTACGCATTGAGGTGCCAACAATCTCCATGCCAACTTCAGTCAGTGCTGACACGATTGACCAAGACTTGACTCCGCCGGTAAACAGCAGCACCCGCTTGCCCTTGAGGCGCGAGCGATAGCGATCCAGCTGTGCCCAGGCGTGCTGTTCTTCGCGGGCAATCAGCCGGTCTCCACGCTCAATGAGTTCTGCGGGTGCACCGCGCTCTACCAGTAGATGACAAATTTTGCGGATACAGTCCGACATATCGGAAATGCCATAGAAACTGCCTTCGAAAAAAGGAATGCCATAGCGCTGTTCCATTTTGCGAGCCACGTTGATCAGTGCCTGGGAGCACAGCATGATCGCCGCGCGCGCGCGGTGTGCACAGGCAATATCGTGGTAACGACCATCGCCCGAGATGGTCGCGAGAATGCGGATGCCCAGTTCATCAAACAGCGGCTTGACCTGCCACAATTCACCTACCACGTTATATTCGCCAATCAGATTGATGTCGTAAGGCGTACTGGTGTCTGGTTCACGCGTGCCGATCACGTAATCCAGTAAGGCTTCCCCTCCCAGTTTATTGCCCAGGTTTTTACTGCCAACAAAGCCGGGCGCATTGACGGGTACCACCGGTTTGCCAAATTTTTGAGCGGCTGCCTTGCACACCGCGACGACATCGTCGCCGATCATGGCCGGCAAACAGGTTTGATAGACAAATACGGCCGGTGGGTCATATTTTTCGATAATTTCACCAATGGCGCGAAATAGCTTTTTCTCCCCGCCATACACCACATCCATCTCGTTCATATCGGTGGTGAAACCGGTGCGATAGATTTGTGGCCCGGAAGAAAAGGTATGGCGCGAATCCCAGGAATTACCTTCGCAGGCAATCGGTCCATGCACTAGATGCGCCACATCGGCAATTGGCTGCAGTGCGATCTTGGCGCCATCAAACGCACACCCCCCTGCTGCAGAACCTGGTGTCAGTGGTTTGCTGCAGCCGGTTTTCCGTACACTTTCACTTTTGGCCTGATTCCTGGCGCAGCCGGGTTCCACCAGTATCTCGGCGATTTTTTCCTTTAGAGCGCTCATGTCGACTCCCTGTGATAAACGTGGTGGCATGAAGGTCTTAGCAGATTTAATGCCAGGCTTTGTTTTTTTATTAATGCATTGAAAATAAAAGGTATTTTAATTATTCGGACGCTGCTGGGTGGTGTGTCGCTTGTCGTGAAACCGACATGAATGTCGCAAGGGCTGTCGTGTTATGTAGCTTGTGTATTGGCAATCAAGACGCAGGCCTCTGTTGAAACACAGAGGCCTGCGCGGGAGCGCCTATGGGTTAACGCACCAGATCAAAACTAGTTGAGGTTTCCGCATCGCTGTCCAACTGGTCGAAAATCTTGTCCAGAATTTTAACCAATACATTCAGCCCGCCCTGGTAACCCCAGATTGGATAACGGTGATGATGGTGGCGGTCGAATATCGGGAAACCGATACGTATCAATGGCACGCCGGTATCGCGTTCCAAAAACTTGCCATGCGATGAGCCAATCAGAAAATCACTTGGTTCAGTCGCCAGTAGCGAGCGCAGGTGCCATAGATCTTTGCCAGCGTATAACCGGGCTTCCTGGCCGAAAGGACTGGAGGCAAGCAAGGTATTGAGCTTGGCTTCAAAGGTTTTGTCGCTGTTGGAGACCACGATGTGCCTCGGCTCGGCACCCAATTCCAGTAAGAAAGTAACCAGACCGTAGACCAGATCAGGGTCGCCAAACAGAGAGAACGTTTTGCCGTGCAGATAGGCCTGTGAGTCGGCGATAGCATCGACTAGGCGGCCCCGTTCTCGTTCGAGTGCTAAAGGAATATCCGTAGCGCAGACACGGGCGACTTCCATCAAGAAGGTATCAGTGGCAGTAACACCGATTGGCGCGTGCAATGCGATGACTTCTTGTCCTTGCGTCTTGATGAACGCGCCAGTTTTTGGCGCGGAAAAGCCTTGTAGCAGAAACGTGGCTTTGGCATTGAGTGCCTTAACCCCGTCATCAATCAGCGTGCCGCCGTCATACATACGGAATTCGCCATCTGCTGGGGTATCAAATACATCTGAGGCGTCAGATAGCCAGGTGTAGTTGACTGCCATCAGATCCAATATGCGTTTGATTTCACGATTATTGCCAACACAATAACCATCAAACCCACCATTGATGTTGATCGCGTTGTGTTCCTGGCGCTGTTGCTGGTCCCAAAGGTTGGTGAGCACTCCCTTGAGCATATTGTCGTAACCGACAATATGGCTGCCGACAAATGAGGGGGTGTGGGCAAACGGGACACGGAAGTCTTCTGGAATCGACCCTTTTTGTTTGGCGTTTTTAATAAAGGCATCCAGGTCGTCGCCAATCACTTCAGCCATGCAGGTGGTTGAGACCGCGATCATCTTGGGTTTATACAATGCATGCGCATTGGCTAGTCCATCGACGATATTGTTCATGCCGCCGAAGACGGCTGCGTCTTCGGTCATTGAGTCGGATACGCAGGAGCTGGGCTCTTTGAAATGGCGGTTGAAGTGTGAACGGAAATACGCCACGCAGCCTTGCGATCCATGCACATAAGGCAGCGTGCCCTCAAATCCTGCTGCGCACAACACTGCGCCCAACGGCTGGCAGGCCTTGGCTGGGTTAATGCACAGCGCTTCACGCTTGAAGTTAATTTCGCGGTATTCCCATGATTTGGTCCATTGAATCACTTGTTGAACTTTTTCCGGGCTGGCACCGTCTTCGAAGGCTTTCTTGCGCGCCATCAGGTCTTGGTATTCCGGCTGCTTGAAAAGCTCGTTATGGTCGAGTACTTTTTCAGCGGATTGAGGCATTTCCTTCTCCTTGTTACGTTCTTGGCGGTCATCCCCGCACGCGTAACGCTAGGGTTCGCATCTGTAGTGGCTCTGGGCCAAACGCAGCGATGATTTATTTTTTCCAGGGGGCCTTGGTCATATTCCAAACCGGGCTATTGATTGCCATGTCCATATCGCGGGCGAAAATAGCGAAGCCGTCATAACCGTGATAAGGGCCTGAGTAATCCCACGAGTGCATCTGACGAAACGGAATCCCCATTTTCTGGAAAATGTATTTTTCCTTCACACCGGAGCCCACCAGGTCAGGGCGGATTTTTTCGGCAAAGGCTTCAAGCTCAAAACCGGTCGCGTCGTCGTAGATCAGCGTGCCATCTTTCACGACTTCTGCCGTACGTTGATAGTCGTCGTCATGGCCAAATTCATACCCGGCACCGACCACCTCCATTCCCAGGTCTTCATACGCACCAATCACATGGCGTGGTCGCAAGCCTCCCACGTACAACATGACCTTTTTGCCTTCAAGACGTGGCTTATATTTGGCGATTACGCCATCTACCATGGTCTGGTATTTGGCGATCACCTGTTCCGCTTTCTGCTGAATGGTTTCGTCGAAATGCGCGGCAATTTCACGCAGAGACGCTGCCACCTTACTTGGGCCGAAGAAGTTGTATTCCACCCAGGGAATACCATGCTTTTCTTCCATGTAGCGGCTGATGTAATTCATCGAGCGGTAGCAGTGCAGCAGGTTGAGTTTGGCAAGCGGCGTTTTTTCCATTTCGGCCAGTGTGCCGTCGCCCGACCACTGGGCAACTACGCGCAGGCCGATTTCTTCTAACAAAATCCGCGAAGACCAGGCGTCGCCGCCAATGTTGTAGTCACCGATAATCGCGACATCGTAAGGGGTTGACTCGAATACCGGTTCAGCCTTGTCCAGTACCCAGTCGCGTATCATATCGTTGGCCAGGTGGTGTCCCAGCGATTGTGAGACCCCGCGAAATCCCTCGCAGCGAACCGGTACAATGGTCTTGCCAAATTCTTTGCTCTTGAGTTTGGCTACCGCTTCGATATCGTCGCCAATCAGGCCAATCGGACATTCAGACTGAATCGAAATCCCGCGCGCTAAAGGAAATAGTTGATTGATTTCGTCGACGACCTTGACCAGCTTCTTGTCGCCGCCAAAGACAATGTCTTTTTCTTGAAAGTCAGAAGTGATTTGCATCACCACAAAATTGTCGACACCCGTGGTGCCTGAGGCATAGTTACGCCGCGTGCCCCAGGAATACTGGCCACAGCCCACCGGGCCATGCGAGATATGCACCATATCCTTGATCGGTCCCCAGACCACGCCTTTGGATCCTGCGTAGGCGCAGCCGCGAATCGTCATGACGCCGGGTAGCGATTTGACATTGGACTTCACCCCGCATTCGGCCTTGTCACTCTCGTATACCCCAAGGTGCTTGGCGCGTTTCTTGGCGGCTTTTTCAGGGTAGGCCTCTAGAACCGTGTTGATTAGCTCCCGATTGCGGGACTTTTCGTCGAGCATCGTACTCATGTACTTCTCCTCAATGTGGCATGTGTAAGCGGAGCCAGTCACCGGTTCCGCCTCAGCGGCTGGATGGTTACGCTATGGCCTTGGATTTGCCGACAGTGGAGAGGTCTTCTTTCTGCATAATGCCGAATTCCAGCAATAGTTCTTCTAGCTCGTCCATGGTGATCGGTGTCGGAATCACGCCCTTACCCTTATTGGCGTGAATTTTTTGCGCCAGCGTGCGGTACTCTTGGGCTTGCTTGCTCTCCGGGTCGTATTCCAGTACGGTCATGCGGCGCAATTCAGCGTGTTGCACCACGTTGTCGCGCGGGATGAAGTGAATCAAGGTGGTCCCTAGTTTTTTGGCCAGTGCATCAGCCAATTCGTATTCCTTATCGGTCTGACGTTCATTGCAGATCAATCCGCCCAGACGTACGCCCCCTGCATTGGCATACTTCAAAATGCCTTTGGAAATATTATTGGCGGCATACATGGCCATCATTTCGCCGGACATGACGATGTAAATTTCCTGGGCCTTGTTTTCGCGAATCGGCATGGCGAAGCCACCACACACCACATCGCCCAGTACATCGTAGGACACATAATCCACACCTTCGTAGGCACCGTTTTCTTCAAGAAAATTGATCGAAGTGATCACGCCACGACCGGCACATCCAACGCCTGGTTCTGGACCACCAGATTCAACACAACGAATATCGCGGTAACCGGTCTTAAGGACCTCTTCCAGTTCCAGATCCTCAACCGAGCCCGCTTCTGCCGCTAGCGATAGCACGGTGTCCTGGGCTTTGGCATGCAAGATCAAGCGGGTGGAGTCGGCTTTTGGGTCGCAACCGACAATCAGGATTTTTTGTCCCATTTCGGCCAGCGCGGCCAAGGTGTTTTGAGAGGTGGTGGATTTGCCAATCCCACCCTTGCCATAAAACGCAATTTGACGCAGCTCGCTCATTTTCTTTCCCTTCGGTGGTTGATGTAACAAACTCGCCCCGGAGATACCAGGCATAAGCCAGCTATTGCAAGCGGCGTGCCAAGGTAGAAATGTTTTTTAATCCATTGATTTTGTTGTGTATTTTGTTTTGTGTGTTGCAAGCTAAGCTGTTGCAAATCCGACAAAGTCCACGCTTAGCGTGTCGCAAAGCTCGCATTAGTCATTGTCGGGACGCCAGGAACGGCATCAGGAACGCTTCTTGCTCTCGGTATCAGAATGCCTACTCGTTCTGTGATTTCTGTCGGCCATAGCACAAACCTTGTCGGGATTCCGACTAAGGTGCTGGCTAGCGCCGCCTTCAATGACTATCCGCAGTCTTTGCACATTAGCGGCACGCGCGAGATGAATCCGGTGTTGTTACGGATGTTGAATGACTCGACTTGCGCCATGGAAGGCGCTGATGCGTTTCAAAAATATATGGCAGCGGTGTTTGGCATTGACCAGGTGCCACTTGAAGCAGGGGGCCCGCATCGCTTTCGATCAAGCTATCGACAGTTGCTGCAGGGGTGGGGGTTTGATGCAAATAGTCCACAAGGCGCGGTGCTCAAGGGCTGGGTTGAAAGTCGCTTTGGCCTGGCTCCGACGTATCATCGCCAGATGCTGGGACATTATCCCTCTGCTGCCTGGATGACCTATCTGACGGAAAAAATGTCGGGGCGTTTCCATAATCATTCAATCTATCAACAACTCGATCTGCTCTATGAGTTCTGTCAGTGGATGCTGGAGCACTATTTGTTACCAGGGCGGAGCCACCTGACACTATATCGTGGCGTCAACAACTTGAAAGAGCATCTGTTAGTGCGCAAATTGGGCCAGCGCGAGGCCTTGGTGTATCAGAACAATTTGGTATCGTTCAGCACCGAACGAGAAGTGGCTGACCAGTTTGGCGATACGATTCTCGAAGCACAGGTCCCCGTAGTAAAAATTTTGTTTTTAAACGGATTATTACCGGGTCCAGTGTTAACTGGAGAAGGTGAGCATCTGGTGATCGGTGGTACTTACCGCGTCAAAATGGCCTATTACTGAATTTTTCTGAGCAGTCTGAAGTTCGATCAATCCTGACGAAGGGGAGTGCGCATGTCGGTATCCGGTGAAGCTGTTCTCAATCGCGCGCTTGGCGCTTATCTCGGCTTTGCTGTCGGAGATGCCTTGGGGGCCCCGGTTGAATTTATGACTGCGGGAGAAATTCGCCAGCAATACGGCGAGTTGCGCGAGATGCGTGGTGGGGGATGGTTGCGCTTGGCTCCCGGCCAGGTGACGGACGATACCCAGATGAGTATGGCCTTGGGGGCCGCAATCTTGCAGGCACAGGGATGGGATTTACACTGTGTTGCCGAACATTTTGGCGCGTGGCTCAAAACGCGCCCCATCGACGTAGGGAATACTTGTCGACGCGGGATCACCCGCTTTTTGCGCGAAGGCACGCTAGAATCGCCATTGCGCGAAGCCGATGGCGGCAATGGCGCTCTGATGCGTAACCTGCCGCTGGTGCTCTATACCCTGGCGGATGACGCGGTCTTTTCGCGCCTGACTCTAGAGCAATGTCATCTGACGCACCATCACCCTTTATCTGATGCCGCGACGCTGGCGCTGGGGCGTATTACCAAGGCCTTGCTGCTTGGGCAGGGCACTCACCAGGCCAGAGTGATTGCCGATACCTTGGTGTCAACGCAGAGGGTGTTTAACTTTGACCCCTATCCCAAACGTGCGAGCGGCTATGTGGTGGATACCGCGCAGACCGTACTTCACACCTTCTTCAGTACCGACAGCTTTGAAGCTTGCCTGATTAAAACAGTTAATCTGGGTGGCGACGCCGATACCACGGGCGCATTGGCCGGGATGCTGGCAGGGGCGGCCTATGGCCTCAAGGCGATTCCCCGGCGCTGGCTGCAGGCGCTGGATCGCTCGGTACGCGCCACGATTGAACAGCAAGTGACTGAGTTACTGAAGCTGGGGACCCCTCAGGTGTTGAATACTTGATCGGGTTCGGCTGCGAGTAAGATTTCTAGTTCAGCCGCCACCTCTGCCAGAGAGCGATTGATCACGCTGATTTCTTGTTCATCGAGAAACCGCTGTTCATTGCGCGTGATGTTGTCGCGCACCAGCACCGCAAAGTGCGGTCCAAGAGACCGCTTCATGATTTGCCGCGCATAGGTACGGCTTAACTGGTCGTTGAAGCGGCAGCCGAGAAACACAAAACCACACTGGCTGCGGCGGGTGACGACGGCCTGTGGAATCGGCGTTTGAATATCGATCTCAGTGAGTACTTCGACAAAATCAGAGTCGGACACAATAAAATGTCCTTCTGGTCGTACCCCACCCCACGGTTTATACAATAGTGTCGTGCAATCGAGGGGCTCACATTGCGCCAACGGCGTATCGTCGGCGGCAAAGCCGCGATACCAGCTATCGCGCACTTCAGCACGGCTGACGCCCTGAATTTGAATCCAATCTTGATGCTGTTCACCTAGGGCGATTTGCAGCGCCTGATCGTAGCCAGTATCAACGATCAGCGGCAAGGAGAGTTGGGCCATCAGTCGGTACAGACTGGGAGGGGAGGTGGGGATGGAATAGGCTTCCATCATGATCTTTTTCAGGGTTTTGCGATAGCGAAAATTTTCAATGTATTGCGCTGCTGCATTGGGGTTGCGACGGATACGTGCCGGTACCGTGGCACGTTTAGCAAGAAAGCTCGCCAACAGTTCAGGTTCAAGCGGTAACGCAGCATTCGCGGCTTCTAAACGCAGTGTTTCCGGCCCGAAATAGGGCGCCAGCTTGCCTTGTTTGAGTCCTGTTGCAATCGACTGCAGTAGCTGAGTCATTTAGGATGCTTCCAGTCTTTTGGCGTCCACCGTAATTGGCAACGGAGTGTCTTCTGGCATAGATGGCAGCAGGAGCCGCCAACCATTACCCAGGGTGATCGTGCTACCCCACAACCCGGCTTGATCTGTGGCGATGACCTCTTGCTCTAAGTCCTTTTTGGCCACATAGACCGACAAATTGCCGTTTCTATCTTTGCGCAGGGTAATCTTCATATGGTTCTTCCCAGTGACATCTAGTGACTCGAGCTCGCGTGACTTCATGCCTACGAGGCAACCCCGCGCGACAAAATCTACGCCGTAGATATAAAACTGCTGTAAAAAAGTCCCAATACTGACGACATAACCGACGTCACCTTTTTGTACCAGAATCTCGCCAATTTCCCGTCCAGGATAGGTGCCATCGTTACGTACGGCACGGCAGGCGCGCACTTTCTCACTAAAGTCGAAACTGGGTGGTTGATCCAGTTCGACCCTCTCCTGGTCACGGCTAACCATCTGTGCGCGCCTTAGAACCGTTGTTGGCACGATCCATAAAGGTCACTACGCTGATTCCTGGCTTGGTCGAAGCGCTGGAGCAAGCGCAGGCTGCTTGTTGGGGATGGTCAAAACTGAGGCCTACCGACGCAAGTCCATCCCGAAAATCAATGGTATAGCCCGTCAGCAGATTAGAAGACTCGGGTGTGAGAAACACCCGCACGCCCTGCTGTTCGATCACGGTGTCGCCTGGGTGCGGCTGTTCTTCTACGGTAAATGATGAATCCACCCCCGAGCAGCCACCAGGGCGTGCACTTAGACGAAATCCAGCATTGGCCGAGCCTTGATTAAACTTCACCATGCGGCGGATAAATCGCGCGGCCTGCGGCGTAATCGTGACACACATGTGTAGCTCCTTGATGGTTAGGCCCTGGCTTGATAGCGCGCTACGTTCTTATCGATCGTCACGCAATCGGCGGGACAGGAGGCGACACACTGTGCGTCGTCATAGTGGCCGATGCATTCAGTGCATTTATCCGGCTTGATATAAAACATTCCACTTTTTTCATAAATGGCGACGTTGGGGCACTCTGGCTCGCAGGCGCCGCAGGCGGTACAGGCAGAAGCAATAATTTTATAGGCCATGAAGTTCTCTCTTAGTCAGAAGGGTTGATGGGGGTCAGGCGACGCGGCATCCAGGCTCACTGGTGTGCGCAATCGCATAGCGCTGGAACCAGGCGAGCACAGACGCCTCGATATATTCATGCGCGTAGTCTTCTACCGGCTCGATGTGGGCTGCGCGCAATTCGGTTTGTGGACAAAGGCCTATTTTTGCGACCAATACAGCAGCACAGCCCTCGAGAGCGCTGATAATCGAAGGCATGGCCTCTTCTTCTTCGTAGCCGCCTTTGCAGTAATGGTCGATTTTGCGGTGGCCAACAAAGCGCACACCGGCATTGGAAACTTCGAAAATTTGAAACTCGTTGGCGTGGCCGAAGTGCTGGTTGATTCGCCCGCCGCCTTTGGTGGCAACTGCGACCAAGGCGCAGAGACTACTCAAGACCTGATGCTGATTTTGCTGTTGTTGTGCCGCGCGTTGATCCGCACGCTCCTGCTCAACATAGCTGCGGTAATCTTCGCGTGCGCTTGGGTCGTAGTTAACCGTGAGGGCATCTAGTTTTTCTCGGGTGAATTCTTGACTACGGTCCTCTCCCAGCATACCAACCGCGTCGGCGCGACACTGGCGGCAATGACGCATCAGCTGCGCCCCGCCTTCCAACTGATCTTGCAGGGCCTGTAATGCTTGTGGGGTCGGCCCGCACTGACCGTTTAGGCCAAAGAAGGTGCCATGAGCCGGATCAGAAATGAGCGGCATAATGTTGTGTAAGAAGGCCCCTTTGGCTTTGACCACGCGGTTGACTTCGGCCAGATGCTGGTCGTTGATCCCCGGAATCATTACTGAGTTCACCTTGACCAGAATGCCGGCTCTGGTCAGTTGTTCCAGCCCCTCCATCTGGCGCTGGTGCAAAATCTGTGCGGCCGCTATGCCGGTATGGCGCTGGTGTTGATAAAAAATCCAAGGATAAATCTGAGCACCGATTTCTGGGTCGACCATATTGATGGTGATGGTGACGTGATCTACGTTGAACGCTTTGATGGTTTCCACATGCTCTGGCAGTGCCAGTCCATTGGTTGACAGGCAAAGCTTGATATCGGGTATCTGCTGTCTGAGCAGCTCAAAGGTACGAAACGTCTTGGCCGGATTCGCCAGCGCATCTCCCGGCCCGGCAATTCCGACCACGGAGAGTTGTGGAATTTCACTGGCGACGGCTAGTACCTTGTGCACGGCCTGTTCTGGCGTCAGCTTCTCACTGGTCACGCCGGGCCGACTTTCATTGGAACAGTCGTACTTGCGGTTGCAGTAATTGCACTGGATATTGCAGGCCGGAGCCACTGCAACATGCATGCGGGCAAAATGCTGGTGTGCCTCAACGCTATAACAGGGGTGATCCTTGATCTTTTGCCAGATATGATCCGGCAGCTCCGATGCAGTTGGGGTGGAGTGACAACCATCCGACTGACAACGACTGGATGCTGTTGCGCTGGCAATTGGAATAATCAATCGTGGCGCGGGTTTATTTTCTTGTCCAATCTCCAGGTCTGGCATGTTCTGCTCCAAGTGGCTCGCCGCGTCATGTGCGGCTTTACTGGAGTAGAGCAAGCTATGTGCCAGCTTGAAAAAATTAAATTTATTTATTTAAATCAATAGATTGCGTTTTATTTGTTGTGGCGGCCCCCAACAGCAATGCTGTCCTGAAACCTACAAAACAAACATCTGATGGAAAACCGACAAATTGTAGAGAACCATGCAAATGGAGTATTTAGGGATGGGGGTGCCGGGGGGCTGAATTTAATCAGAAGCGCCTGACATCAATGTGGTGTTTCTTTAAAGCATAACTGATCTGGCGTGGAGTGAGATTAAGCTGGCGCGCGGCCTTGGCTTGAACCCAGCCACATTGTTCCATGGCTTCAATCAGCCGATCGCGCTCGCTAAGTAAGCTGCCGCCACTGGTTTTTTCTGGCGTGAGTACGGCTGAGTCCGTGGCGGTTGCCAGATGGTCAGCCGGCGTACTGATGTGCCGTGTGACGTCAATAATTGGGTGGCAAAAGCGGGTGGAAACCGATTCCAATACCGATGAAAAACATTGTCCTTTTTTACATCGCATATCGGTTTCCCGAATCAGATTGCCGCGGGTCATGGTGGCTGCGCGCTCGATGCAGTTTTCCAGTTCCCTCACATTCCCCGGCCAGTTGCACTGCATCAGGATCTCTAATACCCCTGGCGCGATGTCTAGTTTGCGATGGTTTTCCTGGTTAAACCGCGAGAGAAAACAGTCGACTAATAGTGGGATATCATCTTTGCGATCGCGCAGTGCAGGTAGAAAAATCGCGACCACATTAAGTCGGAAATACAGGTCGGCGCGGAAATCTCCTTTTTGTACCATCTCTTCCAAATTGCGGTTAGTGGCAACCACCAAGCGAAACTGTGTCTTGAGGGTCTTATTACCACCGACGCGCTCGAACTCATGCTCTTGCAGCACCCGTAACAACTTGGCCTGGAAGGACAACGAAATATCACCGATTTCGTCCAGAAACAGGGTTCCTTTGCCGACAATCTCAAACCGCCCCTTGCGTTCTGCACTGGCCCCGGTGAATGCCCCCTTTTCGTGCCCGAAAAGTTCTGACTCCAGCAAGGTTTCCGACAAGGCGGCGCAATTGACCTTGATCAGGGGGTCTTTAGCGCGTGGAGACAAGAAGTGGATAGCATGTGCAATCGCCTCCTTACCGGTGCCGGACTCTCCACGCAGCAGAATGGTTGCGTTTCCTGGCGCAGCCTGATGCACATCGGCAAAGACTTCTTTCATCAACCGCGAGCGGCCAATGACGTTTTCCACGTCATACTCGGGTTGCAGTTGTTTCTGCAGCCGGTGAGTCTCAAGAATCAGCTGTTCGCGTTCGGCCTTGATCACGCGGTGCAATTTGAGGGTTTGCCCGATTAGATTGGCAATGAGGGTCAAGAGACGCACATCTCGGTCGAAATTAGTTGGCTGCGGGGTGTCGGGGAGGCGATCAACACTCAGAATGCCGATCACCTCGCGCCCATCTTTAATCGGGACGGTGATCAGCGCGACGCCTTTGGATTTGTTCATGTCTCTGCCGGTACGGTTCAGAAACATACTGTCTTGGGTAATGTCAGTGATCACAATCGGCGAACCACTACGAATCACCTGCCCGGTGATTCCTGGTTTGGCTTCCATGACCTCGTTGGCTTTGCATGAGCCAGGGTATCCAGCCATACCGACGACCTGCAATGTGTCATCGTCTTGTATCAAACTCACCAGCCCATGACTCATCTCCAAATGCACCAGCATTACATTCAGGGTTTCGCGTACCGAGCGATGGAAGTCCAGAGAAGAGGTGAGTATTTTGCTGATCTCATAGATTGTGACCAGCTCAAGATCGGCGGTCCGGTCCGGTGTCTCGGTGTCCATGGTCTGCCCCCTGCTGCATAGTGATCGAGTTGACTGCGGCGATACTGCTTATAAGCAAAAAACACACCAGAAAATAATCAATTTAAATCATATGGTTATTTGCCCGGTGTAGACCGATATGTAGGGTTTGCTGCAAGGGGTGTCGGTTTTGTTACAGGTTGCCGCAATTCAATAGAATGCGTTTGGGGGCTTGTGTGCACTAAAACTGTGCGTGGGCGTTGTATTCCAGTGCGTGGTATTCCTTGACGACTGGCTATGCGGGTAGACTGATAGTTTGGATTAACAAATAAATTTAAGAGATTAAATATGCATTTCACCGCTTGGTTGCCGTTAGCGGGTATCTGTCTGTTGGGTGCAATGTCGCCAGGACCCAGTCTGGCGCTGATTGTGCGTCAGACGTTGGGCAATGGCCGCGCGCAAGGTGTGACGGCCTCACTGGCACATGGGTTTGGGGTGGGGCTGTATGCGTTAGCCACCGTACAGGGTTTGGCTCTGGTGTTAACCGCCGAACCTATCCTCTTTCGCGCGCTCACCTGGGTTGGCGCGGCCTACCTGTTTTGGCTTGGGGTGCAAAGCCTGCGTGCAGGAGCGAGCAGCGTAGAACTGGCTGATACCGCAGGCAAAGCGCCAATCTGGCACTCTGCGCGTGAAGGCTTGATTGTGTCGTTATCCAACCCGCACCTGGCGGTGTTTTTTCTGGCGCTGTTTAGTCAGTTTGTCGGACCGGGAATGAGTTGGGGGCACAAATTGATTATGGTTCTGACCGCTGGCGTATTGGATATGGGCTGGTACACCCTGGTGGCATTTGGTCTATCTCATCCTGCCGTGCTGTCGGTATTGCGCCAGCGTATGGGCTGGGTTAATCGTGCAACCGGAGTGGTGATGTTATTGCTGAGTGTGCGGGTACTTACGCTATAGCCTGAACCAGCCCTCCGGCTGGCGCGAACCATTCCCAGTGCGCAGTTGGTGATTCTGCCCGATGCCAGCCACTTCGCCATGCTGCAGGATACACAGAGGTATAACCGCGCGATTCGTGACTTCATCACTTCATCGATCAGTAAGCAGTGTGTCGGGGCAAGACTTGATGGCCTCGATTTTTTGCCACTCACTCCTTCTCCAGCATTGTCCACTGTTCGGCTGCGCTCCCTCTGTTATATCCAGTAGCGAGCGTGACCGACTGTCACGACAAGGTACACACAGTATTTAAATGGCACGATGAATGGTTTCGTTGTGACCATTTCCATGGTTGTATGTTCATCAAGGCTACCTAGCCATAGGCCGAACGGATTCCTCCCCCATTTCCTGGACACAACCGCTCTGGGGACGCATGGACATTCTGTATGACGGTAGCGATGCGGTATGAGTGCTAGACTTGAGCCAATCGAAGCCGAACAGCGGCGCATAATCCAGATATGGCAGCATGACGGATGAGTGACAATCCGTTGATTACCCAGCAGAATTTAACCACCTTTGTGGTGACTGACCGGCATCGTTTGCAATAGTGTGCTTACGATGCCCCGTTGGTTAAGTCCAAAAGACTCAACCTAAAGATTTATGTTCAAACAGAGTGGTATTTCTGATGATTACATTTACGCAAGGCAACCCGCTAGAGGCCAAGACTGAGGCCTTGGTGAACGTTGTCAACACCGAGGGGGTGATGGAAAACGGGACTGCGCTGCAGTTTGAAGAGCGCTTTGCTGATCATTTTCATCAGTACGCACAGGCCTGCAAAACCAAGCAAGTTCAGACTGGTGCGATGTTCGTCACCGAAGTGCGAGATCCCAACGGCCCGCGCTGGATTATTCATTTTCCGACCAAACAGCACTGGCGAGCGCCCTCGCAAATGGCCTGGGTGGTTGAGGGGTTGCAAGACCTGCGCCGTTTCTTGATTGCGCATCAGGTTAAATCAATTGCGATTCCTTCTTTGGGGGGCGGAAACGGTGGCTTGCTCTGGAAGGCCGTGCGCACAGAAATTGAGCGGGAACTTGGTGATCTGGACCTGGATATTCTGGTGTATGAGCCTAGCAACCGTGATCAGCATGTCACTCCTCAGAGCGACGCGGAAACCCTGACACCGGCCCTCGCTCTGATTGCCGAACTCGTGCGCCGTTATGGGGAAAAGGGCTTGGATTGCAGCCTGTTGCAAATTCAGAAACTGGTCTGGTTCTTAGCGAACGCCATCGAGTCAACTGGGTTGGATAATCCGCTCGAACTGAATTTTGAGGCCCGTCGGTATGGACCCTATGCCGAGCAGCTGCTACCGTTGTTGCAAGCATTGGAGGGCGGCTATTTGCATTGCGAAAACAAGATCAGCGATGCCGAACCTTTCTCTGCAATCTGGTTTAACGAGCAACGTCAAACCCAACTGCATACCTATCTGAATAGTGAAGCCAGCGAGTACCTGTTTGCGCTAGAAGCCATGACGAATTTAATCAATGGTTTTGAATCTTCATTTGGCCTGGAACTGCTGGCAACCGTGGATTGGATGATGACGCGGGAAAGTGTTGATCCCTACGTCCCCAATCTCAGAGAGGGCCTACGCCATTGGCGCGGCGACCCGAATGCAGCCGTGCGCAAGCTGCGCTTGTTTGATGACTATGCACTTGAAGCTGCCTTGAACCAATTAACCCATAGCCACAAGGTTTGAGTCGGTACCCGCCGCAATCAGCGCGGCGCGCTTGAGCCAGTGTCAGTCCTGAAATAGTTCGATCGAAGGCTGGCACTGGATTGGAAAATTAACTGAGTTGGCGATGTAACATTTCTCATGTGCGACATGATGTAAATGCTCTGCCATATGTGGGTCATCTCCGGCGCGAATGGTGACGTGAGGATGAAGCACAATCTGCTTGAATCGACCTCCGGATGGACCGTCGACCATAGTGCCTTCAGCCTCATCCTGATAAGCCAGCACCGCAATACCTGCATCGGCGCACAAGTGCAAATACCACAGCTTATGGCATGCCGAGGCTGACGCCAGCAACAGGTCCTCAGGGTTCCAGCGTGCGCTATCGCCGCAGAATGCCGGATCGGCTGATCCCAGAATCTCAGGCTTATTGCCTGAGTGGATGGTGTGCTCACGGCCATATTCACGATATCCCGATGTACCACTTCCCCGATTACCGCGCCACTCTACCGAAACCCGATAGCGGTGTTCTTGCTGTGCCATGCGTGTTCTTCCTCTTAATTTAACCCATCTGGTTACCAAAATACGCTGCGGTTAATGCTCCGTTCGCTAAATTGCAGATAGCTTCTATTGGTATCAATACTAGTCAATTTTTAGATGGTCGGTTTTTCGCGTGATGCCATGCCTCTATTTTACGGAAAACCGCACACCTGATTCTGAAATGCCCGTTATATCTAGCGCTAAGAAAAAAAATAGCAGGCACGCAGATTGCAATACCAGACAAGGATGCGTTACTAACAGAAGGTCGTACGATGACTTACAAACTTACACTGCTATTGAGTGCTTTCCTGCTTCTGGCCGCTTTTCTGTATTGCAGTTCGTTCGCAGATAACAACGGCTTATTGTTGTTTGGGACGCTGAGCCTGATGACCATGATGAACGCCATCATCTATTTCCTGGTGCGGCGGTTATTGATCAACTTTCGTCTAAAAAGCAAATGGTCTACCTCAAAAGGGTGACTTTTGTGAATCGCTACAGTGCCAGCCAAGCGGATTTACTAGATACAGGATTTTGTTTATGAAACACAACGCAAGTATTGGTAACACGCCAGCCCTACGCTATCTCCAGTCCAACAATGCTGACTTTAGCTGCCATACCTACACCTATGAGGAACACGGAGGAACCGGCACCCCAGCGCGTGAACTGAATATTGATGAACACGCGGTGATCAAGACCCTAGTGTTTGAAGATCAGGATGGCTCGCCGCTGATTGTGTTGATGCATGGTGATCGCAAGGTCTCTGCCAAGGAACTGGCGCGCCAGCTGTCCTGCAAGAAGGTGCTGCCCTGTAAGCCAGAAGTCGCCAGCCGGCATTCGGGCTATCTGGTTGGAGGAACCAGCCCGTTTGCTACCCGCAATCCGATGCCAGTTTATATGGAAGCCAGCATTCTGCACTTACCCAAGGTGATGATTAATGGTGGCCGCCGTGGTCTGCAGGTTGCTATGTCGCCGCTGGAGATCAAACGATTGCTGCAGGCTAGCTGTGTGGAAGTGGCTCTGGAGAAATAACCGCCTACTGTCTGGTTGCCAACAATCGACAGTCTGGCGGTGTTGCAGCGCTAGCTTTTCTCTTCCAGATCGTATTTGTGGATCTTGTCGAACAGCGTGGTCTTGGCAATCTTGAGCACTTCTGCAGTTTTGGATACATTGCCGCCTTGCTTGCGTAGTTCCTCGGCAATCATGCCCTTTTCGAAGGAGTCTACTGCTGCATGCAGCGAGAGTGAGGTATCCGCCATGGCCTTGCCTGGCACCATTTTTAGCTCTAGTACGAAGCGGTCGGCCTGGTTACGCAGTTCCCGCACATTCCCTGGCCAGTGATAGGCCATCAGGTCGTGCACCACGGTCGGGGTAATCGGTGGCGCCGGGCGGTCCATGCGTAGCGCAGACTGGGTGACAAAGTAGTCAAACAGCAGGGGGATATCTTCGCGGCGGGTGCGTAGTGGTGGTAGATCTAGCGTCACCACATTGAGTCGGAAATACAAATCGTTGCGAAACTTGTCGTCGTTAGACAGTTTTTCCAGATCTACCTTGGTAGCTGCAATGACGCGGAAATCAACCGGAATCAGCCGGTTGGAACCCAGCCGCTCAATCACCCTTTCCTGTAGAACCCGCAATAGCTTGATCTGCATCGACATGGTCATGCTCTCAATTTCGTCGAGAAACAACGTACCGTGCTGGGCATATTCGATCTTACCAATTCGCTGCTTACTGGCCCCAGAGAAGGCCCCGGTTTCGTGGCCGAACATCTCGCTATCGAACAGCGCTTCTGGCAGGCCACCACAGTTAAGTGCCACAAAGGGGCCACTACGGCCGCTTAGATCATGCAGGCAGCGAGCCAGCAATTCTTTACCGGAGCCGGTTTCGCCGTTAATGAGAATGTCGGTGGGCGTAGCCGCTACATCCTGTACTAGCCGACGCAGTTCTGCCATGGAGGCAGAGTTGCCGATGAGTCGACTTTCCAAGCCGCCATAGGCGGCTAGTTGCTTGCGTAGATGACGTACTTCCAGTGCCAGCTGGCGCTTTTCCAAGGCGCGTTGCACCACCGACACCAGCACTTGAGGCAGAAAAGGCTTCTGGATAAAGTCATAGGCCCCGTCGCGCATCGCCTGCACCGCCATGGCGATATCACCATGGCCGGTCATCAGGATTACCGGCAGATCTGCATCGTCCACCAGCAGTTCGTGCATGAAACTCAGCCCATCCATGCCTGGTAAGCGAACGTCAGTGACAATCACGCCGGCAAAGTCAGGGCTAATGGCGCGCCGGGCTTTTTCCACTGTATCGAAGCCCTGAGCGCGGATACCATCCAGCCCCAGGGCCTGCACATAACCTAGTTGAACGTCCTGGTCATCCTCGATCACCAGCACCTGCAAATCGTTCATGTTTTACTCCTGCATGCTCTGTTTAAGCGTGATAGTAAATACCGCCCCACCTTCTGGGTGGTTGCTAGCGGACAGCACGCCACCATAGGCTTTGATAATGTCAGACGACAACGCCAGCCCCAGTCCCAGGCCGCTGGTTTTCTTGGTGGTGAAAAATGGCTCAAAGATATGTTGTTTCACTGAGTCGGACAAGCCACTGCCATTGTCGCGTACCCGGATATGTACCAGGTCTTCTTGTATTTGCCAGTCAATCGCAATCTGCGGTTCGCTGGTGTCGACCAGCGCATCAATGGCATTACTGATCAGATTGACGAGCACCTGCTCTAGTCGAACCGACTCGCATAGCACCATGACCACAGTGGCAGGTGATGGCAGTTGCAGCTTTATCAGGGTTTTTTTCAGCCGGTGATTCAGCAGGAACAGCGCATTGTCCACCACCTGACCAACCTGCACCGCCTCACGCTCGCCACTGGGACGACGGGCAAAGAATTTAAGTTGCTCGGTTAGCGCGCCTAGCCGGGCGACGATATCGGTGATTCGAACCAGATTGGTTCTGGCGGTGTCCAGATCCTGAATCTCCAGAAACCGTACCGTATTGGCCGACAGCGCTGATAGCGCCGCCAAAGGTTGATTAATTTCATGCGCGATGCCGGTGGAAAGCTGGCCGATGACCGCCAGATTCTCCGTGCGGATTAGCTCATTCTGGAAATTTTGCACTTGTCGCGCCGCCAGGATGCGCTCCTCGATTTCCTTCTTCAGGCTGGCATTGGCCTGTTTCAGTTGAGAGCTACGTTGCTCAACTTGCTCTTCAAGATGATCATGCGCCTCTTGCAATACCCGCTTGGCCTGAGCCTGAGCCTTTAGATTCATCTGCCACAGACGTACCGAATGCAGCAGCAGGCAGGCAAAACCCACTATGACTGCAACCGCCAGCGCGCGGGTGAGCGCTAGTCCGTGCATATCGTAGGTATCGTTCAGCATGGTCAGTGTCATACCGCTAATCGGCAGGGTCTGACTGATTGCCAGGTATTCATGCTTGGCGCGCCCCTGCCCGATTTGAACCAGCATTGCCTGATTGTTGAGTATGGTTTTGCGCTGCCAGATTGGCGGCTTGATAAGTTGCTTGTTGTACTGCTGAGTATTTTTTAGTTCTTGACGTGCCTGCGCGCTCAACGGTGCTAGCACATGGTATTTCCATTCATCGACCGAGGACATCACGACCACCCCATTTGCGTCCGATAGGAGCAAGGGTTCGACGGAATTACCCCACAGATGCGCTAATTGTTCCAGACCAATCTTGATTGCCACTACGCCAAGCCGCACTTGGTCCTGATAGAGGCCGGTGGCGAAGAAATAACCCGTGACGTTGCCGGTGGTCCCCACGGCATAAATAGTAGTGATGCGGTTAGCCCCGGCTTGTTTGAAATAAGGCCGATAGGCAATGTTGCGGCCGACAAAGCTGATGGGTTGATTCCAGTTGCTAGCCGCGATGATCTTGCCGTTATGATCAATCAGATAGGACTGCAGTGCGCCCGCGCCCTGATTTAGCCGATACAGGTAATGATTGGCTTGCAGCAGACGCTTGCGGTTCTCTGGCTGGAGCAGTGCATCGCGCAAGGTATCGTTGTAAGAAGCCGCCAACGGCAGCAGACCAAACTTATCAACCTCGTGCTCCAGTACGTTCGCGTTGTGTGCGAGACGGCGCACCGACTCTTGTTGATGTTGTTGTAACTGCTGCTGCCAGGTCAGGCTGTAGGTGACATAGGCGGCTAGCAGCGATAGCAGCAGGGAAAACAGCAGATTTTGATAAAAATCACATTTTTTCATTCTGACTCCGGGTCTGCTACGGGTCCCTGCCTTACTCGCTCGCCTAATTCGCATCATAGCTTAATGATGCCACTGGTTTTCTGTGTGCCATGACCAGCAAAAAAGCCACGCAGGGACCAATCTGCGTGGCGAAGTGGTTGTACCACGATGACGAAAGCCAAACTTCAGCTAGTACACATTCACGAGCACAATTGTGAATACCGCCATCATCAGCCGAGACACGGCATATCCTACGGTATAGCCCAGTGCCGGCACCTTGCTTTGAGCCGCATCCTGCAATGCACCCAGTGCTGCTGTGGTTGAGCGCGCCCCCGCACAGGCCCCCAATAAAATGCCGGGGTGGAACTTGAACACAAAGTGTCCCAGCAGCAGGCCAACAATCAATGGCACCATGGTGACAATGGCACCGGCAAACAGCAGGGTTAGGCCATAGTGCTGCAGGCCAGAGATAAAGCCTGATGCGGCATTCAGACCGATAACAGCAATAAAGCCATTCAGACCTACATTGTTAAATACCCACAGCGCCGGGCCGGGGATCTTGCCGAAAGTGCGCATCGACGCGCGCAGATAGCCACAGAAAATACCCGCTAAGATAGCCCCCACCGAAGTGCCAAAGCTCAGCGGAATGCCAGCTACATGCACTGTGATGGCCCCTAGAATGCTACCGACTACGATGCCAAAGCCCATAAAGGCCATATCGGATTTTTCTAGTGGTCGGTCGGCATAACCCAGTTCTTTGGCGACGGCCGCCACGTCCTGCTTGGCGCCCAAGATCGTCAACACATCACCGCGTTGTACCACCTCTCCCTCGCTCATCGGCATATCCAATTCACCCCGGATAAAGCGGGTGAGGAACAGACCGCGACCGGGCTGGCCAAACAGTGCTTGGGTAATTTGCCCTAAGGTTTGACCCGCATATTTACGCTTGGTGACCACCAGATCCAGTAGCTCGGTAGAAAAGTCTAGCAGCGGCACATCTTTTACTTCTTGGCCAAAGTGCTGTTGATACTTCAGCAAAGCGTTCAGCGTGCCAGAAATCGCGACGACGTCATTGTGCTGGATTCGGGTATTGCCATCACAATCGATGATCATTTCCCCTTCGATCTGACGTACCCGACGCACGAAAATCTCGTTATTAAACCGGGCTTCCACTTCCGACACGGTCTGGTTGTACAGCTCGGGATTGCTCAACAGGAAGGCGCGCGCAGAAAATTCGCGGTAAGCCGTGCTACCAACGATCGGACCAGAGCCATTTTCTTTTTCGTAGCGCTTGCACTCATCAACCAGATTAAACCCTAGTATTTTTGGTGCCACCGAGGCTAGAAACCAGGCCGAGCCGGCGGTGCCAAACGGGTAGGTGACGGCATAGGCCACCGGCATCAGTGCCATGGCAACCTTGATGCCACCAGGCGCTTGATTGATCTGGTTAAGCAGATCAGTGGCTACCCCAAGCACGGTAGAATTGGTATAACCGCCCGATAACAAGCCAGCAGTGAGCGCAGCATTGTAATGCAGTATCTTGCCCAGCAGAATCGCGGTTACTAAACCAGAAGCACACACCAGAATGGTGAAGAACACCTGAGAAATACCGTCACTCTTTAACGCGCGGATGAATTGCGGCCCGACGGCATAGCCGACGGCAAACAGAAACATCGCAAAGAAAGTGGACTGCAACACGGGTGGAATCGCGAGGTGAATCTGACCAATGAGTAGTCCAGCCAGTAAGGTGCTGGTGACTACGCCTAGACTGAATTTGCCCAGGTTGAGATTACCGACCCAGAAACCGACAGCGATAGTCAGATAAATCGCTATCTCGGGGTACTTTTGCAGGGTCTGAATAAGGAAATGCATGATGGACACCTTGTCGGTTGGCCGCAGACACTGACCGGCTTCACGTCGGGTGTCTGCGGTTAGGAAAACGCGCTTAGTACTGTGGCTTGTACAGCAGGCCCTCAATCCAGGCGCGGATGTCCCGTGGGCGTTCCACTTGTGCCAGACCCGCGTCGAACATGTATTCGGCGATGCGCGCAGCCGTGGTCACCTCGGTTTCCAGAATTTGCTCCTGACTAGGAAATAGCATGCCCTTGGCGCGCTGAGTCAGGGTGACTTGGTCGGCTGTGGCATGCGCTGCCACGATGAAGCACTCGTCGTTCAGCCGGGTCGGACGGCAGGCATAGGTCGCCAAACCAATCGCAGGGTAGATATAAAAGTTGTTAGCCTGACCAGGACGATAGGTCTTGCCTTCATACTCAACCTCAGGAAACTGCACGCCAGCGGCAAACAGCGCTTTGCCCTTTGACCAGGTGTAAGCTTCTTCGGCCGTGCACTCGGCTTTGTGTGTCGGGTTGGACAAGGCAAAGATGATTGGACGCTCATTGAGCGTGCTCATCAGCTCAATCACTTCACGGGTAAAAGCCCGGGCTTTGGTGCTGACACCGATCAGCATGGTCGGCTTGAAGTCGCGAATCGCCTGCAAGAAATCCTTGCACGGCTTGGCCGGACGAGCGTACAGCTTCTGCGTTTCACTCAGGTCAGTACGTGAGTGCTCGATTAGACCGTGGATATCGAATAGTGCTACCTGCTTGCGCGCCGCTTCCTCGGATAGCCCCATGGTCTGCAATTCGGCGCTAAACAGTTTGGCAATGCCCAAACCCGCCGAACCGGCACCCAAGAACATCACTCGCTGCTCGGTCAACTGGCCCCCGGTCATATTCATTGCGGCGGCAATCCCAGCCAGAACTACACTGGCCGTGCCCTGGATGTCATCGTTGTAGCACAGGACCTTGTCCTTATAGCGGTCCAACATGCGGATGGCGTCGGTCCCTTTCCAGTCTTCAAAATGCACGCAGCAGTTAGGGAACACTTCTTGTACTGCCTGGATAAATTCCTCGGTCAGTTCGTCCAGCTCAGCTTCTGATACCGGCGCTTCACGGGTGCCCATATAGAAGGGATCGGCACGCAGGGTCTCATTGGTGGTACCGATATCAAACAGAACCGGCAGTAGGCATTTAGGTGGGACGGCAGCGCAGGCGGTATACAGTTGCAACTTGCCAATTGGAATGCCCATGCCGTTTGCTCCGATGTCGCCCAGACCTAGAATCCGACCACCGGTGGAGACACAGATAAACCGTACATCCTTTTCTGGCCAGTTACGCAGCACCTCGGCCATGCGGCCCTTCATTTTGTGGGTAATGTACATGCCACGGGCACGGCGGTAGTTGTTACCGAAGGTTTCACACGCATCGGCCACGGTCGGATCGTACAAGACCGGAATGAAGCGCTTAGGGTCAGACATAATGGTCTTGTAGAACACCGTTTCATTACGGTCTTCCAGGCCAATCAGATAGATATAACGTTCCAGATCGTCAGACTTTTCATCCAGATGTGCCATGACGCGGTCTACTTGGCGGTCCAGGTTTTCAACCGAGTGCGGCAGCAGACCTTCGATATTCAGCTGGCGGCGTTCTTCTGCCGTATAGGCCGTACCTTTGTTCAGCTTGGGTTCTTGCAACAGCGGCATGCCGCCATGCGGACCATAGCTAGTCAGCTTGTCATTTTTAACGGAAGTGTTCTTTACAGTCATGACATTCTCCAGTTCGTATCAGAATGGTGAGTTAAAACTTTCAGTTGCATGACTGAGTAATCGCAACAAGCGTGCCAGCTAACGTTTGTTTGTATCTATATGTTTTTATTGACCTTATTTGGAATTTAAAAACCCTATCCACGAGCTGCCGTACTTTTGATGAAAAAACCAGTGCGGAAGTCCGTACATGCCACGCATGCGCTTCTTTGCATGTCTGCTGTGGCCGTGGGGAACATCTCGGTCCCCACGCCTGGATTCTTGCTGGTGGTTCAACAGCCAAGAGCTGAATCTGTCGTGACAGATTAATTTACCCACATCCCTTCTCTGTTCTTCTTCTTATATCTCTCAAGTGATAGTTTGTAATCTATTGATTTTAATGTAAAAAAATATCTACATGCCAACGTGACAGTTATTGGCACGCTTATTGCAACGCTTGTGTTGTAGCCAAAAACTGCACCCGAACAATAGACCCGTAATAAGGGATAAGCCGATGACCTCAACTGTTTCCGAAATCCTCACGCTCACCCATGGCGGATGGGGTGCCAATTTGATTGATTGTTTGAAGATGGTGGCGGGCGAGATCCCCGGTGTCTCCGACATGGCTCTGATGCCGGTCGATACCTTGGGTGAGTTCTACCAGAAGGTTAAAGCGCGGGTTCAGACCATGCCTGCCGGTTCGTTGATTATCACCGATTTTAGCGGTGGTTCGACTTCAAATGCGGCTGCAAGGTTGAGCGCTGATTTTGATATTGCAGTGATTACTGGCTTAAACGCTACCTTGATGCTGGCTGCGCTGGATTTGCGTGACTGCGGCAGGTTGGCAGATCAGGTGGATGACTTGGTCGAGTTGGGCCAGAAGAGCATTAAAGACGTCGTGAAGAGCATCAGGCCTAAATAAAAGCAGTTATGGAGATACAGGGAGAGATATATGGCTAAGGTTGTGCTTTGCAGAATTGATAGTCGGCTGATTCATGGTCAGGTAGTAACAAAGTGGGTTGGCCAATCACAGGCGAACCGGATTGCAGTGGTCAGCGATGAGCTCGATGCCGATCCGTTTATGAAAAATATTTTCATGATGGCCGCGCCGCCCAACATCAAGGTTGATTGCTATGGCATTGCTGGTTTTTGTCAGGAATGGCAAGCCAGCCAGTTAGGCAGTGGCAACGTCCTGGTGTTGTTTCCTAACCTGGCATCGGTACGCCAGGCAGTGCAGAGCGGTTTCAAGGTGACACAGATTCAAGTTGGTGGTTTGGGTGGCGGACCAGGGCGCAAGGTGGTGTTTCAGAACATCACGCTGGACAGCGCTGACGAAGTCATCCTGCGAGATTTGAGTGAACTAGGTGTTGATGTGTATTTCCAGACGATACCCGAAGACAGGCCGCAAAAATTGGCAGACGTGCTCAAACGTCTCTGATTTCAACCCTATGCGATGAGGTAATTCGAGATGAGTACATTGATGATTGCAACCCTGATGGGGTTGTATTACTGGTTTGCCCGGCTGCGCTTGGGCTACACCTTCTCAGGCATGTTGTTACAGCCGGTGGTGATTGCTGTGTTTGTCGGCATGATTACCGGTGAGATGCAGGTCGCCATGGTGGTCGGCGCGGGCATGCAACTGGTGTATCTCGGCGTGACATCTACGCCTGGTGGCAACGTGCCGTCGGATCCGGCTTTGGCGGCGTGTATTGCCTTGCCGATTGCGGTGAAAACCGGGATGGATGTGAATCTGGCGATTGCGCTGGCGATCCCTTTTGGCGTGATTGGGGTGTTTGTCGACCAACTGCGTCGTACCATCAACGCCGCCTGGGTCCATATGGCGGACAAGCATGCTGAAAACTGCAATATCGCAGGTATTTTCCGCTGTGCTTTTCTCTGGCCCGCGCTGATGGGTCTGGTGATTCGGTTTCCGGTGGTATTTGCCGCCAACTACTTTGGTCAGTCCGTGGTACAGCGTTTTCTGGCCTTCATGCCGCAGTGGCTGACCCATGCTTTTGCATTAATGGGTGGGATTCTGCCAGCGCTTGGGTTTGCCATCACCATTATGGTTATCGGCAAGAAAACTCTGATTCCGTATTTTGTCGCAGGCTTCTTCGCTGTGCTTTATCTGAAAATCGACATCATGGCGATCGCTATTTTTGGCACCTGCATTGCATTCCTGATTCGTGGTTTTGGTAAGTCGGAGGAAGCTAGATCATGAACACCAACCTGACGGAACAAGAAGTTCTCCCTACGCAGCCTGCATCCCTGCTGACCAAGGGCGATATCACCCGAGCCTGGCTGATTTATTATCTGGGCGCCGAACTCTCTAACTCTTATGAGCGCTTGCAAAGCCTGATCTTCTGCGCATCTATGGCGCCGGTATTGAAGAAGTTATATCCGAAAAAAGAAGAGCAATCGGCCGCGTTGACGCGCCACCTTAATTTTTTCAATACCGAAGGGGTGATGGGCGGCGTGATCCAAGGGGTTGCGATTGCGATGGAGGAGCAGAAAACCCAGGGCGAGCCGATTTCAGATTCGTCGATTATTGGGATTAAAACCGGTCTGATGGGCGCACTGGCAGGCGTAGGCGATTCGATTATCTGGGCGGCGCTGATGCCCTTGTTGATTGCGTTGTTTATTCCGTTTGCCGTAAGCGGTAGCCCGATGGGCGGAATCGCACCGCTGGTGTTGTATACCGGCATTACCATGGCAATCAGCTATTCGCTGTGCCACAAGGGTTACCAGCTGGGGCGGGAATCAATTGTCTCTCTGCTGCAGGGGGGCAAGATCAAAGAGTTGATTTATGGCGCCAACGTCTTGGGCCTGATCATGATGGGCGGGCTGGCAGCGAGCTATGTCAAGCTCACCACCCCGTTGAAACTGAGTTTCCTCAAAGGCTCAGTCATCGAGGTGCAGAAGGTGCTCGATTCCATCGTGCCCGGCCTGCTACCACTCGCTGCGGTGTTTGCAATCTACTTCTATATGCAGAAAAAGGGGCCACGCTACACGGTAATTTTATTGTCGGTAGTAGTGTTTAGCCTGGTTTGCTCGATTACTGGAATCTTGTAGGAGGGACGATGAATATCTATGAAAGAATCGGCCTGCCTCGGGTGATCAATGCTTGCGGGAAGATGACCATCCTGGGTGTGTCTGCAGTTGACCCGGAGGTTATGCAGCAAGAGAGCGAAGCGGCTGCCCACTATGTCGAGATGGAAAAGTTGCTGGATCGGGTCGGTGAGCTGATTTCGCAGCACACCGGCGCAGAGGATAGCTGTGTCACCTCATGCGCCTCGGCTGGGATCGCCATTGCCATCGCCGCCGCAGTAACCAACGGCGAACTTGGATCGGTGGAGCGTTTGCCCGATAGCCGTGGCCTGGCGAACGAAATCATTTTGCTCAAGGGGCATAGCGTCAATTATGGCGCGCCGGTGACCAGTATGATCCGGCTCGGGGGTGGGATTCCGGTCGAGGTTGGCCAGAGCAATGCCTGCGAGCCCTATCAACTGACTGCGGCACTTTCCCCGCAGACTGCGGCGCTGTTCTATGTGAAATCGCACCATGCCGTGCAAAAAGGGATGCTCTCGCTGGCGGCGATGATCAGCATTGCGCACGAACATGGATTGCCGTTAATTGTCGATGCCGCCGCCGAGGAGGACTTAAAGAAGTACGTGGCGGCTGGTGCTGATCTGGTGATCTATAGCGGAGCGAAAGCGTTAGATGCGCCCACTTCGGGCTTTATCACCGGACGGCGCTCGTTGATTGCTGCGTGCAAGATGCAATATCGCGGGATCGGTCGACCGATGAAAATCGGCAAGGAGGGCATGCTGGGCCTGGTCAAGGCTTTGGAACGGTATGCTCTGCGCCGACACGATGGCCGTGAGGTGATTCCAACACTCGAAGCCGCGATTACCGAGATCAACGCGATCTCCGGGTTTTCCGCTCAACTTGAGCAAGATGAGGCTGGGCGCGAAATCTATCGTATTCGGGTACGCGTGCACCCCGAATTGCTGGGGTGTGATGCGACAACCATCGAAGCGCGACTGCGCAATGCCAATCCGGCGATCTACACCCGCAAATACCAGTTGCACGCAGGGGTGTTCAGCATCGATCCCCGACCGCTGCGCGATGATGATCTAGCGGTGATCATTGCCAGACTGCGGCAATTGTCCACGGAATATCTTCAGGAGACAGCATGATGCAGTCGATTGCATTTTATCGGGATAGGGTAGCGATCAATGTGCTGGCCAACGATCTGGCTAACGCGGAGCAAATTTATCAGGCGGCAGAGCGGCACGCTGCCATCGGTTTATTGTCGGCACGCTTTGACACGGTCGAGCAGGGCATTGCGCTGGCACGTCTATGGCAAGAGAAAGTCTGCGTGTCGGTTGGCTTGGGCGCCGGGGATCCGGCGCAGTTTTACAAGGCCGCAATGATTGCGGCGGCAACGGCACCGGGCCATGTGAATCAGACGTTTACCGGTGCAGGATTCGCGGCTGGCGCACTGGCCGCGCGAGGAATTGCGAACACGCGGATTAATGCAATGATTCGCCCCAGCGGCACCCCGGGCCAAGTGATTATCTCAACCGGGGTAGCGGGCAGCACAGCACAAACTCCGGCCTGTGTGGATACCGATACTGCCGTGCTGATGGCCAAGGATCTGGGGGCGTGTTCGCTCAAGTTTTTTCCCATGGGCGGTCTTAAATCGCTGGCGGAGCTTAAAGTCCTGGCCGAAAGTTGCGCGCGCCAAGGTCTAGAAATGATCGAACCGACCGGTGGCATTGATCTAGACAACTTTGCCGACATCTTGCAGGTCTGTCTCGACGCCGGGGTGCCCAAAGTGATGCCACATATTTATAGCTCGATTATCGATAAGGAAAGTGGCAATACCCGGCCAGAGGATGTGGCCGCATTGCTGCAGATCGTAGTCCAACGGGTTTGACCTTGCGGTAGGGCATCAGTGGCGGGCGCTTAGCCTTGCTGTATGCCCGCCGATTCAAAGGCTTTCGACGATCCGAAGTCATTTCATGATCATTAGGTGTCGATTGGTGTATGACAGGAGAATGGTATGTTTGCAACGCTTGATCAGCAGGATGCTAGCGCGCGCACAGGTGCCGAGGATGGGGGCCTGGTGTCCTCATGCAGTGCCAGTGCCAAGGTCCAGCATGCTGGTGGTTTGCATGCCCGACCGTCCGCTTTAGTGCAAAACACCGCTAAGCGTTTCAACGCTAAGATCCAGATCTCGTTTAATGGACAGCGCGCCAATGCTAAGAGTGTGGTGGCGCTGCTGGGCCTGGGTGTAGAGCAAGACGATGAAGTGGGCGTAGAAGCGCAAGGGCCTGATGCCCAGGCCGCGCTAGCTGCGGTGGTCGAATGCTTGCAAGCGCGGGTGCCTGGTGATGATGCGTCTCCGGTTCCGGAGGGTGCTGCCATACCGGCAACAGCGCTGAGCGCTTCGATGATTGGTGGGGTGTGCGCAGCGCCTGGTGTGGCGATTGGGCGAGTGGTGAAACACGTCAGTACCGAACTGGAAGTGCCGGAACAGGCGGGTGATGTGGCAGAGGAAGAACAGCATCTGCAGCAAGCGTTAGAGCGGGTGCATCTCGCGATTGAGCAGCAGGTGCGCGAAGCGCTGGCACGCCAGGCACAGTTTGAAAGTGAAATCTTTGCTGCGCATCTGGCCTTACTGGATGACCCTGAATTATTAGATGGTGCACGTCAGAGCTTGTATGCAGGAAAAAGTGCTGGGTTTGCCTTTCGCTGCGCGGTGCGCGCGCGCTGTGAGGTCCTGCGTCAATTGGGTAATGTGCGCTTAAACGAACGCGTGACGGATTTATTGGATCTGGAACGTCGGGTACTGCAACAGTTATGCGGTGGGGTTGCGCTGCAACCCCAGCTATTTGAGGCTTCGATCTTGGTGGCTGAGGACTTAGCGCCCTCTGAATTGACCAGTTTGCCGCGCGCGCACATCGCTGGCCTGGCTTGTGTGCGCGGTGGTGCGACTTCGCATGTGGCGATTCTGGCGCGCGCGATGGGCATTCCGGCGCTGGTTGCTGGTGGCGAACGGTTGTTGGAATTGGCTAATGGGCAGGAAGTGCTGCTTGATGCCGGGCGTGGCTGGTTGGACAGTGCGCCAGATGCGTCTCAACTGGAGCAGGCGCGTGCGTTGATTGATTCCCGGCGCGCGCAACAAGCGCGCATGTTGGATGCCGCATCAAGCGTCGCCCGGACCCTGGATGGTGAGCAAATCGAGGTGGCTGCCAATATTGGGCATTTAGCTGAGGCACAAGAAAGTCTGAGTCAAGGAGCGGATGGGGTGGGTCTAACCCGGACCGAGTTTCTATTTATCGAGCGCACCGAAGCGCCAAGCCAGGAACAACAACGCATCAGCTATCAGGGCATAGTGGATGCCATGCAAGGCCGACCGGTGATTATTCGTACCATCGATGTGGGCGGCGACAAGGCCGTACCGTATTTGACCCTGCCGCCAGAAGAAAACCCGGCGCTTGGACTGCGCGGGATTCGTACAGGCTTTGCCATGCCCGAACTGCTGGACACGCAACTGCGTGCCTTGCTGCAGGTGCAGCCATTATCTCAACTGCGCATCTTGATTCCGATGGTGTCTGATGTCAGCGATCTAGTGCGCGTACGCCAGCGTATCGAGGTCTTGGCGCGGGAGATGGGACTGAGTGAGCGCCCTCAACTTGGTGTGATGATCGAGGTACCTTCCGCCGCCCTGCTGGCCGACCAATTAGCAGAACAGGCTGATTTTCTGTCGATCGGAACCAACGATTTGACCCAGTACACCTTGGCTATGGATCGTTGCCATCCGGGGTTGGCTGCACGCATCGATGCCTTGCATCCTGGGTTGCTGCGTTTGATCGCGTTGACGGTCGAGGGGGCGGCACGACATGGGAAGTGGGTTGGGGTGTGCGGTGCACTGGCTTCTGACCCTGATGCCACTGGGGTGTTGCTCGGTCTGGGCGTGACCGAACTATCAGTGAGCCCTGGCTTGGTACCCGAGATCAAATCGAAGGTACGCCAGCTTGATGCTGCCGCCTGCCGCCGCGAGGTGATCTCCATGCTGAAGCTGAGTTCCGCTGCCGAGGTACGCGCATGCGCGCAGTTTCTTTGGTCTTCTGCTCCCCTGACGGCTGGCACATAAGGAAAGCCGACGATCCTGATCTGCCGTGCGTAGCGTCAGGTCGTCGTGCCGCCATGCTGTGTGTTACCTGAACAGCAGTTCGTAAATATAGAAATGCTCGATATCGGAGAGGTGGATGTTATAGGCGGTTTCAATTGCCACAAAATCTGCCTTGATCACCGATAAAGCCCGGGCATTGCTGATTGAATCTGCTGGCATTGCCATTTGCAACGGTGTGCGGTCGATCACGATGCGCTCCACCATACAGCAGCAGTGGATCATGAAGCGTAACGTGACTTTGCGCGATGGGTGAATATCAAGATCCTGGCAGATCTGGTAAAACACCGCTTCAATCTCTTGTAGCACCCGATGAGGATTTAACACGGTGATCTGATTGATGATGCTTTCAATCGTTACGGTGGCAATAAACTTCATCGACACCTTTTCTAGCATCAGTTCTCGCTCGTCTGGCTGCATGTCAACGTCCAGCATATCGAGCACCAGTTCGGCGCCATGTTCTGAAAACAGCTCTTCTAGCGACAAGAACGGAACGTCTGGCAAATTCGGTTGAAACGTACCGATAATCCCGGTTAAGCGTTCATTTTCGCCAATATGCTCGTGCAATTTGTCTAATTGCCGGATTTCTCCAGATTCGAGCGTCACCAGGCGTGTGCGCTCATCCAGCATGCCCTCGAATACTTCCTCAATCATCTTGCGAATCTTGACTGCCGAGCCATGCCCGGTTGAACAGGAAATCACGATCACCCGTCCTTCGTCCCCTCCCTGTGGGTCATACAGATCGCAATCAATGCCATTGGCCGACAACAAACCCGCCAACACCGACAGATCATTGGTTTCGTAAGATAAATTGGTGGCCACTTCCAGCAAGGCGTTCATCGTTACATTGCGCAGCAACAGGGTTTCAATCTTGAACATTTTGCGCACCACTGCACCGAAGTGCACCAGCGAACCCAGATCGACCGCCAGGATTAATTTCTTATACTGATAGCGCGCCACTTCCTTGATGAAGAGCGCCAGGGTGTCGTGTACCGACTGTTCGAACGGCATATTGATCGCAATCACCAACTCACGCCCCAGCAACTGACTAATGTAGTCAGCCATACTGCTGGCGGTGCTGGCTCCATGCGAAATCAAGATCACGCCGCAATCTTGCTGGATCTGGCGTACATGCCGTTGAGATTTTAATTCTGACAACAGCATGCACATGAAGATCATCTCTGCCGATGGACAGACAATCAAGAAGGTTTCTTCAATTTTCTTGCATACCAACCGGGCATTGTCGTACTCGATCTTAGCCGTGTCTGGAATCAGATTCGCTGAATTTAGCCCAGGAATCTTGCCGCGACGGACGTGGGCTAACAGCGTGATTAAGTGATTGCGCAGATGGCCTGCCACAATTTCACCTACACCATGCTCCACCAGGCTGGAGATATAACTGATCAGCAGTTTGATTTTCTGTTCAATCTGCAAACCAAACACCCCGTCCAGCGTTGGCAGCGTCGCGACATGTGCATGATGAATCTTGTGATCGAAAATGGTTTGCAGCTTCTTGCGTAAAATTAGGCTGATCTCATTGGCGGGGATATTACTGCTTTGTAATCGTGGATATTCTTCGGTGATATAAGAATAAAACAGATCCACATTTTGATCGTCGACCGGTGGCAATAGAGCGACCCGCTCCATTTTTTGCACATCATTTGGCGACACCGATAAAAAATCGCTCCCCAACAACTCGTCGAGCATCAATTTGGTTCGAATATCGTAGTGCAAGGCTTTGCGGTCAAGATAGCTCTCATCCACCGTGAGCGTAGTGCCGAGACTGTTGAACTGATTGGCGTACGCCTGAGCGCAAATAAACTGTATGCCGCTCTTTAACTCGCCAACATTACCTTCGTACTCGCGGCACAGTAAATGGCCCAACAAGCTCTTGCTCACCCGGATGGTCATATTGGTCTTGCGACTTTCCGCATGAAAAAACCGTACGATCATCTCCAAGCGTTCGTCGAAGGAACGCGCGGCAAAACAGGGTAGATCGATGACTACTTGGATACGGCGCAAGAACGTGCGCAACATCGCCGATTTGATGTTTTCGGTGGTGGCGCAGATCAAGCGGATATTGCTGTTGATTTCCTGATCACTGGAACCCAGGCGGCGGTAGACGCCCTTGTCGAGAATCGAGAACAGTTTTTCCTGTCCCTCGAATGGCAGGCGGTGGATTTCATCCAGAAATAAAACGCCGCCCTCGGCCTTAGAAATCAGACCTTCTTTGGCATTGCCTGCTCCAGTGAATGCGCCTTGCTGATGGCCAAAGAGATGTGACGCCAATAACTCAGGGTTATTAAAGTATTCTGAGCAGTTAAAATAAACGAAAGGAGCCACATTGCCGCGCGCATGATTATGGAAGCGGTGCATCAACTCAGCAAAATAGGTTTTGCCCACACCCGAGGGACCGGTGAGCATCACATTCAAGCCATTGGGTGGGTACAATACCGCAGCTTTGCCCTTGTCGACTGCTTGTTTGAGGCTCTGATCAAAACCAATCAGTGCCTTGAACGGGTCGTTATCGGCGGCATCCGTCTCCTGTGCGATTAAGGCTTGTATCTCGCGCACTTCATTCAGACTGGGATCGAGTTCAATCCCCAGTATTTCGCTTACTGCCTGCCGATGCAGAAACAACACCGGTCGACTTTTAATCTTGATCGCCTTGCCCTCAAGGCAAAAACTATTTAGATCTGCACTGACTGAATTACGGGCACAGCCTAAATTGTCTCCAATGGTTTCCGCTTCAATTCCAGCTCCCGCTAACAGACTCGATGCCGTCATCTGCCGGGTTAATTTTTCTAATTCTTGGTAGATCGCGTCCTTTCTGCGCATGGCTCTCCGCCTTCTCATCTAATTGACGACATGTTGGCAAAGTATACTTTATTCACTAGCTATGTGGATGTCGTCAGCCCTAGTGAGTGACGAGCCCATAATCGATATCGAAAGAAGTTCGATGCTTTAACCTCGGGACTGACCTCCGGCAACAATCGAAGCGTAATAGGCGTGTCCTGCGTTCAGGTGCACATCGAATGCGAAACCGTCAGCCAACATGAGCGCCATGTCAGCACGCTTGATTTGCATTACATAGCTGTGTTCGGTGGCTACCAATCGGCATCTACCCTGCACTTCCTTAGTGCTAAACCACTTGCCGGCGTCTGCGTGCCCAGCAGGAAATTGCCGGCCACCGGATTCGAGCTGCCAGCCGCCATCGAGCAGAACCCAGTAGTCGCCCGATGTATCGGCACAATCGGTCACCGTGATTCCGGCTTTCGCCTCCCATTCGTGCGAATGGTCGATCACCCAACGTAATTGAGGTTTGCTCAGGCTGGTGAAGAACGGGGTATTCCTCAGCAGATAAAGATAAGTTGTCGAAGCATGCATGGTTTTGCCTTCAGGTAGCGCATCTGGTTGCCCGTATGGTTGACCGCACGCAGCGAGCAATAAGAGACCGGCGATTGCAGCGCTAAACATCATTGTTCTGGGATTCATACACTGATCTTGGCTTGCAGTAGATCGCTGATGCCAATGCGATGACAGAACTCAATTCGTACTCGCTCGGACACTTCAAGCACTTCTGTGGCGCCATCGCCAACAAAGTCGATTACCGAACGCATTGGCCGTTGGCCTTTGGTAAGGCCGACGATGCGCACCACTTCATCCGCTACGGCTTGTGGATCGGCATGCTCAGGCGTCAAGGCGCTCAGGCGCTCGGCAATCTGATCCATTACTCCGTCATAGCGGGCATAGGCATCTACCGTTGCCTGGTCGGCCGGCCGACCCGCGCTGGGGAAGTGCGCCGTGCCTTTGGTGAAGGCACCAGGCACGACGATGGAGGTTTCGATGCCGAAGCGGGCTAGTTCGTACGACATTGAGACGGCCAGCGAGTCCATCGCCGCCTTTGCCGCGCCGTAGGGGCCCATGAACGGAGGAAAACCACCTTTGGTTGTGCTACTGCTGATCCACAACACCAGCCCTGATTCTTGATGCCGCAGGTGTGGCAGCACGGCCCGATTGACCCGCTGCGCGCCAAACAGGTTGGTATCGAACACCTTGGCCATTTCGTCAGGCGTGAATGCCTCAGTCGGCCCGAGCACCAGATGCCCGGCATTGTGTACCACCACGTCGAGTCGCCCTTGCTCGCTGATGATGGTATTGGCTGCCGCTTCGGCAGATTCTTGCGAGAGCACGTCCAATTCCAGCGGATAGAGTGCAATCTCCTGTTGCGCTGCCAGGGCACGTACTTCCTCTGCCCGCGTGCGATTGCGGCCTGCGACATCGCGCATCGTTGCATAGACGACGTGACCGGCCTCGGCCAGTGCTTGTGCGCTGAGACGGCCGATTCCGCTGCTGGCCCCCGTAACTAAAATGATGGATTGCATGCAAGTGCTCCTGTTTAATTTGAGTGTTCAATCGCTAAGCCGCGCCACCATTGGCACGCAGGATTTGGCCATTCACCCAGCCCGAATCCGGACCGACCAGGAAAGCCACAATCGAGGCGATGTCATCCGGCTGGCCAAGACGTTGCAGCGGCGGCATCTTGGCGAAGGTCTGGATTTGCTCTTCGGTCTTGCCATTCAGAAATAACGATGTAGCAACCGGGCCGGGTGCCACTGCATTCACCGTGATGTTGCGGCCACGCAGTTCCTTGGCAAACACTTTGGTGAAGGATTCAATGGCCGCTTTAGTCGCGTTGTAAACCGCGTAACCGGGCATATTCAGCGCCAGCGTGGTACTGGAGAAATTGACGATGCGCCCGCCGTCGTTAAGCCGTACCGCTGCCTCGCGCAAGGTGTTGAAGGTACCGCGCACGTTGATATCGAATGTTTGGTCGTACAGCGCATCACTGGTTTGTGCGAGTGCCATAGTCTTCAGTACGCCGGCGTTATTCACCAATACATCCACCTTGCCAAGTTCCCGCTCTGTGACTTCATACATGCGGCTGACCTCGTCCGCCTTGGAAACATCCGCCTTGACTGCGATGGCTGTAGCACCTGATGCCTGCAACTCAGAGACGAGCGCATCGGCTTCCTTCTGGCTTGAGGTGTAGTTAATGGCGACGGCGAAACCATCTTTGGCCAGGCGGCGGGCGATGGCTGCACCGATACCGCGCGATGCGCCAGTGATCAAGGCAACTTGGCTATTCTTGACTGCGTTCATGATTGGTTCCTTTGTTGAGGTAGGTTGGTGAAACCCATTATGGTTAGTTGCAAAATAAAGATAATTACCAATAAATTGATATTATAATTCCATTAACTTTAACAATAAGTTGGATACACTCGCCCAATGGATCGCTTTCAGGAAATGCAGGTGTTTGTGCGCATCGCCGAGCGCAGTAGTTTTACCCGCGCGGCCGACGATCTCCAGATGCCGCGCGCTACGGTAACCAACTTGATGAAGCGCTTGGAAGAGCGTCTGGGCGCTCGCCTGTTGGAACGCACTACACACACGGTCCACCTCACGCATGATGGCGAGGCTTACTATCGCCGCTGTGTGCGGTTGCTGGCCGACGTGGAAGAGGCGGAGGGTTCCTTCAGAAACGCCGCGCCCAAAGGCCTGCTGCGGGTGAACCTGCAAGGCACGTTAGCCAAGCATTTTGTCGTACCGGCGCTCGCTGATTTTCTGGCGCAATATCCGGACATCGAATTGCAGATCGGCGAGGACGATCGATTGGTGGACTTGGTGCGAGAAGGCGTGGACTGTGTTTTACGGGCGGGTGTCTTGCAAGACTCTTCCATGGTGGGGCGGCGTATCGCATCAATGCAGCAGGTGACCTGCGCGAGCCCAGCCTATCTGGCCAAGTATGGTGAGCCGATCAATCTGGATGCACTGGCGGCGCATCGTGCCGTTAATTACATTTCCAGCGCGACCGGCACGGTGATGCCGCTAGCGTTTATGGTGAATGGCCAATTGCAGGCCGTGCAGCTTAAAGCCACCGTATCAGTGGCAGGGGCCGATCTTTACACCGGATCGGCCGTGGCCGGAATGGGACTGGTACAGGTTCCACGCTATCGCGTTGTCGATGAGATTAACGAGGGCCGCTTGAAGGTTGTGCTGGCGGGGTTCCCTCCGCCACCGATGCCTGTCTCCGTTCTGTATCCGCAAAGCCGACAGCTTTCATCGCGCGTACGGGTGTTTGTGCAATGGCTGAGTCAGATATTCTCTGCTGCACAATAGATACCGTTTCCCAAGTACATTTGGTACCGTTCCAGCAGACTCAATGCGTTCGCACGCAGGTTTTGCCGTGATCAAACTTCTGCCACGATTCCGTCCAGCTCTGACAAGATTTCCGGTGATAGCGTTAGCTGCGCGGCGGCTAAATTCTCGCGCAGATGGCTGACTGACGATGTGCCAGGAATCAACAAGATGTTGGGCGACCGGTACAGCAGCCAGGCCAGTGCGACCTGCATAGGAGTGGCCCCGAGTCGGCCGGCAACATTCGACAAAGTAGAAGACTGTAGCGGCGAGAACCCGCCGAGCGGAAAGAACGGCACATAGGCGACACCTTCGCGGGCAAGTTCGTCGATCAGTGCATCGTCGTCCCGATGGGCCAAATTGTAATAATTCTGCACGCAGACGATTTCGCAGATGCTGCGCCCTACCTCAATCTGCGCCTGAGTCACATTGCTTAAACCAATGTGACGCACTAAGCCTTGCTGCTGAAGTTCTGCCAAAGCGCTTAGTTGCGCCTCGATCGAGCCCTCTGCAGGTTGATGCACGTCGAACATGCATCGCAGATTGACAACATCGAGCACATCCAGGCCCAGATTGCGGAGATTGTCGTGAACCGCTTGGGTCGATTCTTTGGGTGAGAAGGCCGCAATCCATGATCCATCCTCGCCACGTCGGGCACCAATCTTAGTGACGATCACTAGGTCGTCAGGAAAGGGATGCAATGCCTCGCGGATAAGTTGGTTGGTGATGTGTGGGCCGTAGAAATCACTGGTATCAATGTGGTTCACTTGGTTCGCAACCGCCTCACGCAGAACGGCCAACGCTGCGTCACGATCCTTGGGCGGACCGAATACGCCGGGTCCCGCGAGTTGCATTGCGCCATAGCCGAGGCGATTCACGCTGTGATTACCGAGCTTATAGGTTTCAGATTTGTCGATGTTGGACATGATTGAATCTCCGGTTGCGTTTACCTGAGGCCATGCTAAGCGCGGACGGTTTGTTTTACAATTGGCTATAATCCGTACGGGTTGTGCTATTTTTAGAACAATGGAAATCGACCTGAATGACTTAAACGCCTTCCTCGCAGTCGCTAACGCCAAGGGGTTTCGCGATGGAGCACGGGTGAGTGGTGGCAGTGCTTCCGGGCTCAGTGAAGCAGTGCGTCGGCTGGAAACCCAGCTCGGTGTTAGGCTATTTCATCGCACTACGCGCAGTGTGGTCCCGACCGAGGCTGGGCTGCGCTTGCTCGAGCGGCTTCAACCCGCCATGAACGAGGTGCAGGCGGCTCTCGAAGTCGTAGACGACTTTCGTAGCCGGCCGGCGGGCACGTTAAAGATCAATGTCCCTATCAGTGCTGCGCGCTTGGTGCTGCCAGCGATCATCCCGCCCTTCCTCGCTGCTTATCCCGAGATCAAATTGGAGGTGATCGCCGACGACAGCTTTGTCGATGTGATTGCCGCCGGCTGTGACGCTGGGATCCGCTACGACGAACGGCTGGAAAAAGACATGATCGCTGTGCCGATCGGGCCACGTGTCCAACGTTTCGCGGCGGCCGCAGCGCCCGGCTACCTTGATCGCTTCGGCCGCCCCCAGCACCCGAGAGATCTGCTCAGCCATGCTTGCCTGCGCGGCCGCTTCAGTAGTGGCGCAATGCCTCCCTGGGAGTTTGAGCGCGAAGGCAAGGTGGTGCAGATTGATCCTTCCGGTCCGCTCCTGGTGCAGGTTGGCGCGGCAGTCGACCTCGCAGTCGACGCCGCCATCGCCGGTACCGGCATCATTTACCTTTTTGAGGACTGGTTGCGACCCCATCTTGACAGTGGTCGCCTTGAGCCCGTCCTCGAACCTTGGTGGCCACGCTTCTCAGGTCCTTTTCTCTACTATTCTGGCCGGCGCCTCCTGCCCTCACCGCTGCGTGCGTTCGTCGACTTCATCCAATCGAACGCCCTTAGTCTTACAGCTTTGGACATGCGCTAGCTCAACTCAGTTAACTGCTATCAAAGCCCACGGTCGGCAAGAACCGGTACTACTGCATATCAGACAGTCCGATCAAAACGGCTACTCGAAACTCATCAAGTAATAGACTGGAACCCGAACTCGGGTCGCCCACATATAAGGGTGAACAAGGTTTTTGGTGGGCTTGCCAATAGCGCCAGTATTAACGGGGATAAGCTGGCGACTCTGTCTCTGCTTGCCGCGCAGCATCGCAGGATTTGGGGGGGCACCCAATAACTCACCCATTTTCACCCAATTACCCCGCATGCAGAAATAGCAAGCTATCTCCTATACCACCAGTCCTCTTGCCGCAAAATAAGCGATTACAAGCTTAGTTTTAGGGATGGTTTGTCTCAGCTAACGTTTAAAAAGCAGTATTCTTCGGCTGCAAAACGCCACACGAGGTCTTTATGAACCCGCTACACTCTTGCCATAATACTGTTGCACTTCAGGGTTGAAGCCGCCGCGGTTATAACGAACAGGAGAAATGATGAGTTTGGTTATTCGCAAGGTATCTGAGGCAGATCTGGATAAAGTAGCAGAAATTGAGGCGAAGTGTTTTCCTGCGGCCGAAGCTGCACAACGTGCGGCCTTTCAGGAACGAATTGCCGCATTTCCTGACAGTTTTCTGGTTGCGGAAGACGATGGCCTGATGATTGGCTTTATCAACGGCTGTGTGACCAATAGCCCGGTTATCTATGACGAGATGTTCCACAGCACTACACACCATATTCCGGACGGAGATAATCAGACCGTGTTTGGTTTGGACGTGATTCCGGAATACCGGCGGCGTGGCATTGCGGCTCAGCTGATGCGGCAATTTTATGCAGTCGCAAAAAGTGCTGGGCGCAAACGGGTGATTCTTACCGCCAAAGACAACATGGTGCCCTACTACGAGCGCTTGGGTTTTAGCAACGATGGCCTATCAGGCTCGACGCATGGCGGTGCGCAGTGGTTTGACATGACTTTCGAGCTATAAGATACGCCTGCCTATTGGCTTGCGAGAAGACCGCCAATAGGCAGCCAGAGGTAAGCTGCGATACTATTCCCCCCTCATCGTATACATTTATCGCAGGGCTGGGCTCTTAGCCCATGGCTGCGATCGCATCTATTTGGGTGTCAGTCTTTATGCAAAGGTGACGGCACCGCATGGCAAGACTAATTATTTTGAGCACTATTTTGGAATTCCCTCATGGAAATTAAGGTCAACTTTCTCGATAAGCTTCGTCTTGAAGCCAAGTTTGATGATTTCACGGTGGTGGCCGACCAACCTATCCGTTATAAAGGCGATGGCTCGGCGCCTGGTCCGTTCGATTACTTTCTGGCTTCGTCGGCCTTGTGCGCGGCTTACTTTGTGAAGTTGTACTGTATGACTCGCAATATTCCTACCGAGAATATCCGCCTGTCGCAGAATAATATTGTCGATCCGGAAAACCGTTATCAGCAGATCTTCAAGATTCAAGTTGAGTTGCCAGCCGATATCTCGGCCAAAGACCGCCAGGGGATTTTGCGTTCTATCGACCGCTGTACCGTAAAAAAAGTGGTACAAACCGGACCTGAGTTTGTAATTGAAGAAGTTGAGAATCTGGATGCAGATGCCCAGGCCTTGCTGACCTTGACGCCGACTTCTGACGCGAGCACCTATATTGCAGGCAAGGATCTGCCGCTGGAGCAAACCATCGCCAATATGTCGGGCGTGTTGGCGAACTTGGGAATTAAGATTGAAATTGCTTCGTGGCGCAATCTTGTCCCCAATGTGTGGTCGCTGCATATCCGCGACGCGCACTCGCCGATGTGCTTTACCAATGGTAAGGGATCGAGCAAGGAAAGCGCCTTGGCTTCGGCGTTGGGGGAGTACATCGAGCGCCTGAATTGCAATCATTTCTATGCCGGTCAGTTTTGGGGCGAAGACATCGCCAATGCGGCGTTTGTACATTACCCGAACGAGCGCTGGTTTCAGCCCGGCCCTGAAGATGCGCTGCCGACTGAAATTCTCGATGAATACTGCCGACAAATTTACGATCCCGATGGCGAACTTCGTGGCTCACATCTGTTCGACACCAATTCTGGCAATGTGCAGCGCGGTATCTGTTCGCTACCGTATGTGCGGCATTCGGACGGCGAAGTTGTGTATTTTCCGTCCAATCTGGTCGAAAACCTCTATGTCAGCAATGGCATGAGTGCCGGTAATACCCTGGCCGAAGCACAGGTGCAATGCCTGTCGGAAATTTTCGAACGGGCAGTAAAACGCGAAATTCTGGAAGGTGAAATTGCCTTGCCTGATGTGCCGCACGAAGTGCTGGCGAAATACCCTGGCATTCTGGCCGGCATTAATGGGTTGGAAGAACAAGGTTTTCCGGTGCTGGTGAAGGATGCGTCGCTAGGTGGGGTGTACCCGGTGATGTGCGTTACCTTGATGAACCCGAAGACCGGCGGCGTGTTTGCCTCGTTCGGCGCGCACCCTAGCCTGGAAGTGGCGCTAGAACGTAGTCTGACGGAATTGCTGCAGGGGCGCAGTTTTGAAGGCCTCAACGATTTACCTCGACCCACCTTTACCAGTAACGCGGTCACTGAGCCAAACAACTTTGTTGAACACTTTATTGATTCCAGCGGTGTGGTGTCGTGGCGCTTTTTCAGTGCCAAAGCGGATTTCGATTTTGTAGAGTGGGACTTTTCTGGGCGGGGTGAAAACTCGAATGCCGAGGAAGCTGCGACCTTGTTCGGCATTCTCCAAGACCTGGGCAAAGAAGCGTATCTGGCCGTGTTTGACCAGTTAGGCGCAACCGCCTGCCGGATTCTCGTGCCGGGTTATTCGGAAGTGTACCCGGTAGAAGATTTAATCTGGGATAACACCAACAAAGCGCTGTTGGTCCGCGACGATATTTTGAATGTGCATCGTCTGGACAATGCTGGCCTGGAATCTCTGCTTGAGCGTTTGGAGAACAATGAGCTGGATGATTACTCTTACATCGCCATCTTGATCGGCGTTGCATTTGACGAGAATACCGCTTGGGGCCAACTGACCGTCCTGGAGTTGAAGCTGTTGATCCATCTCGCCTTGCAGCAATTCGAAGAGGCGCAAGACCTGGTGGGTGCTTTCCTACAGTACAACGACAACACGGTCGAGCGCGGATTGTTTTATCAGGCCTTGAATGTGGTGCTGGAAGTGGTACTGGATGATGACCTGGAACTGGACGATTATGAGGCCAATTTCCGCCGGATGTTTGGCAACGATCGGATGGACGCGGTGTTGGGGTCGGTAGACGGTAGCGTGCGCTTCTTTGGCCTAACGCCAACGAGTATGAAACTGGAGGGTCTCGATAGACACCAGCGCCTCATCGATAGCTATAAAAAATTGCACATGGCGCGCGCCAATGCAGCGACTCGATCCAACTAGGGTTATGAGTTGTGTCAGAGGACGGGTCTTGATCTTTGCTTACAGGGCGTTGTAACTGAGGCAAAAGGTCAAGACTTGACCTCATCGTCATATATTGGGAATGGCGGGTTCAGTGACTACTGTTTTCGCCATCCCAGTAGTCGGCACTATCATCCAGGCGGCCAATAAAGCGCAGACTGTTCTGCGGGTCCAAAGGGCGCTGGCTGATCACCTGAAATTTACCCGAGTCTGGATATTCACAAACATCAGTTTCCGCCTTGGATGAAATCGCTAAATACTTAAGCGGAGAATTGCCTGTGTTGGTGATTTTGTGCGCGAAATTCTGGTCACCTCGCGGCGCCCCCAAAACATCGCCTGCTTTGATTGAATATTTCGTGTCACCAAAGCGATAAATTCCGCTGCCAGCGAGAATAATAAACATCTCATCCTCGACGTGGTGGACGTGAAATGGACAAGCTGATTTCCCTGGCGGCACTACACAGTAACCGGCCCCGATTTGGGTGAGCCCTAATCTTTCGCTTAAGCTCGCATCAAGCGACTCGTAGTGATCGCCGTGCTGGAATGGTTCAAGAGCGAGTTCTTCATAGTTGACTACTGGATTGAGTTGATCGGCCATTTCACGTCTCTTCAATGAACAACTATTTGTAGGGTGGGCTAATGCTCAATTACTTGAGCAACACCACTATGATATATGTTTTAGCCGCGACGAGATCCTGTCGCACCCCGAGGCTTAACTACCTAGCCTGCTCGCACCCTGCAGGATGATGAATGCGCTTGCTTGAAGGTGGATGATTCGCGAGTTTGTTAGCCGGGCGGCGAGGTCGGGTCAGTAACTCTCCTCCACAGTTTGGGCATGTGCCGTGGAGGACTGTATCGGCGCATGGTCCACAAAAAGTACACTCGAATGAGCAGATACGCGCGTCGGTGGATTCGGGCGGTAAGTCTTTGGCGCAGCATTCACAGTTTGGTCTCAGCTCTAACATTTCTTGCTCCAAAGTAGTGATCTCATGGCTCAACCCCGGTTTTTAGATCAAACCCTTCGTCTAGCCACCCTGTCACACCACCCGTCATGATCTTTACTGGTCGGTTCAAATTGGCGAGACGTAATGCGCCACGTGCGGCCCCATTGCAGTGCGGACCGGCGCAGTAGGTGACAAACAGCGTATCTTTCGGCCACGGCTTCAGCTTCGATTCGATGATCTTGCCGTGAGGCAGATTAATGGCGCCTGGTAGATGTCCTTGCGCATATAACGCTGGGCTGCGTACATCAAGCAGAACAAAATCCTGGCCATGCCTGATCGCGTCACTTACATCCCAGCAGTCAGTTTCAAAAGTAAATTCAGCCTGGAAATGCGCGCTGGCGATCTGGCTAGGAGCTGCCGCGATAGCGCTAACCACAGATTTCATCGTGCTACTCCAAACGATTTTCGATATCACCAGTATCCAGTTGGCAATAATGTTCTACCATTGGCATAAATGACAACGTGCGTACATATCATGCCAAATACACGTGGGCCACTTGCTGTTGCCTTAATCTATGACGGACTTTGTACATTTGAATTCGGCATCGTAGCGGAAGTCTTTGGCCTGCCGCGCCCCGAAATGGGGGCGGATTGGTATCGCTTTGCATCATGCCCAATTGAGCCTGGCCCACTAAATGCGCAAGGGGGGTTACGTATCTCGTGCGAGGGACGCGACAACCTGATGGAAGAGGCCGATATCATCGTGATTCCGGGCTGGAAAGGCCCTGATGTGCCAGTGCCTGAGCCTTTATGTGATCGCTTGCGTGCATCCCATGCCAGAGGGGCAAGATTGATTTCGATCTGTTCTGGGGCCTTCGTCTTGGCGGCAACCGGTTTGCTGGATAACAGTGTGGTGACAACGCATTGGCGATATGCGGAAGCCATGAGGCGGCAGTACCCGCGAATCGAAGTAGACGATGTCTCGCTCTATCGTGGAGCCAACCGCATCTTTACTTCTGCCGGTAGCGCCGCAGGGATTGACCTGTTGATCGACATCGTTCGGCAGGATTATGGGGCTGCCGCAGCCAACTCGGTTGCACGTCGGATTGTGATGCCAGCTCATCGAACCGGGGGGCAGGCACAGTTTCTCGAACGCCCCGTAAGCCTACGTGTCGGAAATGAGATTGCCCCTTTGTTGGACCATGTTCGATCAACGCTTGCCGAGCATTGGACCATCAAGCGTATGGCTAAACAAACCCTGATGAGCGAGCGAACATTCGTCCGGCGCTTTAAAGATGCAACCGGCTTTGCTCCAGGCGAATGGCTGATTGCCGAGCGCATCGCACTGGCGAAGGAGTTGCTGTGCCAGAAGTCGCTGTTAATGGACGAGATTGCCGATGCAGTTGGACTGAATGGGGCCCACGCGTTGCGCCACCATTTTCGTGTGCGAGTGGGCATTAGCCCAACAGCGTTTAGACGACAGTTCGCACTTGTTTAATCACTTGAGTGGTTTGATTACGGTTTTATCTTTGGGCTTGGTGTGGGTGATGCTGTGAGCTGCATTGTGGGGGTACATTCCTGATCGAACCGGATATAGCCATACTTCCCTTGGGACACCATGGAGCGCGGTCGGAACGACTAGGCAACAAAAAAACCGCAGAGCCTGAGCTGATGCGGGTTTAGTGGATCTTGCTGGACCACCTCGGAAGGGGTCTTGGTGCCAGGGCCGGACTCGTATTATCTGTATAATGCATTGAAATACATAAATATATTATTTTAAAAATGTCTATATAGCCACAAATGTGGCCACAGATTCAAAGTGATGCACTAGTAGTGCGCAAATTTGGCTTGTTCCCGTTGCAAGCGCTACGTCCATTCTGGCATGCGAGTAACAAGAAGTGGGGGCCGTCAGTTCGGCTTCTATTTGAGCTAGCCGTGCTTGACGGTTCCATCGACTAAGATGTACCTGTTCTCATTGAATCAAAACTCGATCAAGAAAATATTTCTGGCAAAGAAAGTGTAACGCACCGATTTTGTTGGTGTTTGTGTTTTTTCAGCCAGACTGCCTTCTCTAGAATCAAAACCCGATCAAGAAACTTAGGCCCAGTGAGGTATATGCCCGGCACGGGGATGATCAGAGTCGGCGACCCTGATCAGGTTAGCCTCAAGGGTTCTGTTGATCACCGCCGTTGCTTGTGCTGCATTCCGGAAATGACGCAGAAGCTTGCTATCAAATCGGGTAAAATACCAAATCGCTTGTAATCGCAATAATTAAAGGCTTGGGGATGAATAAAAGCACGCTCTCAGAACGAGATATTTGCACCAAATTTATTACCCCAGCCTTGGAGTCAGCCGGGTGGGATAAACAAACCCAGCTGCGCGAAGAAGTGAACCTGACCGCCGGGCGTGTACTCGTCCGAGGCAACAAAGGGACGCGTGACCTCAAGAGCATCCGCCGTGCCGATTACGTTCTCTATTTAAAGCCCAATCTGCCGCTGGCGATTGTTGAAGCTAAAGACAACCGGCACAGCATGCGCGATGGCATTCAGCAAGCCCTGGACTACGCTGCTATGCTGGATCTGCCGTTTGCGTTTTCCAGCAATGGCGATGGCTTTGTGTTTCACGACAGAACCGCAGCCAATGGCGTGGTCGAATCCGAGCTCACCCTGGATCAATTCCCGTCACCAGCCGAACTGTGGCAACGCTACCTGCAATGGAAAGGCATCAGCGCCGAGCAAGAGCCGATCTATACCCAGGATTACTACCCAGGCAAACCCGCGCGTTACTATCAGATCAATGCCGTCAATCGGGCGATAGAAGCGGTGACCAAGGGTCAAAAGCGTATCCTGCTGGTGATGGCCACCGGCACCGGCAAAACTTATACCGCCTTCCAGATCATCTGGCGGTTATGGAAAGCCCGCAGTGCCAAGCGTATTTTGTTTCTAGCCGATCGCAACATCTTGGTTGATCAAACCAAGACCAATGACTTTAAACCCTTCGGCGGGGCGATGACCAAGATCGAAAACCGCAACGTCGACAAGTCGTATGAAATTTATCTGTCGCTTTACCAGGCGGTCACCGGCACCGAAGAACAACAGAACATCTACAAGCAGTTCAGCCCGGACTTCTTTGATTTGATTGTGATTGACGAGTGTCACCGTGGCAGCGCCAAAGAAGATTCGGCCTGGCATGTGATTCTGGACTATTTCAGCTCCGCCATTCATCTGGGGCTGACCGCTACCCCCAAAGAAACCGAAGAGGTTTCCAACTCCAGCTACTTTGGCGAGCCGGTGTATACCTACTCGCTCAAGCAAGGCATCGAAGACGGTTTCCTGGCTCCGTACAAGGTGATCCGCGTCGACCTGGACAAAGATCTCGGCTGGCGGCCAACCAAAGGCCAAGTCGATGCCCAGGGGCAAGTGGTAGAAGACCGAATTTTCAATCAGAAAGACATGAACAAAACGCTGGTACTCACCCAGCGCGATCAAGCAGTTGCCAAGCGCATCACCGAATTCCTTCATGCCACCGACCGCAGGGCCAAAACCATCGTGTTTTGCGAAGATATAGACCATGCCAGCCGCATGCGGCAGGCGTTGATCAACTGCAATACTGATTTGGCTACCGCCAACCCCAAGTACGTGATGCAGATCACCGGCGACAATGAAGAAGGCAAGCTCGAACTCGACAACTTTATCAACCCGCGAAAAGCCTATCCGGTGATCGCCACTACCAGTCGCCTAATGACGACGGGGGTGGATGCCAAGACTTGTAAGCTGGTGGTGCTTGACCGCACCATCAATAGCATGACTGAGTTCAAGCAGATCATCGGCCGTGGCACGCGGATTGATGAAGACTACGACAAGCTGTGGTTTACCATTCTGGATCTGAAAAAAGCCACCGAACTGTTTGCCGATCCGGCCTTCGATGGCGATCCGGTGGTGATCTACACCCCTGAAGGTGATGACGACCCGATTCTGCCGCCTGAAGACCCCGCCAACCCGCCTGACGGCGCTGACGGGACGGGGGGAGGTAACACCGGCGAAGGTGGCGGTGAACCACGGCGCAAATATGTGATCGATGAGGTGCCGGTGTATATCGTCAACGAACGGGTGCAATACATCGGGCCGGATGGCAAGCTGATTACCGAATCGCTCAAAGATTACACCCGTATCCAGATCGGCAAACGCTTTGCCTCGCTGGATGATTTTCTGCAAAGCTGGAATCGCGCCGAGCAAAAGCAGGCGATCATCGAAGAGCTGGAAGCCGAAGGCATCTTGTTTGACGAACTGGCCAAAACTAGCGGTAAAGAGCTTGATCCCTTCGATCTGATCTGCCATATCGCTTTTGACCAACCGCCACTCACACGCCGCGAACGCGCCGATCAGGTCAGAAAGAACAACTACTTTACGCAGTACGGCGCAACCGCACGTAAGGTGCTGGAAAAGCTGCTCGACAAATACGCCGATAGCGGCATTGCCAACGTCGAAAACGCCACCGTACTCGAAACCCCGGATTTTGCCGCTTTAGGCTCGCCGGTCGAATTGATCCTGTCGTTTGGCGGCCGCCCCCAATACAAAACCGCGTTGCGCAATCTTGAACGCGCACTGTACCAATAAAAGAAACTGATTATGGCAATTAGCACCACTCTGATTAAATCCATCCAGGACATCATGCGCCAGGATGCCGGTATCGACGGCGATGCCCAACGTATCTCACAGCTGTCGTGGCTGTTTTTTCTGAAAATCTTTGACGATCAGGAAATCAAGCTGGAACTGATGCAAGATGATTACGCCTCGCCGATTCCCAAGTATCTGCGCTGGCGTGAATGGGCCGCTGACCCCGAAGGCATCACCGGCGACGAACTGCTGAACTTTGTGAACAACGATCTGTTTGAGGCGCTGAAAAACCTGCATGCCGACGAGCAGCGCAACCCGCGCGCCTTTGTGGTGCAGTCGGTGTTTGAAGATGCCTTCAACTACATGAAGTCCGGCCAGTTGCTGCGACAGGTGATTAACAAGATCAACGATATCGACTTCAACAACCAACAAGATCGTCACCTGTTCAACGACCTATACGAAAAAATTCTGAAAGACCTGCAAAATGCCGGTAATGCTGGCGAGTTCTACACCCCGCGCGCCGTTACCCAATTTATGGTGGACCAAGTCAATCCGCAGCTCGGCGAAAAAGTGCTCGATCCGGCCTGCGGTACTGGCGGCTTTCTGGCGTGCACGATCGAACACCTGCGGCCACAAGCCACCGATGTCGAAAAGCAGGGGATGCTGCAGCAGGCCATCTACGGCGTAGAAAAAAAGCAGATGCCGCACCTGCTGTGCATCACCAATATGCTGTTGCACGGCATCGAGATCCCGAATCAGATCCGCCATGACAACACCCTGGCCCGTCCGCTTGCCAGCTATGGCCCGCGCGATATGGTCGATGTGGTGCTGACCAATCCACCGTTCGGCGGCACCGAAGAACCCGGTACCGAATCCAATTTCCCGGCCGACGTGCGCACCAAAGAAACCGCCGACCTGTTTCTGGTGCTGATTGTCGAACTGCTCAAACATAACGGCCGTGCTGCCGTGGTGTTGCCCGATGGCACGCTGTTTGGTGAAGGCGTCAAAACCCGCATCAAAGAAAAGCTGCTGTCCGAGTGCAATCTGCACACCATCGTGCGCCTGCCCAACGGCGTATTTGCACCGTACACCGGTATCAAAACCAATCTGCTGTTCTTCACCAAGGGCCAACCGACCAAACAGGTCTGGTACTACGAGCACCCTTATCCCGCTGGCTACAAAAGCTACAGCAAAACCAAGCCAATTCGCATCGACGAATTCGACACCGAAAAAGCCTGGTGGGGTAGCGAAGCGGATGGTTTTGCCAGCCGTGTTGAAAATGAGTTCGCCTGGAAAGTCAGCATCGAAGACATCCGCGCCAAGGGCTTTAACCTTGACCAGAAAAATCCGCATGTAGGCGAAGTGATCAGCCGCGACCCGGACGAGTTACTGGCGCAATACCAGGCATTGCAGCTGGACGCGCAAGCCATCCGCGACCAACTCAAAGCCATCCTCGCCGCTGCATTGGAGAGCAAGGTATGAAGTTGTCTGAAGGCTTTAACCTGCTGGCCACCGCTCCCGACGGCATCAAGCGCCTGCGCGAACTGATTTTAAGTCTGGCGGTCCAGGGCAAACTGGTGCCGCAAGACCCGAGTGATCAACCTGCTAGCGAGTTGCTCAAGCAAATTCGTGCCGAGAAAGACCGGTTGATTTCGAAGGGGAAAATCAGGAAGGATAAGCCGCTACCGGAGATCGGCGACAATGAAAAGCCGTTTGAGTTGCCGGAGGGGTGGGCGTGGGGGAGGCTGAATGACATCATTCACATCAATTCAGGGGATGGTTTAACTTCTACTCAAATGGCTGCAAGTGGGCAAGTACCAGTTTATGGAGGCAACGGTGTAACTGGTTTTCATAATGTTGGGAATGTTAGTGAACCAACCTTGGTTATTGGTCGTGTTGGCTACTATTGTGGTTCAATTCACATTACGCCAGAAATAGCCTGGGTAACAGATAATGCGTTTATCACTCAATTCCCACCAAAGCATATTTACATGAGGTTCCTTTATTGGTTGTTAAAAGGAACAGATTTAAAAGAAAACGAGTCCGCAACAGCACAACCAGTAATTTCAGGACGCAAGCTATACCCTATAGTTATTGCCTTACCCCCATTCGCTGAACAAACCCGCATCGTCGCCAAGCTCGAAGAGTTGATGGCGCTGTGTGATGCGCTGGAAACGCGCGGAGCGCTGGAGTCCAAGCAACACGCCCAACTCACCGCCACGCTGTTCGATGCGCTCGCCGCCAGTGAGTCAGCGCATCAACTACAAGAAAACTGGACACGGCTGGCCAGCAGCTTTGACCTGATCCTCGATCGCCCCGCAGCCGTTGATGCACTGGAGCAAACCCTGCTGCAACTCGCGGTGCGTGGCCTGCTGGTCGAGCAAGATCCCAATGACCAACCCGCCAGCGAACTGCTCAAGCAAATCCGCGCCGAAAAAGACCGTTTGATTGCGGAAGGGAAGATCAAAGGAGATAAACCTGAGGCTGCTTCATTTGATGATGCGCCTTATGAGCTTCCCGAAAAGTGGGAGTGGACAACAATTGGCGAAATCATTTCATCAATGGGCTCAGGCTGGAGTCCTGCATGTTTGGCAGAGCCGCAGGCAACGCCTGACCAATGGGCTGTTTTGAAAACTACAGCGGTTCAACTGATGGAATATCAAGCTAAGCAAAATAAATTATTACCTTCCATTCTTGAGCCTAGACCAGAAATTGAAGCGCAAAACGGCGATATTCTAATTACACGGGCAGGCCCGAGAAATCGGGTTGGGATTAGTTGCCTAGTACAAAATACCCCGCCTAAGTTAATGATTTCAGACAAGATTGTCCGTTTTCATGTGTTGGGTAAATTGATAAATCCACAATTTGTGGTGCTATGCCTCAACGCAGGGTGGTCTTATCAACGTCTGGATGCGGCAAAAAGCGGCATGGCAGAGAGCCAAGTCAATATTTCCCAAGGTGATTTGCGAGCAATCCCCCTGCCTTTGTGCACATTGGCCGAACAAACCCGCATCGTCGCCCGTGTCGAAGCGCTGCGCACCCTGTGCGCCGACCTACGAGCGCGCCTTGCAGCCAGTCAGAAAACCCAAACTCACCTCGCCGGGGCGCTGGTCGCAGGCTGTGTATAGCTCAGGTATTTGACTCGTGGTTAATCAGCCAGCGGCTGCCCCTGCTGGCATTCGGCGAACTCAAGATCCTAGATTATTTCAAGCACATATCACTTCAATGAGAACACGAGAGTTGTTCCCTGCAACTAGCTAAAGCTGGTGCAGATCTTCTTCCTGATGCCCTGCTAACGCGGGGCATTCTTCATTGGAGTGATCATCATGGCGCATCTAGTCGAAACCATGGCCTATGCCGGTGCTACACCGTGGCATGGGCTGGGACATCATCTGTCTGAACAACAACCGATTGAATGCTGGCTGACGGAAGCCGGGATGGACTGGACCATAGAACAAAGCGATGTGCTGTTCAATGTGTCGTCTGACGGTATGCATATCCGCACCCATGCGGATGCCAAGGTGCTATATCGCTCGGATACCTTGGCTCCACTGTCGGTGGTGTCACCGCGTTATAAGGTGGTGCAACCGCATGAGGTGCTGCATTTCTATCAGGATCTGGTTTCAGCTGGCGGTTTTGAGCTGGAAACCGCCGGGGTATTGAAGGGCGGGCGCAAGCTGTGGGCGTTGGCCAAGACCCGGCAGCAGGCATTGCTCAAGGGCAACGATCAGATCAAAGCCTATCTGCTGCTGGCCACCAGTTGTGACGGCACCTTATGCACCACCGCGCAGTTCACCTCGGTACGGGTGGTGTGCAACAACACCTTGCAGATGGCGGTGAGCAATGCCAGCGGCGCGGTCAAGGTGCCGCACTCGACTAAGTTTGATCCCAAGCTGGTGCAACAGGCATTAGGGATGGGTCTGTCAGGTTGGGAGGCGTTTATCGCTAATTTGAAACAGTTGTCGCAGCGTCCGGTTTCTCCCGAGGAAGCACAGCAGTACTTCCGTGATGTATTAGATCAGCCACTGGTCTCTGACACGGAACCCAGCGTTTCACGCGCGATGCAGCAGGTCACTGCGCTGTATAGCGGTGCCGGTTTGGGGTCTCTGCTAGCGGGTAGTCGTGGCACGGCCTGGGGCTTGTTAAACGCAGTCACCGAGTACGTTGATCATCAACGTCGTGCCCGTAGTCAGGACCATCGGTTGGATTCCGCCTGGTTTGGCCAAGGGGCACAACTCAAGCGCCAAGCTCTGGAGCAAGCGACCGCCTTGCTGCACTGATGCTGTCGATGATTTTGGTTTTCATCCTTTCTCTTCTCTTGGCTTCTTCTGACTTTCTGACTTCCCGTTTCTGAGGACTCTGATCATGACTACTTGGCATTACGAACGACAAGGGCAGCGTGTTGGCCCGATTGCTGAATCTGAAATCCAAAACCTGATTGCCACCAGCGTGGTGCGCACCGATACCCTGGTCTGGACACCAGGGATGCCCGACTGGCTGCCGTTGGTGGATTCGCCGCTAGCGAGCTATTTGTGGCAGAGGGATACCCCACCGACTTTGCCCAGCCACACCATCAATAATGGGGTGGTCTGGTTACTCGCCTTGGCTCCGATTCTGGGATTGATGCTGCAAAGCTTTGTCGCCGGGGTTTTGGCCAGCAGTGCCTATAGCGCAGAGGCCGAAGTCAGTCAGGCGCTGCAGTCTGGTCGCTTCTGGTACCTGACGCTGTTGTTGAATATAGGGTTGAGCCTGTTGGACCTGCAGCGGTTAAAAGCCGCTGGGGTTGATACTCGCGCCTATGGTCGGGTGGTGTTTCTGGTACCGGTGTATCTGTGGAAGCGCGCCAGATCACTGCATCAGCAACCGATCACCTTCTGGGTCTGGAGTGCAGCCTTTGTGCTATCCCTGCTGGCCACGCTGTAGTTCCTCTGCCATTACCTTAAGCACTCACACTGCCCATCACTTTCGATGGGTTTTTATTTGCCCTGATAAAGCCCACTGGCCAGCGCCAGTGGGCTTTATGCCTTTCAGCGCAGCTATTCGTCTATTTGGAGCACAACCATGCAACAACACTATGGCCAAGCCGTGCGCTTGGCATCCACCAAACATCTCTCGCGCGAACAGTGGCTGGCGATTCGTCAGCAAGGGATTGGCTCGTCCGATGCCGCTGTAGCGGTCGGTCTGTCGCCGTACAAGAGCCCATTAACCCTGTGGTTAGAGAAGACCCAACGTAAGGCCGCAGAAGACCTGTCGGAGAAAGATGCGGTGATCTGGGGAACCGTACTGGAGCCGGTATTAGCCCGAGTGTATGCCGCTCGCACCGGTAGCAAGGTACGCCGGGTGAATGCAGTGCTACAGCACGCAGAACATCCCTTCATGCTGGCCAACTTGGACCGCGAAGTGGTCAGCCATATCGATGGTCCGGGGGTACTGGAAATCAAGACCGCTGGTTATCACTCTGCGCCACAGTGGGAAGAAGGTATTCCGATTGCCTACCAGTGCCAGGTATTGCACCAGTTAGCCGTCACCGGACATGACTGGGCCGATGTGGCGGTACTGATTGGAGGTCAGGACTTTCGTATTTATCGTGTTGAACGCGATGACGACAAAATTGCCGATCTGATTCAGCGTGAAACCCACTTCTGGCAACAAGTCCTGGATGACAGCCAACCCGATCCCGATGGTTCTGACGATGCGGCTACAGCGTTGCAATGGCTGTTCCCACAAGACAACGGCCAGACAGTGGATCTGTCTGAATCGGTGGAATTCAACCAACTGTTTGCCACGCTATTGACTGAGCGTCAGCGCAAGGAAGAAGCCGAAGCCCGTGAAGCTTTAATTCGGCAGCAACTGCAGAACGCCTTGGGTGACGCTACCGCTGCGGTGTTTCAGTCTGGACGGATTAGCTGGAAGAAGACCAAAGACCGTCAGGCTCCAGACCTGGAACGGCTCAGTGCCGACCATCCCACCTTACTGCAGCACTACAGCAAACCGATTAGCGGTTCGCGCCGTTTTACGGTGCAGACCGACAGGAGACCATCATGATCAAAGGACTCGCCATCACCCCACCAGTGATTGGTCGCATTAGCATTGGTAAGCTGGTCAATCGCAACGACAAGTGGCTACCAGAGAAAGACGACAGCTTTACCCTAACCACCCAAGTGCAGACCCGTGACGGTTGGCTACTGCACCCGCTGCATCAACCCTTGGTCGATGCCAGTACCAACGGCAAGATCCGTGCAATTCCGATCAAACTGTTGTTCAACGACTCAGACCTGAATCTGCGTTCTGAATACAGTGCCTTCGACCGCAAGACCGGTCGACCCCTGTGTGTTGGCAATGGTGAACAAGCCAAACGTGTTAGCGATGAAGGGTTACAAACCGTTGCCTGCGACGGACCAGAGCATTGCCCGTTCGCCAAGGCCAATGCTTGCAAGCTCTACGGTCGTTTCAACCTACAGGTAGAAGGGCAGAATGATGAATTAGGCAGCTTTATCTTCCGCACTACCGGCTACAACTCGGTGCGGACCTTGGCTGCACGCCTTAAGTACTTCGAAGCCATCTGTGGCGGACATACCCGGCATCTGCCTTTACTACTCAAACTACGCGCCAAAAGCACCACGCAATCGCGCCGTAGCCCGGTGTACTACGTCGATCTGACCTTGCGTGAAGAACATAGCCTGGCAGAAGCGGTCGCGATGGCACGGGAAGAAGCACGACACTGGCGTGAAATCGGGGCCGACAGCGAACAGATGGAAGTGGCTGCTCGCCAATTGTTGGCCAATGGCCAGTTCGAAGACAGTGAAGAAGAAGTGCCACAACTGTTAGAAGAGTTTTATCCAGAGAACGAACCCCACTCAGCCACCAGTACCCCAATCCGTCACAGTCGTCTCACCCAACAACTCGGTAGTGCCACCACTCAGGCGGTCGCCTAAGTCTTCATTGATCCAAGACGCAGCCTGCGTCTATACGGAGTTCTCTTTATGGAAAAGCAAACCCTCAACGGTTCGGCTGTGGCCGACCGGGTGTTAAACGTGTTCACACGTCAACCCAATCTACTCAATCCAGAGCAGTTACGCGCATTGCGTGAGCGCATCGAAGGCGTGGTCAACTATCAGGCCGTGGTCGGGGTAATGGGTAAAACCGGTGCAGGTAAATCCAGCCTGTGTAATGCACTGTTCGGCCAGGAAACCGCCGAAGTCGATGATATTGGAGCCTGCACCCGCTATCCGCAAGAAATCACCTTGGCCTATAAGCAGGGTAAGGGCCTGGCGCTAATCGACATGCCGGGCGTAGGGGAGAGCGAAGCCCGCGATCAAGAATATGCTGAGCTCTACCAGTCGATGCTGCCTGAACTTGATCTAGTGCTGTGGTTAATCAAGGCGGATGACCGGGCGCTGAGTATTGATCAGCGCTTCTATCGTCAGATCGTGCTGCCATACCTTAAACAGCATGACGTCCCCCTGCTGATCGTGGTCAGCCAGAGCGACAAGATCGAACCCTGTCGTGAGTGGGATGCGGTCAGCAAGCAACCTGGCTTGCAGCAAGCGCGCCATTTGCAAGAAAAGCGTGTGCTGCTCAGCCGCCTGTTTGACCTACCCCTCACCCGCATCTGTGCAGTCTCAGCAGAATACGGCTATGGCTTGATCGAACTGGTAGAGAACATCGTACTCACCCTACCGAATGAAAAAAAATGGAGTATCACCCGCGAAACCAAACCGGCGTACCTGTCAGCGACTACCTGGGAGCGATCAGAATTGGGTTTATGGGAAACCATCAAGCGCATTGTGATCGAGACGGCGGCGGATGCTTGGGACGTCGTGTCAGCCGGGCTCAAAAGTCTGGGCCGCTTGTTGTTTCGACGTTAGAGAAAGGAAGAGAGCGTCACAATGTGACGCTCTCTGATTGTGGTGAAAAAGGAAGGGGAGGTTAGTTGCAGTTGAAGTTGGCCGAGCCGACTACAGGCAGCACTTTCTTCAGCCCGGCCACCGGTAGCGCGACCGATTGACCATTGCTTTGCAAGGCAAGCGTCTTGGCATTACGCAGCGCCGAGTAGAATTTGAGCCAGACTTGATGGTTGATTTGATCGGCCGTGTTGGTCGTAAAACCGGTGAATGGGTGGCCATCGACGATCACGTTGTAGGCTGGCAACGATTGCCCGCCGATCTTGGCGTCTAGGTATGAGAGTTTCTTGTCGTTGCTGTCACATGAGAAGTACAGCGTGGCTTTGCGACTACCTCCGGTGTATTCGGATTGGCCTTGTCCCCAACCCAGTTCCCATTTATTACGTTCGCCAAAATTGGCCGCTAGTACGCTGCTCGATAACAGCAGCAAACCGACGATGGTTAATGTCTTACGCATTGTTACCTTTCTGGTTGGATAACCGGGGGTGAAGGGCAGGGTCGTGATGTTCCCTTTGCTCCGGTTGTGTGCAAAGGGGAGGTTATTTGCCCTATTTCTTTTTTTGTTCTTCAATCTGCTCTTGCAGCTTCTTGGCCACGACAGGAGCGGTCTTGGCGGTAAAAATTGCGGTGTTCACCATCCCAATACCCACGACTTTGGCTAGCCCCTTGGCCTTGTTGGCGAAGCCGTAGGTATAACGGTAGTCATCCAGCGCATCACTGAACTTTAGAAAATCCATCGTCAGCACTCCTTTCGCTGCATGGGGGGAGCCGTGGCTTAATCGTCGACTTCGCCGCTGCCACCACACTCCGGACACGGTACACGTACGCTACGATCCCCGCCGCACACCGGGCAGTTATCGGGATGGTCATCATCACCATATTCCATGGTGCAGGGCACCTCACCACGTCCCCGGCATTCCGGACATTTATGTTTGTCAGCCATGTTTGATCCTTCCTTCGTTTGAACATTCATCAACACAAAAAGACGTTAATCAACCCAATGGGGTGAATTTCAACCTTTTAAGCACTTCATGTCAATAGGTGGACAACCGACTATTTGAGTTGACGGAGGTGCAATGACCGAAGATGACATCAAACAACTGGCGCAAACGATCGGCAAAGCGATCGCTCGGCACAGAGAAGCGAGCAAGCTGACACAGGAAGAAGTGGCGGAAAAGCTGCGGATTGGTAATGAGGCGGTATCACGCATGGAACGTGGCGTGGTGATGCCGACGGTGGCCCGCTTGGCGCAATTGGCTGAGATCTTTGGTTGCCCGACTGCGGATCTGCTTGCGGAGGTATCGACGACTTCGCGGGACCGCATCGGTGTATTGAATGAAAAGCTGGAAGGTTTGAGCGAAGCGGATCGGTTGCTAGTGCTGGATGTGGTAGAAAAACTAACTGTGAGGCTGCAGGGGTAGAGGTCTGGTGATCGGCCGAAGCGGAAGTTGGCACATTCTCGCCCTGTAGTCCGGTATGGGGCAGTAACAGGCCAGCACCATGGACCCTGACCGAACGCCTGCTTTCACAGTCTGTAAACACAAGCAGCCCACCCAAAGTAGAAATTGAGCGTTTCAGCTATGCCGGCTTCCACTTTTGCCCATCTGAGGCCTCCGCTTGGACAAAGTCTTTGAACCACTGCCATTTTTCCTTGGCGGACCCATCTAAACCCTCTCCAAGCCTTTTTTCTGCAAGTTCCGCATACTCTTTGTACGTTTTTTCAATAACACCATATCCACAGGAATTTGGGATGTAGTCAGCAAATAGGCTGTTTACAAATACCTCCCCCCCATGATCTAAACACAAGCGAGAAGGGGACTTCCAGTGCTGTTTAGCAGTAGGTGACAGAACCACAACGGGCTCTTGACCTTTGTGCTCCAACTGAAATGCCTCTTGGTATGCTGGCCCAATTATATTTGACGCTGAGTGCCACACATCACCAACAGAGATACCACCCCGGATGAGATGGCCAGCCCCGAGCAGCCTATGCGACAGCTGGATTACACGCATCACAACAGTTGAAAGGCCGTTATATGACGGAACTGAAGGGTCTGATATTGGCGCACTGAGGATGATGCAATCAGATATGTAAATATGACACGGTATCAGGTGCTTTGGTACTGATCCATCGACCACTCCATTTAAGCCTGGAACGGCACTAGATAGGAGATGAACCAACTTATCAAGCGAATCGACGTTGTTGTTAGCTACCGCATCGTTTACGAAATTCTTGAAGCCCAATATATCAATAAATGCAACAGCACGATTTTCGAAGATAATGGTCATTTTCTAAGCAGGTATAGCCCGTAGTCCGAAGTGAGCGCAGGCAATCAAGGTACTGCTACCGCACTTAATTAAGGAAATAGATCCTCGCCGGATTGCCCTGCAAAAGGGTGCAATAGGCGGTGCAGCCTAAGCTATGATTTCAACGTAACAGAGAGTCTGGCTTGGGCCATGCTGGAATCGTTGGTTGCTGACCCGATTCATGTTCCTCCATAACCTGTATCCGTGCTTTTGCAAGCTCTATGGTGGGGAGTACTGGGCCGGATGGCAAGGTTTGATTTGGCGATTGTACTAAATAGCCACCATTACTATTTTTATGAATGGTGTAGCCTGTTTGGCTTGAAAAAACAATATCTTTATTCATTTCTATTTCCTGACGTGAGTCCTAAAAGTCAGTGCAACAGACATCTGAATGGTTTTTCGGCTGGTCTCTAGACATGACCACTCCAGGTTGTTTGCACTCAATCAGCATACCACCAATGGGTAAACAATACCTTCTGCATCGAACAATCAGGCTTCGATCAACAACAGAGGAGTCTGTTATGGAAACGCTTCTGAAGCGCGAAGCATGGAATAAGGGCACGCTCGTTGGGCAGAAACCGCCGCTGAAGCTAAAAGACATTTGGGCTATCCGCATCCATCTTCAGAATGCCCATGCCGTTCGTGACCTAGCTATGTTCAACTTGGCAATCGACAGTAAGCTGCGTGGCTGTGACCTGGTTAGCTTGCGAGTATGAGACATCTGCCATGGAGCACAGATTCTTCCTCGTGCCATGGTCATCCAGAGAAAGACGCAGCGACCGGTGCAATTTGAACTAACGGAGCCGACAAGATTGGCTGTTGCAGCCTGGATGGAAAAAGCGCATCTGCGTGGGGATCAATACCTCTTCCCGAGCAGAGTCAAATGTTCGCCTCATATCTCCACACGCCAATATGCGCGGATCGTGCATCATTGGGTCGAGGCTGTTGGACTAGACTCATCAATCTATGGAACCCACTCGATGCGTTGGAGATTTCTGAGCAAACGGAGATCTGAACCAGCGTCAGCGGCCGTGCATATTTTTGCAAGCGGCCGCTTTCCTCTGTCATTCCGTACGGGTACAATCGTCCAGAAGTGGACATAGCCACAAGCAAAAAGCAATGGGAATAATCTCGACTTCACCAGATAGACGCTTTCAATTACAGGCCAAAGTATGGGAAGCTAGAAATTCATTTCGCTCCTTAACCCAAAAGAAAATCCCGTTCAATCTCAAGCCCCTCATTTATGGCACGTAAGTTCATTAAACAGCGTCAGCAAACAAAGGAAGAGATGTTCGACGCGGTCGTCAAGAACGCTATCGATTTTATTGACGCATCCCTTGACAACCTTGATAAGCGCCCCAAGAACGGAATTGTTGACTTCTACACCGCTATAGAGCTCTTTCTCAAAGCGAGACTGATGGCAGAACACTGGACTCTGATCGTTGGGAAACCAGAGTCGGCAAATCTAACTAGCTTTAGTGTTGGCGATTTTCACTCCGTCTACTTAGACGATGCCGCCAAGAGACTGAAAGACATTGTCGGCGAGGCAATCGAGGAGACAGCGCTAAATAACTTCAAAGCTCTGGCGGAGCACCGCAATCAGATCGTTCACTTCGCTCACACAGCCTACCCAGATGTCGGTGGCAGCAAAGCTGGCGTTGTAATTGAACAATGGGTGTCTTGGCGCTGGCTTCACGAACTCCTCACTGTTAAGTGGAAAGAAACATTCAAGGCCTATCTTCATGAGTTTGACCGCATTCACGCGAGAATCCTCAGAGAAAAAGCTTTTATCCAGTCCAGGTTCCAGGAGCTTGAGCCGAAGATTCTTCAAAAACAACGCGAGGGATGCACCTTCGTACAGTGCGGCAGTTGCGAAGCCGTGGCAGGGTTAGTGAGCGAAACTCATCCCTGGGGGGCGACCTACAGCTGCATGGTGTGCCAGAAGGTGGGCTTAGCAACTAAGCCCACGGCGGAGACAATAGCCTGCGACAAGTGCGGTATCGAGTTTGAGTTTTTCAAACCTACTGTCAAGGCTTGTCCAAATTGTGCAGAGCCAATCGACACCGACAAGCTTATTTCACTATGTAAGTCCAAGTACAAGACAGGCGACGACTGGTGGGAGGAAGGGGCACCTTGTGTGGCTCACTGCCACGAGTGCGAGTACCCAAAGCCGTCTGTCTTCTACATCGACGGATTGTGGAGTTGTGTTTCTTGCTTTGATAGAGGTTGGAGCGCGGTCGCATGCCCTCACTGTGACGAGTTCGTGACCGGTGATATGGAAAAAATAAAGTATTTCGCGTGCTGCAAGTGCGAGGACGAAAGACGTCGAGAGATCATTGCAGAGACGAAGCACGAGGAATTTGAGTGATCGCCACGGCGCTGCGGCCTAACTGGGAGGTCAAGCGAACGCCAACATGGGCCATGCCTTCGGCATCTTTATGGCCCATGTCGCGGCCCTCCACTCGCTGCGATCATTCCGGCACAGCTTACCTTGGGAATTGGGCCTCATGAGCAACACACTCGATCCAGACATCGCCTCCATGAACCTTAGCGACGGCGAAAAATGGGGACTTCAGGTCTATCGAAACTACTCGCGAGCTTTTGGAGATCACCGAGTAAAGGAGTTCGTCGAGCAAGCCTTACCGTTCAAGGCAGACGTTAAGCTCTTCGAGCAAGTTGCCACACTTGTGGTCTCCGAGGAAGCTCGTGTTATTCCGGTAATTGCAGCAGCTTACGCCGACGACCGGCTAGTGGAGATGTTTAAGCGTGAAATTCCGGATGGCGTTCCCGGAGGGCGCAGCGCGCTAATGTCTGGATTTGGCCCATTAGCAAGACTCTCACAACGAATTCAAATGGCCTTTGCCTTCGGCTGGCTCAGCAAAGATCTACTTATCGAGTTCGATCACATCCGAAAAATCCGCAATGATCTATCGCACGAATGGGACATTGATCTACTCGAACGAAGAATGAAGGAACTCATTGAAGAAAAGCAGACACCGTTCGAAGAGCAGTTGGGTGATGGTGTGCGTCTGCCGGAAAACTTCCATGAGTCAATGCAGCCCCTAGATCGTTTCAGGGTTCGAGCAATTTGGATGCTCGGGCGGCTTACCTATGAGACTCGCCTTTGGGTGCCAGCGTTAAAAGCTGGAATTGCGCCAGAGGAGGCACTGTATGGCCCCAATGCCCCAGTAATGCTGCGAGCGATCGCTGCAATATCGGTTGGGTCTACAAAGGTGATCGCGCGCATATGAGGCCCAACCCATCAATCCACAGGACGCTGCGCGATAAAGCCGCGCAAGGTCGGTGAATTCCGACGTTAGCTCACTGATGTTTCTGTAACCGCCATAAAGGAGAAAGTCATGGCATTCGATGTTGAAATTAAGTGCATCAACAAAACAAATCGCAACGATCCTCACGACAGGATACAAAATGTTGGTGGGATCAACCCAGACGGCAAACGATGGAAACTTACCGTAGCTGAAGCTATATCCGGCATTGAAAGTGGGAAGTGGACTTTCTATACGTTCGGCGGCGGACGACGGGTCAAAGTTATCATTGCCAACAATAACGGGCACAAATATCTCAAAACTGAGGCGGATGGTATTCATCCAAACAACTTGCTTGCTCTCCCTGAATGCTCTTGATCGAATCATAGGGCGATTTCACACTATTAGGATCAAGAGCCCATTCTAATGCCTGCCTAGCTGCGTCAAGTTTTCCATACAGCATGTCATACTCATCCAGTCTGATTGGTTCGCCATGGATACGCATTATTTTCTTTTAAAGAAGCTCATTCATTGTCCTTTTTGACAAGTGGGCTTAGTTGTTTCAACAATGAAGTGCAAAGATAGTCAGGACGCAAAGTAAACCTCTTGGTGCGTTTTGAATCCATTCCGCGCAGCGCCGGTGAATTCACGACGTTAATGTCCGCAAAGGGCGCGAAGCGGAAGTATTTGGCGAGGGAGACCAACTTCCGCTTTGGCCGATTACCTGTCATCTGGTAGCGATCTTTGTCTCAGTGACAGCATCTCGGCCTTATCTGGATGAATGCGCAGTTGACCAAACTATCGCGCAAATCTAAAACCACCTTGGCGATCCAGTACGCGCTTTGCCGACGACGGACGCATTGAGATCGACAACAATGCAGCCGAGCGTTCGCTACGCGGCATTGCCTTGGGCCGTAAAAACTTCCTGTTCTTGGGTTCGGATGCAGGCGGGGAACGTGCAGCAGCGATTTACAGTTTGATCGGCAGCGCCAAACTCAATGGCCTAGATCCAGAAGCCTACCTGCGCGCAGTGCTGAGCGTTATTGCTGAGTATCCAGTGAATCGTGTGGCAGAACTGCTGCTATGGAATCTTGATCTGAACCACCAACCTAGCTGATTCCCTGTTTCAATCTTCTTAACACAATTCAACTAGCCCTGGCAGACGGTGCAGACCGGGTGCTTACAAATCAAGTGCAGCGCATTTTCCACAGGATGAGGTTGGGTGTTCTAGATGTTCAATACAGGCGGCTAGCTTTCAAATGATTGTGTTTTGTTAAGTGTTGTTACCCATCATTAGCATTTGAATCGCATCTCTTATTTCATTTTTTGTAGGTAAATTGAGATGAATAAGTGGAATTTTTAATTGCAGGCAAATAGCTGTCGCGTGTTCTAACTCTAACTGGGAGAAGGTTTTAATTTCTTCTAATCCCCATGTCGTATCTCCGCGCTGTATAAGTCTTTCCGCGATGGTTTTGCTAGGAGCCTCGAGGAGTATTACTCCCTGAATCATAAGCTGTGCAAAGGTATCTAATCCAATTTTTTCGTGGACATCAACTTCTCGGCGTAATACAAAGTGGCCATCCAGGATAACTTTTTCACCTGTATCATTAATCTGCTTTACAGCTGTTATTAAAGCTAGCTGATTTTCCTGTATATCTGTCACTTCTTTGGAGATAAGCCAATTTGCCAGACCTCGTTGCTCTTCAATGAGTTGGCTAGCCGTAAAATGCTTTACTCCTAGCTCCTCACACACTGATTTCAAGGCAAAGGATTTACCAACAGCATGAATTCCACCTACAAATAGCGTCATCACAAGTCCTTTTGCGTTGCCATCTTACTTTCTATCTTCGAATACTCTTCGGAATCAAGATATCGAAAAGATTGAGGAGGTATGAACTTGCAGAATACATCCGCCGGGTCAATATGTGTCGCAGGCTCAAATACATTTCCTAGAAGAACAGCAAAGCCCTTCGATTTGCCAGCGAAGTACGAGCGAAGCTCTTTTCTTGTCAGCCCCCCACCTTTTTCCGTGCAGGTCTTCCAAAGAGAAGTGGGAGAACTCATGACAACACTATCTACTTCGACTATGCCAACAATTTTCTGGATCGGAGAACTCGAGTAGAGCACGATTAATCCTACGTCTTGAGCGGCCCAAGACCGCCGAAATTCGACTTGCTTGGACCCTGTAAGAATTAGGTCCGCATACTTCGGCTTGATGGAAAGTAGAACAACCTTACCATCCTGACGCGGAGAGAACTCTTGAAAAAGATACATCAGACACCTTACGTATAGATTGAATTGGTCCTGTCACTACACCTTCTCGCATGAGCTGGTCATATGGGACGGTGACAGAAAGGTGCCCAATCAGTCGAAAAAGAATAACCTTGGTCGGCTTTCTAGCTAGCTCGTCGATCTCCCCTAGACTGTAGACCGTCCGGCGACTGACCAAGCTGGCAATCTGCGCACCGTTACTGGATACAGCAAACTGCTCAACGACACCCAGCGACGTCACAGCTTTTTCGTCTTCAGTTCGATAAAATAATAGTATATCGCCGGGACGGATTGACTTGGTTTGTGCGTGGCAGAGATATGCGAGCTTAATGGCATTGCCGACGTTGCCAACTGGTGCGAAGAGCCCAGGCTGAATCGATGTGTAGTCAGGAAACAGTATCTCATGATACTGAGGTTGGATCGGGACCAAAAACTTCTGCACCGTCGAGTCTGACCGATAGTGCGGATAATACCTCCGGACGTATTCGGTCGGTTCGATGTCCACTGCTGGAGGTGGGGCGATGGGGTGTTGTTTTACCAACACGAGATCCCCCTGGTAGGTACCTTGTTCCACGAAACCAAAGTCGATCAAGACTCGAATCAGGTAATCCTGATCATCAGCTTTTGCGGTAATGAACACATGTTCGCAGCTGTTCTCGCTCGCGAAGCGAAAGGCTGCCTTAAGGAATAATTCACCGATTTTACGGCCACGAACAGATTCTCCAACCTTAAAGGTACATAGTTTTAATGCTGCGCCAGGAAGTATTTCATTGGCATCGTTCAGTACCTCACCACTCTGGATGTGATAGATACATATAGCTCCTAATACTCCATTGTTGTCCCGATAAACCCATGAATGGCGATCTTCTCGTGCCTTTCGGCGGAACCATGCATCGAAGCCATCACGACCGGGAGCCTCCGGATATCCAACTCGTAAGCTGTCGAAAAATGATCCCTCTAATTCTGGTGTCAGACTATGAAGAGGAACATCTTGGATATTCGGCAGAACAATTTGCCGGGTTTCATGAAGACGCTTGAGCCAATCCTCTGCCGTTTGAATGGTGTAGACGCGATGAGCGAGTCCGCGTAACCGTGCTTTTGCATGGATTCCCCGGTCTTCTGTGACTAAAGCATGAACGGCATCACAGTTCAGAGCGTAAAGTAGCTCATTGTCACATGCGTCGTTGGGGCTGGTCTCCGGGTAGTTCCAGACGCAGACTGCTGGGGCTTGTAGCGCCGGGAACTGCCTGATTCTCTGCAGATTTCTACTGCGTCGCTCTGTGTTCGGGTCACGCTCAAAATCGGCGATGTTGGCTGGATGGTGCATCAGTTGATGACCGCCAATGCTTGCAAGACGTACGAAATTCGCCAGACTCCCCTCCAGAACTTGGAGCGAATCCTGAAGTGGAATCAGTACGTTCGTGTCCAACAAGAACCGTAAGCGCTGCGACACCGATAGCGACTCCTTGATTTCTTAGAATTATGAAGAGGAGTACTGTTTACTCGATTGGAATATATTAAATATTTAGTATGCCAATTTCATTGGCCAATAGCATGCCTTTTTCGGGGATAAGGTGCAATGCCCTCCTACTATGAAAATTAACAAGTGTTGCACTGCGTCAAAAGAAGCGCTGTTGTCCGCATCTATCTCAAAGGGCTTGAGATAGACGACCTTAAGTAGTCACAGCATTATTCCCGATTTACCAATTTGGTTCGAAACTCCGCCAACGTTTCTGGCTTGCTGATCCCTTACCCGGATCGGTGAGAATCAGCCCACTTCGATCATATTTACCCCAAGCTTCATCATCGCAGTCCAGCGCAAGCCATTCGGTTGGCGATATCCGAGACAAATAACGCCGAATCTGTGATACCGGGTTTATATAAACAAAATCATGAGTTTGATTATGATTCGCTTGACGTTTGCTTTAAACAAGAATGCAAATGACATAGGTGATATTGTGGCCTTACTGACAACAAAAGCCATATAATGACAATTAGTTAATAATAGGACTCAGCAGAGAAACTTTGCTAACAGGAACTCAGGGGGCGTAGTTGAATACAACAAGGGAATCGCCAGGGAGTAGCCCGCTTGCTACAGCACAGCGAGAAACGGCTGGTGCGCAAACATTCGAGAAGTACGAATACCAGTACCACTGGGCGCTCTGTCGAATTCTTGGTGCTCACGAAAACTCTGATGATTACGTGGTCTTCATTGAGCTACATGAGGACGTGGTATTGGCTACTTCCACTGATGAAACCATCGCCCGGTTTGAATTTAATCAGATCAAGAATGTCAGCTCTTCTGCTTGGAACCAGAAAAAACTGACATCGGTCCCCAGAGCCATTGGGAAGAAAGTCACAAACTCAATTCTTGGCAAGATGCTTCAAGGGGTTCGTGAAAAACCTTTTTTCGACAAGCTCAACTCACTTGATTTGGTGGCTACCTGTGGATTCAACCTTCCGCCGAAAACGGACGGTCTAAAACTCTCGATCATTTCGATTGGAGATCTTCACGATGACTGCCTAAAAAACATCCAAGCAGCGATCGACAAGGAACTTGCTACCTATCCCCTCCCTAAAACTTTGAGGTTCATTACTCCCGATCTGCCGGCCACCGGCTTTCAGGATGTCGCTATCGGTCGAATCGCCAAGCTAGTTGACGTGAAGGCTCCAGGAGTTAAATGCAACGCGTCAACAATCTATAGAGTGCTGATTGACGATTTGCATCGCAAGGGAACTGTGGCGTTTGACTTTACTGAGTGGAACAACCTTGTAAAGAACAAAGGAACCACCCACAGCGACGTTGAGCAGGTTATCTCGTCCTATACCGAAAACAAGGGGATTGAGGCCTTCGAAAAAGACTTCGATGACATTCTTCAAGATCTGAAGCTGAAGTCGCACAAGCGGATCAAGGTTCGCAGGGCATTTGAACGTTACCACAGCGCCGTACGTCTGGAGCGTACCTTGATCGCCATTGATAACCAACAAGCGATCAAAGATACGGTTGAATGCAACTTTGAGACCTTCGAAGAGCAAGGTGTGCAGTCGTTTATGGAGCAGGCCATTCTGTCCTTGCCTGAAGTGACCAAGAAAAACCTTGTCGATTTGGATGCTACCCAAGCTGCGATCATCTACGAGCTGTTGAGCAAATGCCATGAAAAATGAGCCGACAATCGATAACTTCAAACTGCTGATCAGAAATCTCAGGACAAAGCAGCATGAAAAACTTAGTATTCAAACGACTGGTAGTAGCGTCCGATACCCTAAAGTCAGGAAATCTATTCGAGTTCAAACCTCGCTTCAACCTGATAACGGCGAATGACAATAGCTTTGGGAAATCAACTCTGGCCAAGTTACTGTTCTGGACTTTGGGTGGAGATCCGGCGCTGGATGCCACATGGACTTCATTCGATGCGCGTTGCTTGGTTGATTTCTCTGTCGGCAATGAGGCCTATCAGGCAGGACGATACGGGAACACAATGTTCCTCCGGCGTCCGAACGTTCCATGGAAGAAATTTCACAAGATCACCGGCGCTTACTCTGAGGCCTTCGCTGAGATTGTTGGTTTTGAGGCACTACTACCTAACAGGAGCGATCAGACCAAACTTGAAACCCCCCCACCTGCTTTCTACTTTCTTCCTTTCTACGTAGATCAGCAGCGCAGTTGGTCTCAAGCATGGAATGGTTTCCTCAATCTTGAGCAATATTCAAGGTGGCAAAAGACCATCATTGAATATCACACGGGCTATTTGCTGCCAGCATTTTTCTCGTATGAAGAGCAGATTGCAGCTCAAAACGTTGAGAAAAAAACAGCTGAGGTCGAGGTTAGGAAGATTGAGACTGCGATTGAGGTGGTTAAAATGTACCTTCCTCCATCGAGCAAAACTATCGCCCTATCAAAGGGTGAGTTTGATGCCCTCGCCTCTGAAGTCTCTGAAGACATCGCAAAACTACAAGCTAAGCAAGAAGAACTGCTGGGGACGATAGCTAAAATCCAAACGGAACGCCTCTATTTGCAGGGTCAGCTTGAACTTGCGAAATTAGCCTCTACTGAGCTTGAAAAGGATTACGCCTTCTCTGTCGAATGCGTCGAGGGTGAATCTTTACTTTGCCCTCTGTGTGGAACAGTCCACGACAATTCTTCACCTAAGCGGGCCTCTATTCTTGCTGACAAAGATGAGGCCGACAGCCAGGTGAAGCTGCTCAGCGAGAAGATCGAGCGTTTAGTCAGAAAACTGGCTAAAAGTCAGGAACGGCTTGGGAGCACGTGTGCAGAAATTGAGACGATCAACAACAAATACAAAACGCTTGGCCCCTCTGAAACCAATGACACAGAGGCGAGTACAGCCGAATCCTCATTCCTAGACGGCATCGCTTCATGCGCAGTCCAGAAGCATGTGCAACGGACGATGGAGACCAAGACGGCTTTGATTCGAACTATCAAGTCCTTCAACCGAAACTTGAGAGCTGAACAGAAAAAGCTACTGACAAAAGAAGAACGGGAAAATCTTGATGCGTCGTTCAAAGACAACCTAGCTGCGTATGTCGATGAACTGAAGGCTCAAGGTGTCAATTTGTCACCAGTTGAGTCCCCTCTTGATTACAAAAAGCTCTACGGAAGCGGCGGAGCAGCTGAAAGCACTCGTGGCATCTTGGCCTACTACATGGCCGTTATTCGGCAAGTGCACAAGGCAGGGAATGAGGCCTTTTCTTCCGTAGTTATCGATACTCCGAATCAACAAGAGCAAGCAGACTTCAATTACGAAAAGATCCTTAAGTTCATGATGGATACAATGCCTTCAAACGCACAACTTATTTTGTGCGCAATGAACCGTAATGAAATTCAGGCCTACAAGAACGCGGCGCACGTCATTGAGTTGGACGAAGAGAAAATTCTTAAGGAGGGTAAGTATGGAGATTGTCGAGCGTTGCTCAACTTTGACGGATCTATACTTTCGTCCTCCACATCACTATGACTGTCTGTTGCAGAAATTTGAGAATGTTGTTTGTAACGGATCTTTGGCTGGTGATAAACCATACCTAAAAGAGTGGCAGCTTAATGTTTTCTGGAATTGATAACCTTGAATCAACGCAAAAAGACTTTCTCATTCTGGCTGGTTTTGCTGAACATCCTTTTACTCAACGTAGCCTTGAGCTAGTAGAGGCACGGCTTCCCCTGCCGGTGAGTACGGCATACCGAAAGGCTATGGATTTCTGGAGCCGTATTCCCGCATTCTCCCATTTTGAGTCTCTAGTCGAACGACCCCGCGAAGTGTTTCATTTGCACCAAAGGTCCCCACGTTCGGGTGGTGTGAATATTGAGCCTCCAAGCCCAGCAATGCAGGTGGGGCTGGCCGAGGAATGGCTTCGAGATGCGCTTGATGAAAAATCTGCCGAACTGGATATGGCATCCTCACCCCTGATAAATCGTCGCGACACGGCTAATGCAATCCGGTGTATTCGTTTTCACGATGCAGTTCTACTGTGCATGGCAGGGTTGTACTCCGTGAAGGTTTCACGCCATCGGCTTACTTTCGAGCTGACTGAAACCGGCCGTCGGTCAATGATCCGGCGACACTGGGCAATGATGCTCGAACGCGGCTCACAAATGTCATTTAAGCAAAATATCATTGAACTCGTCGGCATGCTCTCTTCGCGCATCAAGACGGACGAAAGCATTGTTGACACACTGTCGGAGTCGTTGTGGCAAGGGCTAGAGCTTTTGTTTATGGATCGCTTCTTCTCGTTTGGAGAGGGCGTGGCCAAAAACTATCCAGATCCAGCCGTTCTACAACGCGTGAGAGCTTATTGCCGATGGTTTGCCGCTCTCGAGATTTCGCGTTCAAACGGCGAAGTGGCTCTTCGCATTGATCGGGGCAGAGCTAAATCTGTGGGGCTGGATCTCTCTTTGCTCGCAGAACTAGAAGCGGATCGACGAGATGCGTCCCACCAAGATAAGGGCATTTATCGTCAGGACGATTGCTTGAGTCTTGGTGGCATTGCGTTGGCCCATGCGATCGAAGTTGGAAAAAACGTTGTTCTCCCCGATGCGATTTACCAACCCTTAACAAAATGGATCGAGGAAAATTTTGCAATCGAGTATTTGCAGGCATATGTAAATGCCGACGATTACCTTGTGCGAAAAGGATTTAAAAGAAAGTCTGAGAACGGTCTGCCACGATTCGATTGTGATTTTTCAGTGTACGACCGGCGACGTGATCTCTTCTTTTTTGTGCAGGCTAAGCTGAAGCGTTCATCGCGCTTGGCTACTGTATCGCAAGAGATACGTGAGTTGACTTTGAAAAATTCGGCCGTTACTCATGGGTTCGACCAGATCGTACAACTGAGAAGGCGAATTAAGGACGCACCCGTAGTTGACGCCATCCGGAGTCGATTTCCGGAGTTGTCTATCGATGCCGCGAGCTTAGCTCGGAAATCACGGTATTTAGTTGTCCACAACATTCCAGAATTCAACGGTCTCGAACGTGACGGGGTCGTTATGTATGAATGGAATATGTTTCGCAATCTGCTGGCCCGGGGCCGCATGGAGGCGGGTTTTATCGACAGCCAAGGGATAACTGCAAAGCAAGTTAATGCAGATGAAGTACTCAAAATAGAAGATGTGGATGCTGTCTTTGATCACTTCAGCAAGGGGATGAAACTCCCTAGGCAGGTGATCGAAGCGGCTTTCTCTGACTATGCAGATGGAACAATGACTTTCGTTCTACCTAAAACTTGTTCGTTATTCGCTCGATGGTTTAGCCATGCGCTATGTGTAGAGACACCGCTAATCTGACAGGTTTGAATGGGGTAGTTGAGTCCCGGCCAAGCAGCCAAGCGGCCGCTAAGTAAGCCACTACAGACGGAACTGATCCGCTAATCGAATCGCAGCTTCGTCCGATTACCGACATCTCTCCCGTATGAAACGCATGCCCAGCGCAGGTGTATGGCGACTTGACGCATTTGCATCTATCGCGAAAAGGAAGACTCAGCAAGGTGCATGTCATGCAGCATCCCGCTCATCAATCTTGGCCTTGACCCATTCCTGAATCTCTTCGTCCACCCATCCCACACTTTTACCTCCCAGAGGCACCGATTTGGGGAAGGTTCCTGCGGCAATGAACTTGTAGATAGTTGACCGAGCCAGGCCAGTGGTTTCCATGACTTGCTTCAGGCGAATGATCTTCATGATGTGCACTCCAGGGTTTATGTCACACCATGGGTCACTGCTGTAATTTTTTACTTGAAGCCTCCAACCATCTGCGCGAAGTTGGAGATGGACTAGCCAAAGGCTGTCCATCTCAATTACGACACTAGATACCTCTTGAGTGGTCGATCAATGCCGGCAATTACCCTCTACTGCATCCAAACCCGTGAGTGCCATCGCCAAATACCTTGGTAGCTGCTTTGCACAGGTAACTGGCACGATAGAAAAACTCAGCAAGGCTCTCCGGCTTATCACGATGTAGGTAGTAGCACGGATTAGAAGGAATCTCGACTAGGCCACTCACAGCTTCAACCGGCAAACCCAATGCACTAGCCCATGCTTCGCACAAGCGATTGAATATATTATCTCTATCCAATTCGTACTTACCGATCGTGCAGAAAGCATCTTGGTTCAATAAAAAGACAACGTGGTAATGAGGATTACTGCTCTGGTCTTGCTCCCGCGCCCAGACGTCGCGGACAGTGCTCTCGTGGGCATGCGGATTCAAACGCTTCGCCATGCAGCGGTTGTGTCCGATCTTAGCTTTAAAGGAACGGATAAAACGAGTCATTACTTCGTTTTTGCTTTGGTAATCCATGGCATCAAACCACGCAGGGAAACGAAGATCTACTCTGAAGGCAAATACACGCGGATATTCATTCAATGCGGCCATCATTACCTCAAACAACTTATTAAGGTATTCGAGTGCAAATGGGCCTTTATTTAGCTGAATGGGAAGATTGAGATATGTGGCTTGGTAAACCAGCGTTAGATTGGTGTTTACTGAATGACGTTTCATGTTTTAACTCTATAGTTGAGGTTCATATCCTTAGCTATGCGAGTAATTTATTACTTGCCATCTATGGCATCCGTTATTCCATAGATGGCATTGTCTCAGTTATTGAAAATATAAAAACACAAATTATTCAATCCACATAAGTAAAACTCTTACACAGCTATAGAGTATAAGACACTAAAACATACTACCAATACCGAGGGGAAAATGCTTCCAAAGAAGGCATAAATAAGCACATCAACGGCTAATTTCATATAAATAAATAAAAAATTTACTGTACAAAATTATCATGCAATTCATTTATATCTTGCATATATTTTTCAAAACTTTAATGCGCCAGCAACGAGCAGGGTATATTCAAAACCTGCTCATGTGTATATGACAACCGATGACACCAACATGGCTAATCATAGCAAGGATCGTTCTGTGGTAGCACACTGCTTGGCCTCACATCTCTATGGAAAGTACCTGACTAAGCGTGTACTATTGATCAGTTTCACATGAAATACAATCATAGGTGCTTGTTTTTAAGTGATTCAGGATAACTTATATTTCTTCAATAGTACTAATAGCGCTCATAGATGCTTCTTGGTTTATTCTATTAAATTACTAGTAATTTTTTGTATTTTGCAGCGTCGCTTGTGCATGTTTATCTCTAAGGACACATATGGGTTTAAATGTAAGAGGTGAAAAAAAACTAGCCAACATATTTAAATTTGGTATTAGTGAGCGCAGGCTCTATTTTTGGTTGCAGCAACGAAATGAGTTCAAAGTTATTTTTGGAAAGCACACCAATGCAACTAAAGACTCGGTTATTACAAACAAAATATGCGAATTAATTGAGTCGGATAGAAATCTTTTTAAGGTTCTTAGCTTAGATATAAAGCTTTCGCTTACTCACGATGATGATTACAAATGGATATTGAATAACAGTCGTCAACTAAATTTTATTGAACTTTGCATCAGTAATACTAATTTTTTTCATGCGGAAATATATTCAGATACACAATTAGACCCAAGAGAATTTGTCATTTATAAACTAGATTTTTTTAACGGAAATGTTACCGATAAGCATGCGTTTATTTCATGGCTTAGCAAGGAATGGACTTACCACATAGATAACGATGGAATTACAAATTGGTTAAAAGGAAAGAGTGAGGCTCTGGTGTGTGAGCATGCATGGGAGTGTATAAATAGAACCATTGATAAGTCAGTCATTCCTCGTGATCCAATTGCAAATTTCACGGACTTGCTATTGTTTATTGATCAAGCAAACATTAAACCTACTGAAGTAGTTAAGTTGATAGGAAGAATAAAAAACGGATGGAATCAAAAGAAATATAGAGAAAAAAACTCCGGTAAAAAACAATGCAATTTATTGTTATCAAAAAAAGCCACTGATAGGCTTTCCAAACTTGCTGAAGCCTATGAAATAAGCAAGTCAGATATTGTAGAGATTTTACTTTTGATGGAAGAAAAGGAAAAGGCATACATTCGAAAAAGACTTAGACTCGTTGAACTTGCGGTAGATGATGGCACATCAGAACCTCCGGCACCATTGACAGAACCAGCTCGCAATAAAGTTGAGGAATATCTGTAATCAGGAATAAATGAAATACCATTCTGAAAACACATGGAATAACTAATTCAACGGTACAAATTCGACTGGTTCGATATAACAACCATTCCGCTGAATATCAAGAAAGTCCGCCCACCATTGCATCATCTGTTGGCGCTGGCTCAGGTACTCGGCTTTATGAATATATGCCGCACGTACGCCGTTGCGCTCTTGGTGGCTCATCTGGCGTTCAATGGCGTCTCTATCCCATAGGCCGGACTCATTCAGTGCGCTGCAAGCCATTGCACGGAAGCCATGGCCGCAAACATCAACCTTGGTGTCGTATCCCAGGTTGCGCAGGGCTTTATTGACGGTGTTCTCCGACATGGCACGGTTAGCGTCATGGTCGCCTGCGAAGACGAAATCAGATTGCCCGTTGATGAGTTTTACTTGCTGCAGTATGGCCAGGGCTTGGGTTGGCAGCGGAACCAGGTGGGGTGTTTTCATCTTGGCACCACGGGCGGAGTGTTTTGAGCCATCTATGGCTTGTCTTTCGCCAGGAATGGTCCAGATGGCTCGCTCGAAGTCGATTTCATTCCAGCGCATAAAGCGCAGCTCGCTGGAACGTACAAAGGTGAGCAGGGTGAGGCGCAAGGCGGCGAGGGTAATGCGGCGTCCACTGAAGGTATCTATGCGTGCCAGCAGCTCGGGAAGCCGTTCCAGGGGCAGTGCAGGTCGATGCTGTGTCTTGCCTACGGTCAGCGCACCTTCAAGGTCGGTGGCGGGGTTGTAGTCGATGCGGCCTGTCTGTACTGCATAGCGCATGATGGCGTTGATGTACTGGCGCAAGCGGCTGGCAACGTCCAGGTGGCCGCGTTCTTCTACTGGGCGCAATGCTGTCAGCAGGTCTCTGGCTTTCAGCTCTGTGACGGGGGCCTGGCCGATGACAGGAAATAACTCCACCTCTACCCGGCGCAGGATACGCGCGGCGTGATCAGCAGACCATTTGGCGGCTGATTTGGTGTGCCATTCTCGGGCCACAGCCTCAAAACAATTTGTGGCATCAATAATGATCTGTTGCCGTGCCTGTTTCTTGGCTCCATTGGGGTCAATACCCGCTGCCACTAGTTTGAGCGCTTCAGCCGCCTTCTCGCGTGCATCAGCCAATCCAACTGTCACTCGGTCAGCTTTTGGTTTTCCTTTGCTATCGTACTGAGTGGGGCCGCAATACACACCCAATGCATGGGTCGGTTGCTTGCCGTCAATGCGGTATTTTAGTCGCCAATACTTGGAACCGTTGGGGTTGATTACCAGAGACAAGCCTTTGCCATCAGCCAGCGGATAGGCTTTGTCCTTGGGCTTTGCATTGACGATAGCAGCGGATGTGAGCTTCATTTGTGGCTACATTCATTATCGAACTGGATATAGCCACAAATATAGCCCCACTTGGGGGTAGAAGCAACGGGATCTCTGTGGACGGTAAAGGCAACAAAAAACCCGCTAAGCGTTAGCTAGAGCGGGTTTAGTGGATCTTGCTGGACCTCTGTGGAAGGGGTCCTGGTGCCCAGGGCCGGACTCGAACCGGCACACCTTGCGGCGGGAGATTTTGAGTCTCCTGCGTCTACCAATTTCGCCACCTGGGCAAGAGGGAAGGAGTCTACCCAAACTGATGCGTTTTGTAAACGCCCTTGAAGCGGATTTTAGCGTTTATCGGTTTTCAGGGTCAGAGCGTGGTCGTACAGCACCTTTTTGTTGGCGCCTGTCAGTTGTGCGGTCAGCGCGGCAGCCTGCTTGGTTGGCAGTTCGGCTGCGAGGATTTCTAATGTGTGCAGGGTTTCGGCTGACAGGCCTTCGGTGGCAGCGGTTTCTGGGGTGGCATCGATGATCAGGACAAATTCGCCGCGTTGCTGGTTAGAGTCTGATTCAACCCAGGCGAGCATCTCGCCTGCGGGCAGGGTGTTCAGGGTTTCAAATGTCTTGGTGAGTTCGCGCGCCATAAATAGATGTCGGTCTGGGCCGAGTTCGGCGACGATATCTTTCAGGCTGTCGATAATCCGGTGTGGGGCTTCGTAGCAGACTACGCTATAGCTGGCTTCGCGCCATTGGGCCAAGACGCGGCGGCGTTCGGTCGATTTGGGCGGCAAGAATCCGTGAAACAAAAACGATGGGGCGGTGAGTCCACTGGCTGAGAGGGCGGTGACTACGGCACTTGCCCCCGGAATCGGGCATACGGTGAGGCCAGCTTTACGCACGGCGTTAACCAGCCGAGCTCCGGGGTCCGATACGGCAGGGGTGCCAGCGTCTGATACCTGGACCACAATGAGACCTTGTTGTAGCCAGCCGATCACTTGTTCGGCCATACTGCATTCGTTGTGTTCGCGCAGGCTGCAGAGTTTTTTTGCATGGACACCATAGCTTTTAAGCATGTGCCCTGTAACCCGTGTATCTTCTGCGCAGACCACATCAGCAACGCTGAATGCAGCCAAGGCACGCGCGGTGATATCCGCCAGATTTCCAATGGGCGTGGCCAGCACATATAATGTGCCGGGTACGAATGATTCCCCGGAAGACTCAATCAAGCGAGCGAACGAAGTATGCAAAAACTGGCCCCACTTTTAGTTGGTGTAATGACGACATGGTTGTGTGTAGCCCATGCGCAAGAACCAGACTATATCATTCAAAGCAATGCGGCGCCGCTCAATCCGATGCGAGTGCTTTCACAACCGACCCCGGTGCCGCCGGTCTTAAAACCTGTAAGCACGGCCTCTGCGCCGATTGTGGCTCTGCCTGATCCGGTGCCGACGGCAGCCGTTTATGGCAGTAAAAAGAAGGTGCGGATTGGCCTGTTGTTGCCGACTGAATCTAAGGCTTTTGGTGAGGCGGCTCAAGTGGTACGAGCTGGATTCGAGGCAGCGGCTTCGGTCGATGGTCGTGCCGATGTGGTGTATGTGGATGAGCAGGAAAATGATGTCGCTGCGCGTTATCGTTCTGCCGTGGCTTCAGGCGTCAAGGTGATGGTGGGTCCGTTGACGCGCAAGGGGATTGCTGCTGTGGCGCCTTATGTAACCGTTCCTACGCTGGCGCTGAATGCGCTTGAGCCAGGCTTGGCACCTAACCCTAAGTTGTTGAGCTTGTCGCTGACGGTGGAGGGCGAGGCGCGACAGATGGCACGCCTGATGCGCGACGATGGTCGCAATAACCCGCTGGTGGTTAGTGCCAATGATGTGTTGTCGCGTCGTTTGACGCAGGCGTTTCTGGATGAATGGCGCAAAGAAACCGGGGCGGCACCCCTGGTGCTGGATTGGCCTGCTGCGGGGGCGATAACCGGTGCGGTGGCGCAGTCTGATGCGGTGTTTATCGCAATGACCGCTACTGATGCCGCAGCATTAAAAGCGGCTTTGCCGCCAGACATGCCGGTGTATGGTACGTCGCAACTTAATACCCGTAAGCCGGACTCGGCGTTGGCGGGAATTCGGTTTATCGATATGCCGTGGTTTTTGATGACGGAGCAGGCTGAGGTTAAACACTATCCCCGTCCTACGGCCACGCTGACGGTGCAAACCGAGCGCTTGTATGCGCTGGGGATTGATGCTTATCGCCTAGCGCTGCAAATGGCGACCAGCAAATGGTCTCCTGCCAGCCTGCGGCTGCATGGCGTAACTGGAGACTTGAAACTGGGGCGTGACCGACAGTTTGAACGGATCTTACCGCTGGCGGTGATGATGCCCGAGGTTAAGTAATGAATAAAACAGGCCAGGATGCAGAAGACCGCGCCCTGGCTTTTTTGCAACGTCGTGGGCTTACGCTTGTCGAACGCAATTGGCGTTGTCGGGGTGGTGAGCTTGATTTGATAATGTGCGAGCGCGATGTGCGGGTGTTTGTTGAGGTTCGGCATCGCAGCAGTATGGACTTTGGTGGTGCGCTGGCCAGTATTACCCCTGCCAAATGTCGCCGTTTGCAGCTCGCGGCCTCTCTCTATTTGCAGAGCCAGGGTTTGGATCAGGAACGCTGCCGGTTTGATGCGGTGGTGTCTCAGGCTGATGGTCGCATGACTTGGCTGAAAAATATTCTCGCGTAGACAAACGCAGCAAGGAAAAAAAATGGATCTGATCGATCGCGTTAAAGGACATTTTCTCGAAAGCATTGCGGCCAAGCAAGATTCCATGGAACCGTTGTCTTCTGCTGTTGCAGTGGCTGCTGAGCGCATGGTGGCGTGTTTTATGAACGAGGGTAAGATTTTGGCCTGCGGCAATGGCGGTTCTGCTGCGGATGCGCAACATTTTGCGGCTGAGATGGTGGGGCGTTTTGAAAAAGAGCGTCCTGGTCTGGCCGCGGTATCGCTGGCAACTGATACCTCGGCTTTGACCGCCATTGGCAACGATTACGATTTTGATATGGTGTTCTCGAAACAGGTGCGGGCGTTGGGGCATACCAATGATATGCTGCTGGCGATTTCTACTTCGGGCAATTCTGCCAATGTGATTGAGGCAATTTATGCTGCGCATGAGCGTGGCATGGGAGTGATTGCCCTGACTGGTAAAGATGGTGGAAAAATCAGTGAGATTCTTTCGCCGGAAGATATTCTGCTGAATGTTCCTGTGATGCGCACTTGCCGCATTCAAGAGGTTCATATTTTATTGATTCACGCAGTATGTGATGCAATTGATTACATGCTTCTGGGAGGTGAATAGATGAAACGTACGCTATTGTCTTTGGCGTTGGCCAGCACGCTGTCGGTGGGTTTGTCGGCCTGTTTCCCGTTGATTGCTGGCGGGGTAGCCGGGACTGCAGTGGTGGCGAGTGATCGCCGCACGAGCGGGGCCTATGTTGATGATCAGTCGATTTCGGTGAAGGCGGCCTCCCAGATCAGCGATAAGCTGCCTAATTCGCATGTAAATATCACTAGCTTTAATCGCTCGGTGTTAATGACTGGCGAATTGCAAACCGATAGTGAGCGCTTACAGGCTGAAACGCTGGTGCGGGCTGTACCAGGGGTGAACCGGGTTCAGAACTATACGGTGATTGCTGAACCGACCACGCTGAGCCAGCGTAATAACGATACCTGGATTACGACCAAGGTGCGCAGTCGGCTAATGGGGGGGAATGGTTATTCCTCGTCGGCCATCAAGTTGGTGACTGAGCGGGGTGTGGTCTATGTCATGGGGCTGGTGACTCGATCTGAGGGAGAGGCTGCCACGGGGGTAGTGAGCCAGACGGCTGGTGTTCAGAAGGTAGTGACCTTGTTTGAATATATTAATGCGCTTCCTGACCCGGCTACTGCATCTGCGCCGGTTGAGGTGGTGCAACCGGTCGAGCCTAAGGCGCAGTAAAGCTTTATTGCATTGGGTTGGGTGCCAGCATATCGGTACACAGCACATGCATTGATTCGTCGATTTCTATTGCCATCGACAAGGTGATACAGGTGCGTGTGTCGGTCATGGATAGGTAGGGGTCACTCATATACAGCACGCCAGGCTGGTCTATGGCGTGCTGAAAATAGGGTCGCCGCGACCAGACTGCACCAGTGGTGTTGGCTAGTGGTGCAAATTTGAGCTGTGCGGTTTGACTGCTTGGATTGGTATTCAGGTTGCGACCAAGTTGTCGGCCTTCGCTATCGAGCAAGAAGCAGCGGATGACGTTGGGCATCGACAGCATGGGTTTGGCAGCTTGGTCAAAAGGCGTGTTTTGCATCAGCAGAATTGCGCTTTGCACAAAGGCTTGTCGTGCCAGTTCGAGTTGGCGCCGGTTGATTTTGCGTTTAAGCAGATCGCGTACCATTAGATCATCCCAGCGTGCGTCAATTCTAGGGGTGATCAGCTCGTCGCCATCTGGGGTTTGACTGGGGCGGGCTACAAAATCACCTTGCACCAAATCACAGCCGGATTCGAGTGCAACTAAGACATCCGCCTCAGTTTCAATCCCTTTTTGGACCACCAGTGCACCGGATTCGTGCATCAAATACACCATGCGCAATAACAGATTGCGGATGCGTGGGTTATTCACACCGCTACGCAGCAGGTGTCGGTCAAATTTCACCAAATCGGGTTCTATTTCGCAGATGCGGTCGATGTTGGAGTGTCTAACGCCAAAATCATCGATGGCGATGAGAAATCCTAGCTTGCGCAGTTGGCGGATGCTGCGTTGTAGGGTGTCTTCTGGCTCGGGTTCTAGATCATGTTCACAGATTTCAAGTACCACACTTTGTGGTGCGATGCCCGCGCTAACAATCGACTCGGCCAGGGTTGCAACATCTTCAGCAGTTCCCAGTGAGGCTGCGTGGACATTCAGAAACAGCCAGCGAGGTTCTTTGGAATTGGGCAAGTTGCTGACATGTGTTTTGACGAGCGCTAAGTCGAACTCGCGGCATTGTTCGGGCGTGGTCATGCGGGCAAAGGCTTGTTCTGGCATCAATGGTCGACCGGCGTGTTTCGCGCGTAGCAGTGCCTCAATCCCAACCGTGCGGCGATGCGCCAGACTATAGATGGGTTGGTAGTGGCTGCAAAGCATAAGACCGGCGTGCTCTGATGGAGCCTGATTCATGATGATTTCCTTTTGCTGCCGCAGTTAATGCGGGTCGTGCTGTCCCGGGGCGCCATTTGGCACTCAGCCGGTTCTCAGCGCAAACCATATCCTCTGCCGGGTCTTCAAGCAAGTAGCATTCCAATGGGGTATGAACGAGAAAACGGGTGCTGCATGCAGCACCCGTTATTGGTAAAGACTTAAAGCAGTTGCTTAGCTGTTTTGTTGAATCCCAGCGACCATCCACTTTTCTGTGGTACCGGCAGTTTTAACAAAGTGCCAGGTTTCAGAAAACGGTACTGAGGAGGCGTTTACCGATTCGCTCACCTGACCAGAATAGAGCACGGTAGCAATATAACGGCCATTTTCTTCAACGGCGTCCTGAAGTTGGCAATCCAGTTGGGTGAAATCAGCCACTTCGCTGTTATTGGCAATTTCGCCGCGCAGTTCGCTGAAGAGTTCCGGCGTCATGTAGCGCCTGACTTCATCCAGATTGTCTGGCGAGTTCAGGCTCTGCAGATGCAAAAAGGTTGCCTTGGCCTGGCGCAGGAAGTAAGGGGTTTCGGTACCATCTGGCAACCGGCTCATGCCAAACGATGGGCTTTGGGCCATGCCTGGATTGCTACCAGGAAAACCTGACCCAATTTGTGGAATCGGGTCAAAACGGTGGTCGTTAGCCATCGGTGATGAAGCGGCCATGCTGGCTGGGGCGCCATTTGGCATGCCAACACGGCGACGGAACCACCACAGGCCAGCAAGCAGCACTGCACCCAGAATGGCAATCAGGCCCCAAGGGATGCCAGGTTTTTGGTCAACAGGTGCGACCTCGGCTGCCGGGGCAGAACTGGGTGCGGCGGCTGGATGCCCGTTGTTGTTCATGGCAGAGCCGATCATGTAACCGGCTGCGGCCCCTGCTACGCCTGCACCAATAGCTGTGCCTACCCCTACGCCTTTTTTCTGCGGCTGCTGCGGGGTGGCAGGAGTCGGAGCGGGGGCGGCTGCGGGTGCCGGACGTTGATACGATTGGGTCGGCGCAGCTCGGCGCATACCATAGCTGCGGCTCTTGCCCATGCGAGCGGCTTCTGCAAACGGGGCCGCCAACAAGGAAACTAGTGAGAAGGCGAGTACGATCGTCTTCGCGCGTGCGTTCATAGGTTTATTTTCTCCAGTTGAGATGACTGCGTGTCATGAGACAAGCAGCTGAGTTTTTAGTTCGGGGTAAACGCGTGTATTTCAAGCACTTCGGCGATTTGGCCGCTAATGCGAAAGCGAATATCCAGATCATAGAGTCTGACGCCATAGCTGCGTAGCGGGTCATCTTGGTACGCCGGGCGCGGGTCTTGTGCCAGAACCTGGTCTATCAGCTCGCTCAGTCCGGTGGGTAAATTGGGTAATGTGTTGAGGTGGCTAAGTGCTTCTGGGCTCCAGTGTACCGTCAGTTGTGGCGGAGGGCCGTCAACAAAACCACTTAAGGCGTCTGGTCTGGATTCGACAAATGGAATGTAAGGCTTGATGTCCAGCACCGGTGTGCCGTCCATCAGGTCTGCGCCACAGAGCTGTAGTGTGACCCCGTCGCTGAGATCTATTCCTGTGAGTTCAACCAGGGATAGTCCAATTGGGTTGGGACGATGCGTAGATCGGCTGGCAAATACGCCAACTTTAGCATTGCCACCTAGCCTTGGTGGGCGTACCAGCGGGGTCCAGCCGCGTTGTGCCGTTTGATGAAACACAAATTGAATCCAGATGTGCGAGAACGTCTCAAGCTCGCGCACGCATTCGGCTTGGTTGTAGGGTGGCAGCAGTTTCAGTAGTGAATGTGCAGCTGGCGCCAATGCGCTCTGGCGCGGAATGCCGAACTTTTCTTTATAGGGGGCGCTAATAATGCCAATGGGTTCAAAAGTGTAGTGCATGGCCCATTATAGCGTACGCACAAGATTTGCTTCGGCTTGACGTTGCCAAGCCGAAGCCAAGTATTAATGATCAGGCGCCAAAATGTTTGTTATAGCGTTTGCTGAGACGTTTCATAGATAACAGCATAAAGAAATCGGCGCAGTTAAAATCTGGATCCCAAGCGGGTTCTCCGCAGATGTAAGCGCCTGCGCGCAGGTAACCTCGGATCAGTGGCGGCATAGGTGCGGGTACTGAATCGTCTTGAATCCGATCAAGTGGCAGTGGCAAGAGGGGAAACACGCGCCATTCTGCAGGCGCTAGGTGGCTGGATTCTAGTTGGCGGTATAGGCTGACCGCCTGGTGGCCGCCATCGGCTAGGCTGACGCTGGCGCAACCGGCCAGATATTCGCAACCATGCCTCTTCACGTATTCCGCCAACCCTGCCCACAGTAGGGTGATGACCGCGCCAGTACGAAAATCTTTATGTACGCAAGAGCGGCCGACTTCGACCATATTAGGTTGCAGGTGTGCAATGCGGCTGAGATTGAATTCGTGTTCTGAATATAGACTGGGTGCACGCCGTGCGGCTTCTGGCGATAGCATGCGATAGGTGCCAACCACCATGCCACTGGCCCGGTCCTCAACGATGAGGTGGTTGCAGTAGGCGTCATATTCGTCACTGTCTATGCCTTGATTGGCCGAGGCCAACTGGGCTCCCATTTCTACGCCAAACACTTCGAAGCGTAGTTTTTGTACGCGTCTCAAATCCTCGGGCCCTGCGGCCAGGCGTAATGACAGTCGCGCTTCACGGCGTGGGGCTTGTTGTTGCTCCAGTTGCATGGCGGTACTCCTTTTATCAAGTCGTGTAGCCATGCTAAGCAGACTGTTTGACGGCGATATTTAATTAGAGTGAAGCTATGGTGACAGGTGGGGGGCGGATTCTAGGTGTTGGGCGTTTTGTAAATCAACAACTTAACCTGCTTCTGCCTAATTTGACGTAAAATAACCCGTTTTATTCGAATTCTGTGGTTAGTCGATGATTTATCCAACACGCTTTGACGTGATCGTGGTGGGCGGCGGACACGCCGGCACCGAAGCTGCCTTGGCTGCAGCGCGCATGGGGCGCCAGACGCTTCTGTTGACGCATAACATTGAGTCACTTGGGCAGATGTCATGCAATCCGTCAATCGGCGGTATCGGCAAGGGACACCTGGTTAAAGAACTGGATGCCTTGGGTGGTGCCATGGCCTTGGCCACCGATATTGGCGGTATCCAGTTTCGCACGCTGAATGCGTCTAAGGGACCCGCCGTGCGCGCTACGCGTGCTCAGGCTGATCGTGTGCGCTACAAGGCGGCGATTCGCTCGATGCTTGAAAACCAGCCTAATCTGATGTTGTTCCAGCAGCCAGTGGATGACTTGTTGTTGCAGGGCGACCGGGTGATTGGGGTTAAAACCGCGATTGGGGTTGAGTTTCATGCCGCCAGTGTGGTGGTGACGGCCGGTACATTTTTGGCTGGCAAAATTCATGTGGGTCTGTCGCACTATAGCGGTGGCCGCGCGGGAGACCAGGCGGCATCAGCGCTGGGCGCGCAGATGCGCGAGCTGTCCTTGCCGGTGGGCCGTCTGAAGACCGGCACCCCGCCGCGTATTGATGGCAGAACCATCGATTTTTCTGTGCTGCAAGAGCAGCCCGGTGATACGCCTGAGCCGGTGTTTTCGGTTCGAGGCACGCGTGCGATGCATCCGCGCCAGATGTCATGCTGGATGACGCATACGACCTTGAAAACGCATGAGATTATCCGCTCTGGGTTTGACCGTAGTCCGATGTTCACCGGCGTGATTGAGGGTGTGGGGCCGCGCTATTGTCCTTCGATTGAAGACAAGATCAATCGCTTTGCCGATAAAGACAGTCATCAGATATTTTTAGAGCCAGAAGGCCTGGATACTAATGAATACTATCCAAATGGCATCTCCACCAGCCTGCCGTTTGATATTCAGTTGGCGCTGGTGCGCAGTATGCCTGGCCTGGCCAACGCGCATATTTTGCGTCCTGGCTATGCGATTGAGTACGATTTTTTCGATCCGCGCGGCTTGAAATCGACCTTTGAATCCAAGGTGATTTCCGGTTTGTTCTTTGCCGGGCAGGTGAATGGCACCACCGGTTATGAAGAAGCGGCCGCTCAAGGGTTATTTGCCGGTATGAATGCCGCCTTGTTTGCCAGTGACGAAGCCGGCTGGTGTCCGCGCCGTGATGAGGCTTATTTGGGCGTGCTGGTGGATGATCTGATCACCAAGGGGGTGATCGAGCCCTACCGTATGTTTACCAGCCGTGCAGAGTTCCGGCTGCAACTGCGTGAAGATAATGCAGACTTGCGTCTGACTGAAACCGGGCGCCGTTTAGGCTTGGTCGGTGACGCGCAATGGGATGCCTTCTGCCGTAAACGCGATGCGGTTGAGGCTGAAAAGGCTCGCCTGAAGACGACCTGGGTTCACCCGTTTCGCACCGATAAAGCGGCACTGGTGGCGTTGCTGGGGCGTGAGATTGAACGTGAATACAGCTTGCTTGATTTACTCAAGCGACCCGACGTGCGCTATCAGGCATTAATGACGTTGCCTGACGTGGGGCCGGGGGTCGATGACGTTGTGGTTGCCGAGCAGGTAGAAATTCAGGTCAAATACCAAGGCTACATTGATCGCCAGAATGATGAACTGGCGCGACGTGATAACTTGGAGGAAGTCAACTTGCCAGGGGATATCGACTATACCTTGGTGAACGGCCTGTCCAAGGAAGTACAGCAAAAACTAAATACGCATCGGCCTGAAACCCTGGGGCAGGCCTCTCGAATCCAGGGTGTGACGCCGGCGGCCGTGGCACTATTGATGGTGCACCTGAAACGCGGGTTTACCGACGCTAAGAAAACTGCATGACAAATACTATTGCTGAACTGTCTCAAGGACTTGAGATAATTGGATTGGATCTAAGCGCCAGGCAACTGGCGATGCTAGATGCGTACCTGTCCTTGCTCGCCAAATGGAACCAGACCTACAACCTGACCGCTGTGCGAGAAGAAGCGCGCATGGTGAGTTACCACTTACTCGATAGTCTAACGTTGGTACCGCATCTCAATGGTGGTAAGCGCTTGCTGGATGTGGGCTCCGGTGGTGGCATGCCTGGGATTCCCGCCGCAATTGCCAGACCGGATTTGCAGGTGGTGGTGTTGGATGCTAACCACAAAAAGACGACTTTCTTGCGCCAAGCGGCAATCGAGTTGAAACTCCCTAATGTTGAAGTGGTTACTGAGCGGGCCGAGCTTTACCAGCCTGCAGAGAAATTTGACCGGATTACTAGCCGGGCGTTTTCCGAACTGGCTGAGTTCGTCAAGCTGACACGCCACCTGCTGACTGCTGATGGTCAGTTTGTTGCGATGAAGGGCGTGTATCCCTATGAGGAGATCGCCCTATTGCCGTCTGGTACCAAGGTCAGCGAGGTGGTACCCGTGAGCGTGCCCGGCTTGGATGCCGAGCGCCATTTGGTGAGAATGGTGATGCAATGAACAGTCGCATAATCGCGGTCGCTAATCAGAAAGGTGGGGTCGGCAAGACCACCACGGTGGTGAATCTGGCCGCCAGCCTTGCTGAGCTTGGGCGCCGCGTGCTGATTGTAGATCTCGATCCTCAGGGCAATGCCACCATGGGGAGCGGGATTGCCAAGCAAAGTCTGACACGCAGCGTGTATCACGTGCTGTTGGGCGAGGCAGAAGCGCAGGATGTGCGCTTGCCATCGCGCGAAGGTGGATATGATGTCCTACCGTCTAATCGCGATCTGGCTGGGGCAGAAATCGAGCTGGTGCAAGAACTGGCGCGTGAACAGCGGCTCAAAACCGCCCTGTCGCGGCTGGACATTCACTACGACTACATTCTGATTGATTGCCCGCCATCGCTTAATCTATTGACCTTGAATGGCCTGGTGGCGGCCGAAAGCGTGTTGATTCCCATGGTATGTGAATACTACGCGTTGGAAGGCCTGTCGGATCTGGTGGGTACCTTGCGCAAGGTGCGTGCTGCAGTTAACCCTGATATCGAAATTCTTGGATTGTTGCGTACCATGTTTGATGTGCGCAGCAATTTGTCACAGCAAGTTGCGGCTCAACTGGCGCAGCACTTTCGCAATAAGGTGTTCGACACCGTTATTCCCCGCAATATCCGCTTGGCCGAAGCGCCAAGTCATGGCTTGCCGGCTCTGGCGTATGACCGCAGTGCACGCGGCGCCCAGGCCTATCTTTCGTTGGCGGGAGAGCTGTTGTCCCGTCTGGAATCTGAACCCGTACAACCTACACCTACACTCTAAATCATGGCCAAACTCAAAGGACTCGGACGCGGCTTGGATGCGCTGCTATCCGTTGTTGAATCGGCTGACGACCGCTTGCAAACTCTTTCTATCGATCTGCTGCGCCCTGGCAAGTATCAGCCGCGCACCCATATGAACGAAGAGGCGTTGAACAACCTGGCAGACTCTATCCGTGCTCAGGGGGTGATCCAGCCGGTGGTGGTGCGCGAAGTTGGCTTCGGTGAATACGAGCTGATTGCTGGCGAACGCCGCTGGCGCGCGGCTCAGCGCGCAGGGCTGACCGAGCTTCCTGCTGTCATTAAGACGGTTCCCGATGAAGCCGCTTTGGCGATGTCATTGATTGAAAACATTCAGCGACAAGAATTAGATGCTATTGAAGAGGCACATGGCATTCAACGCTTGATTAATGAATTTGGCATGAGCCATGAGATTGCCGCACAAACTTTAGGACGCTCGCGTAGTGCAGTGTCTAATCTGCTGCGTTTATTGGCTTTGCCATCGGCGATTCAAACCATGGTGCATGACGGGCAACTTGAGATGGGGCATGCCCGCGCGTTGTTATCCTTGCCAGAGCCACGGCAGTTGAAACTGGCGCAAGAGGTTGTTAAGCAAGGCTTGTCGGTGCGAGAAGTAGAACGCCGCGCGCAACAGGATGAGCGTCCTGCGCCGCCGCCGCGGGTAGAGGATCCGGATGTGCAGCGGCTGTCTGACACTCTGGCTGCTTTCCTCGGCGCAACCGTAGGAATTCGGCATGGAAAATCGGGAAATGGCAAAATTACAATTGAATATTCTTCTTTGACCGAGTTGGATGGGATATTAGAAAAACTACAAGTAAAATCAATGGAATGATTGGCTGTGACGGGTATTTTCAGGTGGATGCTTTGTTGACTGATGTAGCATACCCAGCCTATAATCGTCGGGTTTTTCACAATATCGGACATGATAAATCAGGACGTCGGAAGAATATTACGCCTACAAGTCATACTTGTTGTGGCAGCGGTAGCGCTTAGTGCGTTGCTAGGGGGGGCGAAGCTCGACGTTATGGTTTCGACACTATTGGGGGGAATGTCCGCATTGGTTCCGGCATGGATTTACTGCCGCATAGCCTATGCGAGGCGACACGTCCCTCCAGCAGTCCTGATGCGGGCACATTTCAGGGGTGAAGCAGTCAAGTTTATTTTGACCATAGTGCTGTTCGGTTGCGTACTGATGAATTACAAGAATTTATCCGTAGCCGGTTTATTCGGTGGGTATTTAGCTGCGGTATCCGGCTATTGGTTCGGGCTTCTAATCAAATAATTGAGAAAAGCGCAATGGCAAGCAACGCTACAGAATATATCAAGCATCACCTGACATTCTGGAATTCCTCTCCTGGCGGCTTCTGGAGTTTGCACGTCGATACTTTTACCATCTCGCTGCTTTTGGGGTTTCTGCTGGCTGGTGTGCTCGCTGTCGTGGCGCGCAATGCCAAGCTGGAAAATCCTGGGCGTCTACAGCTGTTCGTCGAATCATTGATTGAAATGGTCGATTCTCAAGTTAAAGACGCATTTCACGCAAAAAGCAAGTTAATCGCTCCATTGGCTCTGACTATTTTCAGCTGGATTCTGCTGATGAACGCCATGGACATGCTGCCGGTTGATCTGTTGCCGTCCATTGCGCAATGGATTGGCGTGAGCTTCTTTGGCCTTGAGGCAGAGCACGTTTATCTGCGTGTCGTGCCAACCGCTGACGTGAACACCACCTTTGCCATGTCGATTTCGGTCATGATCCTGATTGTGGCTTTTTCGCTCAAGGCTAAGGGACTCGGGGGATACGGCAAAGAGCTGCTAACCGCTCCTTTCCACGCGTCTGGCGTGGTGGGCACCATTATCTTGGCACCGGTCAATTTTGTGTTCCAGCTAATTGAATTGATTGCCAAACCTATTTCACTGTCATTGCGGTTGTTTGGCAACCTGTATGCAGGTGAGTTGATCTTTATTTTGATCGCCTTACTACCGTGGTGGTGCCAGTGGTTGCTTGGTGGTCCGTGGGTTATTTTCCACATTCTGGTAATTACCCTGCAGGCCTTTGTATTCATGATGTTGACCATCGTGTATCTGAGCCTGGCTGTGGATACCCATTAAAGTTTGTTGTTTTAGATTTACCCTTTTACCCATAAATTCTTGCCTATTTTTTGGAGATAATTAAATGGAAGCACTCGTTTCTCAGATCCAGTCGATGACCGTACTGGCAGCTGCCTTAATCATTGGTTTTGGCGCTATCGGCACCGCACTGGGCTTCGCCATCCTTGGTGGCAAGTTCCTCGAGTCGTCTGCTCGCCAGCCGGAAATGATCCCGGTTCTGCAAACCAAACTGTTCATCATCGCCGGTCTGTTGGATGCGATCTCCATGATCGGTGTTGGTGTGGCCATGCTGTACACCTTCAACAACCCGTTCCTCAGCGCTGCGATTGCTGCGCTTAAGGCGGCTGCTTAATCTGATTGCGATTGAGCACTGTGGTTGTAGAAACTCAACTGGAGGGGAACAAGCGTGGAATTTAACGTAACACTACTGGGTCAGGCACTTACCTTTGCCGTCTTGGTATGGTTCACCATGAAGTTTGTTTGGCCTCCGCTGACTAACATGATGGATGCTCGTGCCAAGCGCATCGCTGACGGCTTGTCCGCAGCGGAACGTGGTAAGCAAGATCTGGAAGCTGCTGAAAAGCGCGTTGCTGATGAGCTGCAAAAAGCTCGGCAGCAAGCTACCGAGATCGTGCTTGCTGGTGAAAAACGAGCACATCAGATCGTAGAAGATGCCGCAGGTCTTGCGCGTGATGAAAGCGCGCGGATCGTGGCTGATGCTAAAACCGAAATTGATCAAGAAGTGATGCGTACCAAAGAAGCACTGCGTCAGCAGGTTGCTGTTTTGGTCGTGTCCGGCGCACAGCAAATCCTGCGTCGCGAGATCGATCCGGCCCGGCATGCCGATCTGTTAGCCTCCATCGAAGCGGAGATTTAACACTCTCATGGCAGAAATCATTACCGTAGCAAGGCCCTACGCCGAAGCGGTATTCAGTCTCGCTAGCGAGCAAAAGCGCCTGGATGCCTGGCTCGAAGCACTCGTATGGCTGGCTGCCATGGTGGACAACCCGGACGTGGCTCAAAGAGTCACCAACCCGAAACATACCGCACAAGAGATTGAGGCCCTGATGCTGGGGATTCTTGGTACACGCGGCGATGAAACCGTTAAACGGTTTTTAGCCATGCTGATTGAGAACAACCGGCTGATGCTGTTGCCAGAGATTGCCCATCAATACGAAGCATTGAAGTCCAAGGCTGAGGGCGTGACGGATGCCGTGGTAGAAACCGCGTTTCCGTTAAGCGACGAACAGGTTGCTGACCTCGCCGCAAAACTTTCCAAGCGATATGGCAAGAACGTACACCTTGATGTGCATGTAGCCCCCGAATTAATTGGTGGGGTTCGCATGCTGGTTGGCGACGATGTCATCGATGCTTCGGTCCGCGGCAAGCTGAACGAACTGGCTGCTAGCCTCAAGAATTAGGAGAGATCATGCAGTTGAACCCCTCTGAGATCAGCGATCTGATCAAAGCCAAGATCCAGAATCTGTCGGCGGATGTCCAGACCCGTACCCTGGGTACGGTTATCTCGGTCACCGATGGTATTGTACGGATCCATGGTCTGGCAGACGTGATGCAGGGTGAAATGCTCGAGTTTCCGGGCAATACCTTTGGCCTCGCCATGAATTTGGAACGTGATTCCGTAGGCGCCGTGATTCTTGGCGAATACGACCACATTTCCGAAGGCGACGAAGTTAAATGTACCGGTCGCATTCTGGAAGTGCCGGTCGGCCCTGAGCTGATTGGTCGCGTGGTGAATGCATTGGGCCAGCCGATTGATGGCAAGGGTCCAATTAACGCCAAAGAGTTTTCACCGATCGAAAAAATTGCCCCTGGCGTGATTGAACGCCAATCGGTTTCGCAACCGATGCAAACCGGTCTGAAGTCTATCGACTCGATGGTGCCAATTGGTCGCGGTCAACGCGAACTGATTATTGGTGACCGTCAGACCGGTAAGACAGCGGTGGCCTTGGACGCTATCGTTAACCAAAAAGATTCTGGTGTAGTTTGTATCTACGTTGCCATTGGTCAGAAGGCCTCGTCAGTTGCCAACGTGGTACGTAAGCTTGAAGAAAATGGTGCGATGGAACACACCATTATCGTTGCTGCTACCGCGTCCGAAGCTGCTGCGCTGTTGTTCATTGCGCCGTACTCCGGTTGCACCATGGGCGAATACTTCCGCGACCGCGGCGAAGATGCGTTGATTGTATACGATGACTTGTCAAAGCAAGCTGTCGCCTATCGTCAAATTTCCTTGCTGCTACGCCGTCCTCCAGGCCGTGAAGCCTACCCCGGCGACGTGTTCTATTTGCACTCACGCTTGCTGGAACGTGCCTCGCGCATCAACGAAGATGACGTGGCTAAACGCACTAATGGTGCGGTAACCGGTAAAACGGGTTCGCTGACCGCTTTGCCGATTATTGAAACGCAGGCCGGTGACGTATCTGCCTTCGTGCCGACCAACGTGATTTCGATTACTGACGGTCAGATTTTCTTGGAAACCGACTTGTTCAACTCTGGTATCCGTCCGGCGATTAACGCTGGTATTTCGGTATCGCGTGTTGGCGGTGCGGCCCAGACCAAGGTGATCAAAAAGTTGGGTGGTGGTATTCGTCTGGCTTTGGCGCAATATCGCGAGCTGGCGGCATTTTCACAGTTTGCTTCTGATCTGGACGAAACCACCCGCAAGCAATTGCTGCACGGTGAAGTCGTCACTGAACTGATGAAACAGAAACAGTTCTCTACTCTGTCGATTGCCGAAATGGCGCTGACACTGTGGGCGGTGAACAAGGGTTACTACGAAGACGTTCCGGTGAAGAAAGCCCTGGCTTTTGAAGCTTCATTCCTGGCTGATGTGCGCGCTAACAACGGCGACTTGCTTGACGAAGTCAACCGTTCTGGTGAACTCAGCGGCGACCAGGAAAAAGTTTTGGTCAAGGCGATGGAATCCTTTAAAACCGGCTTTAGCTATAACTGAGCCCTTTCACTTACTCACACGAAACAAGATTAAGAGAAAGGTCCAGTAAATGGCAGTCGGCAAAGAGATTCTCACCAAGATCCGCAGCGTGCAAAACACGCAGAAGATCACCCGCGCAATGCAGATGGTGTCGACATCTAAGATGCGCAAGACGCAGGAACGTATGCGTACTGCCCGTCCTTACGCCGAAAAAGTACGCACTGTGATGGCCCATCTGGCTATGGCCAACAGCAACACGGATGAAGTCCATCCAATGTTGGCCCAGCGCGACACCATCCGGCGCGCCGGCGTGATTCTGATTACTTCGGACAAAGGGCTGTGCGGTGGCTTGAACAGTAACATTCTCAAGCGCTTTTTCACTCTGGTGCAAAAACTGACCGCTGATGGCGTTGAGGTCGACGTGTGCTGCCTTGGGCAAAAAGGCCTGGCAGCCTGCCAACGCGCTGAAATGTCAGTTGTTGCCAGTGCAACTCAGCTTGGTGACATACCGAAGATTGATCGTTTGGTTGGTTCACTGCGCGTGCTGTTTGAAAAGTATGCAGAGGGTGAACTGGATGCGGTGCATATCGTGTACTCGCGCTTCATCAATACCATGAAGCAAGAGCCGGTAGAGGAGCAGCTGGTACCAATTACGCCTGAGCACATCGTGGTGGAACATAGCCACTCGTGGGAATACCTCTACGAGCCTGATGCGCACAGCGTGCTTGAGTTCTTGGTACGACGTTATCTGGAATCGGTGGTGTATCAGTCCCTGGCCGAAAATATGGCCTCGGAACAGGCGGCACGTATGATCGCCATGAAAGCCGCTACCGATAATGCCGGCAACGCTATCAAGCAACTGCAACTTGTGTATAACAAGTCGCGCCAGGCGGCAATTACCACCGAACTGTCCGAAATCGTGGCCGGTGCAGCAGCGGTTTAACGCGCACATGCCTGTAACAGTTTATAGAGTTAGGAACCGATAATGAGCCAAGGCAAAATCGTACAAATCATTGGCGCCGTAATCGATGTGGAGTTTCCACGCGATGCGATACCAAAGATTTATGATGCCCTGAAGCTGGTTGATACCGAACTGACGCTTGAAGTCCAGCAACAACTGGGTGACGGCATCGTGCGGACCATCGCCATGGGCAGCTCGGACGGCCTGAAGCGTGGCATGGCTGTGACCAACACTGGTGCGGCGATTACCGTACCCGTTGGTACTGCAACCCTGGGCCGCATCATGGACGTGCTGGGTAAACCAGTAGACAACGCGGGTCCGGTCGAAGCTGAAGAGCATCGTCAGATTCACCAGCTAGCCCCTAAGTTCGACGAATTGTCGAGCTCATCGGAACTGCTGGAAACCGGCATCAAAGTGATTGACTTGCTATGTCCGTTCGCCAAGGGCGGTAAAGTCGGCCTGTTCGGCGGCGCGGGTGTCGGCAAGACCGTCAACATGATGGAACTGATTAACAACATTGCCAAGGCGCACTCCGGATTGTCGGTGTTTGCCGGCGTGGGCGAGCGTACCCGTGAAGGGAACGACTTCTACCACGAAATGAAGGACTCCAACGTCCTTGATAAAGTGGCAATGGTGTACGGCCAAATGAACGAGCCTCCGGGTAACCGGTTGCGCGTTGCGTTGACTGGCCTGACCATGGCGGAATATTTCCGTGATCAAAAGGATGCCACCGGCAAGGGCCGTGACGTGCTGCTGTTCATCGATAATATTTACCGCTACACCCTGGCGGGTACCGAAGTATCTGCGCTGTTGGGTCGGATGCCATCTGCGGTGGGTTATCAGCCAACGCTGGCAGAAGAAATGGGCCGACTGCAAGAACGTATTACCTCGACCCGCGCCGGTTCAATTACATCGATCCAGGCGGTATACGTACCTGCCGATGACTTGACTGACCCGTCACCGGCCACCACCTTTGCCCACTTGGATGCAACCATCGTGCTGTCGCGTGACATTGCTTCGCTGGGTATCTACCCTGCAGTTGATCCGCTTGACTCGACATCGCGTCAGTTGGATCCGACGGTAGTAGGTGAAGAGCACTATAGCGTGGCGCGTGGTGTTCAATCGACGCTGCAACGTTACAAGGAACTGCGCGATATTATCGCGATTCTGGGTATGGACGAATTGTCCGCTGAAGACAAGCTGCTGGTTGCACGTGCACGTAAGATCCAGCGCTTCTTGTCCCAGCCGTTCCACGTGGCAGAAGTATTTACCGGCTCACCGGGCAAATACGTGTCGCTTAAGGACACCATCAAGGGCTTTAAGGCAATTCTCAGCGGCGAGTACGATCATCTTCCAGAACAGGCATTCTACATGCTGGGTTCTATCGAAGAGGCGGTTGAGAAGGCCAAGACCCTTAATTAAGGAGAGGGCTCATGGCCAAGATGCAGGTAGAAGTGGTCAGCTCCGAGCAGCTTATCTATTCTGGTGAAGCCGAGTTTTTGGTCGCACCGGCACAAGAAGGCGAGATCGGCATCTATCCGCGCCATATCCCACTGCTTACCCAGATCCGGCCAGGCATACTGCGCCTGACGGTTCCGGGCAGCAAGGATGAGGTGTTGGTAGCCGTGTCAGGTGGCATGATGGAAGTGCAGCCGACACTGGTCACCGTGCTGGCGGATACGGCTATTCGGGGTGAAGACCTTGACGAAGCCAAGGCCACCGAGGCCAAGCGCAATGCAGAAGATGCGCTGAAAAAATCCACCGACGATCAGTCGACCGCGCGTGCGCACATTGCACTCGCTACGGCCATCGCCGAACTCAAGGCTCTGGACTACCTCAAGCGGCGTCGCCACTAAGCCCTGTTCTAGCATGTTCAGGGTCTAAAAAGGCGGACACGATTCGTGTATAGTAGGCTGTCACTTCGGTGACAGCCTTTTCTTATTTATTACAGAACCTATTCCTATGGATCGCCCAAGCGTCGTCATTCTTGCTGCCGGTAAAGGCAAGCGCATGTATTCTTCCCACCCCAAAGTGCTGCACCCGATCGCCGGCGTGCCGATGTTGGCACATGTGATTCGCACTGCCCGCGCACTTAATCCAGAACGTCTGATCGTGGTGTATGGCCATGGTGGAGACCAGGTCCGTGCGGCCGTTACCGATCCTGACCTGATCTGGGTAGAACAGAGCGAACAGCTGGGAACCGGGCACGCACTGAAAATGGCGCTTCCAGCCCTGCCCAAGAGTGGTACCACCTTAGTGCTATACGGTGATGTACCACTGACGCGGCGCGAAACCTTAGAACAACTACTCGCTGCTGCCGACGGTGGCATGGCGGTACTGACTGACCAAGTGGCGCATCCGGCTGGCTATGGTCGTATCGTGCGTAATGCCCACGGCGCGGTAGAGCGCATCGTTGAAGATAAAGACTGCACTCCAGAGCAGCGTCAAATTAGCGAAATTAATACCGGGATGCTGGCACTGCCAAACGCACGCCTGCCCGAGTGGTTGAATGCCCTTAAAAACGCAAACGTCCAGGGCGAATATTATTTGACCGATGTTGTCGAGATGGCCTCAAGTGCAGGCGTGGCGGTTGGCAGCGCACGCGTAGCGCATTCCTATGAAGCCGCCGGGGTGAATAACAAGGTGCAACTGGCTGAGCTGGAACGCATCCACCAAGCTAACTTGGCACATGCATTATTGATGCAGGGCATAACGTTGCTGGATCCCTCGCGCATTGATGTGCGTGGTGCATTACAGTGTGGCCGGGACGTAAGCATTGATGTGAATTGTGTGTTTGAAGGCCAAGTTGAGTTGGGCGACAACGTAAGCATTGGTGCTAATTGTGTGCTGAAAAATGTCAGTGTAGCCGCAGGAACTTCTGTGGCACCATTCAGCATGCTGGAAGATTCAGTGGTTGGCGCAGATTGCAAGATTGGGCCATTCGCCCGATTGCGCCCAGGGGCAGAACTAGCCGACCGGGTACATATCGGCAATTTTGTTGAAATCAAAAAGAGCACCATTGCCGACGGTAGCAAGGTGAACCATTTGACCTACATCGGTGACACCGATATCGGTAGCAAAGTGAATGTGGGCGCTGGTTGCGTTACGGTGAACTATAACGGCGTGGATAAATTCCGCACCACCATAGAAGACAATGTGTTTGTTGGTTCCGGCACACTGATGGTGGCTCCCGTTACCCTGGAGCAGGGCTCGACTATTGGCGCGGGTTCGGTGATCAACAAAACCGCCCCTGCCAATCAACTCAGTATTGCGCGTGCGCGCCAAGTCACTGTGCCAGGCTGGCAGCGCCCGAAAAAAAAATCCTGATCGTGAGATAATGCACGATTCGATCGCTAGCCGGTAAGCAAGGAATAAAGCCATGTGTGGAATTGTAGGCGCCATCGCCAGTAGAAATGTCGTGCCCCTTTTGGTAGAAGGCCTCAAAAGACTTGAATACCGTGGGTATGATTCAGCCGGCATTGCCGTATTGGCCGCTGGCAGTCTTCAGCGTGTGCGTCGTGTCGGTCGGGTGGCCGAAATGGAAACGGCAGCGGCAAAAATTGGGCTCGAAGGTTTCCTTGGCATTGGACACACCCGTTGGGCAACCCACGGCGGTGTAACCGAACCCAACGCCCACCCGCACATTTCACACGGTGAAGTGGCCGTGGTACATAACGGGATTATCGAAAACCACGAACAACAGCGCGAGCGTTTGCGCGCCCTGGGATATCACTTCGAATCGCAAACCGACACCGAAGTCATTGCCCACCTGGTGCACTATTATCTGCAACAGAGCCCCAGCCTGTTTGAAGCTACGCGCCTTGCTGTACGCGATCTGGTGGGCGCTTATGCGATCGGCGTGGTGGCATTGTCACATCCAGACGAACTGGTGTGCGCGCGCATGGGCTGCCCGTTGTTGGTTGGCCTGGGTGAAGGTGAAAACTTTATTGCGTCCGATGTTTCGGCCATTATCTCAGCTACCCGGCGGGTGATCTTTCTAGAAGATGGCGATATGGCGCGTCTGACCTGTCAGAGCGTGAGCGTGCATGATCAAAACGATCAGCCAGTCGAGCGCAAAATACATGTCTCCGATGTTTCGCTGGCTTCGCTTGAACTTGGTCCGTACAACCACTTCATGCAGAAAGAAATCCACGAACAGCCAAAGGCACTGTCGGATACCATAGAGGCCGTGCTGGGTGCAGGATTCAACCCCACTCTATTTGGTGCGAATGCTGAAGCCATCCTCAGCCAAGTTGAAGGGATCAAGATTCTGGCTTGTGGCACTAGCTACTATGCAGGGCTGACGGCCAAGTACTGGATTGAAAGCATTGCTGATATCGAGTGCGATGTAGAAATTGCCAGTGAATACCGTTATCGCGAAGCCTGGGTTAACCCGCGCTATCTGGTGGTCACCATTTCTCAGTCTGGTGAGACACTAGACACCATGGAGGCGCTCAAATATGCCAAGCGACGTGGACACGAAAACGCGCTGTCAATCTGTAACGTCGCTGAAAGCGCTATTCCCCGCGCCTCAGAACTGGTGTTTTATACCCGTGCCGGTGCCGAAATTGGGGTCGCCTCAACCAAAGCCTTTACCACACAGCTAGTCGCACTGTTTGCTCTGGCGGTGACCTTGGGTAAAGTGCGTGGCCGGGTGGATGCCACCGCCGAAGCCAACTACCTGGAAGACCTGCGCCACCTGCCAGGCAGTGTGCAGCATGCGCTGAACCTAGAGCCACAGATCAAAGCCTGGTCAGACCGTTTTGCCGCCAAGAACGATGCGCTATTTCTTGGCCGTGGCCTGCACTACCCGATCGCACTAGAAGGTGCGCTCAAACTAAAAGAAATCTCCTACATCCACGCTGAAGCCTATCCGGCTGGCGAACTCAAACATGGCCCTCTGGCCCTGGTCGACAGCAATATGCCGGTGGTGGTGATTGCACCCAACGACAGCCTGCTCGAAAAAGTTAAATCCAATATGCAAGAAGTGCGTGCGCGTGGAGGTGAATTGTTTGTGTTTGCCGATCTCGACAGCCACTTTGTTGCCTCAGACGGGGTGCACGTAATCCGCACCCCGCGTCATGTTGGAGTGCTGTCACCGGTGGTGCATGCCATCCCTGTGCAACTGTTGGCTTATCACGTTGCCCTGGCACGTGGAACCGACGTTGATAAGCCGCGTAACTTGGCTAAGAGCGTGACAGTTGAGTAGACAGATTATATAATCTGGTTAGTTAAAAATTGTAAATTTGTTTTTGACATAATTATGTTTCTTAACTTTAGACATTCAGCATCAAAACATCGCCAATTCCGGCTAGAAAAACTGCCATCTGAAGCGTAAATATATTCACAAAATGAGTAAAAAATCTTAAAAGAATAGACGTCTTATGCAGGCGTAGCCCTATACGTGAGGGCTTTTCGAGCATAAAGGGCTGTTTTAGCTCTTGATCGGTGTTCCATGTCGTATGCTCAAACTGGTTGTCCGTGAAAGTTTTTGAATAATGAATTGGCTTCAATCTAAATCTAAGGATTTAGGTTTCTGTTTGCTTCTAGCCTCTACCTCGACAGCGTTGGTACGAACAGAGTCATGCATGCCCTGATTTTCTTTGTCTTGCTACAGTATCTGACGATATTCGAGGGTAGATTTTCTTCCTTGCTAAGGGCAACGATAGCGGCATTGATGGCGCTATGTATTAGTATTACCTACGCGTGTTACTTCACTTATTCTAGTGGGCTCAACATCGCTTTTGCTGCAAGTGTACTGAATTCAAGCGTTACCGAAATTCGGGCGATGTCCATCTTTTTTGCAGTATTTGCGCTGGTTGCCGTAGTGCTGTTTTGCCTTCAGTACTTTAGCCACGAAACATTCAAGAAAATTAGTGGCACAAAATGTCGTCTAGTGACCGGCATTCTGCTGATCTACGCGGTATCAAGTGTTTTTTATATCGCAAATGAAGAAGTCAAATGTGGTGTCGAAAAAGATTGTACGGCTGCATATCTGGATAGAACTCCATTTTACAATCTGTCTTTTTTCCTCCGTGCGTGGGATGAGCAATCACGACTGAAAGCCATGTCAGGCATAAAGTTCTCCCACACCTATCGGACAATCGCACCTAGATTCGACGAAGTCGTGGTGGTAGTAGGAGAGTCTGCACGGAGGGATAAGCTGCATTCCTATGGTTATGATCGCGACACGACTCCCATGCTTGACAGTCAGTTGAATAATAATGTGATTCTGTTTACGAAAGCCGTTGCGCCAGCGCCATACACAATGCTGGCCGTCCCCCTGAGTCTTACAACAGCAGGAAATAGCAGCAAAAATACCGCACGGATGTATGACTCCATACTCAACGTAGCTAATGAGAATGGTATTGATACCAATTGGATCAGTACCCAGAGTAGTTGGGGTGACGACAGTTTTGGGATAGCCGCCATCGCAAAAAGAAGTCGCTCTGTTCAGTGGGTTGGGGGGAGCGATGAAAACGTTATGGCACCCCTCAAGAGGGTTCTGGGAAAGCCTGGGCGTAAACTGATTTACGTGCATATCAATGGTAGTCATGAGCCGGTTTGCTACCGGTCGTCGGATTTCGCCTATGCCTTTGGGAAGAAAACGGAAGATGACTGCTACGATAGTACAATCCGCTATACAGATACCCTGCTTGGCAACATATTCAATACGTTACGCGGGCACAATGCCGCCGTTGTTTATTATTCTGATCACGGTCTGGTCAAAAATCAGCACGGAGATTATGTCCACGCGTCAGGCATCCCTGACAAAGAGGCGGTTGAAGTTCCAATGCTGATATGGTTTGCAAACGGCCGACCGGCACGGTTTACGCCACGCATCACCGGGGAATATTCAACTGAATACAACTACTATTTGATTGCAAATTTGCTCGGACTTGAAGTGGACGGCAAACGCTGTCTTTCTGCTCTGAATCGTTGTTATGACTTCCGACGCCCCCCTGTCGTGACCGACACCTCTGGGATAGACCGCTTATACAGCAGTCTCCCTAGCGTGCCAATTTGATCTCAAGTGCTCTCCTCTGCCTACACGTAATTGCACCCCTAGGCAGGCGGCTTCGCACTTGAATTTGGATGTGAAATTTCTACGACTCATGAACACCTCAGATTAATGGCGGTAAATTTCCCACCTAAGTCGGTGTCCGGGATGATTAGACCGCTACGGACACATACTGAAGTCCTTTTTCCCTTTAGGTGCACCACTCCTTTGGCCTGATCCGTACACGTAGATTCATGAGTGGTTCCCTACTGATGAGTGGTTTGAGCCTTTTCGCTGTGTTTTGTGAACCGCACTTGCCCATCATCCAGAATACTGTCTTCCTGCCAGCCAAGGTGCCGATAAAAGCCATTGGCACGCACGGTACAATCGCTATCGGTCGTCAACCAAATGGTTGCGCAACCCTGTTGAAACAACCAAGACTCGACCTGTGCCATCAAGTGCCGACCGATACTTTTCCCCTCGTGGCCCGGCCTGACAAACAGGGCAAATACACTGGCGTTCTGTGCATTGGCCATAGCAAAACCCACCACGGTGTCATCTGTTTCTGCCACCCAGCCACGACCAGGATGCCGCAGCATGCTTGGTAGCGTAGCGGGCGTGATTCCCAAATCGGCTAACTCAGCCATCGATAAATGGTTATCTTGAACCGCGGTTCTAATGTCGAACATCGCATCTACGTCAGAAGGCACGGCTTCTCTGATTAAATATTCGTCACCTGATTTAAGCCGGTCAGCGTGCTGGGTGTCGGGGGGCATGCACTATTCCTATTCAGTTAGGTGTCTAGCGGCACAAGCTGCGGGTCTTCCTGGCGAGTAAAGTCCGCAGTTGATTGCGCGCTTATTTCAGGATGAACGCTCTGGAAGCGTTGGCCTTCATAAGATTGAGTCGGATTATGGTGTAGAGATGCACTGATACGCGTGGTCTGTTGGTTACTGACCGCGGTAATAAGTTCCAGGTAGGTTGTTTCGAACGGGAGGTAACACCTTTTACTTCGTTCTGTTGTTACAAACAGATTTGTCATTCTCCGGCGTAGTGGACGCAGGCCGCTCGCTTCAGCGCTATTCAGTTAAATCGTGGATAGAGCGGTGTAGGGCCGTTCTAACAATAAATACACCCCCTTATCTTCTCGTTGCTGAAACCCTAGCCTTCGATATAAACGCAAGGCAGGGTTAAATTTTTCTACATGGATTAACACGGATTTGTGTTGCGACTGGGCTTCTGCAAATACCGCCTGCAGCAGATCGGTGCCAATTCCCTGGCCCCTGGCGCTGGTGATCAATGATACATCAATGATTAAAATCGCCTTGGCTTGGTGCTGTAAATAAAGCCGGCCAATTTCCTGCTGCTGCAAGAGAACCACAAAATACTCGGCATTGGGATAGCGAGAATAGGACTGATGTTGCGCCTGAAACTGCATGCTGATAAATGCGTTTTTTTGGGCTTCACTCCAGCCGGTCGGCGCCAGTTCTTCCTCCCTGACCGAAGCATATAACTGCAGCAAAAAAGGGTGATCGGCCTCGGAGGCCGAACGTAAACCAAGTGATGGATGCGTAAAATTCATAAGCAAGCGATCTGGTTATTTCTCAACACTAAAACTGGCAATATAGCGAAAGCCCAGATCCGTTTTGCTGCTGGGCACCAGAAAAATCTCTAATGGTGCGTCTTCCGCATGGCTTAGCCTGTAAGTGCCTTGTGGCAGCGCCTGCGGTGCCTGGCTAATAAAACTTAATGAGAACTGATGAAATGGAGAACTGTCCTTGGTTGCGTCATTGACCTTTTCGAGTGTCAGTTCAGTGTATGGACCATATTCAGCCGGTAGCGAGAAAACGGTTCCAACGTAAGGCAAGAAATGCTTGGCAGTGAAAGTCATATAGAGAGCGCAAAAAAGCCAAAGCAAGCTTTGGCTTGAGGGTTAAGGGCGGGTCGGCCAGTCACCATACAGGCAGATGCAGAAGTTCATCACCTGATAAGGCTGACGATTTTCATGCGCCTGGCTACCACCAATGCTGCTGACTGCCGCGGGTGCCAAGGTTGTCAGTGTCGGCATCGGCGAATCAGGATAGCTGACATAAGAATTCGCATTAGGCTTGAACTTTGACAGCAGGTGCCCTGCAGGCGCAGCCGATTTAGACAGGTTGAGTGCAGCTTTCAGTGTATGGGTGTGCGCTGGCATTTCATCCTGGGCTAGTGCTACAGACACTTCACCCTCAGGGTTATTGACTTGGTTGTCCATGGCGCCAATTACCGCGCGCCCTTGTAAGTTGGGCAAATTAAAGTTGGTGGTGCCATTGCCGCCGTAGTTGATGCCCAAGATGCTAAACAACGGAGGGTTTTGCTGAACCGGGAACAAGGCGCCATCACAAAACGCCCAATTTTGGGGTGCGAAATTAAAACCAAAAGCACGGATTTCTCCGGTAAAGGGATCAGCCATGGTGAGCTCCTGATTTAAGATTGTTGCGGGAATATGCCTTGGGTGGCAATGATGTAATTTAGCGCCAGGCTGGGCATTTGATTGTTGTGCGGCAGGCTGCTGCCGACTGCCGAAAACGCTTGCGGGCTAAAGTTTTTTTGCGTACTTGTCGACACGACCCCTAAATCATAAAAAGTGTTAGCTGTCGTGGTGCTTGCCAGCGTAACTCCCGGCCCTGGTGTCCCGGTGCTGGCTACATCGCTGCTAGCATTGATTGGGTGGCTATGTGCAGGCATTTCTGCACTGGTTAAGGTGACCTCTGATTCGCCAAAGGTCTGGCCAATGGTGCGCGGGGTTAATCCGGGTCCACTGCCTTGTCCCACCGGCAATCGGTCGCGCAAGTCGGGAATGCCAAAGTTATGAACCCCATCGCCACCATATAGGGTACCCAACAGCGCATATAGCGCTTGATAATCAGCGATATTGATTAAACGACCATCGCAAGGCAACCAGTATGCTGGTGCATAGTCTCCGGCAAACAAACGAATTTCTCCAAGATAAGCCTCAGACATGTGTGTCTCCTTAATCTCGTGGTGGAAAAATGCCGGAGATGGCAATAATGTAATTGACCACTAAGGACGGTTGCACATTCTGGTGCCCGCCGCCGCTACCCTCGGTAGAACACGTCCCAGTTTCCAACTGCACCAGATTGTTGGGGGCTGCATATAAAGTCGGCGTGCTCGCCGCCAGCAGATGGTTATTTGCCATGCCAATGGTTCCTGTGTTAGCGGGAGAGCTTGACACAATAAAACTGTGGCTATGCTGCGGTAGTGTCGTGGCATTCAGCTGCACGGTTTCTGCTCCTCCGGTTTTCCCCTGTATAAATAGGTTGTTATCGCGATGCACCGCAGTGCGCCCTCGCAAATCTGGCAAGCCAAAGTTCTTGCTGCCATCGCCGCCATATTGCACACCTAACAAAGCAAATAAAGCCTGGTTTTGTGCCAGCGGAAGCAGGGCACCATTACAAAATGCCCAGCCTGTGGGTGCAAAGGGAAAAGCACAGATTCTAATTTCACCTAAAAATGGATCCATCACATTCTCCTTCAATCGGGGCTAGGACTTGGAATTAATGTTGTTGACATAGTATTTTGTGAAAAAAACACCGAACAACTAATTACAAAATATTATTTAACCATTATGATTAAAAAATTGGTATTTAAACAACATATAAATAGGCGCTTGGGCGTGATTGGCTGGTTGATTTGATCAAAATCAACAGTATTCGGTGTTAAGTGTGGTGAAAATGCATTAACAAAGATTAACACCGGTTATCTGCGGCTATTGCGCTGTCAGAGACGGTTTTACTGCTGTCTTATATATCAATAAATATAACAATACTAATAACAAGTGCAGTTGCTCAGGGACAACGCTAGGTGTCTCTAGCGGAATGCCATAGCCATACACGCTCAGTGAAAGAAGCAACACAGGGGGTTGATCAGCTCGCATCAGACGAGCGCTCAATACGTCAGGTATTAGCGGTTATAAGAAGTCACAGGGACAAAATGTGTAGATCTCATTTTGCGCGCCAAGGCCAAGAGCAAGATCGGGCGCGTTGTATGCTTAAACACGGGGTTATTTCATTATTAACGCGGTTTGCTGGTTTGCGTACACGATGCCGATTACCGGGATGGGGAATATTGGCTGTGTTGCTGTTTTCCCTGCTGGGGATGGGGCAAGTTTTTGCGACAACATGTAACCTGAGTTTTACCACTGCGAATGGTTTTACCTCTGCGTCTGGCGGCACTGTAACCAAATCAGGCAGCGCCTACACCTACAACTTTTCACAGACAGATTACGATAATTGTGATACCGGCGCGACCCCTGACAATGGAGGGGGGCCGGGTATCTATCTGGACAGCAATGGCGACGTTCAGAATCAATACGGAAGTTCAGTTTCAACGTGGACTGCAAGCACTAGCAGCCAGGGTCCAAATTACGGAACTTCAAATAATGTCTATGTGGTTACCCAGGCGGGCTCAGGGCGGGATAATCTTATCTATACCCCTCCTACAGGCTTTAGTGGTACCGATACCTTCACATTCTACTTTTCCCCGGATGCAGGACTTACGTTCGCTGTGGCAACGGTAACAGTGACCGTACCCTCGACTGCCCCGACTGTCTCTGGGCTATCCCCGACCGGAGGTGGGATAGCAGGCGGAACCGCCGTGACAATTAGTGGCACTGGGTTTACCGGGGCAACAGCGGTCAAGTTTGGCAGTACCAATGCGTCTTCTTTCACGGTTACCAATGACTCGAGCATCTCCGCAACCGCACCTGCGCAGAGTGCTGGCAGCGTGTATGTCACCGTGACTACTGCGCAGGGAACCAACGCCACTGGTGGTACAAGTCAATATACCTATGTGACCCCGGTGGTGGCAGGAGCGGCGACGGCTACCGTGTTACATGGCTCAAGCAGCAATAATATTGCACTGAATTTAAGCGGTGGGGCAGCGACCTCGGTTGCGGTTGTGACAGCGCCGAGCCACGGTACTGCAACCGCTGTCGGTACAGCAATTCACTATACCCCGACGGCGTCTTACTCTGGTAGCGACAGTTTCACCTACACCGCCACCAATGATGCCGGTACCTCAAGCTCTGCCACGGTGACGATAACGGTTTCTGATCCGACGCTGACCATTAGCCCGACCAGCGGTACCACGCTGACCGGCACCAATACGGTTAGCTACAGCCGGAGTTTTATCCCCAGCGGTGGGTCCTCACCCTATAGCTATGGGATAGTGATAAATTCTGGCAGCTTGCCAACGGGTCTGTCGTTTTCGACCAGCACCGGCGTGCTGTCTGGTACGCCAACTAGCAGCGGGACGGTAAACTTTACGGTGACCGCGACCGATAGCAGTACCGGAACCGGCCCATTTACGGTCAGCGGTACCTATGATTTAACCATCGCTGCGTTACCGGCCGGTACGATTACCTTCGCCACACCCACTTCGGCGACAGTTACCTTAGGCAACAACCTGACTAATCTGGCGAGTTCCACTTTGTCCGGCGGCAGCTATGGCGCGATCAGCTACAGTAGCTCAGACACGTCGGTAGCCACAGTGAATGCCAGTACAGGGGTGGTGACTTCGCTCAGTACCGGCTCAACGGTGATTACCGCGACCCAGGCGGCCGTCGCTGGGGTGAATGCAGTGGCCAGCCAGAGCTACACCCTGACAGTGACTGCCTTGCCAGTTGGTATCCTGAGTTTTACTACCCCGACTTCGGCTTCGGTGACCATGGGTGGCGCCCTGACCAATAGTGCGAGTTCCACGCTCTCCGGCGGAAGTTTCGGCGCGATCAGCTATAGCAGCTCAAACACAGGGGTGGCGACGGTGAATTCCAGCGGAGCCATTACTACGATCAGTGCTGGCACCACGGTGATAACTGCCACTCAGGCGGCGGTGACCGGGGTGAATGCACAAGCCACGCAAACTTACACCCTGACGGTCAATCCGCTGCCAGTCGGTACGCTGACTTTTGCTACCTCCGGTTCGGCCACGGTGGCGCTGGGCAGTACCTTGACCAATATTGCGATTCCCTCACTCTCAGGTGGTAGCTATGGTGCGATCAGTTACAGCAGTGCAAACACTTCGATTGCAACGGTGAATGCCAGCACCGGGGTGGTGACGCCGGTCAGTGTGGGCACGGTGGTGATTACCGCAACTCAGGCGGCAGTCGCTGGGGTGAATGCACTGGCCAGCCAGACTTACAGCTTGACGGTGTCGGCGTTGCCGGTCGGCACACTTACCTTTGACACGCAGACTGCGGCTTCGGTGACCATGGGCGGTACGCTGACCAACATCGCACACTCGAATCTGAGTGGCGGCAGCTATGGTGCCATCAGTTACAGCAGTGCAAACACTTCGGTGGCAACCGTGAATGCCAGCACCGGTGCGGTGACGCCAGTCAGCGTGGGTACGGTGGTGATCACCGCGACCCAGGCGGCAACCTCGGCGAATGGGCAGGCGAGCCAAAGTTATACCTTGACGGTGAGCGCCTTGTTGGTTGGCACGCTTACCTTTGACACGCAGACTGCGGCTTCGGTGACCATGGGGAGTACGCTGACTAACAGCGCGCACTCGACCCTGAGTGGTGGTAGCTATGGTGCGATTAGCTACAGTAGTTCAAACACCTCGGTGGCGACGGTGAATGCCAGTAGCGGTGTGGTGACGCCTGTGAGTGTTGGCACTGCGGTGATTACCGCCATCCAGGCGGCAGTCGCTGGGGTGAATGGGCAAGCCACGCAAAGCTATACCCTGACGGTTGGCGCGAATTTAACCAGTGTGGTGTTGAGTAGTTCGAGTGCTGCACCCATTCAAGGGCAAAGCCTGACTTTAACGGCAACCATTACGCCGAGTAGCGCCAGCGGCAGCGTTAATTTTATGGATGGGGGCAGTTCAATCGGCCATGCTAGTGTCAGCGCAGGGCACGCTTCTCTCGTGATTTCGAGTTTCGCGATTGGCTCGCATGCACTCACCGCCGCGTATTCAGGGGATGGTAATAACGCGGCAGCAACCAGTGCCGTGACCACGGTGGTAGTCGGGCAGCGTGCCGATCCGACCACCAACGCGCTAGTCAAGCAAAGCGTAACCTCTCAGGTGGCAACGGTGCAGCGGTTTTCACAAGCGCAGTTGACCAATATTTACAGTCATGTGCAATTGCTGCACGGCGACTTTAGCATCAGAAACCGTATGGGCATGGGGATAAACTCTCCGCAGTTGAATGCGTTACGCAGTGTTGGTGGTGCTCTGTACGATAGCTATGTCAAGTTGGCGCAGAACCAGACCTCTAGTGATTCAAGCGCGAAAACCGCTAGCGATATAAGCAGTGTGCTCCCTATTTCTGCGGCAAAGAAACGGGTTGTCAGTCAGCCGCAGATGCAGGCGTTAGCCCCGAGTGAGGAGGGCAGTGAAGACCAACCGTTGTCAGACAGCGATGTGTTGCACATCGGCGGCATTCCGGTAGGAATCTGGAGTGCGGGTAGCGTAGATATCGGTTCGATGGACACCCAGAATGGCGGACGCAGCAAGTTCTCCAGTACCGGTTTGACCATGGGGATGGATATGCTATGGAATCGCAATCTGATTGTCGGGATGTCACTTGGTTACGCACAGGGTAAGACCACCATGGATGATCTGGGTAGCGACAGCAAATCTAAAATGTGGTCTGGTAGCCTGTATGCAACCTACCGGCCGGCAAAAAAATGGTTTATTGATGCCTTACTGGGGGTGGGTTCCTTGGGTTACGACAATCACCGCTGGGATGATCAGAATAGTCTGTTGTTGTCGGGGAACCGCCATGGCACCGTGGCGTATGGTTCTTTCAGCCTGACTCGCGAACTTGAGCTACAGCAGTTCCGCCTCCATCCATTTGGTCGCTTCGATATGTCTCAAACCATGCTCAACCAATATTCTGAAGCGGGGAGCATCATGGCGTTGACATACAATAAAAGCACCTATACCACCACCTCGTTTACGGGCGGCTTGGAGGTGTTCAAGGACTTTTATATTAGCGCCGGGCTACTGTCTCCATCGGTCAAGCTACAAGTCACCCATCGCACCAGCGGAGATGCCAATCAAAGCATTTACTATACCGATATGGGCGCAAACAGCACCAACTACAGCATGTTGGTCAGCAGTGGCACGCCAGAAGATGTGCAATCCTTTGGTTTGGCACTGAACTTCAAAAATCACTATGGTTTGCAATCCAATCTTAGCTGGCTGGGATCGATCGGTGGCAGTGCGTATCGTTCCAATAGCATTCGCTTGGATGTGCGCATGGGTTTCTAATCAAGAGTGGGGCGTAGGGAGGTCAGCAAGCAGAGCGGGGATTTTCCCCGCTCTCTATTTCCTGCGTACTACCCTCAGTTGTGAGCCTGCGCTAGGGCTTAGCGACCTGAATAGCCAGCTAGAGCCTAAGGTCAGGATTCCCATGATCACAAATGCCCAGGCAAAGTCGCTGCTCACCAAAATCTGATGCCCCTGTATCAGGCTGACCGCCTGCAAGGCAAAGGCTCCCACCGTGACGCCAAACCCCGCCGCCAGTTGTTGTCCCGCACCAGACAGGCTGGTGGCATGGCTCATGCGTACGGGTTCTACGTCGGCAAAGGCAATGGCATTGAGGCTGGTGAATTGCAATGAGCGCAAACAACCGCCAAGAACAAACACCAATAGCATCAAGCTATGTGGGGTATCAGCACGAAACAATCCATAGGCGGCAATTGAAAACCCGACCAACACGCTATTGATGGTGAGAACCTGCCTAAAGCCATAACGATTCAAGATTTTCGAGACGATGGTTTTCATGAAAATTGCGCCAATCGCCGTTGAGCAGGTCAAGAGTCCTGAGGCAAAGGGACTCAATCCAAAGCCCAGTTGCAACATGAGAGGCAGTAAAAATGGCGTGGCGCCAATTCCTACGCGAAACATAAATCCGCCAACGACGCTGGCGTGAAACGTCGGCAGGCGAAAGAGCGAGAGGTCCAATAGCGGATGCGTGCAACGTCGGTAGTGGCGTAAATACAGTAGCAGCAGGATTGCCCCCATCACCGATACGCCTAGCGACAATTCGGTCGACAGCATGTGCTTGCCTTCGGTTGCCAGGCCCAGCATCAACATCGACAATCCCAAACCACTGAGTACGAACCCCTGCACATCCAAGGGCGGCAATTCGGTTTCTTTCAGGTTGGCAATAAAGCGTCCCGCTAACACCACTCCCAATAGGCCAATCGGAATATTGATAAAAAAGATCCAGCGCCAGTGAAAATAAGTGCTGATAAAGCCCCCAAGTGGCGGACCAATCACGGGTCCTAACAAGGCTGGAATGGTCAGATAGCTGAGTGCGGTCACCAACTCAGATTTTTTCGTGCTACGCACGATCACCAGTCGCCCAACGGGCACCATCATCGCGCCGCCGATCCCCTGAATAAAGCGCGCAATGACAAAACCCTGCAGAGAATTGCTAAAGGCGCACAGCAATGAGCCCAGCATAAAAACCCCGATGGCGCTGCGGAAGATCCGACGCGCACCAAACCGGTCTGCCATCCAACCGCTAATGGGAATAAACACCGCCAGGCTGACCAGATAAGAGGTAAGCGCCAGCTTGAGTGAAATCGGATCAATGCGTAAATCGAGCGCAATCGCCGGCAATGAGGTGGAAATCACCGTAGCGTCCATGTTCTCCATGAACAAAGCGGTGGCAATGATCAGCGGGGTGATCATGCCTGCTGCAATCTTCAGCTGCATAGAAACCATGCGTTAAACGGGAATTGCACAGTCTATCATCCTGCGTGCATGCGTCATTACCTTCAGATTGATTTACTTGCAGCTGGCTGCAGTGACACCTGAAGTTTGCTGGATAAGATGCATTTATAATTCATGTTTATGAGTAAATATTACGTTGTATTTGCGCTTGTAAATATTAAATGATTATTTATTAAATGATGTTTGCTTATTTGTGCGAGAAATTAGACTAAAAATAGAAGACATCCTTTGGAAACAATCATGGCCAGTGCTGGTAGTGCCACAATTCTGATTGTCGATGATTCTCCCGAGAATCTGGGCATCCTGACTGAGCTGCTGCACCCACACTATCGGGTCCTGGCCGCGCAGAGCGGTGAGCGTTGTCTGCAAATTGCCACCAGTTCGAATCCGCCAGATCTGATCTTGCTAGACGTGATGATGCCGGTGATGGATGGCTTTACTGTGCTCGCCAAGTTGCGTGAAATGCCAAGTACTCAGTCGATTCCGGTGTTGATGTTGACCGCCTTGGTGGATGCCGATCACGAAGAATTTTCGTTGAAGCAAGGCGCGGCCGACTATATTGTCAAGCCAATCAAGCCTGCGGTGGTATTAGCGCGGGTGCGTACGCAGCTTGAAGCCAAACAGGCGCGTGACTGGCTAGTGCAACAAAACAGTGTTTTAGAGCAAGAAGTTGCGCGGCGTATGGCAGAAAATGATCTGACTCAACAAGTGAGTATTCGGGCGCTGGCGCATCTGGCCGAAACCCGTGATCCAGAAACCGGCAACCATATTTTACGCACGCAGGCGTATGTGCAATTACTGGCTTCTCTACTGTGCCATTACCCACGTTTTACCACTACGCTGACCCCGCGCTATATCGATCTGTTAAGCCGCTCCGCCCCGCTACACGATATTGGCAAAGTGGGTATTCCTGACTACATATTGTTGAAGCCTGGCAAGTTGACGCCGGATGAATGGGCGGTGATGCAGACGCATGCCAAACTGGGCAGCGACGCCATCGAAGGTGCCGAGCGCGATATAGAGCAGCCGCTGGAATTTTTGACCCTGGCCAAAGAGATTGCGCACTGGCATCACGAAAAATTCAATGGCAGCGGTTATCCAGATGGTCTGTCTGAAGATCAAATTCCGATATCCGCACGCATTATGGCGCTGGCGGATGTGTTTGACGCCTTGATTTGTCGCCGGGTCTACAAACCAGCACTGTCACATGATGTGGCGCGCGAGATGATTGTTTCTTGCCGTGGCTCGCATTTTGACCCGGATATAGTCGATGCATTTCTCGCGCATTTTGCTGAATTTACCGAGATTGCCAATCGTTATTGGGATGGCCACTGACCTTTGGATTGCCGCTTATGCCAACAGACACGATCCTGACCCGCCGCCGCATTCTCCGTGTGGTATTAACCTATGCACTGGTCGCCGCGTTATGGATCGCTTTGTCCGATCAAGCGGTTGAATGGCTATTCAGCACCCCGATGCAACAGGTGTTAGCCAGCACACTCAAAGGCTGGGTCTTTATTTGCATCACCGCTTTATTGCTATACACAATGCTGCTGCGCTTTGAGCATCAGCCTGAGTTGATTCAACGTGAGAAGCTAGATTGGCGACGGCAACTGCTGGTGTTTGGCTGCATGGCCTTTGCCATCATTGCCATCACCGGCCTGGGTATCGTGCATACGGTGCAACAAGAACAGAGCAAAGAAGTGGCACGGATTCAGGCGATTGCCGATATCAAGAGTCGGCAGATTTCTGATTGGCTCGAAGAACGTCACCGCGATGCAGAACTGCTGAGAACCAACCAGATGTATGCCAGTTTGTATCACCGCTGGCGCACACAGGGGGATCTACAGAGCCGCGATCAATTATTGGCCAGTCTAGAAACCTTGCGCCAGATTCGCGGCTATGGGGCTGTGAGCCTGTTTGATGAGCGGGGTCAGCGCATCTGGGGTTCATCACCAGCCTCTCTGGATCAGTCGCCAGGGCTCAAGGCGGCTATCAAACAGGCGCAGACGACCCAACAGGTGCAACGGGTCGGGCCATATCTAAATACCGATCAAAAAGCCAGTCTGGATTTTGTGGCGTCACTGCCTGAGCGCAGTTCTTTGGTTGCGGTGGTGGTTCTGCGGGCTGACTCGTCAGATTGGCTGAATTCTACCCTCAGCGCTTGGCCGGTTGCGAGCAGCTCGGGCGAGACCTTGTTATTTCGTCGCGATGGGCAACAGGTGGTGTATCTCAGTGAGTTGCGCCATGCCCGTGGTGCAGCGCTAAAACTGCGCTTGTCGCTGTCGAGTAAAGACCTGCTGGCGGCCAAGTTATTGCGCCATGAGGTGCACCAAGGGGATGTGATCACTGGATACGACTATCGCCACATTGCGGCGATTGGTGTCGGGCGTGTGATACCGCATACGGATTGGTATCTGATTGCCAAGAAGGACCAATCAGAGGTGTATGCAGTTGCATTTAGAAATGGTATCTGGATAGGTTTGGCCGGGATGCTGATTCTGTTTGTCACGGCGGCGGGTTTGGTATTACTGCGCCAGCGCGAACAGCTACAGCAGGCAGAACAAGAACGCCAAGTTCAGGGCTTACACTTGCAATCAATGCAGCTATTAGCCGCCGTCGCCAATAGCTCAGAAGATCCTATCTTTGCCAAAGATCTTGATGGACGTTATCTGTTGTTTAACCATGCAGCTTGTCAGTTGGTGGAAAAGCCAGTGGAAGAGGTGTTGGGGCGAGATGATTATGCCTTATTCCCTGCCGAACAGGCTCAGGCGCTACAGGCCTTTGGCCAGCAGGTGATTGCCCAAGATGCGGTGCAGACTGAAAAAGAGTATCTCACGGTACATAACCAACTTCGGGTGTTTCTTTCCACCAAAGGGCCGCTCAAAACCAAGGATGGAGAGTGCATTGGCATCTTTGGCATTTCACGCGATATCACCGAACAAAGTGCCTCCGAGAAGGCGATGGCACAGCAGACGGAAGAGCTGCGCCAGCGTAATACCGAGCTTGAGCGCATTAATCGCGCCATGGTGGGGCGGGAACTGGACATGCTGGAGCTCAAGCGACAAATCAATACCCTGTCCGAACAACTGGGACGGGATCTACCCTATGCCCAAGCCGCTCAGTTGAGCCAAGAACTGAACCAGTTGGGCCCTCGAGAAGCGCCATGACCATGATTCCCTGGCTCAAACCCGTGCTGGATGGCGAAGTGTCTCAACATCCTTTTTTTCGGCCACTGGTCTATGTGAGTGCAGTGGTTTTCCCGCTGCTGATGCTGCTGATTCGTCACAGTCTGGCAGTACCGTATAGTACGCGGCCATTACTAATCCTGTTTATGTTTCCGCTGATCGTGTGCGCACTCTTCGGAGGACTTTGGTCTGGCTTATTGGCCACGCTGGTGACCGGATTAGGGATTGTGTATTTCATTATGTCTGCCCCGCATGGGGGCAGCGTACTAGCCAGTTATGATCTCTGGCAATTGGGGCTGTTACTTGCCAATGGCGTGTTAGTCAGCCTATTGAGTGAAGCCCTGCACCGTTCGCGCCATAAGCTGTTAGCGCATGGGCAAGAAATAGATTCAATCGAGGGGCAGTTGCGACAGAGTGAACAGCGCAATCAGTCCACTTTTGATCGGGCAGCCGTCGGCATCGCTCTGGTGGCACCTGACGGACACTGGCTGCAAGTTAACCGACGCTTGTGCGATATTGTTGGCTATAGCCAGGATGAATTGCAGCATCTAACTTTTCAGCAAATTACCTACCCTGATGATCTTGAGACCGATCAGGCGTTCATGCGTCAGATGTTTGCTGCCGAAATTTCCAACTATTCAATGGAGAAACGCTATGTCTGCAAGAATGGCAGCATCATCTGGGCCAATCTGACCGTGGCGCTGGTGTGGAAACCCGATGGCACGCCAGATTATTTTATTTCAACCGTAGAAGATATTCAGCTGCGCAAGCAGGCCGAGGCGGCTTTAAAAGCCAGCGAAGCGGCGCTGCAAGAAGCACAGCGTTTGGCGCGGATTGGCAACTGGCGTTGGGACGTCGTGCAAGACCGGCATTACTGGTCATCTGAGATTTATCAGATTTATGGTCGAGACCTGAGCCTGCCCCCAGCGGTCTATCCAGAAGTCGCGCAATATTTTACCCCAGAGAGCTGGAACAAGCTGAGTACGGCAGTTGAACGTTGTCAAACCGACGGCGTGGCCTATGCCTGCGATGCCGAAGTGGTGCGTTTTGATGGCAGTGCCTGGATCACTGCACGCGGTGACGCAACGCGCCAGGCCGATGGCAAGATCATCGAATTGCACGGTACCGTGCAAGATATAACCGAACGCAAGCAGGCCGAAGTCGCCTTACTCGCAGCCCAGCAAGCGGCGTTGGAAGAGCAACGTCGGGCACGGTTGGCAGCGCTCAACCTAATGGAAGATGCCGTACTGGCGCGCGCGCGCGCCGAAGTGACCAATGCAGCATTACGCGAGAGTGAAGAACGATCCCTGATGGCGCAAGAAGGGGCGCATGTTGGTATTTGGGATTGGGGTTTCGAGACCAAACAACTCTACCTATCGCCCCAATGTGCCAGTTTGTTCGATATGTCTTCCTCCGTGGTGCATCGTTATCACGATATGCGCAGCCGGGTGCATCCAGACGACTTGCCCAGTGCGGAACATGCTTTGCAGCAACGGATTGCCCATGGCGAAGCTTTTGAAGTGGAGTTTCGCCTGGCGCGCAAAGCAGGAGTGGAGCGTTGGTTGGTGATTAAAGGGCAGGCGCAATCTGATAGCGCGGGCAAACCGGTTCGGCTTTCGGGCATCTGCCTGGATATTACTGAGCGCAAACAAACTGAACAGCTATTGCGCAAGTTATCGCAGGCGGTGGAGCAAAGCCCAGAAGGCGTTGTCATCACGGACGTCAATGGTTGTATCGAATACGTCAACCAAGCTTTTGTCCATACCACGGGCTACGATCTGGACGGCATTATCGGCCAAAATGCACGCATTCTGCGCTCAGGCCTGATGAGCCAAGAAAGCTACCTTGGGCTCAAGCATGCCTTGGCCAGTGGGGAGCGCTGGCATGGCGAGTTTATTAACCGGCGCAAGAACGGTGAGATTTATCACGTGTCTGCCACCATTTCACCTATCCGTCAGCAGGGGGGGGAGATCACGCACTATGTGGCGGTGCAAGCGGATATCAGTGAGAAAAAACGCCTGGACGAAGAGCTGGAGCATTACCGTTATCACTTAGAAGAAATGGTGTCCGAACGCACGCTTCAGTTGGCCGAGGCGCAAGAGCGGGCAGAAGCCGCCAATCATGCAAAAAGCGCATTCTTGGCGAATATGAGCCATGAAATCCGTACGCCGATGAACGCGATCCTAGGCTTGACGCATTTATTACTGCGTGACGGGGTGAGTGCGCAGCAAGCCGAGCGGCTGGATAAGGTAAGCAATGCGGGTCAGCATCTGTTGTCGATTATTAACGACGTGCTGGACTTGTCAAAAATTGAAGCGGGACGGCTGGAGTTGCTGCGTGAAGATTTTTCGATTCCAACGCTGTTTAGCAATGTTTGTGCGTTGATCCATGATACGGCCAGCGCCAAGGGGCTGGAGGTCAGTGTCGATGTGGAAGGCGTACCCGAATGGCTATGTGGTGACGTAACCCGTTTGCGTCAGGCTTTGCTGAACTACGCTGGTAATGCGGTCAAATTTACCGAGCAAGGTGCCATTGTTTTGCGTGCCCGGATGGTACAACAAAAGAATGACTGGTTTTACCTGCGTTTTGAAGTGCAAGACAGTGGGATTGGCATCACCTCAGAACAACGACAGCGGTTGTTTCAGATGTTTGAGCAGGCAGATATATCCACCACTCGCAAGTATGGTGGTACCGGGCTTGGGTTGGCGATCAATCAGCGCCTTGCCAAATTGATGGGCGGGGAGGTCGGGGTTGACGACGCCCCTGGGCATGGGTGTGTGTTCTGGTTTACTGCACAACTGGCTCGTGGCCATGGACTCCAGTCCGATCAGTCAGAGGATTCTCTATTCTCGAGTGAAACCTTGTTGCGTGCCAGGCATGATGGGGCCCACGTATTACTGGTTGAAGACAATGCGATCAACCGTGAAGTCATAGAGGACCTGCTAAAAGACTCCGGGGTGGTGCTGGAGACCGCTGAAAATGGCTTGGTAGCGCTCGAAAAAGTAAAAAGCCACGATTACGATCTGATCTTAATGGACATTCAGATGCCCGTGATGGATGGATTAGCCGCGACGCGCAGCATTCGTGTATTGCCCGGCTGGCAGGACAAACCGATTCTGGCATTGACCGCCAGTGCCTTTGATGAAGATCGACATGCCTGTGAAGCGGCTGGAATGAATGGATTCGTCGCCAAGCCGGTGCACCCGGATGTATTGTTTGATGCTTTGTTAAAGTGGTTGCCAGCGGCCAGTCCCTTGGACGTCCAATCAGGACTCTCTGCTTCTGTCCCTGAGGGGGCCGCCCAGCCCGAAGCGGAGCCCGGCGATTCTTTGGCATTTCTGGCAGAAGTACCCGGCCTGGATGTAGCACATGGCCTGAGTGTGCTACATGGAAAACCAGATCGCTATCTGGATCTGCTGCGCCGGTTTGTCACTGCGCATGCCGGAGATATGCTTAAGCTGCAAGCTTGTCTGCAAACCGCAGATCCAAGTCAATGTATCTTGATTGTGCATTCGCTCAAGGGCGTTGCCGCCATGTTGGGTGCTACGCGCTTGTCAGAACTGGCTCAAACGCTGGAACACTGCCTGCGTGACGCGGCGAGCCCTGAGGCCCTGCTTCGTCCGCAGATGGACGCAATTACCAGCGAATTTGCACAACTGCAGCAGGTCCTTTATCAGCACGCCGAGACTGCGGCTCAACCACCGGAGCATGGGCTCAGTCTGCCAGAATTACAGCAGCTACTGCATGCGTTGTATAACTTGCTGGCAGAGAGTGATACAGCGGCCATTGCGCTGTTCGAGCAAAATTCCGCTGCGTTGCAAGCCGCACTAGGCGCTCCTGCCAGTGTGCTTGCGCGCCAGATTCGGCAGTTTAACTTTGAGGCGGCGGGCAATACCTTGCGCCAGTTGCACGTATTTGCGCTAGATAGTTAATCCTCTGCAACGGGGGCTGTACCCCAGATTTAACGCGATCTGTGGCTGTTGGCCGTGTTTGTTCAGGCGCTATGCTCGGCTGGAATCCATCCCCGGCAGAAGTGTAATGGCGACTCGTATCCAGTTTTACTCCAACAAGCTGTACCCCCGATTAACCCACGGCCACTTTAATTCGTGGCGCTTGGCCTGTGTTCTGATCAGCCAATTGATCTATTTTGTAACCCCTTGGCTGCAATGGCATGGGCGCGCAGCTGTTCGTTTTGATTTTACGAATATGCGCGGCTATTTGTTTGGTTTGACGCTGCTGCCGCAAGATTTGGTGTACCTGGCCGGTACCTTGATTCTCTGTGCTTTGGGTCTGTTTCTCTGGACCTCACTTGCGGGGCGTTTGTGGTGTGGTTTCGCCTGTCCACAAACCGTATACAGCCAGATCATGCTGTGGATCGAACGTTGGGTTGAAGGATCGCCCAATGCGCGCCGTCAGCGCGATCAGGCGACCTGGGGGACGGGTAAGGTGTTGCGTAAAACCCTGACCCAGAGCCTGATGCTGTTGTTCGCTCTGTGGACCGGTTTGACCTTGGTGGGCTATTTTTCGCCCATGCGGGTTTTGGTCGCTCAGTTGGCTCAAGGATGGATCGGCCCTTGGGAGGGGATGTTTGCGTTAGGCTATGCCGGATTTACCTGGTTGCTGGCGGCGCACTTGCGTGAGAATGTTTGCAAGCATATGTGTCCCTATGCGCGTTTTCAGGGGGTAATGTTTGATCAGGACACCTTGCTGGTGGCCTATGCGCCCGAGCGTGGCGAGCCGCGCGGTGCGGTGCGCAAACACTCCGCTGAGGCCCGTGTGCACCAAGGCGATTGTGTGGACTGTGGTTTGTGCGTGCAAGTCTGTCCAACCGGGATTGATATCCGTCAGGGCCTGCAATATGAGTGCATCGGTTGCGCTGCCTGCATTGATGTGTGCGACCAGGTGATGGACAAACTAGCTCGCCCACGCGGCCTGATCAGTTTTACCACTCAGCGCCAGCAGGCTGGGGGGGCTGCACCCACTGCGCTTTGGCGTCGTCCGCGAACGCTCGTGTATGGCTCAATGATGCTGGTGTTGGCTGGTTTGATGACCTTTGGCTTGTTAGTGCGCGCACCCTTCAGGGTGGATGTGTTACGCGATCGCGCGGTATTGGCGCGAGAAACCACCGATGGCTACGTCGAAAATGCTTATACCCTGCACATCCTGAATACTCGGCAACAAGCGCGTCGCTACCAGTTACAAGTGGTCGGTCATGGGATGGTGCGTGCCAATGCCGCCAGTGTCTTAACGGTTCCAGCCGATGGTGAAAAAAGCTTTGTAGTGACAGTCGCGGCTGATGCTGAGGTATTGGCTTCGGGGAGCCATCCGCTGCGCTTTATCTTGACCGATACCGCCGAGGCTAGTCATAGCGTGACCGAAGAGGGCCGTTTTTTGATGCCCTGACCACCGGCTCTAGCGCAGCGCCTAGCCAGTCTAGTGCCGCCTGCTGGCTATTGGGGTCAAAGTAGCTGGCATTCAGGCGCAGGCAGTGGCGCCCATGCGCGTCTGGTTGGCATAGCGTGCCAGGTGCAATCAGAATGGCATGTTGCTGTGCTGCGGCAGCTAACTGCTCAGTGTCGACGGGCAATTGCGTCAGCCAGACAAAATAGCCCCCTTCGGCAGGGGTGAACTGTACGCCGTCCAAGGTACGAACCAAGGCAGTTTCAAGCGAGCGTACGCGTAAGGCTAGCTGTGCTCTCAGACGTGCTAGGCCGCTACGATAGCGATTGGCCGACAACATCTCTGCCAGTGCCATTTGGTTGGGTAATGGTGAGGCCAAGGTTTGTGCCAATTTAAGTCGGCGCGCCGATTCTGCATAGCGTCCCGGCAACAGCCAGCCAACCCGATAACCCGGTGCCAACGACTTAGAAAACGTACCGCACAGCAGAACGCGACCATTCTGATCTTCTGCTTTGAGCGGTAAGGGCACTGTGTCGTCAAATCCCAGCAGTCGATAAGCATCATCTTCAATGATCGGAATGTCGTAGCGTGCGCTCAAGTCCAATACGCAATGGCGTGTGGCGCTGGACAAGCAGCGGCCGTGTGGATGACCGTAGGTACTCATCAAGGCCAGCGCTTGAATCTCGCCACCTGCCAATGCCTGCTCTAGCGCTGGCAGATTTTCGATCTGGCCGTGCTGATTCAGCGTGAGCGGAAACCTCCGCACCCCCTGCTCAGCGAGTGCGCCCAACAGCCCGGGAAAGGCAGGTAACAAGACTGCAATCTGGGGCGACGCCACGCCCAGGGTCACCACCGCAATGGCTAATGACAGGGCTTCCATGCCGCCACACGTCACCAGCACTTGATCGGCATGAATGTCCCAACCTTCTGCTGCAGCAATGCGGGCAATCTGGCGCCGTAAGGCGGGCATGCCAGCCAGTGCCGGTTCGATCAACGCTTGCTGATAATTGCGCATGGCCCCGACAAACGCATGGGTGAGCGCGCGCGTGTCATACAAAGACGGGTGAATAAAAGCGGCCGCCAGTGGTGCACTTAGTTGATCAATCTGGCTGGCAGCACCGCTGGCCACCACATAACCTTTGCGCGGCTGCGCCTCAATGTAACCCAGGCGCTCAAGCTCGTAGTACGCCCGACGCACTGTATTCAGGCTGATGCAGTGCCGAAGTTTCAATTGGCGCAAAGAGGGCAGGGCTTCTCCAGGGAGATAGTCTTCATGCTCTATACTGTGGATGATCTGTCTGACCAGATCGCCATACTTGCTCAAACCAACTCCTAGAGAGTGACGCGCAGCCTGCATTATCAATCAGTCGCATGCGGGCGTCATGGTATTTGTGGCATGCAGGGCGATACAGACCGGATCAGACAGAACCGAGTAATGGTTTGACTAGGAGTGTGTGATGGATCCATTCATGCTGGCTGCGCTTGAAGAGGCTAAGCAGGGTTTGGCCGAAGGGGGAATTCCGATTGGTTCGGTGATTGTTTTCCAAGACCACATTATTGGCCGTGGGCACAATCGCCGCGTGCAAAGCGGTAGTCCGATTCTGCACGGTGAGATGGATGCTTTTGAAAATGCCGGTCGCCAACCGGCGAGTGTCTACCAACAGTCGGTGTTGTATACCACGTTGTCACCCTGTGCGATGTGCAGCGGTGCCATTGTGTTGTATGGCATCCGGCGGGTCGTGATTGGTGAGAATCAGACCTTTCTTGGTGAAGAGGCCTGGTTGTCGGAGCGAGGGGTACAGATTGAAGTGCTGCAGGACCCCTGTTGTATCGCATTAATGCGTGGGTTTATCGCCGATAAACCAGAACTCTGGAACGAAGACATTGGGGTCTAAGCGGCTATTTCACACCGGCAGCGGCTCTTCGCTGGCCGGTTTTTCGCTGACATAGTCCTGTTTGTAAGCTCGCACTGCCTGATTCAAGGTCGGGAAAAATAGTGTTGGTTGCGTTTGTTCATGGTTGACCAGCCCCTTCTGTTCCGCCCATTTCTGCCATTCAGTCATTCTCCCCGCAACCGCCAAGGTAATCCCGCGTGCACGCAGCCGGCTCGCCAGCTCCGTCAAGGTAAAGTAGCCCGTAGCATCAACGGTTGTGACGGGCAGCAGGTCAAGCACAATCCAGCGCAGATCCACCCCGCCCTGCTCGACTGCTGCCAGTAATTCTCTGCGTAAAAAGGGGGCATTAAAAAATACGATCGGTGCATTGAAACGAAACAGGATTAAGCCAGGATGCGTCTTAGCGTTTACGTGCAAACGTAATGGGTGTAGCCCTGGCATGCCATCCACTTTACCGAGCAACTCAACCGACGGACGCGACACAATACGCACAAAGCGCAGCAGCGCCAGGACCACCACAAACAAAATAGCATCCACCGCGCCTACCGAGACCACGCCCACGGTTGCGAGCAAAGACAAAGAAAATTCTTGGCGCGATAAACGATACAACAGCTTGAGTTGCGTTAGATTGATCAGTGAAATCGCCCCTTGCACCAATACTGCAGCCAGGGCTGCCACTGGAACATAACTGAGCGGTGTGGTTAGAAACATCAGCACACTGGCGATGGAGAGTGCCGCAACGATTCCGGCGAGCGGAGTTTTCCCACCATTGAGATCATTCATTGCGGTGCGCGAATCGGCCCCGCTAATGGCAAATCCTTGTGATAGTGCCGACGCAATATTCGCCGCGCCAAGCGCTGCAAACTCACGATCGGTATCAATTTCATAGCCGTTTCTTTCGGCAAAGCTGCGTGCGGTCAGCATCATGCTGGCAAAACTCACCAATGCCAGACCCGCCGCATCCGCGGTTAGCCGGGGCAGCATTTCAGCCGGAAACTGAGGCAGGTGAAGTCGTGGTAGGCCTGATGGCACCTGACCGACCGTGGCTACGCCCAGCAAATTCAGTTTGAACAGCGCAGTGAGCAGCGCAGCTAAGGCCATGGCCAATAGCGCTGCCGGAATGCGCGGCAAGAATCTGGGGGCAATCAGCAGGGTTAAAAAAGTGCTACTGCCAATCGCGAGCGTAGGCCAGTTGGTCAAGTGCAGCTTGCTGACAAATTCAAATAGCCGAGGCAGGATTCCGCCTGCCGTGATGTGAAAACCAAACAGACTGCCTAACTGGCCTAACACAATGCTTAGCGCCACCCCATGCAAAAAACCGATCAGAATTGGTTTGGATAAAAAGTCTGCCAATGCCCCCAGTTTGAGAAAGCTGGCGCCAATACAGATCAAGCCAGTGATACACGCCAGGGTTAGCGACAACGATAGGTAAAGATCGGCATCGCCTAGTGCTAAGGGCGCGACTGAGGCAGCAATCAGTGCACAGGTGGCCGAGTCCGGTCCGACAATCAGTTGTCGCGAGGTGCCAAACAGGGCGTAGGCGAACAATGGCAAAATACTGGCATATAGGCCCATCACCGGGCTCAAGCCAGCCAACTGGGCGTAGGCCACACCAACCGGCAGCGCGACGGCAGCCACCGATACGCCTGCGGCGATGTCATGGCGCAAGTCGCCACGCTGGTAGTTAAACAGAAATTTTAATCCTGGGGCGAAACGGATCAGTAGCGCTCGCCATCGGCGTAGATTTTCACTGGCTTCTAACATGTTAGTGTCTCGGCTGTGGGTCAGTCAGAAGGTTTGCCAATCTGGCAATGTCGAATGCCTAGAGTGTCAGAATATCCTGATTGGCTTGCTTCTGGTCAAGCACTAATGCGTCTCTCAGCGAGTAACTTAGCGGCAGGGTCGAAAGCTTGAATGACCCGCTCAATGATTGGCGATTAAAAAAGGAAGCACATGCCACATATTAGCCATCTGAAGGACAACACCTTTCTTGCGCGCGATTCTCATGGTTATCCGGTATTGGTCGACGCTGATGCGAATGGTGCGCCGTGCCCGACTGAATTATTGGTGATGGCACTAGGCTGTTGCTGTAGCACCGATCTGGTGAATGGACTGACCGAGGCGGGGGCAACGCTCTATGCTTGTGAACTGACGACACATGAGACCTTGCGTGATGCCTCGCCGCGTATTTATACCGCGATTGAACTTGATTTTAGTATTCATGCAACCGGTGTCGAGGCGGCAACGGTTGAGCGCATTCTGCAGGATGCCTTAAGCAAGTACTGTCATGTATGTCTGATGCTGGGGGGCAGTATTCAGTTAAGCACGCGGTTTACGCTTGAGTCCTCCCCAGTGGGAAGTGGGGCGTAGCGGTCAGGGTGCGTCCGGTGCGAGGACCTTGCGGCCCTCGTCTCCGGTTGGGCCCTAGTCGCGGGTCAGCACCATGCAGCCTGCAATTTTCCGTACGTACGCTGCTTCAGGCAGGTATAGCCATGATGATTCGCCATCAATCGGTTCGACTGCCCAGTGCAGGCGGCTGTCGACGATTAATTGGCAAACATCAGAATCTCTACGGGTCTGACGCGGGGGGCACAACACGGAAATCAGCGAAAACAGCTTTTGCTGGTGGAGGGGCGGGTTTGAAGGGATGCGGTGGA
>Ga0183100_1000032_pt2 | contig 177619 bp, 181 predicted proteins | sample Biomet2_FD_127789 | JGI IMG/M metagenome (GOLD analysis project Ga0183100, IMG submission 127789) | Microbial communities from bioreactor (seeded with anoxic lake sediment) at LBNL, California, USA - Biofuel metagenome 2 | ecosystem: Engineered > Bioreactor > Anaerobic > Unclassified ...
AAAAAGAAAAGTCTTGCAAGTAAAAAGTACGAAAATTACTGGAAACGAAGCAAGTCTTAGAGAAGATCTTCATCAAAGTGTTTTGGATTAAGACGAAAAAGAGAACCATAACTCATGCGAGGGATCGCATGAATCTGGACCTTTGCCTCAAGCAAAGGGAAGGATAAGGTCAAGTTACTAAGAGCACAGGGTGAATGCCTTGGCACCAATAGCCGAAGAAGGACGCGACAAGCTGCGAAAAGCCACGGGGAACAGCAAATATGTATTGATCCGTGGATGTCCGAATGGGGAAACCCACATGTGGTAAATGCACATGTACCGTTACATAAATTCATAGTGTAACGGAGGGAGACGGGGTGAACTGAAACATCTAAGTAACCCCAGGAAGAGAAATCAAACGAGATTCCGTAAGTAGTGGCGAGCGAAAGCGGAAGAGGCCAAACCGAAAGACTTCGGTCTTTCGGGGTTGCGGACTGCAATATGTGACCGGAAAACTAGCAGAAGAGCCGATGGAAAGCGGCCGCCATAGCGGGTAAGAGCCCTGTATGCGAAAGTGGAACGGAGCTAGCAGATTCCAGAGTACCACGAGACACGAGAAACCTTGTGGGAAGCCGGGGGGACCACCCTCCAAGCCTAAATACTCATTGGTGACCGATAGTGAAGTAGTACTGTGAAGGAAAGGTGAAAAGAACCCCTGGCGGGGAGTGAAAAAGAACCTGAAACCCTGTGTTTACAAGCAGTCGAAGAGCGTTAAGGCTCGACGGCGTACTTTTTGTAGAACGGTCCGACGAGTTACGGCAGTTAGCGAGGTTAAGTACTGAAGGTACGGAGCCGAAGGGAAACCGAGTCTGAATAGGGCGTTAAGTTAGCTGTTGTAGACCCGAAACCGGGTGACCTATCCATGAGCAGGTTGAAGGTGAGGTAAAACTCACTGGAGGACCGAACCGGTGTCAGTTGAAAATGGCTCGGATGACTTGTGGATAGGGGAGAAATTCCAATCGAACCCGGAGATAGCTGGTTCTCCTCGAAATAGCTTTAGGGCTAGCCTTGTATATGTCTTGCGGAGGTAGAGCACTGAATGGTCTAGGGGCCTTACACAGGTTACCAAAACTTATCAAACTCCGAATGCCGCAACGATCAAAGTACAGGAGTCAGACAGTGACAGATAAGTGCCATTGTCGAAAGGGAAACAGCCCAGACCATCAGCTAAGGTCCCGAAATTACGGTTAAGTGGAAAAGGATGTGGGTTTGCTAAGACAGCTAGGATGTTGGCTTAGAAGCAGCCACTCATTTAAAGAGTGCGTAATAGCTCACTAGTCGAGTGAGCCTGCGCCGAAGATTACCGGGGCTAAACCGTATACCGAAGCTATGGATCCAGTAATGGATGGTAGAGGAGCTTACTGTAGGCAGGTGAAGCACGATCGTAAGGACGTGTGGATGTATCAGTAGTGAGAATGTCGGAATAAGTAACGAGAGAAAAGTGAGAATCTTTTCCGTCGAAAATCCAAGGTTTCCTGGGGAAGGGTCGTCCTCCCAGGGTTAGTCGGGACCTAAGGCGAGGCCGACAGGCGTAGCCGATGGACAACAGATTGATATTTCTGTACTACCAATGCTCGTTATAGAGAAGCAGGGACACAGGAGGATAATCGAAGCGCACTGCAGGAAATGTGCGTCCAAGCGAAAGATATAGACCGTTAGTTAAGTACGGCGGTCGTTTTGAAATCGTGATGGGGAGGGAAAATAAGTACCGAAGTCGATGATTCTACACTGGCGAGAAAAGCTGCTATCGAGAGTAAGGGTACCCGTACCGCAAACCGACACAGGTGGATGAGGAGAAAATCCTAAGACGAGCGGGAGAAGCGTTGTTAAGGAACTCGGCATATTGACCCCGTAAGTTCGCAATAAGGGGTGCCTCGCTGTAAAAAGCAGGCCGCAGAGAATAGGCCCAAGCAACTGTTTAACAAAAACACAGGTCTCCGCTAAATCGAAAGATGAAGTATGGGGGCTGACGCCTGCCCGGTGCTGGAAGGTCACGGGGATCTGTTAGCGCAAGCGAAGCAGTGAACTTAAGCCCCAGTAAACGGCGGCCGTAACTATAACGGTCCTAAGGTAGCGAAATTCCTTGTCAGGTAAGTTCTGACCCGCACGAATGGCGTAATGACTTGGGCACTGTCTCAACAACGTACCCGGTGAAATTGTAGTACTTGTGAAGATGCAAGTTACCCGCGACTAGACGAAAAGACCCCATGGAGCTTCACTGTAGATTGCTACTGGGATTCGATATTGTCTGTACAGAATAGGTGGGAGGCTGAGAACGTATGGCGTCAGTTGTACGGGAGCCGCCTTTGGGATACCACTCTGACAGTATTGGGTCTCTAACCAGAAGCCGTAATCCGGCTTTGGGACAATGGCAGTCGGGCAGTTTGACTGGGGCGGTCGCCTCCGAAAATGTAACGGAGGCGTCCAAAGGTCACCTCAGTACGGTTGGAAACCGTGCGGCGAGTGCAAAGGCATAAGGTGGCTTAACTGCGAGACGTACAGGTCGAGCAGGTACGAAAGTAGGGCTTAGTGATCCGGCGGTAGAATGTGGAATTGCCGTCGCTCAACGGATAAAAGTTACCCTGGGGATAACAGGCTGATCTCCCCCAAGAGTTCACATCGACGGGGAGGTTTGGCACCTCGATGTCGGCTCATCACATCCTGGGGCTGAAGTAGGTCCCAAGGGTTCGGCTGTTCGCCGATTAAAGTGGTACGCGAGCTGGGTTCAGAACGTCGTGAGACAGTTCGGTCTCTATCTATCGTGGGCGTAGGAAATTTGAGGAGTGCTGTCCCTAGTACGAGAGGACCGGGATGGACAAACCTATGGTGTACCAGTTGTCTCGCCAGAGGCACCGCTGGGTAGCTATGTTTGGATTGGATAAACGCTGAAGGCATCTAAGTGTGAAGCCAGCTTCAAGATGAGATTTCCCACAGTAAAATGGTAAGGCCCCTGGAAGACTACCAGTTGATAGGCCGGAAGTGTAAGCACAGAAATGTGTTCAGCGGACCGGTACTAATGGCCGAGGACTTGACCACAAGTTACTGGTTTTCTGATTGAGTCAGAAATCCAAAATGCAATGGTAAGATCCTCTCTAACAAAAACACTCTTCTTCGCGTCTTGAAAAATCTTTCTCTGTGCAGTCTTGAGGGCGCAGTCCGGACAAACTCCGGATCTTATCCTCAACCATTCCGGTGACAATAACCGAGAGGCCACACCTGTTCCCATCCCGAACACAGTAGTTAAGCTCTCTGGTGTCGACAATACTTGCCTGGTAACGGGCCGGGAAGATAGATCGTTGCCGGATTTTACGGAAGCCTCCAGTTCATAACTGGAGGCTTTCTTTTTTTCAATTTAAGACGTTGCACAACGGATAAGAATGGTATAATTACACTAGCCGTTTTGTAGGTAGATGCTGACATTGTTTCAGCGATATTTCCTTGCTGTGTGTTTTTTGATTACAAGAGATTGGAGATTCCTGTATGAGTGCTAAGATCCTTATTGTGGATGATGAGCCGAATATTGTTGACATTCTGAAAGCTAATTTGGAGCGCGAAGGATATACGACGATCACGGCGGGGGACGGTGCAACCGGACTGGAGATGGGTATCTCCATGAAGCCTGATCTGATTCTTCTGGACTGCATGCTCCCTCGCATGGATGGTTTTGATGTATGCAGAAAGCTTAGACTTCAGACTAATATTCCAATCCTTATGCTGACTGCCAAGAGTGAAGAGATTGACAAGGTACTAGGTCTGGAACTTGGTGCCGATGATTATATTACGAAGCCTTTCAGCGTTCGTGAAGTTCTGGCGCGTGTTAAGGCGCAGCTTCGACGGATGAGTCTGGCGGAGAATGAAGTTACAGATAACAGCAAGGTTCTCACATTCGGAGAACTTGAAATCGATATGGATGCCTATCAGGTCCGCCGCGCCGGGAAGATTCTTGAATTGACCCTCCGCGAATTTGAATTGGTTCGGTTTCTTGCACAGAACGCCGGACAGGTTTTTTCCAGAGAAACGCTTCTTGAAAAAGTATGGGGATATGAATATTACGGTGATGTCAGAACCGTCGATGTGACTGTCAGAAGAACAAGGGAGAAACTGGAACCGGATCAGAGCAACTATCGGTATATTTTGACAAAACGAGGAGTTGGCTACTACTTTGATAAGAGTCAGGCCTGAGTGATACAATGCCGATTGCGTTAAGTTCCCCTATTCAAATAGCGGTCTTATCAGGGACCGCAAATCTTTTTGCGCAGTTGGGGGCCAATCCCCTGCTGACGTTTATTCTTGTGTTTACGGGTATTATTGCCGGAATATTTATGGGATTCCTTTATTCCTTTGCAAGAGCCCGGTTTTCGAGGACGGAGGCGGACCGCAAATTAAAGCGGCTTGTTGCCAATTTCGAACAGGAAAAAGATGCCTCCGAGACGATTCTGCGTGAGCTTCAGGTTGGTATTCTTGCTTATGGCGGAGACGGGAAGATCCTTTCGGAAAACCCGTCTGCACATGCGATCCTGGAGACGGAGGAACTGCCGAAGACATTTCAGGCTTTTCTGACCCGTTACGGCAATGATAACGGAATCCAGGCTGCTTATGTGCTGCAGACACCGAATATTACCGGCATTGTAAATGTGAATGAACGCATTGTTCGGCTGCGTCTCACGCAGTCCCAACTGGCGCCTTACCATAAACCCAGCTGGATAATAATCATACAGGATATTACAGAGCAGGAACGTGAGGAGAAACAGCGGAAGGATTTCGTAGCAAATGTTTCGCACGAACTAAAAACACCGCTTACTACAATATCTGCATATTCTGAGACGCTTCTTGACTGGGGCCTTGAAGGCAAACCCATGCCGGATATCCGCACGGATATTATGAGAATTCATGACGATGCGGAGCGGATGTCTTCGCTTGTGCAGAATTTACTGCTTCTATCTTCCATTGACAGCCGAGGCATACGTCCGAAGATGGCACAATATGATATTGTGTCCGTGATGAAATCTGTTGTGAACCGCATGCAGGTGCAGGCTGTCGATAAGGAAATACAGCTGGAATCATCCGTGCTGTCGATTATTCCGCCGGTATTCGGCGATGCATCTGCCATTGACCGCATTCTGACAAACCTTGTTTCGAACGGGATTAAATATACGGATCTGCACGGGTATGTCAGTGTTTCCGTGCAGCTGACCAACGACTATATATCTCTGAAGGTCGCCGATAACGGCATGGGTGTGTCAAAAGAAAACCTGTCACGCCTGTTTGACCGATTTTACCGGGTTGATTCCACCGGATCACGCAAATATGGCGGAACAGGTCTCGGACTTTCCATTGCCAAGGAACTGACCGAACTTCAGGGAGGAACAATAACGGTTGCCAGCGTCCTCGGGAAGGGCACAGAATTTGTCGTGACCATTCCCAAAGCAGAGAAGACATACCGCGAGACACTGACAGCTATTTTTGACGGCTCACCGAGACATGAAATTGTGTATGAAAATGCGCAGGCTTATCTTGCCGCAGCATCTGAGGAAATTGACATTCCTGTCCACGAACTTTCTGATCTTACAAGTGCACAGATTGAAGACCTGCTGTCCTATCTGCTGGCTATGCCGGATGAAAGCGAGCTCGAATATTCCATTGCATCGCCGGCCGACCTGCTGCCTGCCCGCTATGAAGCAGAGAAGAGGGCACGTACTGCCAGGGAAAAACAGCATGCCGTTAATCTTACGAGAGAGAATGCCGTTAAGACCAAAGCCGCCGTCTTTGCCGAAGATATCAGGGTCCCCAAGACAATGGGATCTGAACCTGCAGACAAAGGGGATACCATAAGAACCAGCGCAGCTAAAGCCCTGAGCGTGTCGCGTTCGGCGGTCAGGCGGGCTGCAATGGAGTCAGCAGGCGAGCTGCCTGCTGTAAGAGATGCAGGCCCGGCACAGGCAGGGAACCGCCCTGTACACCCACAGCCGTCTGCGAAGCCTGTACGGCAGGGTAACGACAAACCGGTACGTCCGCAGCCTTCCAGAGGCAGCAGGGCAAAACATGCGGCACCTTCTGAAGACCAGAATATAATTCCGATTGAACAGATGCAAACACACAGCCTTAAGGGGGAACACCATGCCTAGTTATCGAATTATTGGAGGAGAACGACTTACAGGAGAGGTTTCAGTAAGCGGCAGCAAAAATGCAGTGTTGGGCATACTTGCTGCATCAATGATGCTCGATGGTCCGTGCATTCTTGAGAATGTTCCGGATATCGCCGACGTACGCGCCATGCTCGAAATTTGCGAGACTTTGGGTGCTATTATCACACCGCTTGGTGACGGGATGTTCAAAATTGATCCGACAACGATCAATACACATGAAGCCACACATGATAAAGTGAAAAATATACGAGCGTCCTATTATCTGTTAGGCGCCCTGCTTGCAAGATACAAAAAAGCGACTATGCATATGCCGGGGGGGTGCAATTTCGGCACACGACCGATTGATCTGCATCTGAAAGGATTTGCCAAACTCGGGGCAAGGGGCACGGAGCTTTCCGATATCCGTAACGGCATCATCCGGATCACGGCTGACAGATTGGCGGGCGCGCATATTTTCCTCGATGTTGTCAGCGTCGGCGCCACAATCAACATCATGCTTGCAGCAACAAAGGCAGAGGGTCTGACAACGATTGAAAATGCTGCCAAAGAGCCCCACATCGTTGATGTTGCCAACTTTTTGAATTCAATGGGCGCCAACATCAAGGGCGCCGGTACCGATACCATCCGCATTAAGGGCGTACCTTCGCTTCCGGGCGGGTATTCCTATTCCATTATCCCTGACCAGATTGAGGCAGGTACATACATGATCGCAGCGGCGGTCACCAGAGGCGATGTCACGGTGCGCAACCTGATTCCCAAACACATGGAGCCCCTGACAGCCAAACTGATTGAAATGGGATTTGATGTTGATGAAAGCGATGATTCCATCCGCGTTTCCGTCCAGGCGGGCAGGGAAATTCTGCCTGTAAATTTTAAGACTATGCCGTACCCCGGATTCCCGACAGACCTGCAGCCGCAGGCTACCGTTCTCCTCTGCATGGCAAACGGACTAAGCCGTATGTACGAGAATGTCTGGGACAACCGTTTCCAGTATGTAACGGAGCTTCAGACGATGGGTGCCAATATTTCCGTTATCGACCGTATTGCTCTCGTTACGGGACCGACGCACCTGAACGGATCAAGTGTTGTTGCAATGGACTTGCGTGCAGGAGCCGCAATGGTCCTGGCAGCGCTGTGTGCTGACGGCACGACGGAAATCAGCAAAGCGCATCTTGTGGAACGCGGATATGAGAAAATCGTTGAGAAGTTTACAGCCCTCGGCGCAAAAATGGAACGTTTTGAAGATGTTGAACAGGATGTGCAGCGAGACAGCAATGGTTTTTAATTTTTGTCTGACGTATATGTGAATGGACAGAACCGCTTAGCGGCGGGCATACGGTTTGGAGAATACAAGTGAGTGATTGCATACAGATGATCCCGCTTTACAGCGGCAGCAGCGGAAATTCCATTTTTGTCCAGTTTGAGGGAACCCGGATTCTGGTAGATGTGGGATGTACAACCAAATCCATCGTTACTGCCCTTGAACAGGTCGGGCAGAGCCCGCAGAATCTTGATGCGATTTTGATTACGCATGACCACAGCGACCACATTAAGGGTCTGGATGTTTTTGTCAGGAAATACGGAATCCATATCTATGCAACGGAACGTACGTGGTATGGTATCCGCCGCAGTGAAAAGAAACCGCATGCGTCTGCGCTTGACCATATTATCGATGCCGGCGAGCCGTTTTATGCAGGGAAAGTAAAAATCCTTCCATTCTCGACGCCGCACGATGCAGACGGCTCGGTCGGTTTCCGATTCTTTTATAAGGATCGGTCCATGTCTGTTGCTACCGACCTCGGGTATTTCAGCGAAGAAGTCAAAAATGCCGTCGTCGGAAGCGAAGCGATCCTGATCGAGGCAAATTACGACCGTGATATGCTCTGGAACGGGCCGTATCCCTGGCCTTTGAAGAAGCGCGTGGATGGGGAAAACGGGCACCTGTGCAACATTGACTGTGCAGACGCTGTCTGTTATCTGTACAGGAACGGCACGAGGCATTTTGTTCTGGGACATCTGAGCCAGGAAAATAATTCACCGATGACCGCAGAAAAAGAGATTATCCGTGCCCTGGATACGCAGTCTGCTGTCCTTGGCGAATCCTATTTCCTGTCGGTTGCCCGGCGTTACTGCCCTTCAGAGGCTGTCATATTGACTCCCTATTCCGATAAAACAGGAGAGCAGACAGTTCTGGAGGTCGCAGACAATACGACCGAAACATATGGTTTGGGAGCTACCCTATGAGGCTTCATATCATTGCCTGCGGAAAAATTAAAGAAAAGTGGCTTCAGGACGGTATCGCGGAGTACAAAAAACGCCTCAGCCGCTATTGTGATGTTGAAATTTCGGAAGTCCCTGATTCGCCTGACCAGCTTCCCAGAGATATTGCTCTTGCCAAAGAGGGTGAAAAGCTGCTTTCCCAGATCAAAGACGGCGCATATGTCTGGCTTTTGGATCTTGCCGGAAAAATGCATTCGTCTGAGGAATTTTCCAGAGAAGTCATCAGGGCATTTGACAAGGGCGGGGCGGAACTCACATGTGTTATCGGCGGCTCAAACGGACTTGCCCCTGAGGTAATTGCACGGGCTGACTATCGAATCTGTCTTTCGCCCATGACTTTTACGCATCAGATGACGCGGCTGATATTGCTCGAACAGTGCTATCGGGCGTTTAAGATCGACAGGGGAGAGCCATATCACAAGTGAAAGAATGCAGCGGTCTTCACTCTCGGTCAGTCCTCGTCCCACCGCGCGGTTCTGCGGAATCTATTCAAAGGCCGCCGCATTCTTTTAATAATCCACTGAAACCGGTATATCGGAAGATATGCCGGTTTTTCTGTATTTACGCCGCATTATCAACACAGCCGGGGATCCTATATGGTGCAAATGAAGATCTGTGTTTGATTTTTTCGTCCGGAACGAATTATTCAACATGAATCCACTTTTGCAAATAAGAAACAAATTATTCATTTAACAATACCTTTTCATTTTACAAATAGATCAGAAAACGTTAAATGAAAAGGTAACTTCCCGAACGGACAAGAGCCTTGAATTTGCAGTACTTAAGGCGTCTTTTTTCACTTTACTGCACCCTTTAGCCACCGTATAATGAGCTTAGGAACAACTGTTCGAGTACAATTTTGCATAGCGAACAGACGTATGAAAATAGTGTGCAAGACTAATTTCCACACGTCCGGTAATTGCAAGACTAAATTCGTGACAGTGGATTCCTGGATGTGGTTATCGGTTAACGTAGCAGGGATGGCCGCAGGGAAACCTTATCTGGGGGGATTTCGACCAGATTAAGGAACATGTGCAACTTATTGTTCAGGAGCAAGAGGGACAGTCTGAATGGAGCGCAACCGTTCAGGCTGTCCCTCGCTTCGCTGTTAATATGGTTGACTAAAAGCGTGATATCCCGCTGGGTGTAGGGGTCGAGGCTCTGACCTTTGGGAATGACATAGCGAATATAGGAGTGGTTCTTTTCAATCATCCCTTTTTGCCAGGAACTGTTCGGATTACAAAAAAAGATTTTTGTCCGGAGCTCGCCGTCAGCATCGTACTCCAACCGCTCAGGGTACTGGAATTCGGTACCGTTATCAGTCAGAATAACTGGGAAAAGCTCCTGAAAGGTCTTGAGCCCCAGGTTTTCAGAGAGCCAGTCGAAGACAGCGATGACGCAGGCCTGGGATTTTTCGGGCAAGATGAAAGCAAGCATCAACGAACAGTTGCGGAAGAACAGCGTCAGGAGCGCTTGCTTGCTATTGCTTCGGCCCCCTTCCACCGTATCCATTTCGACGACCGGGATACTGGACTCTTTCTTAAGGACTGCACAGAAATCTTCATACGTGCGGCCGATCCGAAACTGTCGGGCAGAAAGACTGATTCGCGTGCCTTTTTTCCGTTCTTTGCACTTGTAGCGCACCCGACGCCGCAGATCGATATTTCTGGCGGTGAACACGCCCCTATCAATATAGTTGTAGAGCGTTCTCCGGCTGCAAGGGATCTCATGTCCGTGGTGGGCATAAATGTGTGCCAGTGACTGGCCTTGCTTCAGCAAGGGGGAGATCAACCCATCCAGCATGGCAATATCGGCGGGGGACTGGTTAATTCCGTCCCTACAGGTAATCAGAAGGTTTTGGGCGTCCTCATCGGCCTGTTGAGCAGAATAAAGCGCATGTTTCAAGGTGCATCGTTTCAGCTTAGGACAGGCATTGCAGACATATGGCGCCTTGCGTATCCGAGGACAGATTTTGACGGTATAGTCTGGACAAAGCTCTCTGCAGTCAGCCTCTTTTGCTGGGTTATAACAATTTTTACAGAGGTTGGTGCAGTCCTTTCGATCGCAAAGGAAACGGATTTGACAGTTCTTTTTAAATTCGCAGGGCAACTTGCTGCCGGTCACTTCAGGCTTTGGAAAGAAGCGATATTTCTTGACCTCCTTTGCGATCGTACTCGGATGTTTGTGGATGGTCCTGCCAATCGAGGCAAAACTTGCCCCATCCATCAGCCCCTTTTCGATCAGAATACGTTGAGTTGTGGTCAGGTGCTTTCGGTTGTAATTCATCTGAGACATAACATCCTCCAAGTTCAGGAGGAATCCACTGCTTAACCATTTTACCAAAACTTAGTGCAAGACTAATTTCTTCAAACACGAATTAAGTACTGCAATCAAGAAGTTACCTTTTCATTTTACAAATAGATCAGAAAAAAACTATTGACTTAGAGTTAACTCCAGGTTGTATGCTGAGTTGCAGTTAATACAGAGCCTTTCTAATAAACAAATTGAAATGGGGGCCTAAAATCAAAGGTATTCATTTGGAATGCAGGCTTTTTTATTAATCCTGTGAACAAGGTGTTGTTCATTGACAGGACTGTATGTGTTTGCGTTTTCATTTGCCAGCCAGCAATGACATAAACATAATTTTTGAGTAAATAGAACAGAAATAAGGAGACAACATAATGAAACAATTGGGCTTTGGTTTTATGCGCCTGCCAATTAAGGATTCAAATGATCAGACTGATATAGATATGAATGTTCTAAAACAGATGGTGGATACTTTCCTTGCGCGCGGTTTTACGTATTTTGATACTGCATACATGTATCACGGATTTATGAGTGAAGTTGCTCTGAGGGAGGCACTTGTAAAGCGCCATCCGCGCGATTCCTTTACGGTTGCAACAAAACTGCCGACAATGTTTCTGAAAAAGCAGGAGGATCAGGAGCGGATCTTTAACGAGCAGCTGGAAAAATGCGGTGTGGATTATTTTGATTATTACCTGCTTCATAACCTGGGCGTATCACATTATCCGATTGCACAGAAGTTCGACAGTTTCGGTTTTATCGCGAAGAAAAAAGCGGAGGGAAAAATCCGCAGCATCGGTTTCTCCTATCACGACAACGCACAGCTGCTTGATGAGATATTGACCGCTCACCCGGAGGTGGACTTTGTGCAGCTGCAGATCAATTATCTGGATTGGGACAATGAAAGCATTCAGTCAGGAAAATGCTACGAAGCGGCAAGAAAACACGGAAAACCTGTTTTCGTCATGGAGCCGGTGAAAGGCGGATCTCTTGCGATTGTACCAGAGAAAACCGAAAAGCTCTTCAAAGAGTATCACCCGGATTGGTCTGTCCCGTCCTGGGCGATCCGGTTTGCAGCAAGTCAGGAAGGAATTATGACCGTGTTGAGCGGCATGTCCGATATGAAACAGCTGCTGGATAATACCGGATATATGCAGGATTTCCATCCGCTTTCATCGGAGGAACTCGCTGTTGTTAACCAAGCTGTATCAATCATTCGGGAATCAATCGCCATACCTTGTACAGCCTGCGAGTATTGTGTGGCCGGCTGTCCGAAGCAGATCCCTATCCCCAAGTATTTTGCCCTTTACAACGCAGAAAAACAGTCGATGAATAATGGATTTTCCACACAGCGGGTGTATTACTCCAACTATACGCATACATTCAGCAGAGCTGCGGATTGTATCGGCTGCAAAAAATGCGAAAGAAGCTGCCCGCAGCATATCCCCATTGTGGAGCAGATGAAAAAAGTATCGGACGAGTTTGACGCGTAACCGGGGATACAGGGCGGCAGCCCGGATGGTTTTTCAAAATATTGAAACATAGAATGTCCAAAGGAGGGCGGCATGACTATTGCAGAAACCAGCAGGGAATTTGATATAACAGCAGATACATTGCGCTATTATGAGCGCATCGGACTGATTCCTCCCGTTCACCGCAGCCAGAGCGGTATGCGGGATTATGACGAGGATGACTGCCGTTGGGTCGAATTCGTAAAATGTATGCGAAATGCCGGTCTTTCCATTGAAGTTCTGGTTGAATACGTCACCTTATTCCGGCAGGGAAGTTCAACCGTCCAGGCAAGGAAAAAGCTGCTGACGGAACAGCGGCAGCAGCTTGCTGACCGTATTGAAGAAATGAAAGCAGTGATGGCGCGTTTGGACAGAAAGATAGACGGCTACGAAGATCTGATGCTGAATGCGGAAGCACATCTGAAAAAAGATAATGAATAGGCAAAGGAAACAGATTACAGCTGCACTTACAAATGAAATGTAACTTAAGGAAACACCTGGCCTGATTAATGCGGTCGGGGTGTTTCCTTATCTTTATTTAGCTTGCTGTTTCGAATATACTAATGTAATGAATGAAAGTGAGCAGCGTATGATTAAGAATTACCTGGAACTTGACGATAAGGAAGCTTTCAGGCTCGTTCAACTTTTGAATACAAATCTGCACGATAAGAAGTCTTTTCAGGAAGCCGACAAGGAGTTTAAATCCGAGGAAGTGGATTCCGGGAGGGGAATCCTTGTAGATTTTCATAACGGGATAATTGCCGGTATGGTGCAGGTTATCTTAAAAGAATGCCGTTTTAAGGGGCACGCTTTTGTCTATCGTATGGTTATATTTGCAGTGGATCCGGGGAATGTGACTGCGGCGGAGCTTCTTGAAGAAGCGAAAAAACTTGCCTATGAACACGGGGCACGGAAAGTGCTTTTCGGTTCTGCTGACGCGTCGGTCAATCGCATGCTGAATAACCGCGGCATAGTAAAACTGTATTCGTCTCTGCGGATGACTCTGGAGGACCGGGAAATCCGTTATCCTGCGCTTTGCTTATCCAGGCTGACCATGGAAAACAGGGAGGAATACCTGCAGATCAATAATGATGCATTCCTGCGTGTTCCGAATGGAGCGACGCTTACGGAAAAGGATATTGACGGATACCTGCGGGAAGCGCGCGAAGGGGATTTCTATTTTCTTGTTTCTGCAGACGGTGAAAATATCGGCATGCTGAATGTGTATATTCACGACGGAACAGGTGAATTTGATATAGGACTGAAGGCTGCAGCACGCGGCAAAGGATACGGGAGACGTCTTCTGGAAACGGCCGTCAGCTTCCTGAATGAGCAGAAAGCTGAAAAAATAGAGCTGGTTGTTATGGACAGCAACCGGATTGCCTATGAAATGTACAAAAAGAGGGGATTCAAAGAGAGCCGGCTGATAAACAACTGGTTTGAATTGTAATTTTTAAGAAGTTCTCCATGATCTCTTGCCCATATTCCGTCAGGATAGACTCCGGGTGGAACTGGACTCCGTATACCGGTAAATCGCGGTGCATGACGCCCATGACTGTGTCGTCCGGAGCGCCGGCTGTGACGAGCAGACATGCAGGCATCGACTTCGGGTCGGCTGCGAGCGAGTGGTACCGGGCGACGCTGATCGTGCCGGGAAGACCGGCAAACAGCGGACAGACGGGATTCTTTCCCCCTGCATCCATAACAATGCTGACAGGCCTTTTTTTGCCGTGGACCAGTTCTGGGGCGTGTACGATTGTTCCGCCGAATGCTTCGATGATTGCCTGGTGTCCGAGGCAGATGCCGAGTATCGGGATCCTGCCGGCGAAGGCGCGGATCGCCTCGATTGAGATTCCGGCGGCTGCGGGGAAACCCGGGCCGGGTGAGATGATGATATGGGTCGGCGCGAGGGTTTCAATTTCCGGTATTGTGACGGCATTATTGCGTACGACGCGGATGTCGGGGCTGATCTGGCCCGCGAGCTGGAAGACGTTGTAGGTGAAGGAATCAAAATTATCGATCAGTAATATCATCTCATGCCTCCTGCTTTTTCCAGGGCAACAAACAGAGCCTTGGCTTTATTGCGGCTTTCCAGGTATTCAAGTTCGGGCTGTGAGTCGGCGACGATTCCCGCGCCGGCCTGTACATGAATTTTGCCGTTCCGGATGACCGCGGAACGTATGGCGATGCATGTGTCCATGTTGCCGTCAAAGCCCAGGTAACCGACGGCGCCGCCGTATACGCCGCGGCGCAGGGGCTCGAGTTCGTCGATGATTTCCATCGCACGGACTTTCGGGGCGCCTGACAGGGTCCCGGCGGGAAGGAGGGATGTTAGCACATCAACGGTTGACTGGCCGGGCCGTAGCTGCCCTTCGACATTGGTGACGATGTGCATGACGTGCGAATATTTTTCAACATGGCCGATGTTTTTGGCGAGGACGGTTCCGAAAGACGAGACTTTTCCGACGTCATTCCGTGCAAGGTCGACGAGCATATAATGTTCGGAGATTTCTTTTTCATCTGCCAGGAGTTCGGCTTCCAGGCGTTTGTCTTCGGCGTCACTTCCGCCGCGGGGCCTTGTGCCGGCGATGGGACAGGTTTCTATTCGTCCGTTTGTCACCCGTACGAGCATTTCAGGGGAGGAACCGACGATTGCTGCATCTGCAAGCTGAATAAAAAACATGTAAGGTGACGGATTTACGTTGCGGAGAGCGCGGTACACGGGAAGCGGGTCACCGGAATAATCTGCTGTATAACGCTGAGACAGTACAACCTGAAATATGTCACCGTCTCGGATATAGGCTTTTGCTTTCTCAACGGATGCACAGAAATCATCTTTTGATGTGTTTGATTCGAAATTGAGGGATTCCGGATGAATGCGGGAGACAGGCGCCGCGGATGCGTTCTGGATCTCGCCTATAATCTCGTCGAGGCGGGTAAGAGCTGTCGGATAGCTGTCTGTCCCGCTCTCCGCAAAGACATTCACGATAACGGAGATTTCATTTTTCAGATGATCAAACACAATGACTTCCCCGGGTGCGGACAATTGACAGTCCGGAAGCCCGATCGGGTCGGGATTGTTGTCAGGCAGGATCTCACAGTAGCGGATGAAATCGTATCCGAAGTAACCCAGGAGGCCGCAGTAAAAATGATTCAGGTAGGAATACGGCTCTGATTCGCACTGCCTTGCAAGTTCGCGGAGCTGCGGTACGGGCGAATCGCCGAGAAGTTCGGCAGGGTATTCCGCTCCCAGCTTTTTGTAGGTTGTTTTGCCTGCGGATACGGAGAATTCGAGGATAGGATTCCGGCCCATGATCGAATAGCGGGCCCAGCGGTCTCCTCCGACGACGCTTTCGAGGAGGAAGGAGTGGGGGCGGCATCCGAATTTCCGAAATACGGATATCGGTGTGGACAGGTCGCCGTTGATTTTCTGCACGACCGGTATAATGCGGAATGTTTTCGTGAGTTCGGAGAATTCTTCGTATGTCGGGCGGATCATATATCTACCTCCGTGAAAGTACGGACGAAACTGCCGATGTTCCCGGCGAGTTCAGGCTCCGACAGCCCTTCGGCAATGCCTGCCTCAATGCGCCGGACGATGGCGGAACCTACTATAACGCCGTCGCAGTAGGACTCGAACTGCTTTTTCTGTTCCGGAGAGGAAACGCCGAAACCGATGCATTTCGGAATATCGGAAAGTTCATTCAGCGTGCGGAAATAATCTGCAAAGTCGGTTGAAAAGGAGCTTCTCTCCCCTGTGACGCCGAGGGATGCGACACAGTATAAGAACCCCTGTGCCTGTGCAAGGATTTTTTTTACGCGCTCCTGTGACGCGGGAGTCACCATGGAGATCAGATAGACGCCGTGACTGTCTGCACTCGGCTTCGCTTCGTTCCTTTCCTCAAGAGGGAGATCAGGGATGATAACGCCGGAAATGCCCGCAGCTTCTGCATCGAAAAAAAATCTTTCGATACCATAGACAAAAATGGAATTAAAGTACAGCAAAAGAACAACCGGGACGGACGGATATTCTTTCGTAATCCGGGCAGCCGCACCGAATACGTCGGCGAGGCGGGTGCCCCCGGCGAGGGCGCGTGCGTCGGCCCGCATGATGACGGGACCATCGGCGGAAGGATCGGAATACGGTACGCCGAATTCAAGTATGTCCGCTCCGTTTTCGATCATGGAACGGGCGATCGCATACGTAGCGCTGATCGACGGGTCCCCTGCTGTAATAAACGGTATGAATGCCTTTTTTCCTTGGGCGCGGAGCCTCGCAAAGGTCTTATCGATCGGGTTCTCCCGAATTATCTCACTCATTTGACTGTCCTCCTTATCAGACGATCTGTCCGCGGTACCGACCGATGGCTTCGACATCTTTGTCTCCGCGCCCGGAGAGTGTGATGACGACCATGTCGTCTTTTGTAAATTCGCCGCGCATTTTTTTCATCAGGGCCACGGCATGGGCGCTTTCAATCGCCGGGATAATGCCTTCCATGCGGCTCAGGTACTCAAATGCGGAAATTGCTTCTTCATCCGTTACCGGGTAGTATTCCGCCCGGCCCGTCTCAAACAGATGCGCATGTTCGGGGCCGATGCCCGGGTAATCAAGACCTGCGGAAATCGAATAGACAGGGGTTATCTGTCCTTCGTCGTCCTGCAGGAAAATGGATTTCATTCCGTGGAAGACACCGGTGGTACCGCCGGCGAGCGTTGCTGCATGGCGGCCGCTGGCAAGACCTTCACCGCCTGCCTCCGCACCGATGAGCCGGACACCCTTATCTTCGATGAACGGATAAAATGTTCCCATTGCATTGCTTCCCCCGCCGACGCACGCAAAAAGGGCAGAAGGGAGGCGGCCGTACTTTTCAAGCATTTCCGAGCGGATTTCATCGCCGATGACGCGCTGGAAATCGCGGACTATTTCGGGATACGGGTGCGGGCCGACAACGGATCCGATTACATAGAATGTATCGTCCACACGGCGTGACCATTCACGGAGCGCCTCGCTCGTAGCATCCTTCAGTGTCGCGGTGCCGTCTGTTACGGAATGGACTTTTGCTCCGAGAAGCTCCATGCGGTATACGTTGAGTGCCTGACGCCGGGTGTCTTCCTCTCCCATGAAAACATCGCAGGACATACCGAAAAGTGCCGCGGCAGTGGCGGTCGCGACACCATGCTGACCGGCGCCGGTCTCAGCAATGACGCGCTTCTTGCCCATCCTTCTGGCAAGAAGAATCTGCCCGAGAACGTTGTTGATTTTGTGCGCCCCGGTATGATTCAGATCTTCACGCTTCAGAAAGACCTGCGTGCCGAGATCCCCGGACAGCCGTTCCGCCCGGTAAAGGAGCGAGGGACGACCCGCGTATTCGCGCAGAAGCCTTTTGTATTCCTTATCAAATTCCGGATCGGCCTGTGCCTCGCGGTAGGCTTTTTCCAGTTCCGTAAGCGCAGTCATGAGAGTCTCCGCTGCATACTGCCCGCCGAATTCCCCATATCTTCCATTTGTCATAGGAGCCTTCCTTTCATTGACCTGTTCTTCGGTTTGATATTTGCCTTGTTATTCGTGCCGGGGAATCCCGGACAGCAATTCCTGCATTTTGCTTTCAACGGTGTCTGTCCCGGATCTGCGCATAAGACTCTCTCCGATCAGTACCGCATGCACGCCGCTTCGATAGCAGCGTGACATATCATTTGCCGTATGAATTCCGCTTTCCGAAACAATTGTCCGCCCGCAGGGGATCATCGGCGCAAGCCGTTCCGTAGCGGTGAGGTCGACGTGGAATGTATGCAGGTCCCTGTTGTTGATTCCGATTATCGGGGCATCCAGGTCGAGGGCGCGCATCAGTTCGTCCATCGTGTGTACTTCAAGGAGGACTGACAAGCCGAGACTGTCTGCCAGCTCCAGAAATGCGGCCAGCGTCCTGTCCGGCAGAAGAGCCGCAATAAGGAGCACGGAAGAAGCGCCTAATATCCTTGCTTCGTAAATCTGGCTGGCATCGATCGTGAAATCCTTCCGGAGGACGGGGAGGGACACCTGGTTGATGACATCTGTCAGATGACAGTCGTTTCCAAGGAAAAAATCCTGTTCCGTAAGCACGGAAATAGCTGCCGCGCCTGCCCGCTCATAGGCAAGGGCCTGGTCGGCCGGGTGAAAATCCGGCGCGATGATGCCTTTGGACGGAGATGCCTTTTTTACTTCCGCGATGACGGAAAGGTTCTGTGTGCGGATGGCTTTGGCAAAGGAGTACCGGGGAGCGGGGGAGGCAAAAGCCTTTTCGGCAAGTTCTTCCATCGTGCGGTGCTCCATGCGTGCATGGATCCGTTCCGCTTTTTTTGCTGTTATGCGGTCGAGGATTGTACCGGTGGACGTTGTCCGTTCCAATAAATCGTTAATGCCGGTATAGGAAGAGATATCCATTCTATCAGCTCCTTCAGAGATTCTTAATATCATCGCGGTTCGTATAAGCACGGATTTCCTCAAGTTTGGCATATGCTTTCCCGGAATCGAGGACATCCTGCGCGATGCGGACAGCTTCTTCCATAGAGGAAGCGGCCTGCCCGATATAGATTGTTGCGGCTGCGTTCAGGACAACGATGTCGCGGTGTGCGCCTTTCCTGCCCTGCAGGACTTCAAGGGAAATCTGTACGTTTTCATCCGGGGTTCCTCCCTGGAGCTCGGCAAGGGTACAGGCAGGCAGGCCGAACTGCTCCGGTGTGATGGTGTAATCGAGTATGCGGTCGGGAAAAACTTCGCTGATGTATGTGATTCCGGTGTTTGTAATCTCATCGGACCCGTCTGCTCCATGGACGACCATGGAATGCTTTTCTCCGAGGTTTTGGAGTGTCATGGCTATAAACGGCATGATTGACTTATCATAAACACCCAGAACCTGGCCGTCTGCTGCTGCCGGATTGGAGAGAGGCCCCAGAATATTGAAAATATTGCGGACAGCAAGCTGCTTCCTCACGGGGCCGGCAAAACGCATGGCCGGGTGAAAAGTCGGTGCAAACATAAACCCGAATCCGATATCTTCGATGCAGCGTTCAACTGCGGCAGGGGAGAGTGCGATGTTTACGCCGATTGATTCGTAAAAATCCGCACTGCCGGAACGGCTCGAGACGCTCCGGTTGCCGTGCTTCGCAACACAGGCGCCGGCCGCGGCGGCAACGATGGCGGCTGTTGAGGAAATATTGAATGTGTTTGTGCCGTCTCCGCCTGTACCTACAGGGTCTACACAGAAGGCGACCTTCGGGTGGATTCGGTTTGCTTTCTCTGCAAGGGCACGTGCGCCGCCGGTGATCTCTTCAACGGACTCGCCTTTGACGCGGAGTGCAACGAGGAGGCCTGCGATCTGGGCGTCCGTAGCTCTTCCCGACATGACCTGGTCAATTGCATCATATGCTTCCTGCTCCGTGAGGCTTTTCCCGTCAATAATTGTCTTGATTGCGTGTGTAATGTGCATAATCTTTTCCTGCCTTTCATTTGCCGGCTGATGCGGCTTTTTTACTTGCGGCAGATACAAAAAAGCTCTTGTCTCTGCCAATTTCTTGCAGGGACAAGAGCTTATAAAAGACTCCTGCGGTACCACCTTGCGTTAGCCATATGAAAATATGGCTCACTCGTCTATCGTACAATCATACGATTCTGCCTGATAACGGGCCAGATCCCCGTCAGCGCCTACTCGATTACTCTTTCGGGCTGCCCTCGCAAGTCCATTCACTATGTCCCGCCATACTGCAATCCCACCGCCTGCAGCTCTCTGTGATCTTGGAATCATACCTACTACTCTTGCTCAACAGTTTGAAGCTATCTAATTAAAAATCATTCTATTTTGTTCCGGGTGGAATGTCAACATAAATTTATTGCCGATAAGTAAATTCATTTTAGCGCGTACCGGCAGAGCTTTTATTGTATGCCGGAAATCCGTTTATATCAGATTGCATAAGACAAAAAATGAAGTAAGATAAAAGCATTATCAGATATATACATCCGGATTTGATTCCGGAAAAATATGCGGGAGGCAGATTATGATTGTGACAACTACACCGACAATTGAGGGAAAAACAATTGTGGAATACCGCGGGCTTGTATTCGGGGAGGTCGTCGCAGGTGTTGACTTTGTAAAAGACTTCACTGCGGGAATCACAAACTTCTTCGGCGGCCGGTCAGGCTCTTATGAAGGGGAATTGATCGAAGCGCGGCAGAATGCTGTCAATGAGATGGCCCAGCGTGCAGCGCAGGCGGGTGCCAATGCGGTTGTCGGAATTGATGTTGACTATGAAGTCCTCGGTCAGGCCAACAACATGCTCATGGTGACAGCATCCGGAACGGCTGTTGTCGTCCGGTAATTAAAGAGGCTGCTGCAATCCTGCAGCGGGAGGTCCGGTATGCATAACAGAGCAACAGCAGCGGCTGTATGTGCAGTTCTGTTTTTGTTGTCAGGATGCCTTGCCGCGAAAGAAGAGCGGGATCTCCGGACGGGACTTTCCGTTACGGATACGTCGGCTGCCGGAATCATCTCCGGCGGAACAGATACGGAGACCGGTGCCGGCTCTGCAGCAGAGAAGTCACCGGCAACCTCCGCGGAAACGATTGCGATATACGAGCCTGCACCTCTTACCGCAGCTGAAATTTCAGCCTTGCCCGCGGGAACTCCCGTTGCTTACGCTTCGCCGGATCCGAGCATTGTCGACGCATGCTTCTTTTATGAGGCAGTCTCCGATGAAGTATTTTCCAGGATGCAGGGCAGGTCCTATAACGATGCCTGTACCGTGCCGCTTTCGGATCTCTGTTATGTGCGTGTCCTTTACGTCGGTTTTGACGGGCGTACATACATAGGAGAACTGGTGGTCGGCACCCTGATTGCGGATGATATCATTGCTGTTTTTCGGGAACTTTATGATGCAGGATATAAGATCGGGAAGATGGTCCTGGTTGATGCGTATGATGCTGTAGATGACGCGTCGGTCGCAGACAACAATACGTCGGCATTCAATTACAGGACGGTAGCCGGTTCGACTACGCTGTCAAAGCACGCCCTCGGGCTTGCCGTTGATATGAATCCGCTTTATAACCCGTGGGTTGAGCAGAAGGACGGCGGCATCTATGTTGATCCGCCGGAAAGCGCGGCATATGCGGACCGGTCACTCGACTGCGAATATTACATCAGTCATGACGATCTGTGCTTCATTCTCTTTACGGAACACGGGTTTATCTGGGGCGGGGACTGGAAGGAACCGGACTACCAGCACTTCCAGAAATCATTTTGACAGGTGATTGCATGCGCTGCAGCTGTCATATCTTATAATCCTTCTTTTGGGGTGGTATATTTGTGTTAGCAGGGAGTATCCGATCGATCTGCCGGAACTGACCTGTTCCTTTTGCACAGGCTCCGCTGTAATTTGCAGGCGTATCGCCGCATTTTCGGCAGCCTCTGTTTTATGTGATTGCTGTGATCGTGGAAGCGGCGTCAGTATTTCGGAGTATAAGATTTTTGCGGCATTCCTTGTAAAGACGGAGTCAAAATGATGGAAAGAACCCTTTTTTCAGTCAGAAATCCGGGAGCGTCCGCGGCAGGCGCAAGCATCGTAAAAACTTTGTTGACAAACCGCAAAGCCATCACGTATAATGCAACAAGGCTTTACCGCTTTAACGAAGTAAAGCAGTAAAGCAAACAGACAATCAGCAGGAGGTATCGGATGGGAAACTATCGTTTTCATACACCGGACGGCGTGAGTGATATGCTGCCGGAGGAGTGCCGGACAAAGCGTGCACTTGAACAGAAGCTGCGGAAGCTTTTTGCGGCCGGAGGCTACAGTGAAGTGGAGACGCCCGGCATTGAATTTTTCGACGTATATGCAAGCGGAAATTTCGTCTCGCAGGAGAATCTGTACAAGCTGAGTGACCAGGACGGCCGCATCTTAAGTCTCCGTTACGACGGCACAATTCCCGTTGCACGTCTGGCGGCCACGGTTTTCCGCGATGCGCCGCCTCCGCTGCGCCTGTCGTATATAGAAAACATGTACCGTTTCAGCGAATCAGGCGGCGGAAGACAGCGTGAATTCTGTCAGGCCGGCGTTGAACTTTTAGGACTCTCGTCGACGCAGGCGGATGCCGAAGTCATTGCGCTTGCGATTTCATCGGCGCTTAAGATCGGCATTACGGATCTGCAGATTTCCATAGGCCAGTCGGAATTTTTCAAGGGACTGATGGAGGAATGGGACATTCCTACGGAGGATGCAGAGGAAATTTCACGGCATATTGACCAGAAAGATACGGTCGCTCTCGAAAAGGCGGCTGACCGCTATGGACTTTCCGCATCCGCCAAAGAGACGCTTATGCTGATCCCGGCACTTTTCGGAACATATGACACGCTCGATGCGTTTGCGGAGCGCGTGACGAATCAGCGGGCCAAAGCGGCACTTCAGAATGTTCGCGAAATCCTTGATATTCTGGATGATTACGGATATACAAAATATGTGTCCGTTGACCTGGGTATGCTCCGGAGCCTTGATTACTACACAGGCATGATTTTTAAAGGATTTACCTATGAAGTAGGTTTCCCGATTATATCCGGAGGCCGGTATGACAAGGTGGTTTCTGTTTTCGGACGGGATCTGGCTGCCGTCGGTTTTTCCCTGAGCCTGAATCTCTGCATGACGGCGCTGCGCAGGCAGGGCAGGGAGTTCCTGCCGATGGCGGCGGATGCAGTGCTCGGATACAGCAGTGAACCCGGGATGCGGAAGCTGGCGCTTGCCATGGCTGAAGACCTGCGCAAAGCGGGACAGTCCGTACTCGTGGACTGCGAAGGCATGGACGAAGAGCAGCTTAGCAGCTTTGCCGAAGAGCGGAATATCGATCAGGTGATTTTTTTGCATGACAGCCAGAACTGCTGTGAAGGAGAGAATGTAAAATGACGGATATGATTACAATAGCATTGTCGAAGGGACGCCTGGCCGAACAGGCCATTGATCTGCTTGAAGCCGCGGGATATGACTGCAGCGCAGCCCGCGAAAAATCACGCCGTCTGATCCTGGAAGACGAAAAGGCCGGCCTTCGGTTCATCATGGCCAAACCGGCCGATGTCCCGACTTATGTCGAATACGGCTGCGCCGATATCGGCGTTGTCGGCAAGGATACGCTCCTTGAGGAAGGCCGTCAGCTCTACGAAGTAATCGATCTTGGATTCGGCGCCTGCCGGATGTGCGTATGCGGCCCTGCTGCCCTTAAAGGCAAGCTCGATCAGATTCCCAACAAACGCGTAGCGTCAAAATACCCGCACATCACGCGCTCCTATTTTGAAGGTACTAAGCGCGAAAGTGTGGAAATCATAAAGCTGAACGGATCCGTGGAACTTGCCCCGCTGATCGGCCTGGCCGAAGTCATTGTCGATATAGTGGAATCGGGTCGGACGCTCCGCGAAAACGGACTCGATGTCCTTGAAGTGATAGCGGATATTTCCGCACGCGTGATTGTCAATCGCGTGTCCATGAAAATGAAAGCACAGAGCATCATGCCGATGCTCGATGCGATCCGTGCCCAGCTTGCGAAGCAGAAGGAACAGGGAGAGGAAGTGCCGTCTGTATGAAAACCAGAAGAATCAATGCCCGCAAAGACGAACTTTCCAAAATCAGTGATGAATTGGGCATGCGCGGCAAGATGGAGCTCGGACCGATTCTTGATGCAGTAGGTGCCATTCTCGCTGACGTAAGGGAGAATAAGGATGAGGCTGTCCGGAAATATACGCTGAAATTCGACAAGGCTGATATTCCGCCGGAGGCTATGCGCGTTACGGAAAAAGAGATAGAAGATGCCGTTTCCGTTACGGATCCGGCTCTCCTGTCCGTCATGATACAGTCAGCCGCCAACATCCGCGCCTTCCATATGAGGCAGCGCGAAACCGGCTTTACAATGGACGTCGCCAAAGGTTCCCGGATCGGAATGCTTGTACGGCCCCTTTCGATTGCAGGCATTTACGTGCCGGGCGGTACGGCCCCTCTGCCGTCAACTGTCCTGATGAATGTCATTCCCGCAGTTGCTGCCGGGGTCCCCCGCGTCGTGCTCTGCACGCCGCCGCGCGCCGACGGTTCGATTGCTCCGGTAATCCTTGCCGCCGCCCATATAGCGGGTGTCAGTGAGATTTACAAAGCGGGCGGCGCCCAGGCCATCGCCGCGATGGCCTACGGAACCCCTGTAATCCCGCGTGTCGATAAGGTCTGCGGCCCCGGTAACATCTACGTGAACACAGCCAAGCGCCTTGTTTTCGGGCAGGTTGACATCGATATGTTCGCGGGACCCAGCGAAATTCTTATTGTGGCCGACGATACAGCCAATCCCGAGTTCGTCGCCGCCGACATGCTTTCCCAGGCGGAACACGACAAGATCGCTTCGGCCATCCTCCTGACGACAAGCACCGCACTCGCGGATGCCGTAGAGGCGGCAATCGACCGGCGTTCCGAAGTCCTTGAAAGAAAAGACATACTTGAGAAATCCCTCGCTGATTACAGTGCGGTGATAACCGTGCCGGATCTGGAGACGGCTTTTGATTTTGCCAACGAACTCGCTCCGGAGCATCTGGAGCTCTGCATAAACGACGCGGAGAACTATGTTTCCAGAATCCGCAATGCCGGTGCCGTATTCCTCGGCAATTATACGCCGGAACCCTTAGGCGACTACTATGCCGGCCCGAACCACACACTTCCGACGTCCGGGACAGCACGTTTTTTCTCGCCGCTGAACACGGGGGATTTTGTGAAGAAGATGAGTGTTCTGCAGTATAACGAAGAATCTCTTCGGGATTGCTACCATGATGTGGCCCGATTTGCCGATGCGGAAGGTCTGACCGGACATGCGGCCGCCATGCGGACCAGGTTCGAAAAAGACTGATACCGAGGCCCGGCAGAGATAAGACGTAAACAGGGTGAGTGTCCGCCCCCGTTTTTTCGAAGAATAGGGCAGAGGAAAAGCAGAACGCGGAGCTATATGCACCCGCACAGGTTGATATAAGGAGATATGAACATGAGCCGTTTCTGGAACAAAAAAACCGCGTCGCTGACGCCGTATGTAGCAGGTGAACAGCCCCGTCCCGGCGAGAAATTCATCAAGCTCAACACCAATGAGAACCCGTATCCGCCGTCACCTGCCATCGAGAAACACATCAAGGAATTTGATGCATCCAAGCTCCGCCTGTACCCCGATCTGACCAGCCGTTCACTCCGCGAGGCCATTGCGGATTTTTACGGCGTACGTCCGGAACAGGTATTCTGCGGAAACGGTTCGGATGAAGTGCTGGCATTTAGTTTTCAGGCGTTTTTTGAGACCGACGAAGATGCCATGCCGCTCTTTTTTCCGGACATTACATACAGCTTTTATCCGGTTTATGCGGAACTCTACGGCATTCCGACCGTGAAGATTCCCCTGAACGAAGATTTTTCAATCCCTGTCGACAGGTTCTGCGAACCGTCGGGCGGGGTTGCGATTTCGAATCCGAATGCACCGACGTCGCTTGCGCTTCCCGTATCCGATATCAAAAGAATCCTGGATAGCCAGCCCGGCCGTCTTGTCCTCGTAGACCAGGCATATGCCGCATTCGGGAACGAGCGGTGCCTCAGTCTTCTGCCTGACCACCCGAACCTTCTTGTCATCGGTACTTTTTCCAAATCCCACTCGCTCGCAGGTCTTCGCGTAGGGTATGCGATCGCATCGGAAGAAATTATCGAGGGACTGCAGCGGATCCGCGATTCGATCAATTCATATCCGGTCGACACGCTGGCCCTTGAACTCGCGACGCTTGCAATCCGCGATACGGAACACTTTGAAGAGAACACGCGCCGCATTGTTGCCACTCGTGACGAAACCGCCCGAAAACTCAGGAATATCGGATTTAGGGTCCTTGATTCGAGCACCAATTTTCTTTTTGTCAGACCGGCCGGAATCGAGGCTTTCGAACTCTACAAAAAACTGCGCGGGGCAGGTATACTGGTAAGGTATTTTGATAAGCCCCGGATTCGGGAATACCTGCGTATTACAGTCGGTACGGATGAAGAAATGAATACTCTTGTTTCTGTGATACAATCAATAGTCGATGATATGAAGTGAGGGCACCTGATGGAAAAGGGAGGAAGTTCGGCCATGAGAAACGCACAATTGTCCCGCTCAACCAATGAGACAGCTGTCCGGGTGACACTGGATGTCGATGGACTTGGTACAAGCGAGATTAATACCGGCATCGGTTTTTTTGATCACATGCTGGAGCTTCTGGCACGGCACGGCGGACTTGATCTGACGGTTGCCGCCCAGGGGGATCTTCGGGTTGACGGTCACCACACTGTGGAGGACGTCGGGATCGTGATCGGGAAAGCGCTTTCCCAGGCGCTCGGCGAAAAACGCGGCATCTGCCGCTACGGAAACAGCGTCATCCCCATGGATGAGACGCTGGCTGCCTGTGCGCTGGACGTCTCCGGACGTCCGTATCTGGTCATCTCTGCCGAATATACGAATGACCGGGTCGGTGATTTTGATACGGCGCTCGTGGAGGAGTTTTTCCGCGCTGTCGCTTTCAACGCGGGCATTACACTGCACCTTAAGTGCGAATACGGGACCAACGACCACCACAGGATCGAAGCCATGTTCAAGGCTTTCGCGAGGGCGCTCCGTATGGCGGTTTCCATTGATCCGGATTTCTCGGACCAGATCCCTTCCACGAAGGGCGTCCTGGAATAGCTGCCGGATTGGATCCGCTATTTAGTCCCGGGAGGATTCCGGATATAATGCGACAGCATTTCGAGCATGCAGACTGAGGGTATAAAAATGGATGAATATGGTTATTGCGGATTGAACTGCCGGACCTGTCCGGTCCGCGCCGCCGATATCGCGGCAGATGACGCCATGAAGGCCAAAGCCGCCGCTGAATGGTCTATTCTTTACAAAGACTATCTATCGGAAGAAATATCCCCGGAAGAGGTCTTCTGCGATGGCTGCAAAGCCGGCACGGAAAGAATATTCAAAGGATGCGGAACCTGTGAGATACGAAAATGCTGCATGGCAAAGGATCTGGAAAACTGCGCTTATTGCGGAAGTTTCAGGGAATGCGATATGATACAGGGGTTTCTCTTTCAGAAAGAAAACATGGATGCCAGGAAATTTTTGGAAAAGATACATAAAGATACATAAAGAATAAACAGGGGGCTACTATTTATGAGCATGCAAAAAGACACCGACTACATCCCGTTGCCAATTTATATCCGCGGTAAAGTCAGAAATGTCTATGATCTCGGCGACTCACTTCTGATTGTCGTTACCGACAGGATATCTGCATTTGACGTTGTTTTTGATGAGCTGATCCCGGACAAGGGTGCGGTACTCAACAGCATATCGGCTTTCTGGTTTGATTTCACCAAAGATATTATTCCGAACCACGTGATTTCCACCAACCCGGCAGAATACCCGATGGGCCTATCCGCCTATGCGGAACAGCTCAAGGGCCGGTCCATGTGGGTTAAGAAGGTGGCAATGCTTCCGGTTGAATGCATAGTCCGCGGATACCTTGAGGGATCCGCCCTGAAGGAATACAGAAAATCAGGCACCGTCGGCGGCATCAGAATGCCGGAGGGTCTGCTGCAGGGCGACAAGCTTCCCCAGCCGCTTTTTACGCCTTCAACCAAGGCGGAAGAAGGACACGATATCAACATTACGTATCCGCAGCTTGAAGAACTGATCGGCAGGGACGATGCGAAACTGCTGTCTGACGCTGCCCTTGCACTTTATGAAAAAGCATCTGCTTATGCCCTTTCCAAAGGCATTATCCTTGCGGACACCAAGTTTGAATTCGGAAAAATTGACGGCAGACTTGTTGTCGCGGATGAAGTGTTTACCCCGGATTCGTCCCGTTTCTGGGATCTGTCCGATTACCGGCCCGGCCGTGCGCAGAAGAGCTTCGACAAGCAGTTCCTGCGAGAATGGCTTGAGACGCTTGACTGGGACAAGACATATCCGGCTCCCCGCCTTCCGGAAGACGTCATCGAAAAGACAGCGGCCAAATACCGTGAGTGCTACCGCCTCCTGACCGGAAAGGAAATCTGATGATCGCGATTATTGACTACGGCATGGGCAATCTGGGCTCTGTACAAAAGGCCCTTACGTTCCTTGGATATGACTCCGTTATTACGGATTCACCCAAAACAGCCATGGCTGCATCCGGGCTTATACTTCCCGGGGTCGGAGCCATAACCGCTGCTATGCAGGCAATCACGGCTAAGAACCTGGACCGCGTCGTCTATGATTATGTGGATTCCGGCCGTCCTTTTCTCGGAATATGCCTCGGCATGCAGATGCTTTTCGACTCTTCCGAAGAGACCACGGACTTTGCAAAAGGACGCCTCGTGAAGGGACTCGGAATCCTGCCCGGACGCGTTGTCCGTTTTTCACCGGAGTACGGGCTCAAAATTCCGCAGATCGGGTGGAACAGCCTTACCAGCGTTTCGCATCCCGACCTGAGAAAGAATGACTACTTCTACTTCGTGCACTCCTATTATTGTGTGCCTGACCGTGCGGAAGATATTGCCGCAACGACGCAGTACGGCATTGAATATGCATCAGCCGCGGCACGAGACAATGTCCTTGCCACGCAGTTTCACCCGGAAAAGAGCGGAGAGGCCGGCCTTGCTGTCCTGAACCGATGGGCAGGGAGGACAAGATGATAATTTACCCCGCAATTGATCTCCTTGACGGCCAGTGCGTCCGTCTATCACAGGGGAACTACGACCAGGTGACCGTCTATTCCGATGATCCGGTAGCCAAAGCCGAGGGCTTTGCAGCCGACGGCGCGGAATGGATCCATATTGTTGACTTGAATGCTGCCAGGACAGGAACCCCGTTCAATCAGTCCGTCATTGCATCCGTTGTCCGGAGTACGGGCCTCAAGGTGCAGACCGGCGGCGGAATCCGCAGCCTTGAAACCCTTCGGACACTGATCGAGGATATCGGCGTATCGCGCTGTGTCATCGGAACATCGGCGATCCGTGACCGTGAATTCACCGAAAGGGCCCTGGCACTGTACGGTGATAAAATCGCAATCGGACTCGATGCAAGGAACGGGGAAATCGCCGTGGACGGATGGACATCCGGTTCGGGGATCAATGTAATTGATTTCGCCCTTCAAATGAAGAGCATCGGTGCCGGAACCGTTATATACACGGATATTTCACGTGACGGCATGCTGAGCGGACCTGCGACCGAATCGACCGGAGAACTCGTCCGAAAGACCGGACTTTCCGTAATAGCATCAGGCGGCATCGGCTCGGAAGAAGATATCGATGAAATCCGTACCTCCGGCTGCTCCGGCGTAATTGTCGGCAAAGCCATATACGAAGGGAAAGTGAGGCTCTCGGTATGCTTGCGAAACGCATAATTCCCTGTCTTGACGTCAAGGACGGCCGCGTTGTTAAGGGCGTCAACTTCCTTTCCCTGCGTGATGCGGGGGATCCCGTTGAAATTGCAAAGGGATACAATCTTTCCGGTGCAGACGAACTTGTTTTTCTGGATATTACCGCAACCCTTGAGGCAAGAAATACCGTCATCGATATGGTAAGACGTGTCGCCGAGCAGGTGTTCATCCCGTTTACGGTCGGCGGCGGTATTCGTTCCGTTGAAGACATACGGGAAATACTGACGGCAGGCGCAGATAAGATATCACTCAATTCGGCCGCTATAGCCAACCCGTCACTTGTACGGGAAGCATCAGACCGGTTCGGGGCCCAGTGCATCGTAATAGCAATTGATGTAAAAAAACGTCCGCAAGGCGGGAATGATCCCGATTTCCCGAGCGGGTATGAAGTCTTTGCTGCCGGAGGCACCAGACCGACAGGTCTCGATGCAGTGGCGTGGGCCAAAAAAGTCGCTTCCCTGGGAGCAGGTGAAATCCTTCTGACCAGCATGGACAGGGACGGAACCAAATCCGGTTACGACAATGTCATCACCAGAATGATATCCGATGCTCTCCCGATCCCGGTCATTGCATCCGGCGGGGCAGGCTCAATGCAGGATTTCTATGACGGCATTACGGAAGGCGGCGCTGACGCCGTTCTCGCTGCCAGTCTTTTTCACTTTGGAGAAATCAGCATCATGGACCTGAAAAAATACCTCGCAGACAAAGGCGCCGCAGTCCGGATGATCAGTCCGGCAATGGCCCGCTGGCAGCGCATGAAAAAAGACGCCCTCGGACTTGTACCGGCAATCGTTGCCGAAAACAGCACGAAGGACGTCCTGATGCTTGCCTATATGGATTTTGAAGCTTTTGAACTTACACTGCAGACGGGGATCATGCATTACCACTCAAGAAGCCGGGGCAGCCTCTGGAAAAAAGGAGAAACATCCGGGCATTATCAGCATGTCCGGTCAGCAAGAATTGACTGCGACCTCGATACTCTGTTATTCTTTGTGGACCAGGACGGAGCTGCCTGCCACACGGGGGCGCACAGCTGCTTCTTTACGGATCTTGAAGACATGTAAAATTACACTCTTTGCATGATCCGGAACTGCGGTTTTGGGAAAACCTCTGCCAGGCACATTACAGAAAGGGAGACCTACTATGTCAGAAAATTCAGCAAATATTATCCAGGAAGTATACGATGTCATATTGGGAAGACGGGAAAACCCTGTGGAGGGATCGTATACCAATTATCTTTTCTCCAAGGGCTCCGACAAAATCTGCAAAAAGGTCGGCGAAGAGGCATTTGAAGTTGTTATTGCCGCAACCGGCAATAAGAAAGAGGATATTGTCTATGAACTGGCGGATCTTCAGTATCATCTGCTTGTGCTGATGGCCGAAAAGGGCATTACGCCTGAAGATGTCTACAATGAACTGAAAAATCGCCGCTGATGCACATTTTCTCCGGCAGGGAAGTGCTTCATGATACACAAACAGCACGGCAAATATGAAATTTACAGGAAAACGCCGCATATCGTTTGACAGGTCAGGGTGTCTGTGGTAAAATTTCGTTTGCTATCGCCGCAAGGTCTATTTTTTATGCGCAAACTGGCATCGTTCGGATGCCGATTATGGAGGTGTTCAACATGGCTAGCAAGGCAGGTGCACGAGATAAGCTGACATTGGCTTGTGAGGAGTGCAAACAAAGAAACTATCAGACTTATAAGAACAAGAAAAATGATCCTGACAGACTCGAACTGAAGAAGTATTGCAAGTTCTGCCATAAGCATACAAACCACAAAGAGACAAAGTAAGTCTTTTTAATGGCTGTATTGATAAAGCAGTGAGAGGATTATGAGCAATGGCAGAGAAGAAAAAAGACTTTTTCCTCATTCGTTGGGGAAAAGGAATAGCACGTACATTCAAAGAAGTTCGCCATGAAATGAAGCGTGTTATCTGGCCGACCAAAGAGAAGCTGGCTCAGATAGCCGTTGTCGTGTTTGCTGTTATTCTGGCCGCCGCAATTTTCCTGGGGCTTGTCGGAAAAGGAACCGGTTGGGTTTTAGAAAAAGCAAATTTCTATCACCAGACCGCGGAGACAACGGCAGCAACAACTGCTGCAGAGACGACTGCGGCGGAAACAACCGCTGCGGATACTACGGCTGACACAACCGCAGCATCCTGATAACGTTGCTGTATGTACGTAAGAGGAGCGCATAAGAATGACTGATGAACTTCACTCCAATGAAGCGAAATGGTATGTAATCCATACATATTCCGGCTATGAGAACAAGGTTAAGTCAACGCTGGAAACCGTGATTGAAAACCGCGGCCTTCATGACATGATCCAGGAAGTCTCTGTACCGATGGAGGAGCAGATCGAGGTCAAGGATGGCAAGAAAAAAGTTGCCATGAAGAAGATTTATCCGGGCTATGTGCTGGTTAAAATGGTATATACGGAAGAAATCTGGTATATCGTCAGAAACACCAGGGGCGTTACCGGATTTGTCGGACCGAATTCCAACCGCCCGATTCCTCTTTCAGATGAAGAGCTTATGCTCATGGGCCTCGAGTCCAACTGGGAGCCTACCGTAGATTACGCTATCGGAGATTCCGTCAAGCTGATCGCCGGACCGTTCGCAGATTGTATCGGTATCGTAGAAGCAATGAACCTCGAGAAGCACTCGGTCCGTGTCAGAATTTCCATGTTTGGACGTGAGACGCCGATTGAGCTCGATTTTGCACAGGTCATCCGCACCTGATCCGAAGCGGAAGAGTTAAGAGCTTATCCCGCCGTGCAGACGGCGTGAGAATATGACAGCAGGGATAAGATGCTGTTTTAGAAAATTTGGGAGGTGGCCGCATATGGCAAAGAAAGTCACAGGGTATGTTAAGTTACAGATACCCGCAGGCAAAGCAACGCCAGCACCGCCGGTAGGACCAGCCCTTGGACAGCACGGTGTAAACATCGCGCAGTTTGTCAAGGAATTCAATGAAAGAACTGCTAAGGATGCAGGAATGATCATTCCTGTCATTATCACTGTCTTCGCAGACAGATCTTACACTTTCATTACGAAAACTCCTCCGGTACCGGTTTTGCTGAAGAAGGCATGTAATATCGAGAGTGGTTCAGGCAAGCCTAACAAAGAGAAAGTTGCAAAAATTCCTTTCTCTGAGTGCAGGAAGATCGCACAGATCAAAATTGTCGACACCAACGCATCTGATATTGAATCATGCGCACGAATGGTAGCCGGAACTGCACGCAGCATGGGTATCGTAGTTACCGAAGACTAAGTCTGAAGGAGTGTAGAGAAATGAAGAGAGGCAAGAGATATCAAGAGCTTTCAAAGCTCGTAGACAGATCCGTCTCCTATGATTCTGCAGATGCCATTAGACTCGTGCAGGAGACAGGTAAGGCGAAATTTGACGAAATGGTCGAGCTTCACGTCAGACTCGGTGTTGACTCACGTCACGCTGATCAGCAGGTTCGTGGAGCCGTAGTCCTTCCCCATGGTACAGGCCGCACAAAGCGCGTCCTCGTTTTCGCAAAGGGACCGAAGGCTGATGAGGCTCTCGCAGCAGGCGCAGAGTATGTCGGTGCTGAGAATCTCGTTGAGAAGATCACCAAGGAGAACTGGTTTGACTTTGACGTTGTTGTTGCAACCCCTGATATGATGGGTGTCGTCGGACGTCTCGGTAAAATTTTGGGACCTAAGGGCTTGATGCCTAACCCGAAATCAGGAACCGTATCCATGGATGTCACAAAAGCAATCAACGACATCAAAGCCGGTAAGATCGAGTATCGTCTCGATAAGACCAACATCATTCACTGCCCGATCGGTAAGGTTTCCTTTGGTCAGCAGAAGCTCGAAGAGAACTTCAAAGTGATCATGGATGCCATTATCAAGGCAAAACCTTCATCTTCAAAGGGACAGTATCTGAAGAATGTTACTCTGGCTTCAACAATGGGCCCTGGCATCCGCATCAACGCGGCTAAGCTTTAATCCATTGTGCCGGACCGCAGTCCCGTTTATCAGGTTTGCCTGAGGAACGGTCTGCAAAACTTAATAGAATAACCAACGTGCTTAAGACAGCAGGAAGTCATATGACTGCAAACGAGTGAGTCGTCCTGCCGAGGTGATGGTTGAACAAGTTTCCCTGACGGGAGCTGACTTGCGTTAACTGCCCCTTGTGTCTGAAGCACAAGGGGTATTTTAATATACTTGAACAAGGAGGTGTCATTATTTATGCCAAGTCAAAAGATCTTAGATGCTAAAAAGGAAGTTGTTGCTGCCCTTGTAGCCGATTTCAAAGATGCAAAATCTTTTGTTTTTGCAGATGCACGCGGGCTGTCAGTTCTTAAGGATACTGAAATGCGTGCGGACCTTCGCAAGAACAACGTGAAATACCAGGTCATCAAGAACACAACAGCTGCTATTATTTTCAAAGAGCTTGGAGTCGAAGGCCTTGAATCAATCCTCAAAGGACCTACGGCAATTGCGTATTCCAAGGAAGACATGATTGCTCCGGCAAAGCTTTTGAAACAGTATGCAGAAAAGAGCAACGACAAACTTACACTTAAGGGCGGCGTACTCGACGGAAAGGCTCTTTCCGCTGCAGATGTCAACGCACTGGCTTCCATCCCTTCGAAAGAAGTACTGTATGGTCAGGTTGTCTACACTCTTATTTCTCCGGTTACCAAGCTCGCTATGCTGCTTAAAGCAATAGCAGAGAAAGCCGAAGCAGCAGGCGCTGAGACAGCAGCTGCGGTAGCAGTATCATCAGAAGCAGCTGCTGAATAATACGGCAGTTACGCAACAAATAATAAGCCGTAAGATCGGCAATAATATGGAGGTATTTCAAAATGGCTAGCGAGAAAATTGCAAATATTTTAGAAGAAGTCAAAGCCCTTACCGTTATGGAGCTCTCTGAGCTTGTAAAGACACTTGAGACTGAGTTCGGTGTATCCGCATCTGCTGTTGCAGTAGCTGCTCCTGCAGCTGGTGCCGGTGCTGCTGCTGCCGAAGAAGAGCAGACAGAGTTCACTGTTGTTCTTAAGAGCGCCGGCGGCACAAAGATCGCCGTTATCAAGGCTGTTCGTGAGATCACGGGTCTTGGACTTAAGGAAGCTAAGGACCTCGTTGACGGTGCTCCCAAGAGCGTCAAAGAGAACGTTTCCAAGGAAGATGCTGATTCTGCTGCTGAGAAGCTCAAGGCTGCCGGCGCAGAAGTTGAAATCAAGTAAGATTTCTTCTTTCGCAATCCAAAGGATTATGACGGATCTTCCGAAGCTGCAAGGCTTCGGAGGGTCCGTTTTTTGTTATCCGTTTGGAAAATGTGCAAGCCGCGTAAATGCCGGATATGCTTCCATTATTAACAGGCCCTTGCGTTTTTCCTGCGGTAAATGCTCATATTCTCCGTATCGGAAAAAACATATATGCCTTGCCGGTTTCGGGACAGTTGAATTCGTGAACAGCACCTGCAAGCGGCAATCCGTTATCATGCAGATACTTAATGCCATTCGAAAAAACGTCATTGCCATCATTTTCAATATAGATATACTCATATCCCGGAACTATCCATTTTGTCCATCCATCAGGCGCTCCGGCATCATCTATGCATTCGATACCTGCAAGATACAGGCCTGAAGAAAAATTGTTTTCCCATGGATTGAAGGAATGAGAAAAATCGGACATGGCTCCCCAAATCCCGAGAACTTTTCCCTTTTCATCTTTCTTTGCGAGATGTGCCACTTCATCAAAATGTGCATTTGCATCTTCCCAAAGCTTTAGGATGAATCCCTCTCCGTCTGCTGTAGAGCCTTCTTTTCCCAGGATGACAAAAGGTTTTTTGCTGCATGTAAAAATATTCATTATCCATTTCCCCGCATTCGGCTTGATCGGCTGCAAATGATCAAACTATACGTATAATCGGCATTGAATTCCTTCCCTGATGATTGTTCCGCTATTGCACGCATACGGTATTTCCTTTTCCATATGAAAGCCTAACTTTGCCATCACATTTCCGGAAGCTAAATTATCTTTTGCATATCTTCCGACAATCTCTTTTATATTCAGTTCCTTGTCTGCAAATAAAAGAATTCTTTTCATCGCTTCTGTTACATAACCTTTACCCCAATAATGCTGTCCAAGATTATATCCAATTTCCCAGCACGCCACTTCGGCTTCATAGTAAATTAACCCGGTTCCGATCAGTTCATCAGTCTCTTTCAGAACAAAGGCAAACCTATACCAATCATCTTTCTCTATCCGATCTATTTCAGAATCAATCCATCTGTATGTTCTTCCAATATCATTATGGCTTGTCCAAAACATGTATTTTGCCACTTCCGGATCGCTTTCCCAGCAGCTGTAAACATCTTCCGCATCGTCTATATTAAACGGTCTTAATAGTAACCTTTCCGTATTTAATACAGGTGTATTCATTCTCAACCTCCTCAACCGGCCGCTGTCAGGAATAATCTCGGATGCAGCTGCATTCCCGTCGCTTTCAGATTTATAAGGTTAGCATGCTGACGTGCAGCTTTACGTGATATCAAATTCAACAGATACATTTACAGCCGTACTGCCGGAAAGCGGCTTAATATAGCGATAGTGACCGGCAATGAGATTGTCATAATAGAAATCAAGCTCTTCCGTATATTCATTTGTTCCGCCCGGCTGCAGAAGAATGCCTATGGCGGTCCAGGCAACACCCTCTTTGACCGGAACCGTGTACCATGCATTTTTCAGCAGGACTTCAAGATGGGGGTCCTGGCCGTACATAAATTCCTGATCGGTTTTATTCTCTAAAAGAATGGTCATAATTTTCCTGCCTTTGGAAAAATCCGTGTCCTTCATCGATGCGGCTACAATGTTATTGGATATCTCGGAGGAATCCATACCTTTCTCCAATTTTGATGCATCCCATGCACCGGACCCGGAACATGCAGACAAAATGACTGCAATGAGCAAAGCAGCGGCTAATATAAATTTTTTCATGCAATTACCCCCTCGTCCTTAATCCGGAGTGAATCCTGCATCCTGTTACGTCTTTATTGTACCATTGCCGCAACGGAAAACAGAATCATATTGGAGGAGACGCTGCCTGGCTCTATGCCGGACCGGTAAAACGTACCAGATGCCGTTATCCGGAAGGAAGAGGAAACGATATAGTATTCTCTTTCGGTACGCTTGCTGCGCCGGTATGCCATAAAGAGGGGAATACTCTGTATGGATTGCAGGCTTCCGGTTATCCTGCCATAAGGGCGGCAGTGTCAGCGTTACGCACTGATAGGAAGAAGTACTCATCGGAGAGTAGATTTCCCCAACTAGGCAGAAGGACGATACAGAAGATTCATGTGCGGCGTATCTCCTGTATTCATGGGAGGTATCCCTGAAGATATTGCCAAGGATGCTCCGATACCATGAGGTCAGCGGGCCCGGACTGCATGGCGGGGGCACTCCGTAAAGCCTGCGTGTCAGATGCTGTTCGGCCTGCAGACACGTAAGTTCCTTTGCAATGCACCGGAAGATCCCCGGAAGAGACTTGTTGACGAAAATGACAGGAGTAAAAGAACCGGACGCCCTGCGGAGGATGAGGTCGCAGGAAATCTCCGACGGTCCGGATAATCCTGCTGCACCAAAATCTGAATTGTCCAGTAGGTTCATCGGCATAGTTATCGCCTCGCTTTCTCGGTAAGACCCATTCTGCCAAAGAAAAGAAGTATTTGGCGGACGATTTTTCGACAAAGAGTGACAATTTCTTCTTTGTCTGCGCCCTTAATCTGCATTTGCTTTGATCAGATGCTTCGCAGCAAGGAAACTTAGATTAATGAATCGGGTAAGCTCAGAAGTAATACCACAGCGCCCGCAGGGCGCAGAAAAGAGGAAGTGCAACTGTTTTTCGACCTTCCGCAGGCGAAGCCGAGGACCTGGGAGAAAAATAGTTGCACGTCCTCTCCTTTATGCATAGCAATGTATTTTTTATACTTACGGAGCTCAACCGGAATTGTGCGAAATGATGTCGTGATAGCAGGCACAGGAACGACTTTGTGCATATTTGACAAATTTCATAAAAATGAATACTTTTGCGCGATATTGCATAAATTGCCGTTGACATTGTCAGCTGAAGTGAGTAGAGTAGGAATATAAAAAAGTTGGCTGCGCAGAATGCGCGGTGTACACATTAGATGGAGGATACTATGAATAAGACAATGAAGGTATTAGCCGCTGTTATTACAATGGCTATGATGATCGGTGCAGCCGGCTGCACAAATTCTGCCAAATCAAATTTTGAAAAAGAAACAACCGCTGCGGCAACGACAGCAGCAGAAACCACGGCAGCTGCCGCAGAGACAACAGCGGCAAATTCCGAGACAGGGACAAAGGACCCCGCAAAGCTTGTTATGGGTACCAACGCAGCTTTCCCTCCGTTCGAATATGTTGAGGGTGATGCGGTTACCGGTGTTGATGCGGATATGATGGCCGCCATTGCAAAGAAGATGGGCGTTGAGCTTGAGATCGTGGATATGGAATTTGATTCCCTTCCTACGGCGCTTGCCAACGGACAGATCGATGTAATCGCTGCAGGATATACAGTGAATGCCGATCGTGAAGAGACAATGGATTTTTCTACGCCTTACTACACGGCAGCACAGACAATCCTTGTTATGAACGGTTCTGATATTGCAACAGCTGACGATCTGAACGGCAAGGTGATCGGCGTTCAGACCGGAACAACCGGTTCCTTCTGCGCTGAGGATTACACGGATGCAGACAACATCAAGGGTTTTGCCAACGGCATGCTTGCTGTTGAGGCACTGAAGAACGGACAGGTTGATGCGGTCATTATCGACAACAACCCTGCAAAGGCCTACGGCGATGAAAATGCCGACCTCGTTCTTATCGAAAATCAGTTTGCTCCCGAGGACTATGCCATGGCTGTTGCAAAGGGAAACAGCGTTCTTCTTCAGAAAATCAACGATGCACTGGCCGCAATCAAGGCTGACGGTACATTTGATGAAATTATCAACTCATACATTAAGTAATTCCGGCATATTTTGTGAGATAATAGGGAAGTCAGTTTTGCAAAGGCTGACTTCCTTTTTTCTATGTGCTTTCAACCTGACAGATCACCGTAAAGGAAATGCAATATGAACATGATTTATGAGATCGTCAACAAATTTTCTGACAGCATCTATTTGAACCTGATAAAAGATAACCGCTATACCAACCTGGTGACGGGCTTTATTACGTCTGTTGAAATTACGGTACTTGCGGCCTGTATAGGAATTTTCCTTGGACTTTTCCTTGCTATTTTCAGGCTCAGGGACAAGGGGCCGCTGGCCTCTTTTGCAAACGGGTACATTACGATAATCCGCGGCACCCCGACCGTCGTGCAGCTGCTGATTATCTATTTTGTCATTCTGTCAAAATCGGGGCTTCCGACCGTAATTATTGCCTCCATAGCATTTGGACTGAACAGCGGCGCATATGTTGCGGAAATTATCCGCGCCGGCATCAATGCGGTTGACCGCGGACAGATGGAAGCCGGGAGATCACTGGGACTGTCCTATGCGCAGACGATGACGCATATCGTTGTGCCGCAGGCAATCAAGAACGTGCTTCCTGCACTCGGAAACGAGTTTATCGTCCTTCTGAAGGAGACCTCCATTGCCGGCTATATCGGAATGAAGGACCTGAATAAGGGCGCGACTTCCATAGCCGGCATCACGTACAACTATATGGTTCCGCTCATGTGCGTTGCATATATATACCTTATTATGACAACAAGTATGGCCGCAGGCCTGAATCGTCTGGAGAGGAGCCTGAAGAAGAGTGATTGAAGTGAATAATCTCCACAAGTATTTCGGCGAACTTGAAGTATTAAGAGGTATCAATGCCTCCATCTCCAAAGGTGAAGTAGTCTGCGTGATCGGCCCGTCCGGTTCCGGTAAGAGCACATTCCTTCGCTGCCTCAACCTTCTAGAAGAACCGACCAAAGGGGAAGTTTTTCTGGACGGTGTTTCCATTGCTGAACACAAGAAGGATATCGACAAACTCCGACAGAAGACCGGAATGGTTTTCCAGCAGTTTAATCTTTTTCCGAACATGACGGTTATAGAAAACATCATGCTGGCTCCGCGCAAGGTTTTGAAAAAATCCGCGGAGGACGCAAGGCAAAGGGCGGAAGAACTTCTGACCCGAGTAGGCCTTTCGGAGAAGGCGGACCAGTATCCGAACCGTCTTTCAGGCGGCCAGAAACAGCGCGTGGCCATCGCCAGAGCACTGGCGATGGATCCGGAAATCATGCTTTTCGATGAGCCGACATCGGCACTCGACCCGGAAATGGTCGGCGAAGTCCTCGAAGTTATGAAGCAGCTGGCAAGGGAAGGCATGACCATGGTTGTTGTCACACATGAGATGGCATTTGCCAGGGAAGTCTCGAACCGCGTTCTTTATATGGACGAAGGAATTATCTATGAAGAGGGTACTCCCGAACAGATTTTTCTGAATCCGCAGAAAGCGCGTACGCGCGAATTTTTGAGCAAGGTACTTTAGGAGGCGGGCATGCAGACAGCAAAAATAGTCTATCTTGTTATATGGGTGCTCATCATGGTGCCTCTTGTCGCTTTTAATATTAAGCGTATATCCGTAAAAAAAACCGGAGAAAAGCGCAGGATAAAATGGGGCTTTACCGCTTTTATAACTGTCTTCGCAGTACTTATCAGCGTGCTGCTTATCAGTGCATATCAGGCAACCCTGAGTACGCGATATGAGATCGCGGCCGAGAGATATATTGACCTGCATGCGGAGTGCGTGACGGGACAGATATCCTATGATGATTTTAAAGTGAAGAGTGCGCCGCTTCTGACAGATAATGCGGATATTTCCGCATTAACGGACGAGCTTTCCAAAACAGCGGGGACAAAGAGCGCAGTTCGCTTTCAGATCGGCGACTGGATTACCCCCAAATATTACAAAGGATATACGAGCTTCCCTCAGATAGATGTAATTGACGACAGCAACCCGGTATTCCTGATTTATCGTTTCGACGATGCTTCATCGCAGAAGTATTACCTGATCGAAATGGTATGGAGTGACAGCGAGGGCTGGCAGGTTGCCTACCACGCTCCGGCAACGGATGAACAGGTGGATGCGGCGCGGACATCGCTTCCAAGCAAGGTGAACGGACAGTGGTTCTACATCTCCGGCTGATTTATCCGAATTAGAATCATCAATTCAGAATTCCTTCTTGACAAGAAACCCCTCGGCTGATAGAATCGAATAGCGTTGCGGAGAAACACGCAATTACTGATGTTATGGCGGCATAGCTCAGTTGGCCAGAGCGTCCGGTTCATACCCGGCAGGTCGTAGGTTCGAATCCCACTGCCGCTACCATTATGGCCCGTTGGTCAAGCGGTTCAAGACATTGCCCTTTCACGGCGAAGACAGGAGTTCGATTCTCCTACGGGTCACCAGATGGAAATAAAAAGACCACCGAGCAGTCGGCGGTCTTTTTTATTTCCCTTTTTTCCCGGAAGTCTGTTTCAGTCCGGATGGCGACAGACAGCACACTCCCGGTTCGGAAGACATAGCGGCACATCTCCATTGTCAATCTTGACTTGATCTTTGTTTATGGTATAGTTATTTAACGACGCCTGTTCATCGGATTTCTATTTGTTCGACGGTGTCAGATCTGGGAGCTTAGCTCAGCTGGTTAGAGCACATGCTTCACACGCATGGGGTCGCAGGTCCGAGTCCTGTAGTTCCCACCATATGAAAGACCTTCGGGGATCTGCATCCTCCGGGGTCTTTTTTTTGGCATCACCGTCGGCTCTTTTACAGGGAATTTTGCAATCCCGAAGCTGCGGTTCCGCCAATGGAATCAGCGCATACAGCATTTTGCCCGCCAAAAGCTAATGCCGGGTACTGCGCAGGCCGGATCAGATACTGTCTGCCCGATATCCTGAAAATCCCGTATGGTGCTGCTGAATTGCGCAAAGTGAATAACTGCAACAAGCAGAAAATCCTGCACTCGGCCGCTCCGGATAAATCACGCAGCAGGCTTCCGCGGTCCTTTCCCCGCACTGTCCGGCAGGGAAGGATGGAATGTCGGCCTGGGGGCATGGATATAGGATCCCGGCTGAATTTTCGCTCCTTTGGGGTGGTGCCAGCTTGGCATGCCGGCGTCTATGCCGGCGGGGGGAAGATGCACGTTCATGGATGAACCGGCATAGTGCATAGGTCTTGCATTTTGGGCGGGTGTTTTGTTTTTAAAGTGCTTGCTCATGGAGATCACCAACCTTAATGAAATTGCGTCCGGACGGCGTAACTGCCGGGATTTTCAACCGGCAAAATATCATATAAACAATCCACACCAGGAAAACATAATATATCAATAATATTTTACCACAAATGAAGGAACAAAGTAATTTTGCGGCCGTGTAAACTGCGGCCGTGTAAATATATCTGTCATCACGAGCTCTTGCGCGGGAGCCGGATCCGTGCTATTTTCGAATAAGAACAAACGTTCTCTTTGAGGAGCGAAAATGGACAGAAAAATTTTGCATGTTGATCAGAATTGCTTTTTTGCTTCCGTAGAGATGAAGAATCATCCTGAGCTTCGGAATGTGCCGATGGCCGTCTGCGGGGATCAGGAGCGGCGGCACGGAATCGTGCTGACTAAGAATGCCCTCGCCAAAAAAGCGGGGATCCAGACGGGTGAGGTCATCTGGCAGGCCAGGGAGAAGTGCCCGGACCTGGTTGTCGTGGATGCCCACTATGAGGCGTATTCGTATTATTCGCAGAAGGCGTTCGAAATGTACTGCCAGTATACCGACCGCGTCGAACCGTTCGGTATGGACGAATGCTGGCTTGATCTGTCGGATATCCGGGATGCAGAAGATATGAGGGTCATGGCGGACGAGATCCGGGACCGCGTCAGGAATGAACTGGGGCTGACCTGCTCCGTAGGCGCCAGCTTTAACAAAGTCTTTGCGAAACTGGGATCGGATTACAAAAAGCCCGATGCTACGACCGTCATTACAAGGGAGAACTTCCGCGACATTGTATGGCCGCTCCCGGTAGGTGATCTGCTGTATGTCGGTTATCACACGAAGAAGAAATTCAATAAAATCAATATCAGAACAATCGGACAGCTCGCGGTCCTGCCCCACGAATATGTGGAATCGATCCTCGGCAAAAACGGACTGATGCTTTGGATTTTTGCGAACGGCCTTGATGAGTCGCCCGTTAACCTTGCAACAGACCAGCGCATCATCAAATCCGTCGGCAACAGTGCAACAACCTCGCGGGACATGGCCAATGACGCGGACATCTGGAAAACAATCGTTTCCCTTTCCGACCAGGTTGCGGTGCGCATGCGGAAATACGGGCTTGTCGGCTATACGATCCAGATCTGGGTCAGAGACTGTGAACTCAGAAGTTTTCAGCGTCAGCAGTGCCTCAGCGTGCCTACAGACCATGATATTGATATTGCCCGCATTGCCATGGATCTTTTCAGACGAAGCTATACCTGGGAGAAGGCTGTGAGAAGCATAGGCGTCCGCGTCATGCAGGTTTGCCCGGCGGAGTCCTGCCGGCAGATTTCCGTCTTTGACCCTGACTATATGACCGATGAGAAAGATGCGATTGCCAAAGTAGTCGATAATCTTCGCCTGCGATTCGGCGATCAGGCCATATTCCGGGGAATTCTCCTTGACACGCATACGGATTTGCTGCCGGAAGGGCAATTCGGCTGGAATCAGGGCGGATTCAAGCGGTCAATGGAAGCCTAGAGAATACGGAATATTTCACGCATTACAGTAAAAAGGTATATAATATAAACATCAAATAAACTTGACTTACTGTGCGCATGTGCCGGAGGCTGAAGGTTGAAGAGTTACCGATTTGCTGCCCATACTTCGGATACAAGGCTGATCGCCGAAGCCGGCGACCTGGAGTCTTTGTTTCAGGCTGCTCTCGACGGCATGAACTGCCTGATCAGGCAGGACACATGCGAGGCCGCAGTTGATTTGCCGGAAAGGATTACCATATCGCTGGAAGCGGATGATACAAGCGTGCTGCTCATCGATTTTCTCTCTGAAATACTTTCCTATTCTCATTTGAATAAATGCATGTACTGCCAGGCGAAATTTTCCGTGCTTAAGGAGACCAGTCTGGCCGCGCGTATCTACGGCATAAAGGTTGACCGGTTTGACCGTGATGTGAAAGCGGTTACATATCATGAGGCGGAAGTCATCCGAGACATGGAGGGTAATTACCGCACGGTAATTATTTTTGACGTATGATCACGAAAAATATAATGAAGCGGATTACACCTTTTCTGTGGGAGATTCCGAAGGATTACCGGCATGACATGAAAGTGCCGTGCCGCATCTTTGCGTCGGAAAAAATGATGGATGACATTATTACTGACCGGTCGCTCGAGCAGCTGGTAAATGTTGCCTGTCTCCAGGGGATTGTCAAAGCGGCTTATGTAATGCCGGATGTGCATGAAGGTTACGGATTTCCGATCGGAGGGGTCGCAGCTTCGGCCTGCCCAGGCGGTTTCATCTCCCCGGGAGGAATCGGCTATGATATCAACTGCGGCGTCAGGCTCCTGACATCAGAGCACAGCTTTGAAGAACTGAAGCCACACATAAGGAGGCTCGGGGAGCAGCTGTTCCTTGCGATACCGTCCGGGCTCGGCAAAGAGGGGTTCTGGCATCTGAGCAACGCACAGATGGACAAACTCCTTTCTCAGGGGGTTCCGTGGATGATTCACAACGGTTACGGTGAGCAGAGCGACATAACGTTTTCCGAGTCAGACGGCTGTCTTGCGGATGCGGATCCCGATGCAGTTTCGCAGCTCGCAAAAAGCCGGGGGGCGGATCAGCTCGGAACCCTCGGGTCCGGAAACCATTTCGTGGAGATAGACAGGGTGGAACAAATATTTGATTCGGAGTCCGCAAAAGCTTTCGGCCTTTTCGAGGGGCAGGTTGTTATTCTGGTCCATACAGGTTCCCGCGGGCTTGGTCATCAGGTTGCGACGGACTATATCAAAATATTCATGAAGGCAATGCCCAACTACGGAATATCCGTACCTGACATAGAACTTGCCTGCGCACCTTTTGACTCAGGTGAAGGCAGGGATTACTTTGGCGCCATGTCTGCAGCCGCTAATTTTGCCTGGGCCAACCGGCAGGGCATAACGCACCTGATCAGAAACACCTGGGGTAAAGTACTCGGAAGTCAGGCGGGCAGCCTTTCCCTTCTTTACGATGTCGCACATAACATAGCCAAAATCGAGGAATATCCGGATGATACCGGGAAAATGCGGCGGCTTCTCATTCACAGGAAAGGCGCGACGCGCGCGTTCTGGCCGGGGCACCCGGAGATTCCTGAAATATACCGTCCTTACGGTCAGCCGGTCCTTATACCCGGCAGCATGGGGACATCGTCATATGTCCTCGCCGGCCAAAAGGAAAGCGGTGAACTGTCCTTTGGTTCGTGCTGCCATGGTGCCGGCAGACAGATGTCGCGTCATGAAGCCAAGCGCGCCGTCAGAGGGGAACAGGTGAGGGAGGATCTGGCACACCAGGGCATATTTGTGGAGACGGATTCGATGTCCGGTCTTGCAGAAGAAGCCCCCATCGCATATAAGGACGTCGATGACGTGGTAAATGTCGTAAGTGCGGCAGGAATCGCGAAAAAAGTTGCAAAGCTCCGGCCGGTCATGGTGATAAAGGGCTGAGTGCCTTACCGGCAATACGGCCAATGGCAGGCGGCAATAAGGCAATAAGGCAATAAGGCAATAAGGCAAAACGGAACAGGAGGCGGACGTGGAATGATTATCGGCACAGCAATCATTACAATATATGCGCCATGGGCGCATTCACTGAAGGAAAAACGTTCGGAAGTGAAGAGCCTTTGTGCCAAAGTGAGGACGATATTTAATGTGTCAATCGCCGAAGTGGATGAACAGGATACACATCAGAAAATCGTCCTCGGCATTGCCTGCGCCGCCGGCTGCACCGCATTAGCCGACAGTATTATCGATAAGGTGCTGAATTTTATAGAGGTCAATACGAAGGGAGAAATCATAAGGACGGAGCGGGAGATACGGTAGAAGTATTTTCGATTCCTGCCTGATGAGAATATACCCGGATTTTTGCATCATTAGGAGGTGGTTATCTGCATACGGGAGTTCGGCGGGTTCCCGATAGAGAGGGGGCGTAAATGTGGTATCTGCGGCGGTCCTCAGGAAGCGGCATCCCATCCTTTCCCTGTTGAAAGGGCTGTTAAGGCTTTTCTTCCGTCAGCCTGCCGTGATCGGCATGGAGCAGATTATTCAGGATCTGCCGGCTGTTTTTGTCTGCAACCATGCCGACGCGTACGGTCCGGTTATTATGTCCATTTACTTCCCCTTTACATGCAGACCATGGATACATGCGCACATGATGAAACCGGGATTAAGTGCAAGTTACCTGGAAATGGATTTCGTCAGAAAAACACTTGGCTGGCGTCCGCCGTTCAGCAGGTGGCTGGCGAATATGCTGTCGCCGTTATGTATCCGGCTTTTTCGGTCCATGGGATCGATTCCAGTGTACAGGGGACAGATGCGAATCCGGGAAACAATGAACACAAGTCTTCAGGTGCTCATGCAGGGTGAAAATCTCCTTATTTTCCCGGAGAACCCTTTAAAGGAATATTCTGCTCATCTGCATGATTTCCACACAGGATTTGTCTGCCTTGCCAGAAATTATTACCGGGAGACCGGAAAATGCCTTCCTTTTTATCCTGTATATATTGATAAAGAGCGGGGCTTCATCCGGATCGGGGAGCCTGCGCTCTATGCGGCCGGAATGGATTTCCGTGCGGAGAGGAAGCGGATACTGGGATATCTCCGCAGTATGATACATATTATGGCCGTATCCGCTAAAGAAGCCTCCGCATAAATCTTTTAAAAAGCGGCTGTACAGAATGCCTGACCCGATCTATCCTAATGGTAGGAGGGCGTCGGCGCAGAGCCCTCAAAACAATATACCGCAGGCATTTTGCATGAAATAGATGATGGCAGCAACCCGGAATTATCAGGAAATCTGAGCCGTTTCTGTCAGAAAAAAGTATTGAAGGAGGAAGGGTATATGTCGGATGTACTTAGTGACGAATTAAGAAAATTAGTACTGTTTGGAATCGGTGCCGCCGCTATGACCGCCGAAAAAGCCGGGGACATTGTTGAAGAACTCGTGAAAAAGGGCGCGCTTACCGTCGAACAGGGCAAAGTGATGAATGAAGAACTGAAACATACAATCAGGAAGAACATGAAAGGGTGCGGAACGGCTGCCGAACCGGATGAAAAGCCTGCATCATCGCTCCTGGATGAGCTTGACAAGCTTTCCGCCGATGAACTCGAATCCCTGAGGGCCAGACTTGCCGAAATGGAGAAGGACCGCCCGGACAAAGAGAATAATGTCGACGACTGATACAGCCGGAGTGAAGGCGATGTCGGAAGCTGTCAGCACGGACAGCATCAATAATAGAAAACGGTTTCGGGAAATCATCTCGATCCTGCGCCGGCATAATGCTGCAAGGAATTTTTCACCCGAAAAGCTGCGCGCTGTCCTGGAAGACCTGGGGCCGACATTTATTAAGCTCGGGCAGATCATTTCGCTTCGCTCCGATATAATACCGGAGAACTACTGCGCCGAGCTGGCCAAACTGCGCACCGAAGTTGCGCCGATGGATTTTGAAGATGTGCGCTCGGTCATCGAAGGCTCATGCGGCAGCCGGCTTGAGGAATTGTTTACAAGTTTTGCGGAGACGCCGATCGGTTCCGCATCGATCGCGCAGGTGCACCTTGCAAAACTGAAGGATGGCAGCCGGGTTGTCGTAAAGGTGCAGCGCATCGGGATACACGATACGATGTCGCGGGATATCGCATTGCTTCGGCGCGCCTCCGGCCTGCTGAAGATCGCCGGAGGTACAGGCGGCGTCATTGATTTTAATATGGTGATCAACGAACTCTGGAACACGGCGCAGGAGGAGATGAACTTCCTCGTAGAAGCCAGGAATGCAGAGGAATTTTACGAACTGAACCGGGATGTTGTTTTTGCATCCTGCCCGCGCATATATACGAACTTTACCACAGAAAAAGTCCTCGTCATGGAAAACATCGAAGGTATTTCGATCAGCGACAAAGAACAGCTTGTCGAAAACGGGTATGATCTTGAAGAGATCGGACGGAAGCTGGCCGACAATTACATGAAGCAGATCATTGACGACGGCTTCTTCCATGCCGATCCCCATCCGGGAAATATCATCATCCGCGAAGGGAAGATTGTCTGGATTGATATGGGCATGATGGGAAGACTGCCGCTGCGTGATCAGCGACTTCTTGGAACGGCCATCGAAGCGGTTGCCCGGCACGACATCGGTACAATAAAGGACGTCGTCCTTACGATCGGCGTATTCAGGGGCAAAGGCAAAATCAACCATATCAGGCTGTATGCGGATATCGACGATATCATGTCCAAATACGGTACGCTTGACCTTTCGGAAATGAATCTTTCCGCAGTCATTTCGGATGTTCTGGGGATCGCCAAAGAACATGAAATATCTATGCCGAGAGGTTTTTCGATGCTCGCACGCGGCATTGCAACCATAGAGGGTGTCGTTGCCGACTTAAGCCCTGCCGTCAATCTTATCGAAATCACCGCGGCCCGTGTGTCGGGGAACTATCTGCATAACATTGACGTGAAGAAAGAAATGACGGAGATCTCACGGAAGACGCTCGAATCCGGCCGCAAGTCGCTGGATATACCCGCACTTGCCTCAGACCTCCTGAAAATGAGTATCAAAGGCCAGACAAAAATCAATATGGAGATCCAGGGTTCCGAGGATATGAACAGGATAATCAACAGGACCGTGGACAGGCTGGTCACGGGATTACTTGCTGCAGCGCTTCTTATCGGCTCGAGCATCGTCTGCACGACGGACATGGAACCGAAACTCCTAGGCATTCCTGCTTTGGGCGTGCTTGGGTACACGGCAGCCGTTATACTGAGTGTCCGCCTGCTGATAGATATGATTGCAAATCTGCTGAAAAGAAGATTCTGATACAGCCCTGCTGTCATGCATCGGACCCGGCGGACCGCCGCCCTTGCTTTTATATATGCGGAACGCTGCCGCCGGCCGCCAGAACACTCCGGAATGCGTCCGCAAAGGCATCAAGCTGCTTCTGCCGGTCCCTGCGTTTCCAGTGGATGATCTCTTTACAGACGATTTTGGCGCCTCTTGCCGCAGCGGCTTCTTCCATCTGTTTTACGGCCCGGCTTCCGCCCATCCAGGCAAAAGGAAAAAATTCGGTTACAAAGAGGACAACAGGCTTATCTTTCATACCGGTCATCTCTGAAATTGCTTTGCGGACCGCGGCTGTCGCTGAAGCTCCGTGCACGGGACCTCCGATGACAATCAGGTCCGCCCCGGAACAGTCAGGAACCGGAGAAATCGTTATTTTGGCGGGGTCAGTCTCCTGCTCGCTGCTTGGTACAATGACCGCAAGCTCGGCCGTGCCGCCTGTATCCCGGGCAATTCCGAAAAGGGTATTGGCGGCCGCGAGTGTATTTCCGGTTTGGGAATGGATGTAGAAATTTGTAATCATAGAATATATTTCTCCTTTCTGCATGACATGATTTCATTGCTATAGTAACAGAAATGCGCGCAGCATAATCGTTTCCGCTATTACATGATATACTTGATAAAAGAAACGCAATATGCAGCCGGAGACGTCCGGAGACAGTGGGGGGAAACAGACAAAATGAATCTAATTGAGCAGATACGGAAATGTGAAAACGCATATATCCGGTGTTTTTCGCTTGGGACGGAAGATGCGGATTCCATCCGCTTTGTGAATGCGGAAATGCCGGATATGTATGATCATAATTTTTTATACATAAAACCCGGGACAGCACCGGAAACGCGCAATGCCATTATGAAGGATGAGCTGGAAATGCGGCGGAAGCAGGGCCGTGATTTTTGCAAAATCGTGATGGACGAGCTTCCGGATATGCAGCAGGCAGAAGAATTCTTCGGACCCTGCGAGCTGGCGCATTACGGAGAATATATGTATGTGCCCAAGGCGCGTCCGGAATGGCCGGAGCGGAGTGACTGCAGGATCCTGAACACAAAAAACAAAGCTATGACGGATGACCTTGTGAAGTTGGATGTCCTTTTCGACGGGAAGACTCTCGGAGAAGATTTCTGCAGAAGGAAAGGCAGATACCACGGAAAAGTCTGCCTGTCAGAGCCGGCTCTCGGCGTGTACATCTGTTATCTGAACGGAGAGCCTGTCGGACGGTGCGATTTGTTTATCAGCGGCGGTACAGCCAAGGCGGAGGATTTCATTGTTCTGCCCGAATACCAGAGAAAAGGGATCGGAACGACGCTCCTTAAGTTTATCGTAACGGAAGCTTTCAAAGAAGGCGCAGACTGTATCTATCTTGTTACGGACGAGGATGACACGGCAAAAGAGATGTACGGCAAACTGGGATTCCAGAAAATGCAGGATACGTATGCACTGCTTCGGCGGAATATGCAGACGCATCAGCCGGCCCCGCTCAAAGCAGACGAATAATAGAAAGGGTCCCGGACTGCAGCAATGGACTTCGTCCGGGACCCGTTATTTTTACAAAAAAGAGCTGCATGCCGCTCACCCGGCCGTATGGAATTCCGTAAAGGAAGATGCATCCTTATATTGCGGTTCAATCACGTATTTTCCGGATTCATCGATAAAGCCGAAAAGACCGGTGCCGGGATCCTCGGCAAATGCCAGTCCGTTGTTGAACGCCGAAGCTTTGGTGAACTGCGCATCGATAACATATGCACCTGTTTCATCGATATAACCGAAAAGATTGCTGTCAAAATCCTGTACAAGCGCCCAACCGTCGGCGGCAAAATTATTTGCATTTGCAAAAGTCGGCTTGATTGCGTAGTCGCCTTTTTCATTGATAAAGCCGATACGGCTGTTGGCGGAGTCCTGTGCAAGTGCCCATCCGTTGTCATCGAAAGAGTTGGCATTGGTATATTTCGGCTCAATCACGTATTCTCCTGATTGATTGATAAAGCCGACAAGTTTGGTGTCGGCATCCTGCGCGAGCGCAAGCCCGTTATCGGCAAAATCAAGTGCCCCGGAAAACTGCGGCTTAATCACATATTCACCGGTCTTATCAATATATCCGTAGAGCTGTGTGGAAGAATCAAGGACCATTGCCAGCCCGTTATCGGCGAAATACCGGCCGTCCGCAAACTGCGGCTTGACCGCAAATGCGCCGGTCTTGTCAATATAACCGACAAGTTCCGTGGCGGAATCCACGGCAGGGGCAAGTCCGTTTTCGGAAAAATCACCGGCCAAGTTGTATTGCGGCTTGATCACATATTCTCCTGTCTTGTCTATATATCCGACAAGACCGCTTTGGGAATCCTGGACAATCGCGAGGCCATCGTCGGAAAAACCGACTGCATCTACAAACGTCGGTTTAATCACGTATGACCCGGTCGCATCAATATAACCGTACACAAGTCCGTCAGCTTCCTTCACGAGAGCAAGGCCGTTTGAGGCAAAATCATCGGCATAAGCAAACTGCGGTTCAATCACGTACGCCCCTGTTTTGTCGATATAGCCGTAAAGGCCGCTGTCCGCGCTTTGGACGGCGGCAAGGCACAGGGTGCTTCCGGCTGCTTCCGTTTCTTCTGCTGCCTGTGTGACGGCAGCCGTGTCTTTTGCCGATCCGGCCTGACAGCCGGTAAGCAGCATGGTAACTGCAAGGATGATCGGAATTAGGCGAAATAGCTTTTTCATATTTAAAAACCTCCAGTGATGAGTGAATATATAAGCATCGCTTTGTGACGCAAAATACTACAGGCCCAAAAATGATATTATAGCTCAAATCCGGTCATTCATAAATTCCGGCATTGGATTTGCCTCAAATTCCGGCGGTATTGCCGCAAATGAGGCTGCGCCAGACAAGGAAACGTAAAAAATCATATACAAAAACAGCGCAAAATACAAAAAGGGGGAAAATGATTCCATTTTTCCCCTTTCCAAATTGCTGCTGTTCAAATCATTCGCGGAAGCTGTGCAGCGGTTATACGCCGCCGTTATAGCGCTGTTCCTTATCGTCCTTCAGATATGCAATCAGGGGACGCTTCAGCGGCAGAGACGATCCGAAAGGATTGATAACAAATCCCTCGGCGGTTGATTCCTCACGCAGAATCATCGCGGCAAAATCATCAAAAGACATGACCAGGGTATTTTTAACGCTGACATCCCACTTTTTCAGTTCGTCCCAATCCGTGAAGGCAGGGAAATATGGAAGGTTATCAACGGAACTGATCATCTTAAAACTGATTGTGGAATCCTGCGTCAGAACCGTCTTGCCGTCAACATATTCCTGGCCGGGAGCGGGCTCAATCTCTACAGGGCACAGAAAACGTGCGCCCATGATTTCGGAAATCAGGCTGTTAAGGTTCTCTGATGAGTTGTCCGTATTCACAAGCGAAATGGCGCTTACAAGGCGGGGGTTGGTGATGGGTTTACCTTCTTCAGTCATAAGGCGGCTCCTTCATATTTCTGAAAATACTGCTCCAAAAGCGAATGGGATTTCTGTCTGCTTTTCTGCCTGTCTCCGCCGGAGACGAAACGCAGATGCACGGAAAGAATAGATACATTGACCATAGTATCACAAGGAATGAGTAATAAACAATCAGAATTTTATTTTGACTATATTGATTATATTGCGGAAGACCCCTCGGCTGCCGGTTCCGGCGCAACGGCAGATATTTCTCCCGCTCCGGATGAAGATGGCTCCGTCCGGATGTTCCCGGCTGTTGTTTCCTGCGGTGATGCGTCCTGCGAAAGCGCTGCCCTGTGACGGTCTGAAAATCCGGAGTACAGTGCGCGGCCGGCTGCACCTGCAATGCAGAAGATAAGAATAGTGGAAAGAATTACAAGTGCGGCGCGGCTTGCCGTATTCATTTTGACCTGAAGCGTAGACAGCAGTGAAATAAGAAATACAGGCCAGGACAGGGCAAGGAATATAAGGAAGTAATCAACGAACTGGATAAACTGATCCATAGGGGTATACAAATTAATCCCGGCAGCGACGACCACAATGGACATCGATAGAAAAATACCCAGGAAAATGAAATACAGTACAGCTGCAGCCTTCTTCCAGCCTGTGCCTGAACGAAATCCCAAAACTTGCACACGGCTTTTGCTCATGGTTTCTCCTTTCAGGTCCGTTGGATTTAAAAAACACACAGTTCCGCATTTTCAAACAAGGCAAATTATAGGCTTGATCCAAAGCCGCGTCAATAAAGTGCGGGCAGTCCCGTATAATACTGCTTTTGAACTATGCTATAATTTTTATACATTCCATTGGTATCATTTATAAAAACGATGCCGAGATCATGACAGCTGCGTCTGCGGAAAGTTTCGGACTGATAAAGAATATCTGAGACACATACGGCTGCAGACTGCATCGAGGAGGTTCCATGAAAAAACGCACGCTGAAAATCCCGCTGATTGTCATTCTGCTGGTCTGCCTGTCAGCCGCTGTCTACCTTATTCAGTATTGGATCTTTACAAGGCCGGAGGATACAGCCTTCTATTTTCTGGAGGACCTGGCGTTCGTACCGATCAGCGTTCTGCTTGTAACACTTGGGCTGAACACGGTTCTCAACCGCCGTGACCGGCAGGCTACGCTCGAAAAAGTCAGCATTGTCGTCAATGAATTTTACGCGGAGGCCGGCAGCAGCCTGATATCGGCTTTACGGAGCTATATCATAAACCGGGGGGAAATATCCGCCCGTCTGCGCCTGCAGGCTGACTGGCAGGATAAAGATTTTGATGCCGTGCGCGCATACCTCGCTGATTATCCGCTGAAAGTTGAAATCGGAAACAACGATCTTTCCTCGCTGCTTTATCTGCTCGAATCCAGAAAGGACCACATCCTGCGCCTTTTTGAAAATGCCAACCTTATGGAACACGACTCGTTCACCGATATGCTTTGGGCCGTCTACCACGTCTATGATGAACTCCGAAGCCGGGATTCACTCGATTTGCAGACACTGCCTGCCGCCGACATACGGCATCTGAACCTGGACATCGAGCGCGCCCTGCGGCTGCTCCTCTTGGAATGGATCGGCTCGATGCGGGCCATGCGCTGCCGGTATCCGTATCTTTATTCCCTGGAAGTAAGAAAATGCCCTTTCGGGAACGGGAAGGTGAATGTGGAGATGTAACCGGCCCTGCATTTCTCCCGCGTCCCGGCAGAGGAGAAAGGGAGAAGCGTATTTTCTGCACTTCTCCCGTATACGGACAAATAAAACGGCCTGTGTCCGATTGAGCATCGAACGCAGGCCGTCTTGCATGTTTATCTTACATGAATCCGTTATTATCTGTTGCGCGGCTGGTAGCAGTCCTTGCAATAGACAGGCTTATCGGGATTCGGCTTGAACGGTACCATAGTATCTTTGCCGCATCCTGCACAGACAGCCGGGTACATCTCGCGATCGCCTCTGCTGCCCTGTCCGCCTCTGGCCTGCTTCTTTGCAGCCCGGCATGCAGGACATCTCTGAGGTTCGTTCTCGAACCCCTTCTCCCTGTAAAAAGCTTGTTCTGTTTCAGTAAAAGTAAAAGTTGATCCGCAGTCTTTGCATACGATTGATTTGTCCGCCATGTTCATTCTCCTCTTCGATCTCTTCGGTCAGATACGTGTTAAAATTCTCGACTTTTCCGGTTGCCGCGATAAGAGGGATATTATGGATTTCACAATCTCCGATATTGGCGGGCAGCATGAAGCCTGATATAAGGATAACATTGTTTGTGAATTATCACAACGAAAAGATACAAGAAAGCCGCCCGACCGTCGGTTTTTTGTATGGACAGAGCCTGCAGGACTGTTCGGATCTTCATTTCGCAGATGTTATTACCTGCTGACGCCGTGTCTGCCCGCCGTAATTTACTGCCGGTTCCGGTAATGACCGGGTGTGACGGTATATCCGCCTGCCTGGCAGGAAGTGTATAATGAATATAATTCATTATGCAAGGAGAGTATATAAAAATGACGATACAACAGACTAGGAACACCCGGATTTCAAGGCGTTCCTATAATAGCAGACCGCTTGATGTATTGCAGGCGGAAGTGGTTAAGAATGCAATTGCAGCGGTTAACGAGAAATACCGCCTGCATATTCAGCTGGTAATCGGAAACGGGGCTGCTTTCAGCAAGCTCAGCAAGAGCTACGGCTTGTTTTCGGGCGTGCAGAATTATATTGCCATGATCGGGAAGACAGACGCTGCGGATTTCCTTGAGAGAATCGGATTTGCCGGTGAGGAAATTATTTTGACGGCAGTCGGGGAAGGTCTCGGCACATGCTGGGTCGGAGGTTCTTTCGACAAAAAAGCATGCAGATGCGAATTGGATGAAGGGGAGAGCATCGTCTGCCTCATTACAGTAGGTGAGGTCCTGAACTCTCTGTCCATCAAAGAACGGCTGATCCGAAATGTGATGCACCGTTCCTCAAAGGAAATCGACGACATGATTACAACGGATGCGACTTTGCCCCCCTGGGTAATGAAGGGAATGGAGGGCGTCCGGACAGCTCCGTCGGCTGTCAATAAACAGCCCGTAAAATTCAATTTCAGCAAAGGCATCCTGACCGCATCGGTAGAAAAACCGGATAGTTATCAGGCGATCGACCTTGGGATTGCCAAATACCACTTCAGTCTCGCATCTGAGGCGGGCGAATTTCCATTCGGAAACGGGGCGGCTTTCAGTCTTTATGACCGGTCCCGCCGCTGAACGGCGCAGTATCACTCCTGCTGATTTCTTTCATTTGTTTCAGGTAATTGATCTGCGTCTCTGTTTTGCCGCAGTATTTCAATTCTTCGTTCACCTTTTCCCGGGCAGCTCCGGATATGATCTGATCCTGCAGCTGTTTGAACTGTTCCCTGGAAATCTCCATATAGCTCCGGCATTTCGGGCAGGAGATGCAGTAGGTTTTTGAGCAGGGGAATACAGGGATAAAGAATATCGTAAACCATGTCCGGATAATGCATAGTTCCCAGACAGCCTCTGTGCCGCAGCGCAGGCATGTCCTGACGGAAACGTCCCCAATTACTTTTCTGGTCTTCCGGCCCCATCCCCAGATAATAAACATACTTCTCCCTCCCATATAATATATATATTACTCTAAAAGAAGTAATGATTTCAATGCTGCTGCGAAAAATTCCGCGGCTGCCAGACAGGATGCTTTCTCATGAGCCTCCTGCATTATATATCGACCAGGCTGATATTGAAGAAGAGAATCGAATTTTCGTCAGGCAGAAGCTTATTGTATACATATTCGAAACCGTACAGTTCACTGGTGTCAATCTGATCATACTGCTCTTTTGTAATCCGTATTTCCTGCTCGTTGAGGCAGATATAGTAAGCAGAGTTTTTTCTGTATTTGTCTATATCCGACGAATAGCCGGCGATCCTTGTACTCGAGACGTAAAAGGTATACAGGGGGATGCAAAGGATGAGCATGAATATGGATGCGGCATTCAAAAAAGCATTTACGGATGGCGCCGCCTTTTTTACCGGCCGGTAATCCTTCCAGATCATGCACCAGATGACCGCCTCAAACGGAAATACGATCATACAGGCACCGCTGAAAAAAGAAACGATTTCGTGCGGTCCCCTGAAATTATCTGTCAGAAAATTCCACTCGGAAAGAAACAATAAGAGGATGATCAGCATAAAGGAAAGAATAAGTGAAATCGACATTTTTTTGTTTGCCGCAACTGATGAATCCATAGCACTCATATCCTCATCCGTGTAAACATATCCGATTTACATTACTTAAAATACACCATCTTTGCGGAAACGTATATATGATCTAATGATGCGACGAATATTTCCGGAGGTTCTTCCAACAATGGACCGGTTCGGATCCGGCATTACTTTGCAGAACAGGCTTTCCCTGCAATGCTCCTCACACCGCGCATATAGTCAATTATATTTGATTTCTACAGGGCGCGATGTATAATTATTATAAGGATATGCGCTGTTTTCCTATATGTAAGGAAAGAGATGTTTTATGAGACCGGGACAAATTTACTCGATTATTGACGGTTCGAGGAACGGCGTTGCAGCTTCGGGGATTGCAGCCAAATACACTGCCATGGAAGCAAGCAAGAGCAGCTGGGACGTTGCCAGGGTTGCCGCCCGGGAGGAACACTACTTCGGACGGATGTTTCAGACAAATGTCGTTCCGAAGGACAATTTCCGGTTCGCTTTTTATACGGTTTGCGCACAGAACCGATCCGTTGACATAATTCTGCTTATTGCACTGCAGTTTGCACTTATGGTGCTGATTGCTTTTTTCTTCGGAGGATTGAGATATACGCTGTTTGTTCCGGCATTTGTGTTTTTGGGCACGGTGCTTCTGTTTCTGCGCTGTGCCTTTGACAGGGAACATAACAGGGCTGTCTATGGATTTTCGCGTGACGGCCTCTATCTGAAGGACGGTAATGAATACCTGCGTATTCTCTGGCACAACATTATGGTCAGGGAGACCCACGCCTGCTATTTCCTGTACTATTCGCGCTACGCCGGATTTATCTTTCCAAAGAAGGAACTGCCGGGGTGGGCAGAGGCAAAACTTAAGGAGAGCATACCTAAATCGATGATTCTTAAGAAACGGCTTGATAAGGACGAAGAAGAGATTATTTGAAAAAAGGAAAAGAAATGACAGAGGGGCGAGGCAAAGATATCCGCCGGAAACGGCATATTCCCGGATTGCCGGACGGGTGGAATATCGGCAGGGTCTTGATGATGCGCGCGGAAAAGAAGATACTGTAGACATAATAAATAATGCAGTTTATTGCCTGGATTTTGATAAGGCGGCAGGGGCACCTGCCCGGCACACAGCCCTTTTACGGCATCTTTGCCGACAGCTTCTTTATGGACCGCTGCGGTCAGCCGCAAAGCGGATAAGGATACCACCGATGAAAGAAGGGATATGTATGTTCAAGAAAATCATTATCGCAACAGACCTGTCCGCAGCCGCTTTTTCCGTTGTCAAAAAAGTCAGTGAAATGAAGGCTTTCGGCGTGGAGGAATGTCTACTCCTGCAGTGTTTGAGCATACAGGTAATCGGCTCGGAGGAGTACATGTATGCCACGACCATGATTGAGAGGAATTTCAGCGAACAGAGGGCAATCCTTGAAAAGCAGGGAATCCGGGTAGACACCAGAATTGCTTCAGGTCTGGCCAAAAAAGAGATCAGCAGGATTGCCTCCGAAGAGAATTATGACCTGATTGTTGTCGGCGCGGAAGCCCGCAGCCTCGTAAGTGAACCTTTACTTGGCGGGATTGCATATGAAATTATTCATATGTGCCGCAAGCCGATCCTTCTCATCCGGCTCGATGAACTGCGGAAAGAGGGCATAACATATGTGAACCCTGTCCGGGACAATTATTTCCAGCATGTTTTGTTCCCTACCGATTTCTCGGATACCGCCAATCGGGCTTTCCGTGTTGTTAAAGAGCTGGCTGCCTGCGGCGTGAAAAAAATCACGCTGATGCATGTACAGGAAAGGAGCCGTATCGACCCTTACCTCATGAATCAGCTCCCGCAATTTAATGAAATAGATGAATCACGTCTGAAGGCAATGAAAAAATCGCTGCAGGACGCGGCAGACATACCGGTAGATACGTACATTTCTTTCGGCAGTCCGTCGAAGGAGATCGTTGATGCCGTCATCGAACGCGACATACAGCTTGTAATCCTTGGAAGCCAGGGAAGGGGGTATGTGCCGGAGCTGTTCCTCGGAAGCGTCGGGCATAATGTGGCGCGTTATTCCGAGGCTTCCGTCCTCCTGATACCTGCCGGAAGGGAATGAGATTCAAGGCTGTACAGGCAGAATCCAATATTTGATTTTGCTGAACCGCAGAAGTGAATCCGGCCGCATTTTTCCATTTCACAGCAGCACCGCATACCGGAGACGGATGCGTCCGAGGAAAGAAGGGATTCGAATGTTTAATAAATTTATCGTTGTAACAGATCTGTCGGCAGCTGCTGATGCCGTAGTCAAAAATCTAAGCGAACTGAAGGCCTACGGTGCAGACGAGTGTCTGCTTCTGGAGTGCCTAAGCCTGCCGCAGGTTGGATCTGCAGGTCTTTACTATACATACGGCATACTTGAAAAGAGCCTGCAGGATCAGCGCGAAATGCTTGAAAAACAGGGATTCAAGGTCGAAACGAGAATCCTGCCCGGTCTTGCAAAGAGTGAAGTGAACCGGATTGCGGAGGAAGAGGACTATTCGCTGATTGTTGCGGGTGCCCTTACCAGTTCCCTGATGAACGAAGCGATCTGGGGCGGAATCGCTTATGAAATCATTCATCACTGTACAAGACCCACCCTGCTTGTCCGCCTTGGGGAGGTCAGGCATGAAGGCGTTCCGGTTACGGAGCCTGTCCGCGCCGAATACAGCAGACATATTCTCTTTCCGACCGATTTTTCGGCGACGGCAAACCTTGCTTTCCAGACTGTCAGAAAGTTATCATATGAAAGGACGAAGAAGATTACGCTGATGCATGTACAGGACCAGGCGCGCATTGATCCCCATCTTCTGGGACAGCTTGAAGAGTTCAATGAAATAGACGAAGCACGGCTCGCCGCTATGAAGGAAGACCTGCAGGCAGATGCAGACATTGAGGTCGATACAATCCTGAAATACGGAAATCCTTCGAAGGAAATCCTCGCCGCCATCAGGGAAAGCGACATGCAGCTTGTTGTTATGGGAAGCCAGGGGCGCGGCTTTGTCAACGATCTGTTCCTCGGAAGTGTAAGCCATAATGTAGCCCGCCATTCAGATGCGTCCGTGCTTCTTATTCCGGCTAAAAGAATAGAAGACAGGGAAGCGGGCACATAATACTTCTCACGCCTGCAGGCCGGAAGGACAGGGACCTTCATAAAATTTCAGCTGTATGATAAGCGAAGAAAGCACGGGAGCATTTTATGAATATTAAAGTTGCGTATTTATCCAGAACCGGACACTCGAGAAAATTAGCCGGGGCTATTGCGGATGCCCTGCGCCTCGAGGCTGAAAACATCGCAGACAACCCATATTTTGAAGGCATAGACCTTCTGTTCCTTGCGGGAGGCATATATGGCAGCGAGAGCCTTCCGGAAATGCTGTCCTTTGTAAAATCACTTAATCCGGCGAAGGTGAAACAAGTTGCCCTCGTGACATCGTGCGTTTCCCAAAAAAAGCAGCAGGATTCCGTCCGCCGGGACCTTACGGATAAGGGAATACGTGTCATTGATGAATTCATGTGCCAGGGAAGCCTCCTGTTTATAGGGCTGAAACACCCGGACCGCGAAGACCTTGACCGTGCGGCATCCTTTGCTCTGCACACGGCTGCCAGGGCAGAGGGCGACTTTAATAAAATTTCAGGATAAAGGAAGTACTGCATGGAATTGATAATGAAGCATCCGTCAATTGACGAATATTTGAGACCGAGCGAAGTAATCGACTGTCATGACCCGAAAATCCGTTTTGCCGCGCAATATCTTATGGACCGTATGATGAGGGGCGTTGAGGAGAATCCGGATGACGTCCTTCCGGATCCCGAACTGCAGCTTGCACGTCTGACATATGAATATGTGCGCGGCCGCATTTCGCATTCAGCCGATATCGGCAGCCCCGATGTGACCTGGAAGGCATCCGACGTGCTCGAAAAGAAGCATGGCCTGTGCTATGCAAAGTCACATCTTCTGGCGGCCCTCCTCCGCGCCAACGGAATCCCGGCGGGTCTTTGCTACCAGTATCTGCGCCTCGACGGAACGGAACAGTCCGAATTGATCCTCCATGGCCTGAATGCCGTGTACTTTACGTCCCTCGGAAAATGGATCCGGCTTGATGCCCGCGGCAGCAAGCCGGGCGTCAATGCGGAGTTTTCGATAGATGAGGAGCGTCTCGCATTCGAGGTTCATCCCGGTTTGGGCGAGACGGATATTCCGGTTATTTTTGCGGATCCTGACCGTGCAGTAATCCGCACGCTGCAAAAGTATGCGTCTCTGTCTGAACTTATGCAGCACCTTCCGCAGAAACTGATGGGCTGTGAATGACGTAGAATCCGGCTTTCACGAAACTTTTTCGAAAGATTAAAAATTTGTAAATACACCCCCGGAAAAGTTTCTGGGAGGCGTATAATTATGTATGATAAAGACACAAAGACGTGTCGGATTTTTGCTTATAATGGAGGCGACACCCATATGCAGGTTTTGGAGAGTAAGCCGTTTTTCAAGGTCCGTAATTTTACAAACCTGAAGGAAATGTTCCGGCAGAGTGTCAGCCTATATGGTAATTTGCCTGCTTTTCGTTTCAGGGAAAACCCTAAGGGAGAAATTATCCGGAGAACCTACAGGGAGGTCGGAGCCGATATCGACGCTTTCGGTACGGCTCTTCTTTCGCTCGGCCTGGCAGACAAAAATATTGCCGTCATCGGGGAAAACAGTTACCGGTGGAGCATTACGCACCTTGCCGTTATTAACGGCGTCGGCATTTCCGTACCGCTGGACCGGCTCCTTCCGCCGGAGGAAATTCTGGCCCTTCTGGATAGGGGGCATGTGTCTGCTGTCGTCTTCGACGGGACATTCCTCGAGACGATGCGGAAGGCGCACGCGGACTTGCCGGGAATACATACTTTTATCTGCATGAAGCCGCCGAAGAATGCAGCAGGCAGCCCCGAGGACTTTATTCCCGGAGCAGCATGCTATGGATTCGAAGATCTTCTGACGATCGGCCGCAAAGCGCTTCAGGAAGGAGACACATCCTATAATGACCGCGTAATTGACCCGGAACAGATTGCCACACTCCTGTTTACGTCAGGTACGACAAGTCAGTCGAAGGGTGTCCTTCTCAGGAACCGCAACATTACGGCGGACGTCATCGCACTGGCCAAGGTGGAAAAGTTTGCGGTGGGGACGCGCGTACTGTCGATTCTCCCGCTTCACCATACTTTTGAGAATACATGCGGTCTTGTCTATATCCTTTATATGGGCGGCTGTATATGCGAATGCGACGGGCTGCGCTATATTCAGAAGAATATGGAAGAATACAAGATCAACCTGATCATCGGTGTTCCGACGCTTTTCGAGAGTTTTTACAAAAAAGTAATGGATACCTTAAAGAAGCAGAACAAGGTTGAGCTCGTTTCGAAAATGATCAGGGTCACCAGGGTACTCCGCAAAGTTAAGATCGACCTGCGACGCATTGTTTTCAAACAGATCCATAAGGCATTCGGCGGCTCTTTTAAGATCGGAATCTGCGGAGCGGCCCCGATTGACCCGAAGATTATCACATTTTTCGATGATATTGGCGTCCATATCCTTCAGGGATACGGCCTGACGGAGACGTCTCCCGTAGTAGCAGGCTGCAACTACAGGGTATTTGTGCCGGGAACGGTGGGCCTGCCGCTTGGCGATATCACGATCGCAATCGACAATGAAAAAGATTATGAAGAAGGCGAAATCCTGGTCAAGGGTCCCGTCGTCATGGCCGGCTACTATGAAGATCCCGAAGCGACTGCAGCGGCCATCGATACGGAGGGCTGGTTCCATACAGGGGATGTGGGACGTGTTGATCCAAAGAGCGGCTGCATCCTGATCACCGGCCGGCTGAAATCCATGATCGTTCTGAAGACCGGCAAAAAGGTATTCCCCGAAGAAATCGAACAGCTTATCACGCGCTATCCGTTTATAAAGGAATCCATGGTTTTCGGAGACAGTGAGCAGGACGGCGATGTAATTGTCAGTGCCAAATTTGTCCTCGATCCGCAGACCCTTGAGAACGAGGGAATCACGGAAGAAGAGCTTGCACAGCGCCTCGACCAGGTCGTAAAGGAAATCAACCTGCAGATTCCGGGATTTAAGGGAATCCGTAATTATGTGTACAGTTTCCAGGACCTTATCAAGACAACGACCCTCAAGGTCAAGCGCCACAGTGAAATCCGGAAAATGCAGGAACGCATGGACAGGGCCAAGGTCAAATTCCGTCAGATCACAGGTAAGAATATTGATTTGCTTGACTCAATGTACCCGATCACTCCGCTCGAAGACGTTGTTTCAAAAGCAGAATCTTCGGCAGCCGAAACGGGTGATGCAGCTGAAAAAAAGACAGCTTCAGATGAATCATTGGACAAATCCTGAAAATACCGTTGACGTGAAGGCGTCTTTGATGGTATTATTTTGTCCGTTGATTCTTACTGCGGCGCCATAGCCAAGCGGTAAGGCAGGGGTCTGCAAAACCCCTATCCCCAGTTCAATTCTGGGTGGCGCCTCCACTGTGAGGACCCGAAGTCCTGATTAGGGGCTTCGGGTTCTTTTTTTACCAAAATGCAGGATCAATAATTGACGCACAGGCGTTTTACGGAGGTATTCGAATGGACAATGAATTGAGACAGCAGGCCGTATTGGTTTTTGACACATACAACGAAAAAGTCGGCGAGATATATGACGATATTCTGGAGCATGTGGCCAATGAGCAGACCCTCGCATCACCGGAATTCCAGGACTATCTCCATAACAGCGTCAGCAACAGCCTCCAGCCGTGGTTTGCGGCGGAGCTTGAAGGTCTTGCAGCCGGTACGCCGGAGGCATTTATCGACGCACTTCTGAATCTTGATGATGTTATGGATGTGTTTGAGATTGCCGCCGCCAAAATAGACGGGGACCTGCCGGACAACCTGATGCTGCGCGTCGGTGCATTCGGTGATGAATCAATTTCCCGCCTGCAGCAGATGGCCCTTTCACATGACTGGATGCCGGAAGAAGGGGAAGACGAAGATACATTCCGCGACGGACTTGCGGCAGATCTGGCCGCACTCCGCGTACTCGGACAATGGAACGCAGAAACTGCCGTGCAGCCCGTACTTGCAAAATTCTGCGCCCTTTCTTCGCCCGATGAATTCATAGCCGACGGCGTAAAATCATTTATTGTCCCGTTTGGCGAAAAAATTATTCCGGAACTCCTTGCACGCCTCAATGATCCCAAAGATACGGGATACAAAGGCGCATATGAGTATCTTCTGATCTGCCTTACCGAAATCGGCCGGGACAACCGTACCGAAGAAATATTCCAGTGCCTCAAGCGTGTATTCCGCGGCATGGAACACAAGGTTATCGCATCCATCTGCCTCGGCGATTACGGCGACGGACGTGCCGTGACACTCCTTAAGAGCTATATCGACCGTCATATGCACGAGATCGACCGCCAGTTCTTCTATGAGACCCTGTCGTCGATCAAGCGCCTCGGAGGCGACATCAAGGATATTCAGGATCCGTTCCGGGATTTCAAAAACAAAAAATAATTGCTTTCCTTCGCTGTATCGGGATGCCTTGGCAAAGATAAGAAGCGGCTGTATGAAAAGACTTGAAAATCGATTCATACAGCCGCTTTTTGCTGTTCTCTGATCAGCTTTCTACTGCCGGAACGGTACGTCTGACCGGCTTGGCTGCAGCTTCTGCATTTACCGCACCGCTCAGTTTCGCGCTCCATTTTTTGCATTTTGCCGGGTCTCCGCTCCAGTACTCGCGGATGAGAGGGATGAGTTCGTGTTCCGTAAGTTCATTCAGCCATTCATCGTCAATCGGATCCGTGCTGCAGAAATAACTGTGGCCGATCAGAAATCCGTTCCCAAGAGAGGCATCCGCGGTGATTGCCTGGTTAATCTCCATTACCGCCTGGACGAGACTGTCGAATTTTTTGTTCCCGATCCGGGCCTGGTATGCTTGAAAACCTTCGGATGCAAAGGCAGGCGGCAATTCGAAAAAGGAAAATCTGCGCCGAAGTGAATAGTCATTCATCGAAGGGGCGTGGCTTGCAGTATTCATCATACCGATAATATAGACGTTTTCAGGAACAGAAAACTGTTCGTTGCGATAAAGCAGGCGAAGTGCATTTCCCCGCTTGTTGTTTTCGATAAGCATCAGGAGATCACCGAAGATTTCCCCGATGTTTCCGCGGTTAATGTCATCAATTATGAAAAAGTACTCGCTGTCATCAGGCTCTGCCTCTTTGCAGAAATCGTAGAATGTTCCGGTGGTGAGGGACATCCCTTCTTCCGTCTGCCTGTAGCCCATAATGAAATCTTCATATTTGTAGCTCGAATGAAACTGTACGATTTTAACGCGGCTTGTGTCTTTCTCGCCCATGACGGAGAAGGCAAGGCGCTCAGCAAGGTAGGTTTTTCCGACACCCGGCGCACCTTCCAGGATGATATTTTTCTTCTTCATGAGGATGCTCCTCAGGGAGTCATACGTATTGCCGTCCATAAAGACATCCTGCAGGAAGTCTTCACGGGTATATGCCGCATAATTCGACGCAGGCGCATCGTCATCGGTTTCCGGATTCATGCTTCCTGCGACGATCTCGTCGAGTTTTCGGCAATAGCCGGTGAACGATGTAATGTTGGCCAAAGATTTTAGTGGAATGGGGGTTTCGATGGCCCATTCTCCCTTGTGCGTCCATGTTACGGAGCGGATATTCCTGTATTCCGAGCGGGATTCATCCAGACAGTAACCTGACTTCACTATGCCCCGTCCGACGATTTTAGACCGGCTGCTCCGGATATATAGAATATCACCCGCATGCAATTCGTTGGCAAACTGCCATACGGTATTGCCGGCGTTCTTGTACTGCCGCTCGGGTCCGTATCTGGCTTTCATAGTCTGTTTGACCGCTTCTTTGGACGGATAGATTTTCAAATCGCCAAGGGCATCCCAGTCCAGGCCGATAATTCCCTTTTTGTAAAATTCGTCCCATAGGCGCGCGCATTCCCTCGGCGTATACACCCAGTATCTTCTTACCGAGGCCGCTGCCGGCCTGGTGCTCTTTTCCGTCCCGGTGAATCCCGGGATAACTGCAGTCTCAGCCGGCTGCACCTGTCTCTCGGCAATGACATTTTCGATTTCGATTTCCTGCTCAGGCGCAATATAGTAGTTTTCTGCGCCCGGGAACATAAGGATTTCAAGCTTGCTGGTCTGCTCATCCGCAAGCAGGACGCTGCGGCTGACGATCGGATTGGTAAACCGCCTGTCAATCCGGATATCGACACCGGTAAACCCGTCATAAAGAAGCCCCTCATCGATTACATACGGGTCATTTTTCAGCGGGTCCTTTTGTTCAGGATTGCACATGATTGTTCCGGAAGCAACGATTCCTCCGTCTCCGCCGGGTATCCACAGATAAACCCTGTCGGTTATCTTGATCTGCTTTTCATTCATGCTTATACGCCAGATAAGAGAATCAAGTTCCTGTACGGCGCCGACAACGTCATATGTATTCGTACCGCACTGAAAAATCCAGCATGCGGGCTTCGTCACTTCTTCGAGAAAGCGGCGGTAAAGCGTCAGTGCGGCTGTGATTTCTCCGTAACACTGCGTATCGACCAGGGTATAATTGGGCGCATTTACAAGCTGCGTCCGGATTTCATCAAAATAATCCAGTGAACTGCAGGAAAAAAGATCCGTAATGTCAATTTTTTGCAGTGTCAGTTTGGCTGCGGAATATTTGAGGGTATTCACATATGAGGTTACCGCAATAGGCGAATAATAATTCCCGTTTTCGTCTTTCTGGGTGTTCATCCAGGTCTTAAATGAACTTCGGAAATATGTCTCGCTCATGTTATAACCTCCCAAAGTAAGTCCTGCAATATGGATATAGTGACAGATGTCTCATTAGACATGCATACATAAATATAATCAGTAACTTTTCAGCAGGTGTCAAGTATAATAATAAATACTTCTTGATCTGTTTTACAATATCCGTCTTTTGCGGCAGTTGCAAGGTAAAGTCTGATGGTTGTATAATGGCTGTTCCGGCCGCAAGCGGTCCGGCGGGGATTTCTATTTTGCTGCAGGCGGCATTTGCCGGACAAAGCCAAAGAGTGAGAAAAAATGAAAATTCCCCGTTGACAACAAACCCTCTGCCCGATATAATACATCGTGCGACGCGGGATTAACTCAGTGGTAGAGTGTCACCTTGCCAAGGTGAAAGTCGCGAGTCCGAATCTCGTATCCCGCTCCAAAAGAACCGCTTAAGGAATTTCCTTAAGCGGTTTTTCTATTTCCCGTTATGCGCAGATCATTGCAAATAGATAATTTCCCGCGTTTAGAGTAATATGAAAACAAGGAATATTTACATGCAGGAGGCCATATATGCGGGAAAAGAATGCAGTCTCATTATTCCTGATGATTACCCTGGCGCTCAGTGCAGTCTGTTTCTTTGTCAGGATATGGGGCGGCGATGAGATGACCGTCATGACATCCGTCCTGATGTGGTGCCCGGGAATCGCAGCTTTTATCACGCAGGGCGTTTATTACCCCGGACAGAAGATCCTTGGGATACATTTCTGCAGTTTCCGGTACGTGCTCCTCGGCCTTTTGACGCCGGTCTTGTACCTTGGAGTCTCCTACGGTATATTCTGGATGGTTTTCCGGGAGACAATGACCGGCAAAATGCCGTATGATTCCGCATGGATGTATATTCTGCCTGGGCTTCTTTCCGTACTGACCGCAGCCGGTGAAGAGATCGGATGGCGGGGGTTCCTGCTCCCGAAACTGGAAGAACTGTGGAATCTGAAGATGGCCGTAGTTGTCAGCGGGCTTATCTGGGCCGCATGGCATTTTCCGCTGATTGTTACCGGACTGTATCGGTCGGGAATTCCTGCGTGGTACCAGATCCCCCTGTTTACTGTTGAAATTCTGGCTATGACGCTCATACTTGCCGTATTGCGGACAAGGTCCTGCAGCATTCTTCCGGTCGTCTTTTTCCATGCCTCCCATAATTTCCTGGACAGGATGATTTTTTCTTCGCTGACAGCAGGGGATATGAAGCCGTATTTTGTCGGGGATACGGGATGGATGACTGCAGTCGTATTGATTCTGGCAGCGGCCTGCATAGCGCTGACTGCCGGGTGGTTCATGGATTTGCGGATCGTAAACCCTGTAAGAGTTATTCGAAAAAGGATCGGGGATAAAAGAATCAACGCGGAAAAAGAAGCTGCGGAAGCATGGAAAGACTGATTCCCAATATCTTATAGCTGCGGAACGAATGAGGAGACGGAACATATGTCGGAATATATTATGGATCTGCGCAAACTGGTCGGCCATACACCGATCCTCCAGTGCGGCGCCAGTGTAATCGTGGAAAATGATAGGGGAGAAATCCTCCTTCAGCTCCGGGCTGATAATCTTCACTGGAGTTATTCCGGAGGTTCGGTTGAGCTTGACGAAGCGGTTGAGGATACGGCAAGGCGTGAATTATTTGAAGAGACCGGGCTGACGGCCAAATCGCTTGAACTGTTCGGGATCTTCTCCGGGAAGGACCTGCATTACGTTTATCCGAACGGGGATGAGGTGTCGAATGTTGACATTGTATACATCTGCAGGGATTACTGCGGCGAATTAGAAGCAGACAATAAGGAAGTAAAGGAACTGCGATTTTTCCCTGTCGACGCACTCCCTGAAAATCTCTCGCCGCCGAACGTGTGTGTTTTTCGGAAGTACATGGATTCACGGGCAAAAAAGAACTGAGCCGGCCGGCTTCCGCGAAACCGAGAGCCGCAGATATATCCGCGGAATATAAAAATCCCTGCGCGTCAGTGACTGCACAGGGATTTTTGTTTCTATGATTCGGGATCCTGCATCATTTCCGATGCACGGCAGGAACCATCATTCTTTCCTCTTTTTGTATGCCCAGAACTTATTAAGCAGGAAATTGATCGGGATTGTGATGATCAGGTTCACAAATGTCCCGATGAAAAGAGGAATTCCGAGAACTTTCGTTTCCAGAGCAATTAATCCGGCGGACAGGAAAAGTCCTGTAACGGAATATGACACATATACTTTCAGGAGGGCAAGTATCCAGGGCTGCTTTTTCCCTTCGACTTTAAATACGAATTTGCTGTTCAGCAGGAAGGAAATGAATACCGTTATGATAAAAGCGGATGCATTGCAGATCTGCTCATTTATATGTAAAAAGTAGTAGCCGCCGTTTACGATGCAATAGGACAGTACGGTGTTTATTCCTCCGACCATTCCGAATTTAACGAATTGAATCAGGGAATTCCATTTCGGTCTTTTTTCCAGATCTGCTAATTTTGATTTTGCTTTTTCTGCTAAGCTCATTCTTTTTTCCTTCTTAATTTAGATTTTTCAGGCTGATTATTCGGCAAATTTTATATTCCCGTTAAGTCAAACGGCGGGATAAAACTTTCCGAATCGGTGCCGCTGTCCTGCACGTAGGCGTTCTCCTGGCCGCGGTCCATCAGGTATTGTACCATGGATTCGTAATGGTCAGCGCGCAGAGGATGATCAGGCGCGTTTTTTCTGCACGGGACAGGCGGCGTGTACTGGTTCATCAGGCTTATGTAAATGTTGTTTCCGTACGTATCGCATAAATAGGATAAGATCCTGCGTGTATCAAAAAGATATCCCGGGAGCATGAGATGCCGCACAATCATGCCTTTTTTTATAAGGCCGTCTTCGTCAAATACCGGCACACCAGTCTGCCGGAACATCTCCGCAAGCGCGGCACAGGCTTTGGCAAAATAATCCGGCGCACCGCACATCGTCCTGGCCGCGGATTTTGCATAGAACTTGAGGTCCGGCAGGTAGATGTCGATGAGCCCGTCCCAGATCCGCAGGGTTTCGACGTTCTCATAACCGCCGCAGTTGCAGATGACAGGAAGACCGAGACCTTTTTCTTTTGCTGCGCGGAGGGCCTCCGTGATCTGCGGGATGAAGTGCGTCGGCGTTACCAGGTTGATATTATGGGCGCCTTGTGCCTTGAGTTCGAAGAAAATATCGCAGAGGCGGCCGGCTGATATGTTCTTGCCGGCCAGACCGCGGCTGATCGGTTCGTTCTGACAGAAACAGCAGTGCAGGCTGCATCCCGAAAAAAAGACGGTGCCCGATCCCCGCGTCCCGGAGATACAGGGTTCCTCCCACTGGTGAAGGGCCGCGCGGGATGCCGTGATTTCTGCGCCCATTCCGCATGCACCGCGTTCGCCGGCAAGGCGGTTAATACCGCAGTTCCGCGGACAGAGCCGGCAGTTTGCGAGAGGAGAGGCGGGAGAATGCAGATCCTGGGATACTGTTTCCGGCATGTGAGTCCTTCCTGTGCCGGCAGCCGCGAGCCGGGGGCACCGGGGTTCAAGTTTGATAAAATTTCAGATAATTTGATTATAGCATGCAGGACAAGACGAACTGCGGATAATATTTTTGCATGTTGTAAATATAAAAAATGCAAAAACGACTTACACAGCCTGCCGCTCTGATTCGTATTTTCAATTGACACTTCCTGGTTCGATGTTTAGAATAATAGCGTGTTCAACAAACGGCGCCGTATCTATGGGTGCCGATTCTTTTTTCATCGTACGATCGTCATTTTCGACAGAAGAAAGCGGGGGATCCAATTGCCAGAGAAACTGCATGAGGAATGTGGAGTATTCGGCATTTATGACAGAAGCAGCCTGACTATCGCCCCGCTCGTCTATTACGGACTCTTCGCACTGCAGCACCGGGGACAGGAGAGCTGCGGCATTGCCATCAATGATGACGGGTTTATCCATTGTCACAAAGCCATGGGCCTTGTCAGTGAAGTGTTCAAAACGGAAGTATTGAAGAAGCTTACCGGAACGATCGCTATTGGCCATGTACGATATTCCACCACTGGCGGCAGCGTATATGAGAACGCGCAGCCTCTGGTTACGCAATATGCAAAAGGCACCCTTTCCATCGCCCATAACGGCAACCTTACTAATACGGTTAAGCTCCGCGGGGAACTTGAGGAAGACGGCGCTATTTTTCAGACAACAATCGATTCCGAGGTTATTGCCTATCAGCTGGCCAAGGAACGTGTAAAGACTCATTCGATCGAAGAAGCCGTGGAAGCGACAATGAAGGTTATTGAAGGCGCGTATGCACTTCTTGTGATGAGTCCCCGCAAACTGATTGCCGCACGCGACCCCTACGGTTTCAAGCCGCTCTGCATCGGCAAACTGGAGAATTCCTATATTTTTGCTTCGGAGACCTGTGCACTCGATGCCGTCGGCGCGGAATTTGTCCGCGATGTCGAACCGGGTGAGATTGTCGTCTGCGACGCGGACGGAATCCGTTCCATCCGCAGCCTCTGCACGGGGAAATGCTCCAAGTGTATTTTTGAATATATTTATTTTGCCCGTCCTGACAGCTATATCGACGGAGTGAGCGTGTATGAGGCCCGACTTGAGGCCGGGCGGCTTCTCGCCCGACAGTACCCGGTGGACGCGGATGTAGTCATCGGTGTGCCCGCATCGGGTCTTGATGCGGCAAGCGGCTACAGTCTGGAATCGGGCATACCGGAGGTCCGCGGATTCGTGAAGAACAATTACGTCGGACGTACCTTTATCAAGCCGGAACAGTCACAGCGGCTCGAAGCGGTTTCGATAAAACTGAACCCCGTCAGATCTTCCGTGGCCGGCAAGCGGGTTGTCATGATTGACGATTCGATCGTCCGCGGCACCACGATTGCCAAACTTGTCAATATGCTCAAAGCCTGCGGTGCTGTCGAAGTCCATGTACGCATCAGCGCGCCGCCGTTCCTTTTTCCATGCTATTACGGCACGGACGTTCCTTCCGGCGACAGGCTGATCGCCTGTCAGCACTCTATCGAAGAAATCCGCTGTATGATCGGGGCCGACTCGCTCGGCTACCTGCGGGCGGACAGTCTTGGCAGCATGATTTCCGAACCGGGACATAAGTTCTGCGATGCATGCTTTACCGGTATCTACCCGAATGCCGTAACCGGCATTGAAACGGGCGGAAACGGCAAAGACGATGCCGGCAATGACGAACCGGGTTTGTGTGAGGGAATCGGCAATCAGTAAGGAGACAGCATGCGTCTTACTTTTTCCAGGCCGGCTTCTGATCCGGTTCCGGAGATACTTTTTCAGGATGACGATATTCTGGTTGCGGTAAAACCGGCAGGAATGCCGTCGCAGCCTGACAAACTCGGCACCAGGGACCTCCTCAGCTCTCTGCAGGCCGCGCTCGGAGCATCGGACGGCATGTCGGACTCTGCGCTCCGGCTCGTCCACAGACTTGACAGGCCGGTCGGCGGGCTGATGCTTTTTACATGTTCCGATGAAGCGGAACAGTGGTTTTCCGCACAGAATACGAAACAGCAAATGAAAAAAGCATACCGGGCCGTGATCTGCGGCCGCATGCCGTCAAGAAAGGGCGAGTGCACGGACTTTCTCCTGAAGAATGAAAAGACGAACCTGTCCCGCGCGGTGCCGGAAAACACACCCGGTGCCAAACGCGCCGTTCTCCGCTATGAAGAGCTCGCGTTATCTGCATCGGAAGAAAGCGGCATGCTGTCCCTGCTCAGGATAGAACTCCTTACCGGCAGGCACCACCAGATCCGCGTCCAGCTTGCCCGCGCAGGCTGCCCGATTTACGGGGACTGCAAATACAACCCTCTTTTTCAGAATGCAAAAGGATGGCACAGGACAGCGCTGTTTGCGTCGGACCTGTCCTTTGTACATCCGCGCACCCATAAGCCGATGGCTTTCCATGCAGACCCATTCGAATATGAACCGGAAGCATTTGCCTGCTTCCCGCGGCCGCAGGCGGAAACCGGGGATTCGTGATATTCTGAATCGGATGGCCGCTTATTCAGACGCATTTGGAGGATGACATGCCGATTGATACTGTTATTTTTGATATGGACGGGGTGCTGCTCGACAGCGAACCCCTGCATGACCGGACGAATCTTGCGATCCTCAGAAGCTTCGGCGTCGATGCGGATGCATCGATAACGAACCCGTACGTCGGTCGGACGAGCGATGCCCTCTGGACGGCGATGCGGGAAAGATTTTCCCTTCCCGCAACCGTCAGCGAACTGATTGACCTCCAGTGGGCGAACAACATCTTGAGTCTGCCTGCTTCCGGTATCGGTCCATCCGCAGGGCTCAACGTACTTCTTACCTATATAAGAGAAAAACATTTACGCGCCTGTATTGCTTCATCATCGCGCGGCACGTTTGTGGATGCCGTCATTGACCATCTGCAGATCCGAAGTTATATGGAAAGTTATGCATGCGGGGACGAAGTCAGCCGCGGCAAGCCGGATCCGGAAATTTTTCTGCTGGCTGCCCGGAAAATGCATGCCGATCCGTCTTCCTGCATGGTGATCGAGGATTCAACGGCCGGAGTGAAGGCAGGACGTGCGGCCGGAATGTTTACGGTCGGATACGTGAACCCGACTTCCCTCGGGCAGGATGTCGGAGCCGCAGATGCCATAGTCAGGAATCTTGCGGATATCCGTGCGGTTCTTGATGCTTTGAATTGTCCGTGACGGACGTGCGCAAATTTTTGCTTTATATGATTGAAAAGCAGAGAAAAACGGCGATTTCAGGAGAATATTTGCAATTCATTCAGCTATTTCAAAATCAATGCTTGACAGAATCCCGGGCCGCTATTATTATGATGAAGCACATTTACATGGACGCTCTATGTCCATGCTTTTAAGAAAGAAACAGGAGGACAAATTCCGATATGAAGACGTATGTTGCTAAACCGGCAGAAATCGAGAGAAAATGGTACGTCATCGATGCGGACGGCATGGTACTTGGCCGTCTCGCAAGTGAAGTTGCGAAGATTCTTCGCGGCAAGAACAAGCCGACGTACACACCTTTTGAAGATACAGGCGATAATGTTATCGTGATCAACGCAGCCAAGCTGGTTCTTACCGGCAATAAGCTTGACCAGAAGATGTACCGCTACCACACCCTCTATGCAGGCGGACTTAAAGAGACAAGCGCCCGCAAGATGATGGCCACGAAGCCTGAGAAGGCTTTTGAGCTGGCAATCAAGGGCATGCTCCCGAAGAACGCCATGGGCCGCCAGATGTTCAGAAAGCTTCATGTTTATGCTGGACCGGAACACGATCAAGCTGCACAGAAGCCTGAAGTTCTGACAATCAACTTATAAGAGAGGGAGGACCAAGTCACATGGTTAAGAAATCTGCCAAAGTTTATTTCTATGGTACGGGACGTCGTAAGAACGCAGTTGCATGCGTACGCTTAATTCCCGGAACAGGTGTTATTACAATCAACGACAGGGATATCGATGATTATTTTGGTCTCGAGACCCTGAAACTTATCGTTCGTCAGCCGCTTGTTGCTACAGCTACCGAGGGTAAGTTTGATCTTATCTGCAAGGCTGTCGGCGGCGGTATTTCCGGTCAGGCCGGTGCAATCCGTCACGGACTTTCACGCGCCCTGGTTAAGGCAGACGAAGAAGCCTACAAGGCAATCCTTAAGAAGGCCGGTTTCCTTACACGTGATTCACGTATGAAGGAAAGAAAAAAGTATGGTCTCAAAAAGGCAAGAAAAGCGTCCCAGTTCTCCAAGCGTTAATCGAAGCGCGCGTCGTGTTTCTTGCCGGCTGCTTTACGGCAGCGGCATAGATACCAAACTGCGGACACAAATTCTTTCGATATTGTATCAGCTTGCGCGGCGCATCCTTCCTTATGTGGCAGGGTGCGCCGTGTTTTCGTTTTCTGTTTGAAAGTGAGGTAGTCTGTGCTGATTATTATTCATGCCCGCCTTCTGACAATGGATGAGCAGGGTGTCGTTGAAGACGGTTTTGTAACCGTCGAAGGGGACAGGATTCTTGATGTGGGTCCGATGGAGACATTCCAGGCGGATAAGATTCCCGGGGATTCTGCCTGTATTATTGATGTGCGCGGAGGATGGGCGGTTCCCGGCTTTATCGACGCACACTCCCATCTCGGGCTTTTTGATGACAGCCTTGACATGGAAGGTGACGACGGAAATGAGGCTACGGATCCGATCACGCCACAGCTGCGGGCAATAGACGGTATTTTCAATTCGGACGCCTGCTTCCGCGAGGCATATGAAGCGGGTGTCTCGATGGTTATGGCGGGACCCGGAAGTGCAAATGTCATGGGAGGGCAGTTCGCTTTGCTGCATACGTTTGAACGTACGGTTGACCGTGCGGTAATTATCGCTCCCAGTGCGCAGAAGGTTGCTTTTGGCGAGAACCCAAAGCGCGTATACGGCAAGGAGAGCAAGACGCCTTCTACCCGCATGGGCACGGCGGGACTTCTGCGGGATACGATTTTCAAGGCGCTGGAATATCAGGATAAGTGGGCGGAATACCGCCGGAAAAAAATCGAATATGACGAAGCCGCGGCGCGCCATGATGAGGATGCGCCGGATTCACCCGACAAACCGGATTTTGATTTTCAGCTTGAATCGCTGCTCCCGGTGCTGACCGGAAGTCTCCCCCTCAAGATTCATGCGCACCGCCAGGATGATATCCTGACGGGCGTCAGGATCTGCAATGAATTCGGGCTCACGTATTCGCTTGACCACTGTACGGAAGGCCATCTCATAGCAGATGTCCTTGCGGAAGAATACAGGGACGGACAGGCAGACGGACGCGGAACCGGCAACAGCAAGGCCAGGGGAGGACGTCTGCTGGGCGTCATTATCGGGCCGATCATCGGCGACCGCTCCAAACCGGAGCTCTCCGAACAGAACCTGCATAATGCAGGCGTTCTCAGCAGGGCCGGACTGCCCGTCGCGATCATGACAGACCATCCGTGCGTCCCCGAACAATATCTTCCGCTTTCGGCCGCACTTGCAGTCAAGGGCGGAATGCCTGCGGCTGATGCCCTGTCTGCCATTACGATTACGGCCGCCCGGATTCTTGGAGTCGATGACAGATACGGAAGCCTGACGGCCGGCAAGACAGCCGATCTTTCGGTGTTCTCGGGCGATCCGCTTGACTGCCAGAGTCTCGTCCGCCTTTTCATCGGCAGGGGTTCCGTGCGTTATGATCCTGAAAATCTATACAGCGATGCAGCAGGAAGGACATAACCATGGCTGCTGTTCTTACACTTCTTTCTCATTCAACAGAGGCAACGGAGCATCTTGGCCGTGAGCTCGCCGGGTATCTGAAGTCCGGCGACATCCTTACGCTTGACGGCGATCTCGGCGCGGGAAAAACGGCGATGACGCGCGGCCTCGCAGCGGGACTCGGACTTACGTCTCCCGTTGCCAGCCCGACTTTCACGATTGTAATGGAACACCCGGCCGAGAAGGAAGGCCAGCTTTCGCTTTTCCATTTTGACGTATACCGGCTGCGGAACGGGGATGATTTCCTCGATTCCGGACTGGATGAGTATTTGTACCAGGACGGCGTGAGCGTCCTCGAATGGGGCCGGCTCGTGGCCGATGCCCTGCCGGACGGCGTACTGCACATTGCCATGCACGGCTCGGGAGATGTCCGTGAAATTATACTGACGTTTCCCGAATCCAGGGCAGATGCGCTGGATTCCCTCAAAAAGAAACTGTCCGAATATGAGGAAATTTCTGATCTGAAAGGGGTGCAGTTATGCTGATACTTGCCTGCGACACATCCAATTCAGCCTGCTCTGCCTGCCTGTATGAAGACGGCCGCGTTCTGGCGCAGTCGCTTCTTTCGCTTGGACGTACCCATTCGCAGACATTTATGCCGATGGTCCATGACCTGATGAAGCAGAGCGGCAAAAAATACAGCGAGCTTGATGCTTTTGCCTGCGCCGTCGGCCCCGGTTCCTTTACCGGAATCCGGATCGGCGTGAGTGCCGTCAAATCGATGGCCATGACAGCCGGCAAAGCAGCAGTTCCGGTATCGAGTCTTGAAGCGCTGGCATATCCGTATTTTGAACGGGAAAATACATTGGTTGCTGCACTGACGGATGCCCGGAACAGGCGCGTTTTTGCATCTGCTTACTACAATGGCCGGGAAGTCGTTCCGGAAAAAGCAGGAAGCATCGAAGAATTTTCTTCCCGGTGCGAAGCATGGGAAGCAGAAAACACGGATGTTTCCGCGGACATCCTTCTGTGCGGGGATGCGGCCTCCGCCTATCTGCATGAGCCGTACTTCATGAACAGAAATGCACGCACAGCCGTTCTCTTCTGCCGTGAGGTGCAGCCTGCGTCCGTGGCGGCTCTTGCCGCCGGAACGATCACAAGGAGCCTGTCGGAAGCCGCCGGAGCAAGCCTGTATGAGCTTTTCCCGCCGCAGGCGCTCATGCCCGTCTACCGCGCAAAAACGTCGGCAGAGCGGAAATTCCCTGATGCGCAGGTTCCTGCCCATGCATGATTTTGCAATCTCGCCGGTCTCCGTCCGGGAAGCAGGCCGCCTGCACGAGCTGGAGATGAGCTGCTTTGCGGTTCCGTGGAGCGAAAAAACTCTGGCGGATTTCATCTCTGATACAGAACACCATATATGCCTTGCCGCCCGGGAGGGGGGGCCGGACTCCCCGACAATCATCGGATATATAGGTTTTCAGTATGTGCTTGATGAAGGCGAAGTCGCAAATGTTGCGGTAGCACCGCAATACCGCGGGCGGGGTCTCGGGCGCGCACTGCTAATGGCCGTGCTGGACTTTTGCCGCTCACACGGGATCCGTGCCGTTCACCTCGAAGTGCGCACAGGCAATGAGCATGCGCTTTCTCTGTACCGGAAATGCGGCTTTGTCCAGTCCGGACGGAGAAGCGGGTACTATGCCGATACAGGTGAGGATGCATTGCTGTTGACCTGGAAGGATATGTGAATATCACAAAAATTTCTTACAATATTTGGACACTTTACCATTCAAATATCCAAAAGTGCTTCGAAACTGTGCGTTTTTATTGACAGAGCGAAGACCAGTCAATATACTTGAGCTTATAGAAAAGTTACATGTGCAAAGCACGCGAGGAGGATTTAAAATGGTTTCTCAAACCGTTGTTTTTAAGTGTGATGAAGCTCTTCAGATGAAAGCCGTTGCAGTATTGATTCAAAGAGCGTCTTCGTTTCGAAGCAGCATCTATCTGAGCCGCAGCGGGCGCCGTGCGAATGCCAAGAGTCTCCTTGGCGTCATGTCCCTGGGAATTGAAAATGCCGCAGAGATCGAGATTACGGCCGAGGGAGAGGATCAGCAGGCAGCTCTTGATTCGCTCGTGTCCTATCTGGAGAATCCCGGCGTGTTATGAGCCCTGATAATTCCGTATTTGATGCCCGATTGGATGCAGTACCAACGAGCCCGGGTGTGTACCTGATGAAGGACGCCTCGGGCTCTGTTATTTATGTCGGAAAAGCGAAGCACCTTCGCAGCCGGCTTCACAGCTATTTCTGCAAAAATCCGCAGGGAAACGAAAAAGTCCTTGCCATGATATCCCACATAGCCGACTTTGAATACATTGTCGTCGAAAACGAGCTTGAATCTCTTCTTCTTGAAAACAACCTCATAAAAAGATATCAGCCTCATTACAACATCCTCCTGCGCGACGACAAAGGATATCCTTATGTCTGTATTACGATGCAGGATGAATATCCGCGCATTCTGAAAGTGTTCCGCGTCGGAAACGACAAGGACAGGGGCGCCCGCTATTTCGGGCCTTTCATGGCAGGAGACCTTTATAACGCGCTGACAACACTGCGTGATATTTTTCCGACAAAGACCTGCCGGCGTGTGCTGCCGCGGGATATTGGGAAGGAACGTCCCTGTCTGAATTATCACATCGGACGCTGCGTCGCGCCCTGCAGGGGGGACGTTTCCACTTCCGAATACCGCGCCGTTATGGAAAACATCTGTCGCTTTTTCGAAGGAAAATACGACGGGATCCAAAAGGATTTGTTTGAACAGATGATGGCCGCTTCCGAAAGACAGGATTTTGAAAGCGCTGCCGTATACCGCGACCGTCTGCAGTCCCTCGAAAAAATCATGGAAACGCAGAAGGTCTCCCTTCCGCGCGAGACGGATACCGATGTTCTCGGCCTCAACCGGGATGCCGGCGAGATCTGCGTCAGGAAGCTCGAAGTCCGGGCCGGCCGCATGATCGGATCTCTCACGTTTTTCTTTCCCGACAACGGCGAGAGCAGCGCGGAGATTCTTTCGGCCTTTATCGAGCAGCATTATCCGGATGCCGTCATGGTGCCCCCTGAAATACTGGTCCCCGTATTTCCTTCCGAGGAAGATACACTTTCGGAGTTCCTTCACGGAATCAGCGGCCGGAAAACTGTTTTCCGGATTCCGAAGCGCGGGGACGGTGTGCGACTCCTCAAAATGGCGTCCGACAACGCATCCGAGGCGCTTATGCGCCGGATCATGCGGGTCGGGGATTCCGAAAAGGCCCTCTCCGAAGCACTCGGAAGCCTTGCAAAATTCACGGGGCTCAAAGACCCGCCGGCAAGGATTGAGGCCTATGATATTTCAAACCTCGGCGCCGATGACCAGGGCGGAGGCATGGTTGTTTTTCAGAACGGACGCCCCGACCGCGCTTCCTACCGTCTTTTCAAAATCAGAAGGGCAGAAGGGCAGGACGATTACGGAGCTATGCGCGAGGTTCTGCGGCGCCGGCTCGCTCATGCGGGCGACGAAGAGTTTGCGCGTATGCCGGATCTGATCCTCATGGATGGAGGACTGCAGCATGTGATTCTTGCAGAGGAAATCCTGCACGAGGTTAATCTTGCGGATAAAATCAGGGCGGCAGGAATGGTTAAGGACAGCAGGCACCGCACGCGCGGGCTCGCCCTGCCGGACGGACGGATTATAGAACTTGCAGACGAGGCATCTGCATCCGAGGAGAGCATGATCCTTTTGCGGCTCCTGACAGCAGTCCAGAATGAAGTGCATCGTTTTGCAATCTCATACCAGAGAAAACTTTCCAAAAAGAGAAATCTCTCTTTCCGACTTGAAACGATCGAGGGAATCGGCCCTGCTAAAAGGAAAGCGCTTCTGGCATATTTCGGGACGATCGGCAAAGTCGCCTCGGCTTCGTCTGAGGAACTGAAGGAAGCGCCGCTGCTTTCCGAAGCAAATGCACGGGCCGTTTACCGGCATTTTCATAAAGAGAACGGAGATTAACCGATGGCGATATTTGCAATAGCGGACCTTCATCTGTCACACGGCACAGATAAGCCGATGGACGTTTTCGGCCCCCACTGGGAAAACCATGAGGCCCGGCTTTGCGAAGCCTGGCTTTCCTCCGTTACGGATAAAGATACGGTCATTATCCCCGGTGATATTTCCTGGGGAATGACAATGGAGCAGGCGCTCCCGGACCTTCAGTTTCTTGACGGACTGCCCGGCAGAAAAATTCTTTCGAAGGGCAACCACGATTACTGGTGGGGAACCCTCGGCAAGGTTGAGGTGTTCGCGAGCGAGCACGGCCTTACAACGCTTTCCTTTATGAAAAACAACGCTTTCCTCGTGGAAGGCTGTGCTGTCTGCGGTACGAGGGGGTGGCTTCTTCCGTCGGACCCGGAGTTCAAAACGGCCGACCAGGTCATCTACGAACGTGAACTCGGCCGCCTCGAGAGATCCCTGGCAGAGGGAAAGAAACTTCTTGGCGAAAAAGGCGGGAATATCATCGCCGTACTCCATTACCCTCCGATCATGAGGCAGCAGACAGAATCCGGTTTCTCCACAATTCTGGAAAAGTATCATGTGATCACATGCATTTACGGACATTTACACGGGCGCGGTCACCTGAAAGCCTTCGAAGGGGAGTTAAACGGGGTTAATTACCACCTGGCAGCGGGGGATTATATTTCCTTCAAACCATTGCCGCTGTAAGGCAGAACGGCATTATTGACAGTTGCGCGATTTTGGCGCCTGCGCTATAATGAGGCACACATGCTGGAGAATTGCTCCAGATCCTTTTTTGTCTCAGAGAGGAGCCAGAAAATATGGCCGAGAGCATGACCGGTTACGGACGCGCAGATTGTATTTTTGATTCGCGCAGATACCTGATTGAGATCAAATCCATTAACAACCGCTTTTGCGATGTGCAGGTGCGCATGCCGCGCGCTCTCCTTTCTCTGGAACCGCAGATTCGCGAGTCGGTAACGAACGGTCTTATGCGCGGCAAGATCGACGTGTATATTACGATTGAGGACCAGGGAGCGGGAAATACGCATGTTTCCGTTAATCTCCCCCTCGCTGCAGCATACTCAAAGGCTTTGTCCGAGGTTGCTCAGGTAACGGGACGGGAGGATACAGCCGGCGCTGATTTTGTTGCTCGTCTTCCGGATGTCATGCTGACGCAGCCTGTGGAATGGACTCCGGATGCTGTCCGTGCAGACCTCTTTTCAACGCTGGAGATGGCTGTAAAAGAAATTTCTGACATGCGCAGGGTTGAAGGTGCGAAGCTCCTTCAGGATATTCTCCTCAAAACAGCCGGCATTGAATCGCTTCGCGCGAAACTTGTCGAGAGAGCACCCCTTGTTCCGGCCGAATACCGGACGAGACTTCAGGCCAGGATGGACGAGCTGCTTGCAGACACTTCCGGAATTGTTTTTGACGAGGGACGAAGAGAAGCCGAAGTTGCCATTTTTGCAGATAAATGTGCGATCGATGAAGAACTTGTCCGTCTGGAAAGCCATCTCGTGCAGCTTCGGACGACACTTGCTTCAGAAGGAAGCATCGGCAAGAAACTGGATTTTATTCTTCAGGAAACAAATCGAGAGATTAACACAATCGGCTCGAAGGCAAATGACATCACAACGACGAACCTGGTCCTGGATATGAAGACGGAGCTTGAGAAGATCCGTGAGCAGATCCAGAACCTGGCATAACAGGCGAGGGGGTGACGGACAGCTGTGAGTTTTATTCGAATAGGTTTTGGCAACCTGGTTTCTTCGGAAAGACTGATTTCAGTTGTAGGGCCTGATTCAGCCCCCGTCCGGAGGCTCGTGCAGGATGCCAGGGACAGAGGCGCACTGATCGATGCGTCTTCCGGCAAGAAATGCAAGTCAGTCCTTATCATGGACAGCGATCATATTGTGTTATCCGCCCTCCCGCTTGAAGAGATTGATTCTCTTCTGCAGAAGACGACCAACCAGAATACAGAAGACGGAGGACACTGATTTGAGCAAAGAGTACTTGGATACTGAGCTGACCAGAAAAGGCCTTTTGGTCTCGGTTTCGGGACCGTCCGGAGTCGGGAAGGGAACGGTAATTGACAAAGTCCGTGAACGCCTGCCGGATATAGCACACTCGGTTTCCGTGACTACGCGTCCGATGCGGGACAATGAAGAAGAAGGTGTATCTTACTTTTTCAGGACTGTGGACGAATTTCAGGCGATGATGGCCCGGGGCGAAATCCTTGAACATGACATCTATCTGAACAACTATTACGGCACGCCGCTGGCTCCTCTTCTTAAACTGATCAATGAAGGCCGCGACGTCCTTTTTGATCTGACAGTATCAGGAAGTCTGGCACTGATGGAGAATTACAGGGACGCGGTAACGATTTTTCTTTTGCCGCCATCCATGTCAGAACTGAGACGGCGCCTGGAGAACCGGGCGACGGAGTCCCCGGAAGTCATCGAGAGGCGGCTGCTCGAGGCAAGCGTAGAAATTCCCAAGGTGGACCTTTTCAATTACGTCGTCATCAATGACGACCTTGATAAAGCCGCCGACCGCATAATAGCCATTATTGAGGCTGAAAAGCACAAGTATTCAAGGCAGATCGGCATCGAAGAAAGAATTCTTGGCAGATAATTTGACTGTTTTCGCACACCGGAAAGCCGATGTGCTGTAGAATAAGAACGCAGGACCTATTTTGAAGGAGGCATTTATGCTCGTACGACCATCCCTTGAACAACTTTTACCCAAGGTAGAAAGCCGCTATACCCTTGCTATGCTGGTAGCCAAGCGCACCCGCCAGCTCGTGGACGGCGCACAGCCCATGGTAGATTCCGACACGCCTAACCTTGTTACCCTTGCCTGTGAAGAAATCGCAGCTGATAAAATAATCTGCGTTGAGGGAATCCATAATCCGGTTGTTCCGCTTCGCCCCGAAATCGAAGAGGCCCGCCGTATTGCCAGGGAGCAGGCTGCCAACCAGGCAACACTGGACGCTTTCCCTGATCTAATGGATATTTCTGCAAAGAGCGCGGATGATGAAGACCTCGCCGACAAGGTTCTTTTGGATGATACCGATATCGTATCCGACGAAGATATAGATACGGAAGAAATTTCTGAAGATATTCTTAGCGGGGAATCCTCCGATTCTTCGAAGACGGAGGAATAAGATGCCGACAGAGAAATCAATGGAGCGCATTGTCGCGCTCGCAAAAACGCGTGGTTTTGTATACCCCGGGTCGGATATTTATGGGGGTTTGGCGAACGCCTGGGATTTTGGTCCCCTCGGCGTGCAGCTTAAGAATAATGTTAAGGCTGCCTGGTGGAAGAAATTCGTCCAGGAGAATCCGTACAATGTAGGAGTAGACTGCGCTATTCTTATGAATCCGCAGGTCTGGGTCGCATCCGGACATGTAGGCGGATTCTCGGATCCGCTGATTGACTGCAAACAGTGCAAATCCAGACACCGTGCCGATAAAATCATTGAAGATTTTACCAAGGAAAACAACATCGATATCGGTCCAATCGGACTTGACGGATGGACGAGCGAGCAGCTTGTTGCATTCATTAAAGAGAAGAACATTCCCTGCCCCCAGTGCGGCGGCCATGATTTTACGGATGTCCGCAAGTTCAACCTCATGTTTAAGACTTTTATGGGCGTAACGGAAGACAGCAAAAATGAAGTATATCTCCGTCCCGAGACAGCGCAGGGTATTTTTGTCAACTTTAAGAATGTACAGCGTTCTTCCAGAAGAAAGATACCGTTCGGCATCTGCCAGGTAGGCAAAGCTTTCCGTAACGAAATTACACCCGGCAACTTCATTTTCCGTACGCGTGAATTTGAACAGATGGAGCTTGAGTTCTTCTGTGAACCCGGCACCGACCTGGAGTGGTTCGGGTACTGGAAGGATTACTGCTACAAGTGGCTGAAGAATCTTGGCCTTAAAGAAGAAGAACTGCGTACGCGCGATCATGCCAAGGAAGAGCTTGCATTTTATTCCAAGGGTACGACAGACTTCGAATTTCTTTTCCCGTTCGGATGGGGCGAACTCTGGGGAGTCGCGGACCGTACGGATTACGACCTGAAGCAGCATCAGGAGTATTCGAAGGAAGACCTGACATACTTTGATCCCGTAAAGAATGAGAAATATGTTCCGTATGTTATTGAACCGTCGCTTGGCGCAGACCGTGTTACTTTGGCGTTCCTGTGCTCAGCCTACGATGAGGAAGAGCTTGAAGGAGGGGAAGTCCGCACGATTATGCGTTTCCATCCGGCCCTGGCCCCCATTAAAATCGGAATTCTTCCGCTTTCGGCAAAATTGTCCGACAAAGCGGAAGCAATATACAATGATCTTTCAAAGGATTATTTCTGCGAGTTTGATGACCGTCAGTCGATCGGCAAACGGTACCGCCGGCAGGATGAGATCGGCACGCCGTACTGCGTGGTGTATGACTTTGAATCGGAAAATGACGGATGTGTGGAGATCCGCGAGCGGGATTCCATGCTGAAGGTCGAGTATGAGCCGGGGAATGTCCGCTTCCCGATCGAGCGGCTGAGGGAGTACTTTGCGGACAAGTTTTCATTCTAGGTTTTCATATGTTCGGTGGCGCCGGTAAACTTATTTGTGAGTTTGCCGACGCCATTGCTGCATAAGGGAAATAGAAAAACAGAACGTCAGAGAAAGCGGAGGATACACAATGACAAAGTATGTGTACAAGTTCAAAGAGGGCAATGCTTCCATGAAGAACCTTCTCGGGGGCAAGGGAGCAAACCTTGCGGAAATGACCGGATTGGGACTTCCTGTACCGCGCGGCTTTACCATCACGACAGAGGCCTGCAATCGCTATTATGACGATAATAAGACGATTGCGCCTGAAATCGAAAAAGAAATCTTTGACACCCTGGCAGAGACAGAAAGCATTGTCGGGAAGAAACTCGGGGACCCGGCAGATCCGTATCTTGTTTCGGTACGCTCCGGAGCGAGAGCCTCGATGCCGGGAATGATGGATACGATATTAAATCTCGGCTTAAACAGTGAAGTGGTTATCGGACTGGCCGGGCTGACGAATAACGAGCGCTTCGCATATGACAGTTACAGGAGATTTATTACGATGTTCGGGGATGTCGTTATGGAGATCCCGAAGAGCAAATTCGATAAAGAGTTCGAAGCGGTCAAGGCAGTAAAAGGCGTAAAGCTAGATACGGAACTTGACGCGGAAGACATGAAAGAAGTAGTAAAGCGTTTCCTTAAGGTATATGAGGATAATAAAGGAGAGCCATTTCCGCAGGATCCCAAAATCCAGCTGATGGAAGCAATCAAAGCTGTATTTCGTTCCTGGAATAATGACCGTGCCATCCTCTATCGCCGCATGAACGACATCCCCGGGAACTGGGGAACGGCCGTCAGCGTGCAGGAGATGGTTTACGGGAACATGGGAGAGACATCGGGAACCGGCGTCGCTTTTACCAGGAATCCGGCAACAGGCGAGAAGAAGCTGTACGGCGAATTCCTGATGAACGCGCAGGGAGAAGACGTTGTCGCGGGCATCCGCACACCGCAGACAATCGACCAGCTCCGGGAAGTCATGCCCGAAGTCTATGAACAGTTCGCTAAAATAGCCAATACGCTGGAGACCCATTACAAAGACATGCAGGACATGGAATTCACGATTGAGCGCGGACGCCTCTTTATGCTGCAGACGAGAAACGGCAAGCGCACCGCGGCCGCGGCCATGCGCGTAGCGGTGGAGATGGTGGAGGAAGGTCTGAACACAAAGGAAGACGCGATCATGAAGCTTGATCCCAAGCAGCTCGACGCACTCCTGCATCCGACCTTTGACCCGGCCGCCCTTAAGGCTGCTTCTGCCATCACCCACGGTCTTCCGGCTTCCCCGGGAGCAGCAACGGGCCGCATCTATTTCACGGCGGATGATGCCAAGACGGCAAACGAACTCGGAGAAAAGGTCCTTCTGGTCCGTCTCGAGACATCCCCGGAAGATCTGGCCGGAATGGACGCCGCACAGGGCATCCTGACAGGCAGAGGCGGAATGACGTCCCATGCGGCCGTCGTAGCCAGAGGCATGGGCAAGTGCTGCATCTCCGGCTGTTCCGAGCTTATTATTAAAGAAGAAGATAAATACTTCCTTACAAAGGACGGCAGGAAATTCGAAGAAGGCGACTGGATCTCCCTCGACGGTTCCACCGGCGCCGTATACGAAGGCCGGATTGCAACGCAGGAAGCAACGCTTTCCGGAAATTTCCGCAAGGTCATGGAGTGGGCGGATGAAATCCGGACGATGCAGGTCCGCACCAATGCGGATACCGTCCGCGATGCCCGAGTGGCATTCGACCTCGGCGCGGAAGGAATCGGCCTCTGCCGCACAGAGCACATGTTCTTCGAGACCGAGAGAATCTTCGCTTTCCGCCAGATGATTGTTGCCAAGACGGAAGAACAGAGAAGGGCAGCCCTTGCGAAGATTCTTCCGTATCAGCAGAAAGACTTTGAAGGCCTGTTCCATGCGATGAAGGGATTCCCGGTTACGATCCGCCTCCTCGATCCGCCGCTTCATGAATTCCTCCCGCAGACAGACGAGGAGATCCGGGATCTTGCCAGGGAACTGAATATGGATCCGGAAGAATTGAAGGACTTCACAATCAGCCTCCACGAACTGAACCCGATGCTCGGTCACAGGGGATGCCGTCTCGCGGTGACATACCCGGAAATTGCGGAGATGCAGACAGAGGCAATCATCAACGCAGCGATCAATGTCAACAAAGAGGGCGGCCCGCAGGTTGTTCCGGAAATCATGGTTCCCCTTGTCTGCGAAGTCAAGGAACTGAAGTTCGTGAAGAACATCATCGTAAAGACAGCGGATGCGATTATCGCAAAGGCCGGCATAAAGCTTGCCTACAAGGTCGGTACAATGATTGAGATTCCGCGCGCCGCACTTACCGCGGATGAAATCGCCGGGGAAGCAGAGTTCTTCTCGTTCGGAACAAACGACCTGACGCAGATGACGTACGGACTTTCCCGCGACGATGCAGGGAAGATCCTGGAAGCTTACTACCGGACGAAGATTTTTGAGAACGACCCGACAGCCAAACTCGACACGGTCGGTGTCGGCAGGCTCATGCGCATCGCAGCGGACGGCGGCCGCGCCACACGCCCGGACATCCATCTCGGTATCTGCGGCGAACACGGCGGAGATCCGTCATCGATCGAATTCTGCAACTCCCTCGGATTCACGTACGTATCCTGCTCGCCGTTCCGTGTTCCGATCGCCCGCCTCGCAGCAGCACAGGCCGCGGTCAGGCAAAGGAAGTAACGAACAGAGTATTCGTTTGCCAAAACATTTCTTCAGAAATTGATTCACCGGAAAAGCGGGTTCCTCGGAACCCGTTTTTCTGTTTTCTGTGTCTTGAATCAGGGCACCTCATTTCAAGGTGCTAATTTTCCGTTCAGAAAGGCAGAAATTGCATCAACCGCCATTGCGTGATCTTCCGCCTGCGCAAGGCCGGAAACAGTGATCGTTCCGATAACGCCGGTATTCCGGATCGCGATCGGAAAAGCGCCTCCGTGCGGAGCATAATCGAAGGTGCTGAGATTGTATTTTTCTTCGAGTGTTTTCTGACTGTCCGCTAATTTGATACCAACACGGAACGAACTCATGCAGAAGCGGTTTACAACCCTGTTCTTACGGATGATCCACTGGTCATTGTCCGGAGAGGTTCCCGGAAGCGCGGCATGGAACAGCTGCTGTCCGTTTCTGGTTATGTCAATCGTTATGGCTTTGCCGTCCTTTTTTGCTTTCTCGTAAAGATACATGCCGATTTGGAAAGCGTCATCATTGGAAAAGGAATCGAACTGCAGGACATTTTCCTGCTGCGCAAGTTCAGATAACAAGCTGCTGTAGTCCATGGGATCCTCCTTAATAACAGAAAATACCGCAATCAGGGTTGTTCTGCTCAGTGGTTAACGAGTTATCCGTATATATATTTAATCTCAGAATAACATCTCCTGACGGAAACGATATTTGTTTTTTCGGAAAATCCTGTGCGGCGGGGACGTCTTTTCTGACATGCACGGATATATACCTGGTAATTTGGAATCCTGCACTGTGGGGAAGGCGGGATTTTGGACATTCATTCAATGTTTCCAATAATTTACACATATACACGCTAAAATTTGGGCTGTCTATTGCTATATCTAAGGAGGGGTTTCTATTATCATATTATGATAACAGTGTAGAGGACAATAATATGACAGCTTACAGTAAAGATTTTGCCGAGGCAAATGGAAACGCGGATCACCAAATTTCCGAGGACATATACAAAATATACTTCAATGACGGAAATGCAAAAATGCTGATCGCAGAAGATCTCACAATTTTGCTTGTAAACAAAGAATTCGAGAAATTAACGGGATACTTCCAAAGCAAAATAATCGGCGGGAAACTGGTCGATTATCTTGATCAGATGACAGCGAACAGATTATTAAAATTTCTTCCGCAGATCATCACAGGAGCTTCTTTAAAACCCAAAAGAATTGCAACGAAAATTATGGACAGACAGGGGAAGAGATTAGATGTTCAACTTTCCGTAAGCCATATCAAGGAAAAGAATGAAATATTGTTTGTAATTTCTGATTTGACGGAAATTAACAGGCTGCACCGCAAAATGGAAGCAATCAGTGCATGCAATTCGGCAATTATCAAAGAGAGTAATGAAACAGATCTGATCCATACGATTTGCACAAAGCTGGTTGAAACCGGAGGATATCGACTGGCATGGGTTGGTATTGTCGACAAGGATCCGGAACAACATCTGCGTCCGATCGGAAAGGCCGGCTATGATGAAGGTTATGTGGAGGACATCCATGCGGTGCTTACCGATCCTGTCAAAGGGAATGGCCCTGCATGTTTAGCAATAAAGAAAAATAAGACCTATATCTGCAAAGACACTTCTGCTTGTCCGAATTTTGCTCCCTGGCGCGATAAAGCATTGAGCCGGGGCTATATTTCCTTTGTCGCCATCCCCTTTATATTGCCCGATTTTGATTCAAAAGGTGTTGTGTGCGTGTATTCCGGCGATGCAAATTCTTTTGACGATAATGAAATAGAAATGCTGGAAGAATTGGTTTCCGGATTATCTTACGGGATGAATGCAAGACGCAACGTCAATCTGCGAAATGAAATCAATGAACAGCTGCGGAAAAACGTAATCGAAAAGCATAAACTGCTTTTACAGACAGTACCTGCATTCGCATCCATTATTGAAGTGCGGGATCCGTATACGGCCGGGCATCAGAAGAATGTAACAAATTTATCCGTCTGCATTGCGAATGAAATGGAATTGTCGAATCAGGATCTTGAAGCAGTATTTGTAGCTGCGGCTATGCATGATATAGGGAAAATCGGTGTGCCAAGCGAAATACTGAGCAAGCCGGGCAAGCTCTCCAATTTGGAATTTGCTTTCATCAAAGAGCATGCCAGGGTCGGTCATGACATTATCAGTCAGATCGATTTCCCCTGGCCGATAGCGGATATTATTCTGCAGCATCATGAAAGACTTGATGGATCCGGGTATCCGAACGGTTTGAAGGGAAGCGAAATACATCTGATCGCCCGGATTATCGGTGTCGCCGATACCGTCGATGCGATGGCCTCCCATCGGCCATATCGGGCAGCATTAGGTATAGAAAAAGCCCTCGAAGAGATTGAGCGGCTGAAAGGAATAAAATATGATCCGGATGTGGTAGATGCATGTCTGATATTGTTCCGGGTGAAGGGTTACCGGATTACAAAATTCTAGGTAAAGACATAAAAGAGGGTATGATTCTGAGGATGCAAAAACACCTGCCGTGCATAGGGAGCTGTGCCGGCGGGTATTCTGCACAGAAGGCGGTCAGACGGAAAGATACTTCCGGATGATGCCGTCGTCAAGCTCGGTCATTTTTCCTGCAGCGACAATGGTGCCTTTCTGCATGATGAGATAGTCATCAGCGACGCGGCGGGCGAATTTCAGGTTCTGCTCGACAAGTACGATGGTGATACCTGTCTCAACAGCGATTTTTTTGAGGGTCTCGGCGATCTCTGCGACGACGTTCGGCTGGATTCCCTCGGTGGGCTCGTCGAGGAGTATCATCTTGGGATCGCAGATGAGGCAGCGCGCGAGGGCGAGCTGTTGCTGGAGGCCACCGGAGAGGACGCCGCCGTTGCGGTTTAAGTGTGCGCAAAGCATGGGAAAATAACCCAGCGCCCATTCCTTTCTGGACGCAAAGTCGATCCTGCTTCGCCCGAGGGCGCCCAGCTCAAGATTTTCGTTGACCGTGAGAAGCGGAATAATCTCGCGCCCCTGGGGCACATAGCCGATGCCGGCGAGGGAACGCTTATAAGGCTTGAGTCTGGCTACATTCTGACCATCGAAAAAAACGGTGCCGGACGAGGCTGGAAGGATGCCCATGATACTTTTCAGGAGCGTCGTCTTGCCGACGCCGTTTCGCCCGAGAATTGCCGTGCGGCTTCCCTTTTCGACGGAGAAAGACAGGTCGTTGATGACCCGGCTTTTACCATAGGATACTTGAATATTTGTTACATCTAACATCATGGCGCATCAATCCTCCTTTAAATAAACGGCGATAACCTCGGGATTTTTTTGAACTTCCTCAAGAGGTCCTTCTGCGAGGAGTTTTCCGTAATTGAATACCGTGACATATTCTGCGACCTGACGTACAAAGTCCATATCGTGTTCTACGACGATCAGCGTATGCGTACCTTTCAGCTTCTTAATCATTTCGCCGGTTTTCCAGGTTTCGTCTGCCGTCATGCCCGCAGTCGGTTCGTCAAGAATGATGAGCCGGGGATTCTGTGCGAAGACCATACCGATTTCAAGCCACTGGCGCTGGCCGTGGGAGAGGTCACATGCCATGAAATGCCGATAATCGTAAAGATCGATGGAACGGAGAATATCACTTACCTTGTTTTTGAAGGTTTTTGACTTGCGGAAGAGCAGGCTCCTCCAGAGACTCTCAAAGCCTTCCGCCGCAATCTCGATATTTTCTTTGACGGTCATGTTGTCGAAGACATTCGGACCCTGAAACTTGCGGCCGATCTTATATCTGCGGGCGATATCGGATGCGGATTTTCCGGAAATATCCGCACCGCTGAAAAGGATGCGGCCGGCAGTCGGTGCGGTTTTTCCGGTGACAAGATCCATAAATGTCGTCTTGCCGGCGCCGTTCGGACCGATAATGACCCGGAGCTCGCCTTCGTAGATTTTCATGCTGACGTCCGTCAGGGCTTGGAACCCATTGAATTCCACGGAAAGATTCCGGACTTCCAATAATATATTTGGCTCAGACATGGTAACGTACCTCCTCTTTTTGCCGGATTCGTTCCTTGCGCATCCTGTCCCGGTGCTTCTGCCGGGCTTCTATAATTGTTCCGATGATGCCTTTTGGTATAACGAAAACGATGACAAGGATTACGGCACCCAGGGCAAGTTTCCAATACTGCGCAAAATCGGCCGAGACGCCTGAAAATGCCGAGCTCAGGACTGTTTCGGCGACCTGCAGGATAATTGTTCCGACCATTGCGCCGGTAAGACTGCCGCGGCCGCCGACGGCAACCCAGACAAGAACGAGCGTTGCCAGATTAATGCCGATAGCCGTGTAATTGATGCTTCCCTGTACGCGGACGAAAAGGACTCCCGAGAGGCCGGCCATCATGCCGGAAATCACGAAGATGAATAGCTTGAAAGCGGCCGGCTTATAACCGAAGAAAGTAAGTCTTCCTTCGTTTTCGCGGATCGCTTTCAGTACTTTCCCCGTGCGTGAATGCATCAGAAGTACACAGAACAGATATACGGCCAGAAGGATTGCAAGAATGACGAAATAGAACTGAAAATCGGTCAGGCGGCTAGTCTCGCTGTTGGATAAAATAGTGCGCGATGTGATTGTAATGCCGCTGTCGCCGTGTGTGTAGGTGCTCTGGTTAACGACAAAGAGCTCTGCGATACCGGCTACAGCCAGCGTGATCAGTGAGAAGAATACGCCCTGGATTTTTCCGGAGAACATGAAAATGCCAATGAAGAGCGCGATGACTGCCGGAAGGAGGAGCGCCATGAAGAAGGCTCCCGTCTCGCTCGAGAGCAGCGCCAGGAACCACGGCAGGCGGTCGAACCTGACCCAGCCTGCATGATTGATATATGCGCAGGATATGCCGATCATGTAGCCTCCGGCGCCGAACAGGACGCTGTGCCCCATGCTCATCAGCCCGGTGTATCCCCAGAGAAGATCCAAAGACAAAGCAAAAATGATATACGCCATAATACCGGACATGACATAAATCCAGTATGTTTTCTGATAGAAAGGGAAGGTTGCCAGGAACAGGAAGAGAGCGAAATCGATATATTTGTTAATCGGGATTTTTTTAATCATATCCATCATTCTCTTACCTCTTCTCCTTTGACGTAAACAATCCTTCGGGCTTCAGGCGGACAATAACAATGACAACCAGAAGGACGATAATCTGCGCCGTCACGCTGTTGGAAAGTCCGCTGATGACCGAGACTGATTCCTGAATAATTATGGAAGACGCAAGTGTTCCGAACAGAGAACTCACTCCGCCCATAACCACATTCATGAATGTATTCGTCAGCCAGCTTTCGCCGAGAGAATACGTAACTGTGGATATCGGTGCAATGGCGGCTCCGGCCAGCCCTGCCAGCCCCATGCCGTAAGAGAAGGTGATCGTATCGACCATCCTGGTATCAATGCCGAGACACTCTGTCATCGTGCGGTTCTGCGTCGTCGAGCGGATTTTTCGTCCCATCTGCGTTTTGTTGATAAATATGTATGTCAGTACGAGTACGAGAAGTGAAATACCGGCGAGAATAAGCTTGTAGCTTTCGATATAGACCGAGCCGAAGGTGAATACCTCTGTTGTCGGGTAATCAACTTTTTTATAATTCTTCCCGAACAGAAGGAGAGCCAGTTGCTTTAACAGCATGGAGATTGCGTACGTAGCGAGAAGTGTCTCTGACATTTTTCCGTAGAAGTGGCAGATTATCAGCCGTTCGATCAGTATGCCGAAAAGAAACGACGCGGCGAAAGCGATCGCGAGAGCAGCCGCGAAAGGCAGCTTTGCGCCCTGGTATACGTAATAGCAGATATATGCGCCCACCATCAGCATCTCGGTGTGAGCCAGGTTTACGACCTTCATGTAGCCAAGGATAATCACAAGACCGAGGGACGTCAAAAGAAGGACAGACGAGCTGCAGAGACCGGAGACCAGCAGCTGTGCAAGCATGGACATGGACACGATTCTCACCTCTTCGTTTCAAATGGGAAAGGCGCTTGCGCGCGGTGGCAAAATGAAATGGATTTCTGAACCAAAAGTTCCCGGCGGATCACAGTGTTCGCCGGGAACCGGTTCAGTCAAACAGAAAGGCTTATGGAAGCTTTACTTTGTCGGCTCGGGCTTGATCAAATCATCACTCTCATAGACAATCTTGAACGTACCGTCGTCCTGGACAAGACCGATGAGGGCTTTGCAGAAGATGTGATGCGTCTCGGGATCCACGGTGATCGTGCCCTGCGGTGCATCAAAGCTCAGGTTGTCAAAGTTCGAAAGAATGCTGTCCGTTGTGATATTGTCACCGCACTTTTCGAGAGACTTTGAAAGAAGATAGACGGCGTCGTATGTTGCCTCGCCGACGGCGGTGACGGCTTTTGCAGAATCTGCACCGTACTTCGCGGCATATGCGGCGAGGTAGGTCTTGTTGGCGTCGGAGTCAATTGAGTTAAAGTAGTTTACACAGGCATAGGTCCCGACGGCAGCATCGCCGAGTGCTGTTGAGAAGGATTCGTCCATGATGAAAGACGCAATCGTATAGTTATCGGAAAGACCCGCGGCAGAGAACTGTGAATAGAAGGAAGTACCGCTGTCACCGTTTAGGTTGCAGTAGATAACGCAGCCCTGGTCACCGCACTGATCCTTGATTTTTGCGATGACGTCGGAGAACTCGGTCGTATCGGAGGATACGAGCTCCTCACCGATGACGCTGCCGCCGGTCTTTTCGATGAGGGCCCTGGCCTGTTCATTAATCGTCGAGGCATAGGTCGTGTCGGTGCCGATCAGGTAAAAGTTCTTGGAAACATTCTCCTCAAGGTACGGAATAAAGTAGTCACCCTGCTGATTCGGTACGCAGCCGGTGTAAACGACATAAGGATTCGGTGTTTCGCCCTCATAGAACGTAGGGTAGATCAGAGGTATTTTGTATTCCTCGAGGATGGGCTCGACCGCGACACGGGAAGAAGAGGTGTAAAGGCCGACGATCGCTGTAACCTCGTCCTGCAGGATTAAATCCTTTACAACTTTGACAGCTGTGTCGGCGTCTGTTGCATAGTCCTTGACGACATATTCGATTTTTTTGCCGCTAACGCCGCCGGCCGCGTTAATTTCGTCAATCGCAAGAAGCGCGGAATTATACATGCATAATTCCGAAATGGCAGTGCCGCCCGTCAGGGAAAACACAAGACCGATCTTGATTGTGTCACCGGACGCGGATGTTGCGGATGCATCCGTTTCTTCCCCCGCGGCTTTTGCGGCGCACCCGCTGATTCCTGTTGCAAACAATGCAAGAGCAAGAAGAAGTGCAAGAAGTTTCCTTGTTTTTTTCATTTTTCTATCCTCCTTAAACGTATTAAATAATATGAACAACGGCGGTTGCCGGAGTTTTTTCAGAAAGGATTTTCCCATTGTGCACGGAAAGAACGACGGCGCTGTGGAATCGGATGACCTCGTAATCGTCTTTTCCGTCGAGGAGAATGAAGTTCGCGGGTTTTCCCTCCTCGATACCATAGCTGTCACCGATGCACAGGTTTTTCGCACCGTTAACCGATATGAAGTCAAGGCACGTTGCGAGGTCCGCGTAGCCCAGCATGTGTCCGACATGAAGACCCATTTCGAGGACGCGCAGCAGGTCGCCGACGCCGATCGGATACCAGGGATCCGCGATCGAATCCTGCCCGAGCGCGACATTCATCCCGGCCTCGGACAGTTCCTTGATTCGGGTAATTCCTCTGCGTTTCGGGTAGTTATCCACTCTTCCCTGCAGATGCACACTTTCCGTCGGGCAGGAGTTGAAGTTGATCTTCGACTCTTTCAGCGCACGAAACAGTTTGGTGCAATACGAGTCGTTATAGGAACCCATCGCACAGGTGTGGGCTGCGACAGTCCTCGGACCCCAGCCGCGCTCCCAGGCCTTTGCGGCAAGTACTTCCAGATAGCGCGACTGCTCGTCATCCATCTCATCGCAATGTATATCAACCATTGCGTCATACTTTTCTGCAAGATTGAAAATGAATTCCAGCGATTCTACGCCATATTCCCTGCAGAATTCGAAATGGGGGATGCCGCCGACACAGTCGACCCCCATATCCATCGCCCGTGTCATCAGTTCCCGTCCGCCCGAAACCGACAGTATACCGTTCTGCGGGAACGCAACAAGCTGCAGCTCAACGATGCCTCTTAACTCTTCGCGGAGCTCGAGCAGCGCCTCAACACCTGCAAAAGAAGTCTCCGTTACATCGACATGTGTACGGACAAACTGAACACCGTGTTCGACCATCAGCCGCAGGGCCTGCCGCGCACGGTCCTTGATTTCCGGAACCAGAAGCGGCTGCGTAGTTTTATACTCATGCCAGGTTGAAATGCCCTCGAAAAGTGTGCCCGACATATTGTAGTGCGGGATTCCTGCCGTCATGACACAGTCGAGATGAATGTGCGGTTCGACAAACGGCGTCATCAGAAGGCGGCCTTGCGCATCATAGTGTTCCGCCGGCAGTTCGCCGCCGTGTTCGCGGATTGTCCTGAAAACGCCGTCTTCGCACAAGACATCCCAAAGACCTTCTTTTCCCCGGATTCTGCAGTTCGATACAATCATACAAATATCCCTTCCCCTTACAGATTGCTGCCGGATTATAAAAACCAACAGGCTTGAAATTGCAGAAGGATCCGTCTGCTGTTTTTGCTTTTACAGAAAATAAAAAAGCAAGGGCGTCAAACGAAACGTTCAACGTCCTTGCTAAACAAACGGGCTTCTGAATTGTTATTCACATTATACATTCCGAAAAAATCAAAAACAATATGCCAGAAAGACGGGAATCGGAGGGCATTATCTGGCAATATTCGTTCAAATAGTCATTCCAAATTTAAAAAATCAAGTTTTCCTCGCAATATAAATTGTATTGCATATACCTAGGTAATTGAACTTCCGATTATCATACAGAGTAATGAATATAATAGTGCAGCGCGTATTTATTTCTTGTATTCTTTTTCCTTGTGCAACTGCTCAATTTTTCTGATCAGCCGTTCATTTTGAAAATCAAGCTCTATGATATAGGGCATCCAATCCATTATCCGCAAAAAGGAACTGCAGTCAAACGCCGGCTCATAATGATTCAGTATGCTGCCTAACGCCGTCCCATGCGTACCGATTACCACGCTCTTCCCGTAATTATCCTGCAGTATGGCAGTAAGCGCCTCCATATTTCGCATCTAAACCATGTGAATGGATTCTCCGCCTTCTTCATGGAAATCTTTATCAGACCATCTTTTCATAAACATACTCTGGCTGTTGCCGGCAGGGCCATTTTCCCGTTCCCTTAAACGCTCATCCGTCACGATATCTTTATGGAAGAATTGTGCTGCATCCGCAATTGTATCGATGCTGCGTTTATAGGGACTGCAATAAAATGCATCTATAGAAAGATTTCGAAAAAAGCGCCGTATTTCTTTGCTGTCCTCTTTTCCTTCATCCGACAGCGGTCTGGACCGGTCATCTTCCCATAGATGGTTCGGCTGTGCATGTCTGACAAAATATACCCGGGTTATCATACCCATCCTCCTTCGGCCCGGGCCTCGACTGCCAGTATGGACAACGATTGCCGGGCTGTCTGTATGCCGTTATGAACAGATGCGCATCACATGTTCTTTAAGTAATACACTTTTACAATTGCGCTGATCAGCATCTGACATAATGCGGCGGCAAGCAGTGTGATAAAGATCGTTTCGTTGAAATATCCCGCAATCACGCCTGCCAAAATCATCAGGACGGAAAAGATCAGGACCATCGGCATTCCGGATCTCCTGCGGATTTCTTTCGTACGTTCGTCGTTTTCCTTATTATAGTTCAGCCGTAATTTTGCTTCGTCATGCAGGATTTTACGGTATTGGATTATTTTTGCAGAAATCAGCAAGGTACCGGCAGCAGCCAGACCGCACAAAAAAGAGAAGACAGTGCTGCCTTTCCGTAAGGGGTCAGCTCCAAACTGATCATAAATCAAAAGCCCGACAAAAATGAAATCCAGTATGGATAACAGACATATCCGTATTTTTATTTGCTTTCTGTAAGCGTCCATAATTGTTTTATCCTTTCAATTGTCTATTTCCGAAAAGTCGAATACTTCTTCGATAGTAAGACCGAAGTAATGTGCAATTTTGTAGGCCAGCGGCAAAGATGCCGTGTATTTTCCCACCTCTATGGAAGTAATTGTCTGGCGTGTTGTGCCAACTTCCAGGGCGAGCTCCTCCTGTGATAACTTCCGGGCTTTTCGAAGTTCTTTAATATTTGTTTTAATTTTGAGCACCTCCGATATGACAAGCATGCTATGCAATATTGGTATAGTACACTTTGCATATATTGTCAAGCGAACTTTGCAAACAAGCAGATAAAACAGATCACGGAAACGGCATTTTGCGTTTGCATTTATAATATGATACATTATAAAAATAAATGTATTGCTTTATAAGACGGCTTTTTTAGGGCAGGGATAATTTGGAGGAGACGGTAAATGACAACTGGAAAAATGATTCTGATTCGAGTGCTGTGCGGAATCTTTTCCTGTTTTGCTGCCGTGTTCGTGAATTACTATATTGCTGCTGAAGTGGAAAGCCGGCTCAATATATATTCAACTTCCGCTCAAATCCTTCTTCTTATTGCACAGCTGGCCTTTATTTATGTTTTATCACAGCGGATTCTTTTCAAAAAGCTGACGCGAGCTGAAATTGTCCTTCTTTCTGCAGCATATGGAATCAGTGTAATAAGCGTATTATTTTTACGGTTTCCTGCAATGAATATGCTGGAAAATTTTGGTCTTCGTTCGTATTTCATGAATTGGCCTGTCTGTTGGAATCCGTTCTCATTCCTTTTTGATGCAGCTGCAGACCGCTTCAGTATTTTTGTCAGTCTGCTTAACGTCCTGTTATTTATCCCGCTAAAACCGATTTTGGCAGCCACTAAGCTTCGTCCCAAATGGTGGATGATCATCGCAGGCTTTGCTTCTGTTGAGCTGCTGCAGTATGTTCTGCATGCGGGCTTCTTTGATCTTGGCGACATCGTTCTTTATTTTATAGGGTATCTGGCGGGCGCAGGTATTTTGAAAATCTATTTGGACAAAGAATGCAGAGCTCACTTGTTTGAACTGTCCGGAGCGTCAGATAAGTAGCAATATTTATGTTAATATAATTCTATAGAATATTATTGAAGTCTGTTATGCCTGCTATTTGCGAGGTATGGTATGGAGACGCAAAGAGAAGTCGGACTTGATATCATTCGAAGCACTGCGATCTTTTCCGTTGTATCCATACACTTATTCTTAAATACAGACTTCTACCTCCGGGTCTATTCCGGTTTTGACTTAGGCATTCAGGTGTTTTTTCATTCGCTGTTTATGGTTTGCGTACCGTTATTTATGATGCTGACGGGATACCTGCTGAAAAACAAGGTCATGAGCCAGGACTTTTATAAAAAAGGAATCTCCATATGCTGTTTTTATCTGATCTATGTATGCCTGGTTCTTCTGTATAAAGTAATTGCATATAAAGAAACATTTTCCATACGGGATATTTTTGATTCCATTCTGTCTTTTTCGGGAAGAAACTACTTTTGGTATATTAAGTTTTACCTTATTCTTTACATGTTTATTCCGCTGCTGAACTGGCTGTATCCGGCCGCGTATTACTTCATCGGCTGTTATATCAGTGAATATCGGCCAATCGTAAAAAAGACTTGTGCTAAGCCTGTTTCTTCTGTCGGTTTTACTCGAAAGCGTAATGAAAATATATCCGTATTTTGGAAAAGAACAGCTGCCTGCGTCAGATGAGTTCGGTTCCCCGCCAGGGAACCATCCTCCTATTGTTGCCGCTGGCATCGGCAAGCCTCGTGCTTGCCATGCTGTTTGCGGCACTTCGAAAGAAGCTGATCCCGATCAGGTAGACGCACGTGCGTATTCAATCGCTTCCTTGCCGGTTATATGCTCAACATCAATGGCAATCAGATAAGCTCGCGTACATTCGGCAATTTCCTTATGTTTCGCTTCCGCAGGCTGATCTCCGGAATATTTTTCGACCAGTGCTGTAAAGGCTTCGAACCATTCATCCCCTTCCACGATTCTTGCCTTGCCAAAAGCAATAACACTTCGGAAATATGTCGTGTATTCTTTACTGACGACCGTATCTTCATCGATTACCGTAAAAGAAACCTTTGGGTTTTTCACAAGGGCATCGATTTTGTGACCTGCCTTCGCCGAATGGAAATATATCCTGTCTTTGAAATATACGTAACTTAACGGAACGGCATAGGGATAATCTTCGTCGCCCAGGCAAGCCAGGACACCGTTTGTACATCTGGCCATAACCGCGGCCGTGTCTTCCGTTGATAATAGCTGCCTGCTTCTTCGCATTTCCCGAAACATGAGACAGTACCTCGCTTTCATGTAGTCAGGCAAGGTTGAAGGAACCATGCCTGAGAAGATTATACCGCTAAATATTCCCCTGAAAAACCATGTCAAAATCCCTGCATAAATATTGGACTGCTTTTCGCCCCGATTCTGCTGCTACGGGCAGTCCGCCCGGTGCCATAAGGCGCTGGCCGGCAAAATAGACACTTTTAATGTCATCCGGTTTCGTCGGGTAGCTCTGCATTTTACTTCCTTTTCCCATCATTGTCATCCAGGAGCCTTTGTATGAGCCTAAATCCCGCTCGTAAGTCAGCGGCGTTGCTACATCCCAGACGGCAATCTTTCCCGCAGTCTGCGGGTATTTTTCTGCCAGTATCGTAATGAATGCGTCTGCCAGCTTCTGCTTTTCGGCTTCATATGTACCGTTCTCCCTGCAAGCTTTCCAGTAATCATAGTTGTCTGCGATGATTGCCGAGGTAATTGCGGTACATCCCTCCGGCGCATAGCCCTTATATTTTGCGTAATTATTGATGCCAATGACAGATACCGGCACACCGCCGCAGATAAGAGGATCCTCCAGGGTGAATGTCACATTTTCAGGTACATCGGACAAATATGTCTGTGCACCCACACTGATAAAAGTATCAAGCATGGGCTTTGTGTTTTCGCGCATCTGTACGGCCCACGGTTCACGAATCGGTGAGTCAAACAAGGTATCGATGGCAGCCAGGGTGTCCTGCGTGACGATCACCGCATCTGCCGGTATCCGTTCTCCCTTTATCGTTACTCCGCAGGCAATTCCATGATTCACGTCAACTTTTTCTGCTTTATGACCGTATTGTATGGTGCCGCCGAGTGTTTCAAAATATTCGGCCATACGATGTGCCATACCGAGTGAGCCGCCTTCCGGATAACCGCCGTCTCCGGAGGCAAGCGTTGAAAGGGTAAAGACCAGGCCGGAGGCATTGTTTAGAGGACCGATAATATTTTGAAGCATTGCCTGCAGAAGCGGGTTTTTAAACCGCTCGGAATATTCTTTTGCCGTCTGATTTGTATAGAAAGCCATGCGCGGCAGAGCGGGCAGCATACCCCAAAGAGCGGAAAAGGGCATGGAAGACTTATTCTTAACCTTAACGCCCCTGATATCCGTAATCGGCATATCCATCTTCGTGAATTTCTTTATGTCGCGGCACAGGCTGAGGATTTCCTTGCTGTCTTCCGGAGCGATCTCCAGGAAATGCTGTCTCAGCTTATCGATATTACGATAAAGGTATGCTGTCTGACCGTTATGAACAAAGGTCAAAAAAGGATCGCGGTTATAAACCGGGACATCATCATGTAAAGCGCCTACTTCATGCCAAATCCTGTTCAGGGCTTTTTTGGATGACGAACCCGTCAGCCAGTGCATACCGCCTTCGAATAAGTAGCCCTTTCTTTTCCAGCTGGTAGAGGCTCCGCCCGGGATGTTATGACTTTCATAAATGGTTGCATCAAATCCGCTCTGAAGCGCGTAAATGCCTGCAGTCAGGCCGGCAATTCCGGCACCGACAATAATTAATTTCTTCATTACGATTTCCTCCTGATAATATCTATGATCCAGTCGCTTTGGGGACAGGGGACGCCGGGATTCATTGCGGCCTGTTCTGCAATGCCCTGAATGGCGCACCAATACGCAATAGACAGCGCATAAGGATCACCCTCCCGAATCGTACCGTTTGCCTGACCTTTTTTCATTAACAGTGTTGTGGGCGTATAGATATCAAAACCCTTCAAAATGTCCTTTATTTTCTGCGGCGCAGCTTCGTTATAAAACGCCTGGCTCATCAGCACAAACATCTTTGCCACAAACGGATCGGTCTGGATGTAATGAAAAATCTGTTCTGCCGCGTTCTGGAAAAATGCAAGCGGCTCCATGTCGGTTGGCGCCATTGTGTTCATTGGACCGGAAATGCCATATTTAATCAGCTCTTCATAAAGCGTTTCCTTGGATTCGAAATAATGAAACAGAAGTCCTGCACTCATGCCGACTTGATCTGCAATATCTTTGATTTTGGTCGCTGCATATCCCTTGCGGATAAACAAATCAAGCCCGGCTTCAAGAATTTCTTTTCTGCGTTTTTCCTTCTGGATATCGCGTACACCCATTACGTTGAACCTCTATTCATTGAATATATATTCAATGATATAGCGGGAGCTACAGCCTGTCAAGAAAAAAGAATATGTTATGTTTACAAAAGCGATCAACCCAGCAGGAAATAATGCAGTAACCGGGCAGCAAGAAACACTCACGACGATTGGATTCGCATGGACAAATTGCAAATTATACCTGCTTCATATAGAATTTAGAACTATTCATCAGTAATATTTTCATATAAGGAATCCTGTATTTACATTTTTAAAATCGAAAGGATTAAGAAAGGCGGCCCGATATGATTCGCCAGATGACAATTGCCGATTATGATGATGTTTACAGCTTTTGGCTCAATACGCCCGGTATGGGTCTGAATGACATTGACGACTCGCGGGATGGCATTGCAAAATATTTGGAGAGGAATCCCCGAACCTGTTATGTCGCTGTTGAACAGGACAGGATTGTCGGGGCCATTCTAAGCGGACACGATGGACGAAGAGGATATATCTACCACACGGCAGTCGACGCTGCCATGCGAAAAAGAGGCATTGGAACGGCTTTGGTGCAGGCAGCCATGGACGCACTAAAAGCGGAAGGCATTTCCAAAGCGGCACTGGTTGTTTTTGCGGATAACAGTATAGGTAATGCATTCTGGGAAAAACGCGGTTTCACGGTCCGCACGGATTTGCATTACCGCAACAAGGCAATTAGGGATCTCAAAAGAAGGGATACAAAAGAGGAGAGGCAATATGATCAGAAAAATTGACGCTTCGGAAATAGCTGAATGTGTGTCTGTTATTCGAAAAAGCTTTGCGACGGTGGCGAAAGAATTTGGCATTACAGAAACAAATTGCCCAAGCCATACAAGTTTTATCAAGGCAGAAAAATTGCAAATGCAATATGATAATGGTCAGCTGATGTTTGCCTGTACGAATAAATTGAAGATAGTCGGTTATTTTTCTTTAGCATCAAAAGGTGACGGAAATTATGAACTGGATAATCTTTCTGTACTGCCGGAGTATCGTCATAAAGGCTATGGGAAAGAAATGATTATATTTGCCGTAAAGAAAGCAAGAGATCTGGGTGGCGGCAAAATCTCCATTGGTATTATTGAAGAAAACACCCAATTGAAAAATTGGTACTGTAATTTTGGATTCAAACATACAGGTACACGAAAATTTGAACAGTTGCCCTTTACGGTCGGTTTTATGGAAATTGAACTGGTATAAAAGGGAATCAATCCTGCATACGATGTGAAGAGAAGTGTAAGATGCAAGAATTTTAGGGTTCCTGTCACTGTTTCAAAATTATTATTATTCTAAATGCAAAAAGTCCGCTATCAATTTGTTTACCTGTGCGGGATTATCCTGATTGGAGTTGTGACTTGCATGGTCAATCATATGTAAAGTACAGTTGCTGTCTTCTTTTGCCCAGGGCGCTGCAACCTTCCTGATGTTTCCCAGTTTGTCATCCACACCGCACAGCAGCAAAACCGGCTGGTGAAACCGGTACGCCGCATCCTCATGCAGGCAGCTTCCGGCCATATTCAGCATCACTTCAACAAATGTCTGCTTATCCATCTTGATGAAACAGTTCGAAATATATGTTCTTACGCTTTCTGTGTTTGCACTTGCCTCTGCGCTCTGACGGATCAGTGTTTTCCACGGATAGCAGGCAAACAGAAATCTGGCGGATTTCAGTGCTGCTTTTTCTGTGGCTGTCAGTTTCCCGGTGTTTCGGGTGCAGTCGATCAACACCATTCTATCAACAAGATCGGTAAATTGATTAGCGATTTCCTGCGCGAGGTTGCCGCCCATCGATTGTCCGATCAGCGTCGCACGGTCGACGGAATACATCTGAAACAACTTCCTGCAATCGCTTATCATATCGCTGAACAGGAACTTCTTTTCCGGCTCCAATTTGGACAATCCATGTCCGCGGGCATCCCAGGCAATGATATGGTAAGTCGAATCAAACAAGCCGAACTGATCTTCGAACATTGCATGATCGACGCCTGCTCCGTGAAAAAAGAATATCCACTTGTTTTCGGAGCCTTTCCGATACCAGTAATGAATTTCACAGTCCAGATTCCGAAAAGTCAGATGTTCCATATTTTCCATCAGAATTACCCTCCCTTTTAATCCGAGCTCCTGTGCTGCTCCTTTATCGACCGAAACGGTCAGCGGTCAAATAGATTATTCATCCGTTGACCGTTTTTGAGAAGGCCCTGCCAGTTGATTTTCAGCCATGTATCTGGCAGTCATCTTGCTCATGAACTTTCCCATCTTTATAGGAAACAGGTAACAGCCCACTGTTTGTATCTTTTGCCCTACGCTATGGCAGATAATAAAAGATTTGCTTTGTATATGCTTTGCAAGTCCGATCCCGACTTTTTCCGGGTCGGCCATAAATTCCTTGGGAACAGGCAGAGGTTCGGCTGATTTGGTCCGGGTAAGAGGCGGATGAAATATATGAAAACGAATACCATAATTTTGGTACTCAATATTAAGACACTTGGCAAGCGCTTCGATCGCACCTTTACTTGAAGCATAGGGACTGATATTAACAAATCCCATCACACCGACACCGGAACTTGTAAATATGACTTTTCCGTTCCTTTGACTCTTCATATACGGCAAAACCGTCTGGGATAGATGAAGTGCGCCATAATAATTGACATCCATTACATCGCGATACGTTTCTTCCCTGGTTTTCTCCATACTCTCAAAAGTACACAGGCAGGCATTGTGTATGGCACAATCAATGCTCCCAAACTTTTTGACACTTTCGCTGACGCAAACTTCCATTTGCTTTGCGTCTCGGACATCACAAGCCATCGAAAGGAAGGAATCATATTTTTCACAGAGACTGCTTAGACTATCAGTTTCCAAATCCAGAACGGTTACATTATAACTATCCTCTAAAAGCTGCTTCACAAGATAATAACCAATCCCATTTGCAGCCCCTGTAATTAGAATGTTTTTCATGAATATTCGTTCCTCCATATTTATACATATAATTTATTAACATCTATAATGTACTATTTCTAAGATACACATAATATTTTTTGCATGCAAACAAAATTGTTATCAAACTCACAAATACCCGCCAAGGCGCAAAAAAGTACCGCCCGTATGAACGACTTAGCGCAAGCGTTAAGTGAATACGGGCGGTATTTTTGATCTTTGATTTGGTGGAGCATATGGGAGTCGAACCCACGACCTCTTACATGCGAAGCAAGCGCTCTCCCAACTGAGCTAATGCCCCAAATCAACACTACTCATTATCATAGGGCAGCGCTGAACTGTCAAGGATTAATTAAATAAATGGGCAGAAATGGAGCTGCACAGACCTGAAAAGCATTCCGGAATAACGGAAAATGCGGTCCGGGGATAACCCGGAATCCGCCGTGCGGTTCCGCTTGCCGGCCGCCTCTTTTTCTTAGTAGATGTCCCTTTTCGAGAATACCGTGTAGGACACGCCGGTGAATATCGTGAAGTAGAGAACCAGCATGATGACGGAAAATCCGAGCGTCATGCCGTCGATAGCGGGTGTCCCGTTCGGCAGGTACTGCGCCAGGTTCAGGTTCGGGAATATCGTGTATTTCAGCCAGTTGAATTTGGCGGCATCTGTCAGCTGCGCGATCGTGGACAGGATGGTGGTGACGATATAGCCGCCGAATATCAGGACGCAGGAAAGGATGATGGAGAGTGCGCTGCTTTTGAGAAGCACAGAGATCATCATTGCCATGGAGATGATTACGATGAGCTTGATAAACTGGCAGAGGTATTCGAGAAGGACGGTTTTGACGATGCTTACCTCAATGACCTGCCCGTTCTGCATGCTGAGGCTGATGCCTGCCGAACCCGTTCCGCCGTAGAACAGAAAGCCCATAATTACGGTGAGAAGGAATGTCACAAGAAGGAAGAAGGCGGAAAATGCGGCGAGGGACACGAATTTTCCCGTAAGGATTTTCCAGCGGCTTCTCGGCTTGATCGCAAGGTAGCGGATGTTGCCGGTGCTGTATTCGGAAGCGACGGATTCGGCCGCTGCGATGATCATGAAGATAAAGACAAGGTTTACCAGAAATTCGATGTTCTCTACGAAATTCCAGCTGGTCGTTACGTTGATCGGGATATTATGGTCGATGGCATACTGGTTCAGCGCGATCTGCTCGTTATATGCTTCGATTGCGGCATCGCCATACGTTGTGTCGGCCATACCGCTTGCGTCTGACTTTGCATATTCGATATTCGTCTCATCCGAAGTGATCTGTGTCCGCAGGTCAGCTTTCCAGTCTGCGGGCTGTGAGGAGAACATTTTGAAAAAAATGCCTGCTCCGATGATGGCCACAAGAAGGAAGATAATGAAGACGATTGTCTTGATTTTCAAAAAACTTTTGATGATTTCGTTCTGTACAAGCTGTATGAGCCACATTATTGGTTACCCCCTACAATTGTAAGATACTGGCTTTCCAGGGATTCGGAGCGGGATTCGATGGCATAGACCGGCAGGCCGTTTTCGACGAGGATCTTATTTACAAGGGGGATATCTTCTTTTCCGCATTCCACGAAAAGCTCGGTATTGGGCTTGATTGTGACGCTGCAGTTGGCCTCTTCGATGATGGTATCCATGGCTTTTCTGACAAGCAGGGCATTGAGGCCGGGCTTCAGTGTGAAGACGACCGGATTTTTACCCTTGCCGGAGGTGAGATCGCTCATTTTTTTGACGGTAATGAGCTTTCCCTTGTCGATGATCGCAACGCGGTCGCACAGAAGCTCCATCTCGCTTAAGATGTGGCTCGATACAAGCACGGTGACGCTCTTTTCGGCTGCGATTTTCCGGAGGAAGACGCGGAGGTCATGTATGCCTTCCGGGTCGAGTCCGTTCATCGGTTCATCGAGGATAATGAGCTTCGGATCGTTCAGCAGCGCCTGCGCAAGGCCCAGACGCTGCTTCATGCCCAGAGAATAGGTGCCGACGCGCTGGTTCGCGGCACGGGTCATGTCGACAAGGCTGAGAACCGCTTCGATCTTCTGCTTCGGTTCTTTGACGCCGTACAGGCGGGCAGCCTGCATCAGGTTCTGGAAGCCTGTCAGGCGCAGGTAAAACTCAGGGCTCTCCACGATGGCCCCGACCTGCGAAATCGTTTCTTCGAAGTGCCTGGAAAGATCCAGCCCGTTGATGCTGACAGTGCCGGATGTCGGGGCGATGAGCCCGAGCAGAAGCCGGATTGTTGTTGTTTTTCCTGCTCCGTTGGGACCAAGGAGACCAAACACTTCTCCGGGATATAATGTCAGATCAAGGCTGTTTACGATCGTACGATGTTTGATGATTTTGGTCAGTTGCTGTATTTCTACTGTGGCCGACGTTTCCATACGCTGCCTCCTGATTTCTAATATAAATCTGCACTATAATAACACAATGTGAAACATATAAGCAATAATAAATAAGCACAGGAAAAATGAAAAAGGCAGCCCGAAGACTGCCTCTGACAACCGCATGTAAAGAGTAACCGGGTTATGACCTTACTACCGTAAGCCCGGCATTCTTATATATTTCTTCCAGGGACCCATACAGGGAATCGGAAATATATCCCTTTTTCATCGTATACGGAATGCCGCACGAAATCCATTTTTCCCTGCCGTATTCGTGGTATTTGAGAAGTTCGAACTTGGCGTTCTCCGTGCCGCATTCCTGAAAGAAGGCGACAAAACGTTCCAGGATCTCGGCTTCCGCGTTGAACGACGAGATGAGGGGCGTGCGGATGAGGACATTGGGATGATCTTTCAGTGCCGCCCGAATATTATCACGGATAATTTCATTGGGGACACCGGTGATTTCCTTGTGGATTTCGGAATCTACATGTTTGCAGTCCAGGATCAGCTGATCGATAACAGGAAACAGTTCGGCAAGCCGGGGATTATTGCCGTTTGTCTCAACAGCCGTATGTATGCCGATCGCCTTGAGACCTGTCAGAAGTTCCTTGAGGCCGTCAAACTGCATTGTGGGTTCGCCGCCGGTAACCGTGACGCCGCCTCCGTCAAAAAAGAGTGCGCGGTTCTCATCTGCCTCCCGGATCAGATCCTCGACAGGGACGGAAGTGCAGGAAAATGTGATTCGTACATTTCCCGTGTAGGAAAGGCACTCGCGGGTTGTACAGGAGCCGCACTCGATCCTGTCAAGTTTGCCTTTGTGGACATGTCCTTTGGGGCAGATTTCCTTGGGGAGTTTGGGGTGGTGGACCAGAAGCGTTCCTTCCGGGGCAAGACACTCCGGATTTGAGCACCAGGGACAGTGCATGTCGCATCCCTGAAAATAAAAGACCAGGCGGTTGCCGGTCCCGTTCTGCGAATAACTGAAGCACTTTTTCATGACTTTGACTTCCATTGAACACACTCCTTTTTATCATCTAAATTATAGAAGCAGAATCCTAATTTGTCAAATGACTTGACAAATTAGCTCATTCAGTTAAAAATGGTCTGCAAAGAAGCGGGAAACAGCACACATGCCTTTTTCGAAAGGCGGGGCGCTGCCGGAATGCCTTTATTACGGGAGTTTTCGCCGGACAGCCGTCTGTTCCGCCGTCTTATTTCCGTAGTGCAGGCAGTACATCAGTGGGGATATGCATGAATAATGTCGTGTTGAACGCAGCCGAGATGAAGTCCTTTAACCGGAGGAAAGTTCTGGCGCATCTGCGGATACAGAGTGTATCCCGTGCAGAACTTGCCCGGAAAACCGGCCTTACACGTTCCGCCATCAGCCTGATTGCGGACGGTCTTCTGCGTGACAAAATATTGCTTGAAGGTCCCGAACAGGGCGGACGGGTAGGCAGGAAATCCGTTGATCTTGTCATTAATCCCGATGCGTTTTACTCGATCGGCCTCAATATTTCCCGTCATCACTACACAATCGGCCTGGTCAATTTCGGCGGCACAATCCGCAAAATAATCCGTAAGCCGCTGGATACGGATATGGATCCCCTGCTTTCACTTTCTGAAATCTGCCGTGAAATCGGCTGGCTTCTCCAGACGGAAGCCCTTCCGGGACGCCTCCTGGGAATGGGCATCACGGCCCCGGGTCCGGTCAATGCCAGGGACGGCATTATACTGAACCCTGCGAACCTCGGTCAATGGCGCAGTGTACCGGCAGTTGCATATTTTTCCGCACGGATACCCGGTTCGGTGATTCTCGAAAACAAATCGAATGCGCTGGCCCTTGCAGAGAAGACGTACTGTATAAAAGACGAATATGAGTCGTTTCTTGAGCTTGTTGTTGATTCCGGCATCGGGGCAGGGCTGATCATCGACGGGGAACTTTTCCGGCGGGGGAGAGGGATCAGCAATGAATTCGGCCACACCTGCATTAACATGAACGGTCCCCGGTGCACCTGCGGGAATTACGGCTGTGCGGAGCTCTATGCATCCGTCCCGAACCTCGTGGCAGCTGTGCAGAAGCAGGATGCGAAGCTTGACAGCTGGGAGTCGATTACGGATCTATCCGCACAGGGGTACCGCCCGGCGAAGGCTGCGCTGGAAAAAGAAGCGGAGTATCTTTCCGGCCTGATCGTAAACGCCGTCAATATTCTCGATATTGAAGCGGTGGTGCTGACGGGCGTCGTCTCGTACAACTCCGCTGAGTTAATCGGGGCAGTCAGCCGGAAAGTGAACGACCGGTTTATGGCCAGGGGAGAGAAGAAGATTCCGATCATTCCGTCCCGCCTGCCGGAGAATCCTATTATCCTTTCGAGCGCCAATCTTGCAGTGGAGCATTATATCGGGACAGGCAAATGAATACACGGTGTGCTGCCCGCCGTATTACCGGGCATGAAAAAACCGCCCCGGCTGTATGGATATGCACCGGAACGGTTTATTACCGGTTAAAAAGCATGCAGGCGGGAATCACGGATCCGGTGCGCTTTGTGCGGGAATCTGCGGTAAGGATCATGCCGGTTATGAAAATGAGTAGGACTCGGACATATGGGTAATGATGCTTGAGGAGGCTGTTGCAAAAATAATTCCAAAAATGATGAAAAGAACGATGGATATCAGGGCAAGGATCAGCACAGCCCTCGCATAGTTCCTCTTTGAAATCTTCGCTCCTCCGCCGAAAGCCCATACAAAGATCATGATGATTCCGACAAGGGGAATTGCGGAAAGAAAGAAAGTAAGAATCCAATCCCCGGTGGATACATTCGGGTCTAAAGAGTTGTCAGCCATAATTGCTCCTCCTCGTACAGTAAATATGTGCAGGCACATAACAGATTCATCTAATATGTAATATACAAAATTTGCTGATAAACAGCAAGAAACATTTACAAATACAGCGGCAATGATCACAAAAAGACCTGCATATCCGTCAGGAAACGCAGGTCTTTTGGAGCGATATTATTGCCGGATCGGTATCAGGCGGCTTATGATACGGGTATCAGCCCTGTATTCAGCATGCCGGCAGCATAGAGCATGACTGCGGCAATGACAGAAAGGAACAGAAGGATCAGCATCGATTTTGCCCAGTTCGACTTGGACTCTTTGGTATTGCTGCTTAAAGCCCACACGAACAGAAGAATGATATCGACGACAGGAATACACATTAACAGATAGGTAACGATCCATTCACCTGTGGATATTGTCTGGCTGTTGTTAAAAACATCTTTCGACATGTATGACCCTCCTTCTAAATACAGAACAATACTATAGATCATTATAGTCGACACAGAGGCGTTTTTAAACATTTATTTGATTCGCTTATTCGGCGGTATCCCCTGCACGTGCGGGCACCGGTTTGTGTCTGCAGTACGAGTCTCCATATGGGGACGGCAAAGACGGATCAGATCACTTCGCCGAGTCCGGAGTTGAACTGGCTGTTATAGAGGTCTGCATAAAACCCGTCTGCAGCCAGCAGCGCCCGGTGCGTGCCCTGTTCGACAATCCGGCCGTGCTTCATGACCAGGATGATATCGGCATCGCGGATCGTAGACAGGCGGTGTGCGATGACAAAGCTTGTCCGCCCCTTCATGAGCCTTGCCATGGCCTTCTGAATCAGAACTTCCGTACGTGTGTCGACCGAAGAGGTAGCCTCATCAAGGATAAGGATGCTTGGATCGGCGAGGAACGCGCGTGCAATCGTGAGAAGCTGCTTCTGGCCCTGCGAGATATTGGACGCTTCATCCATAAGCACCGTATCGTAGCCTTCGGGCAGTGTCTTGACGAAATGATGGACATAGGCAGCGCGCGATGCGGCGAGGATGTCATCCATGGGAACCTGCGCGCCGTCTTCCGCATTTCCGATCCGTTTGCTCGTTGCACCGTATGCAATATTGTCGCGGATTGTGCCGTTGAAAAGCCACGTATCCTGCAGAACCATGCCGAAGCAGGATCGCAGATTTTCGCGGGTCATGTCACGGATATCGATGCCGTCCACCTTTATACTGCCGCGGTCGATTTCGTAAAACCGCATCAGCAGGTTGACAAGCGTTGTTTTTCCGGCGCCGGTCGGGCCGACAATGGCAACCATCTGTCCGGGTTTCACGTCGAGGTTCATATCTTCAATCAGCTCGACATCCGGCTCATACCGGAAACTGACATCCGTGAAGGAAATGCGGCCTTCAGACTTCAGGAGCGGCACGGCATCTGTCTTATCCGGAATTTCCTCGTTCTCGTCGAGAAGCTCGAAAACACGCTCGGCCGAAGCAAGCGTGGACTGCATGGTATTCATGATGCTTGCTGTCTGGGTGATCGGCTGAGTGAATTGCTTGGAGTAGGAGATGAATGCGGTGATGCCGCCGAGCGTCATCGTACCGTTTATAATCCGGATACCGCCCAGGACACAGATAATGACATAGTTGCAGTTGTTGATGAAGTTCATGGCCGGCATAATGACGCCGGAGATGAACTGAGCCTGAAAGCTCGATCTGTAAAGCTTTTCATTTTCCGCTTTAAAATCCGTAACAGCTTCGTCCTGACGGTTGTACAGCTTAACAATGCTGTGACCGGTGTACATTTCTTCGATCTGGCCGTTGAGGCGCCCGGTTGAAGCCCACTGCTCCGAGAAGTTTTTCTGCGAGAATCTGGCGATAAACATGGTAAGTCCGGCGGCAGCAGGAAGCGTGATCAGGCAGATGAGCGTCAGCAGGGGGCTGATCGTAAGCATCATGATCAGAATTCCCAGGATCGTCGTAACAGAGGTGATCAGCTGCGTCAGGCTCTGCTGCAGTGTTGTCGAAATGTTATCCATATCATTTGTGATGCGGCTCAGGATATCGCCTCTGGAAGTCCCGTCATAGAACTTCAGAGGAAGCCGGGACAGTTTCCGGTCGACATCGCGGCGGAGTTTATATACGGTTTTCTGTGAAATGCCGGCCATGACATACTGCGTCACCCAGCTGAAGCCCGCCGACACAAGATAAACGGCGACAAGCAGGAGGAGGATAGAGCCGATTGCTTGATAGTCAAATGAAGCCGCCGGGTCAATGAATTTTTTTTTGATGCCGTCGACAAGGATATCCATGACTTTTGCCAGTATTTTCGGTGCGGCTATGGAAAATACAGTGCTGCAGACGGCCATGAAAAAGACGAGGATAATGCCTGCGGCCTGCGGCTTCAGACAGGCTGCGAGTCTTTTCAGCGTGCCTTTGGCGTCCTTTGCTTTTTCGGCAGGCATCATGGCACCGTGTCCCGGACCGCCCATTCCCGGACCGCGTGACTTAGGCATCCGGCTTTCTGTTTTCTGTGAATTGTCACTCATGCGATTTCCTCCTCTGATACCTGCGAATATACGATTTCCCGATAGACACTGCAGGATTCCATAAGCTCTTTATGCGTGCCGTCCCCGACGATCGTTCCGTCGTCAAGAACAAGGATGCGGTCGGCCGAAAGAACGGTGCTGACGCGCTGTGCGACAATCAGAACGGCGGAATCCTTCGTCTCGCTTTTCAGCGCCTCGCGGAGAGCCGCATCCGTCTTGAAATCCAAAGCGGAAAAGCTGTCGTCAAAAACATAAATGTCAGGCTTTTTCACAATGGCTCGGGCAATGGCGAGCCGCTGTTTCTGCCCTCCGGATACGTTGCTTCCGCCCTGTGTGATGGGTGCGTCGAGCTTTTCGGGCATATCCGTGACAAAATCCCTGGCCTGTGCGACGGAAAGCGCATGCCAGACGTCTTCATCGGAGGCATCTTCTTTGCCGTAAAGGATGTTGCTTCTGACCGAGCCGTTGAAAAGGAAAGCCCTCTGGGGAATAAAACCGATGTGATCCCGCAGGTCTTTCTGTGACATGGCACGGATGTCGGTGCCGTTGATGGTGATCCTGCCGTCGGTCACGTCATAGAACCGCGGGATCAGGTTGATCAGCGTCGATTTTCCGCATCCCGTACTTCCTAAGATAGCCGTAACTTCACCGGGCCGGGTTTTGAAGGAAATATGGGAAAGAACCGGTTCCTCCGCTCCCGGATACTGGAACGTAACGTCCTCAAAAGCCAGTTCCCGGAAAGACTCCGGCTTCACATACGAAGCACGTTCTTCACTGTCGGCGATACTCGGTTCCGTCTCTAAGACTTCATTGATTCTCTCTGCGGAAGCCGACGCACGCGGAAGCATGACAAACATGACGGCCGCCATCATGATGGAAAAGAGAATCAGCATGATATATGTCAGGAAAGCCGTGAGGTTTCCGATCGGCATCCCGCCGGCATCAATGCGCTTGGATCCGAACCAGTAGATGGCAAGGGCGGAGAGGTTCATGACAAACATCAGCGTCGGCATGAGTGCGGACATCATGCGCTGCACCTTGAGGGATACGTGCATCATATCTGCATTTGCCTGCTCGAACCTGCCCTCCTCAAAATCCGTGCGGAGAAAAGCGCGGATGACGCGCACACCGGAGAGCTTTTCACGTGTCACCAGATTCAGACGGTCGGTTTTCTTCTGCATAACCTTAAAAAGGGGAATCGTACGGCTCATCATCAGTGCAAGCACGCCTAATATGACGGGGACGATGACAACCATCATCAAAGACAGCCTGGCATCCTGACGGACAGCCATGATGATGCCGCCGATACACATAATGGGAGCCGATACCATCATGCGCAGGAACATCAGGCTGGCCTGCTGTACCTGCTGGACATCGTTGGAAGTCCGTGTAATCAGGGAAGGCGTTCCGAATTTGTCGAGTTCACGGTGAGAAAAAGTCTCGACCTTGGCAAACAGCGCATCCCTTAAATCCCTGCCGAAAGCCATGGAAGCGCGCGCCGACACATAACTCGAAGCGACGTTTGAAATGACCAGGAGAAAGGTGATTGCCAGCATGAAGCCGCCTGTTTTCCAGATGTAGGCGGTATCGCCTTTGATTACTCCGAAATTTATGATATTTGCATTCAGATCGGGAAGATAAAGGTCGGACAGCGACTGGATAATGAGCAGCGTGAGCATAACCAGCAGCAGGCCGATGTATGGTTTAAAATACTTCAGCAGTTTGGCCATAATTATTTTTCCTCCAAAATTTGTTTTTTCGTATATTCCGCAGTAAGAATGAGAAGACGGTCAATAAGGCTGCTGTACTCCTGAAGCTGTTCTTTGGTCAGCTTCCCCAGCGTATTCATCGAAAATTCACGGAAGACCTGCGATGCTTCGCCGTTGGCAGCGCTGCCGTATTCCGTAATGTAAATGCGCGATATTCGCTGGTCTTCAGGATCCGGCTCACGCCGGATAAGCCCTGCCTTTTCCATCTTCTGGAGCATAATCGCCGCCGTTGCAGGCTGTACATGGATCCGGTCAGCGAGTTCCCTCTGACTGAGACCCGGCATTCCGGCGATAACCTGACAGCATATTGCCTGACCCGGATGCATGTTTATATTCTTCAGATCACGCATCATCAGCTTACCCTGCATGCCCTGCAGATGCATTGCTTTCAGGAAAACCTCCGAAACCAGGGGATCAATGCCCTCGATATGAAGAAGGACCTCGGGTTTGAAATCCATAAAATCATCGCCTCTGTCATGTATGCCCTTAGAACAATTCATAATAAAACCTCCCCTGAATAAGCAGAGTATCCGGTGCTTTCCGGAATCCGCAGCGAAGCGGAAATAATGTTAGCCGACTATTTATTAGCTAGCTAACAAAATATACGCGCTTATTTGCATATTTACAATAGGCTGAGGGGAGGGAAAAGGACGAAAATTCTGCGGTACTTATTGATTGCCGCCGGACTGATGCCCGAAAAAGGACAAAAAAATACTCCGGATCATACAATCCGGAGTATTCCAACTTACTTACTCTGGTTTTCCAAAGAAGCCATCAGATGATTACCATCTGTTGTTGTCACCGTATCCACGGTCGTTGTTGCGCTGCTGCTTTCTTGCACGACGGCAATCAGGGCAACGAACAGGCTCATTTGTGAAGCCTTTTTCTGCGTAGAAAGCCTGCTCACCTTCTGTGAAAACAAACTCAGCTCCGCAATCCTTACAAGTCAATGTCTTATCAGCCATATTGAAGTACCTCCTTCTGAAGATTTAGGTAGGTGACGGGGTTCAAACTAGGACTTTAAAAATCTACCTAATCGTTACGAAGAAGTACAATTTTCGCCATCAATACCGTTCCATGACCTGTCGTTAGAATATCATGCTTATTCAGAAAAAACAAGCATTTTTAATAAAATATTCTTTTTTTTGCGTAAATGATAATGCGAATTCACAAATAACTGCCCATAAACAGCGGATGCCGGAAGAAAAAGCTTCAAATTTCCGGCATCCTCCGCTCGGTTCAGATGAGGAATGCCTTTCGCCCGGGGTATACGGCAGCGGTTCCAAGCATCTCTTCTATCCGCAGGAGCTGATTATACTTCGCGACACGGTCTGTACGGGACGGTGCGCCGGTCTTAATCTGCCCGGCGTTTACAGCCACGGCAATGTCAGCAAGCGTTACATCTTCGGTCTCTCCGGAACGGTGGGATACAATGGCCGTCCAGTTATTATTCTTTGCCATAAAAATGGCTTCGAGTGTTTCCGTAAGCGTTCCGATCTGGTTCAGCTTGATCAGTACGGAATTGGAGACACCCATATCAATACCTCTTTGGATGCGCTCGGTATTGGTGACAAAGAGATCGTCGCCGACCAGCTGTATGCGCCTGCCGAGAGCGTCCGTAAGCTTTTTCCAGCCATCCCAGTCCTCTTCCGACATGCCGTCTTCAAGCGAAATAACCGGATAACGGTCCGCCAGGTCAACCCAGTAGGCAACCATCTCATCAGGCGTCTTAAAAATGCCGGCTTTCCAGAAAAGGTAACTGCCGGGTCTGCCGGCTTTTGCCGCTTCGTCATACATCTCGGTAGCCGCAGCATCAATTGCGATGTAAAAATCCTGACCGGGCACATACCCTGCGGCGCGGACTGCTTTCACGATATAGTCAAGCGCCTGTTCATCACTCTCGAATTTCGGAGCGAAACCGCCTTCATCGCCGACAGCCGTAACGTATCCGTCTGCCTTAAGAAGCTTTTTCAAAGTATGAAAAACAACGGAACTTTGCTGCAGTGCGTCTGAGAAGGATTTTGCGCCGGCCGGCACAATCATGAACTCCTGGATATTGAGGCTGGAATCCGCGTGTTTTCCGCCGTTCATGATGTTCATCATCGGGACGGGGAGGGTGCGCGCGCTGATGCCTCCCACATAGCGGAACAGAGGGATTTTAAGGGACTCTGCGGCGGCCTTGGCGGCGGCGAGGGATGCGCCGAGGATGGCGTTGGCTCCCCAGTTTCCTTTGTTCGGTGTGCCGTCGCCCGCAATCATGGCAGAATCAATGGCTTTCTGGTCAAAGGCATCCATGCCTGTAAGGACTTTGGCAATCGGCCCGTTCACATTGGAAACAGCGGTCAGGACGCCCTGACCAAGATAACGGTCCGGTTCCTTATCGCGAAGCTCGACGGCTTCGAAAGCGCCGGTTGAAGCGCCGGAAGGAACGGCAGCCCGGCCGATGCTTCCGTCGGAAAGGGTTATATCAACCTCCACCGTCGGATTGCCGCGGGAATCAAGAATTTCACGTCCATGGACTTTGGAAATCAATACAGAACCTGCCATAGAAAGGCCTCCTTTGAAGGGTGCCCGTATGACAGATGTGAATCGTCATACGGAACGCTGCGAATCACAATGCATAAGTAAAAATATATTTACCTGCAGTGTCTATTATACCCGCAGCAGCAAGGTAAAGAAAGATGAAGACTTAAACGGAAAGCAGCGACCCGGAGACATAAGCCGGAGACAGAGACCGCCGGGATCCGGCAGCCGGAGGAACCTACCGGGATTCCTTCTTCTTTTTAAAGCATTTGTCGCAGTAGCCGTACAGCTCGAGGTTGTGGCCGACGACATGAAAATTCTCGCCTGTAACAGGCAAAATGACATCATCAATCGGGCAGCTTCCGACGGGGATCATGGCATGGCACATCACACAGACGGCATAGTGCTTATGCATATGCCGGTTCAGCTCATACACGGCCATTGTACTGTCGGTAGGCATCGTCTTGAGGACCGCATTTTTCTCGACAAAAGATTCAAGCACGCGATAGACGGTTGACAGCCAGATCGGCTCGCTGCCCTGCTGAAGTTTTTCAAAAAGGCTGAGGGCGGTAACAGGGAGCGTCTCCTTTTCGAGGGCGGACATGACTGCCTCGCGCGATTTTGTGCGCTTCAGGCCTTCCGGCCAGATGACGGTATCATGATTGTCCATTTGCGGCTCCTTTCCGTCTCCGGGCCTGCGCGGCACGGGAAATTTTCTGTGCGAGAAGAGCGAGCAGGAAAAGGGCCACACCGGTCAGGACAATCGTTCCTCCGGGCTTGGTGCCCGAATAATAGGAGATAAAAAGTCCGATGACGGTGGAAATGACGGCGCAGATGACCGACCCGATAACGGTCTGTTTGTAGCTCTTCGCAAGAAGCATGCCCGACGCTACGGGGACAACCATCAGGGAAGATACGACCAGCGCACCGACGGTACGGGATGCGACAGATACAGTGACGGCAGTCAGAATGGTAAAAATCGTATTGACGAGGCGCACCGGGACGCCGGATAACGCGGCGGCCTGCTCATCGAAGGCAATATAAAACAGTTCCTTGTACAACAGGATAAATCCAAGGAAAACCAGGATGGAAATGCCGATGACAAGCGCCGTCTCAAAATCGCTGATCGCAACGATTGAACCGAAAAGAAAGCTGTTGAAGTTGGCGGAGTTTTTGACAAAACCGGAAAGCACACCGGCCAGTCCTACTCCGACGGAAAGGACGATGGCGATCGAAAGCTCGGAGTAGCGCGGGATTTTTTTGCGTATTGCTTCGATGCTGAATGCAGCCGCAAGGCTTGCCGCCATGGCGCCGAGGATCGGATTAATCCCGAGAAGAAGGCCGATGGCAACGCCGGCAAGGGACGTATGGGAAAGCGCATCCCCGATCAGGGAAAGCCGCTTGAAAACAACAATGATGCCGATGCACGGAATAATAACGGCAAGGAGGATGCCGACGACAAAAGCACGGCGCATGAAATCATACTGAAAAATCTCGAGCATCAGGATTCTCCCCCTTTTTCATGCAGGTGACTGCAGACAGAACACTCGGCGTCATTATGCGGATGTTCGCATGCGGCGCAGTGGACATGTTCGTGCGCATGTACATGCGTACCGGCGTGTGCGTGTATGATAACCCCTTCGGGAAGTTCATCCTCCGCAAAATTATGATCGGACAGGCAAAGCACGCGGTTCAGGTATGGGGCCACGACGGACAAATCATGCGTGACCATAAGGATGGTCACGTTCTTCTCGATATTGAGTCTGTGCAGAATCTCCATCAGCGATGCAACGGCCGCGGTATCGATGCCGACCGTCGGCTCATCGAGGAGGAGAATCTCCGGATCGTTGACCAGTACACGCGCCAGCATGACACGCTGCTGCTGCCCGCCGGAAAGCTCGCTGATCAGGGACTTTGCATGGGCTGTCATGCCGACTTTTTCCAGGGCATCCGCAACGATTTTCCTGTGTTTTTTCCCGGGAATCCGCATGAAACCTACCTGCGGATACAGGCTCGACATAACAATCTCCTCCGCCGTAGCCGGGAATGTGCCTGCACTGCTCCCGCTGTTCTGGGGGATATACCCGATCTTCGAAAACTGTTTAAACGTGGAAAGTGCCCCGCCCATCAGGAAAATCTCACCCTTTGAAGGGGAGAGGAGTCCGAGGAGCAGCTTGATCATCGTGCTTTTACCGGTGCCGTTCGAACCGATAACCGCGGCAAAGTCGCCTTTGTTCACACGAAAGGAAACCCGGTCCAGAACCAGGGCATCACTGTAACCAAATGACAGGTCTTTTACTTCAATTGCACATGTATGCATACAGGTTCGCCTCCATTACTGCGAAAGGGCATCGACCAGCGCCGTGAGGTTTGCCCGCATTACGGAAAAATAATCCTCGCCCGCTGCCTGCTGTTCTTCAGTGATGCCTTCCAGCGGATTCAGGACGGCCGTCGTGCTTCCGGTCTCCTCCGCAATGGCTTTTGCCACTTTCGGGCTGACAAGTTCCTCGAAAAAAATCACTTTCACTTCATTGGCTTTTACAAAATCGATGATTTCACTCATGCGCGCAGCATCCGGCTCGGAATCAGCCGACAGGCCTTCGATCGGAACCTGCGTCAGTCCGTAGGCATTGCACAGGTATCCGAAAGCATCGTGCGCGACAACAATATTTTTCTGCGGCAGTCCGGAGAGGGCTGCTGTAAATTCTTCATCGAGCTTGTCAAGCTCACTGGCGTATTTATCAAAATTGGCCTTGTAATACTCCTTGTTTGCCGGGTCTGCCTGAATAAAGGCGTCAAGGATGGTCTGCATCTGGATTTTGGCATTCTGCGGATCAAGCCAGACGTGGGGATCATACGATTCGCTTTGGTCGGCACCGGACGATTTTAAAAGTGTAATGCCTTTTGCGGCCTCAACCGTAATCAGGTCCTTATTGCTGAGTGAAGACAGTACGGAATCAACCCAGTGTTCCATTCCTGCTCCGTTATAAATGAAAATATCCGCTTTTTCGAGCGTAACCATATCCGTCGAGGACGGTTCCCAGTCGTGCGGTTCCGTGCCCGCGGGAGTAAGGTTCACAACAGAGACTTTTTCGCCGCCGATTTTCGTTGCGAAATCATACATGGGATAAAAACTGGTGACGACAGAGATCCTGCCTCCGGAAGTATTCCCGGACGCTATGCCGCAGCCGGCCAGTATGGAAAAGCAAAGAAAAGCGGATAAAAGACAGATCCATTTTTTCATGAAATGCAGGCCCTCCAATTGCGAATGATTCGCGTTTGCAAAGAAAATTGTACGCCGGGGCGGCAAATAAGTCAACAGAAAAAGCACCCTTCCGGATGCTTCCCTTCATATTTTGAAGAATAAAATTATGAACGGGTACGGCAGCTATATCAGCTTCCGATTACATCAATGCCCTGACTTACCAGGTATTCATGGATCTGCTGGACGGCTTCATGGCTGATGATGTGTTCGATTGCGCAGGCATCGTCATCCGCTGTATCTTCTGCGATACCGACAATATCCGTGAACAGGGTTTTGATGATAATGTGTTTGCTTTCGAGAATGGCGGCTGTTTCGCGGCCAAGATCCGTGAGGAAGATTTCCTGATATTTTTCGTTGGAGACATAGCCAAGCTTCGCAAGCACGTTCATTGCGTTGTTGACGCTGGCCTTGGAGACATCGAGGTGTGTGGCGATATCGCTTACGCGTACGCCGCCTTGAGACGCGGAGGCATGCCCGGCGAGCTTATTCTGCTGAGACAAATCAAAAATTGTTTCAAGATAGTTCTGCATGGCAATACTTAGACTCTGCATTTTTTGCCTCTCCTTTTCCGCGCAGCGATAATTAATCATCAGTGTAACATTTTTGAACGGATTTGTGCATGTTTTCCTAGCAGCCGCAGGCGTTTCGGCCTCTTTACAAGAAGAAAGAGGTGCATTTGCGAAATAATTAACTCTTCCATTAATTAATAAGATCAAAGTATCAGAATAGAAACAGACAAAATAGTGCGGTCCCGCAAACGCATCCGGGACCGTACCGCTGCTGCACATGAAGATATGATGCCGTTATTTCTTGTCTTTTATCAGAATTGCCAGAGCGCAGGACATAATCACTGCAGAAATGCATACTCTTGTAAGTATGCTTGTAAGTGGAAGTATAATTACAAAATCGCCCCATGTAGACCGAAAAATCAAAAAGTATCCGACAAAAAGGGATAGAGCCAGCAAAGCGCCGGAAGGCAAAAATATCTTCAGCTTTCGGGCATTGCTGTTTCTAAATATCATCCACAGCGCGGATTCATATCCGACCGCAACGATTAAAGTGAAAATAAAGCGTATAAAATCCTTCCCCACAAGATTAGAAATATATAAGATAAATACAGGATATATAGAGTATGGATCAATAAAAATTTTGTTGTAACCGGTTCTACTTATGAGAAAAGAGTATCCAAGAACGAGCAGTACCAGAGCCAGCGATGCAAAAAGCGATTTCCAAACTGTGTGCTTATTCATATTCCGACACCGTACCTCCCACAATAGAAATATTATCAAATATATTCATATTAATAGCATGGAGAATGCGCATCGGCAAGGCTTATAAATGTTCACCCCCGCTCGAAAAGCAGGTTCTTTCCTTCCATCGGCCAGGGTTCAAGCCCGAGGAGGTCGACGGCCAGCGGGCAGATGTTGAGGAGACTTCCGCCGGATGTCACTTCGCCCTGCGGGACTTTGCCGCCCGCTGCCAGGTAGAATGTATTGTATTTGTCCCGGTCGAGCGTGTATCCATGCTGGCCTTTCATGTGTTCCCCGAAACAATACCCGGGAGCGGCCGAAAATCCATAGGCAAACGTAAGGTCCGCACCGGAATCGAACATCTCCTTTCCGGTAAGAAGCCGGTCAACATAGGGAGCCTGCAGGAACCTGTCAACGAAGGCTGAAATCCTGTCTTTATCACAGGAATCGAAAAGCTGCAGGAAACAGGTGCCGCCCGCTTCGTGGAAATATGCGTCGGTGTAAGGAATGCCGGCTGTCTTGAGCAGCTCGTTCGCTTCAATGCATGTGTGCACAGGGCAGCAGGCGTGGTCGCTGAACACGATGATGGAGAAATCATCGGCCATGCCGCTTCTGGTTATGGAATCCACCAGTTCGCCTAAATGCGCGTCCAGGCGATGCAGCGCAGCCTCGGCCTGCGGGGACTCGGGCCCGAAATTATGCTTTTCCGTGTCGGCGTCAAGCAGGTGGATCATTGCGAGGTCCGGGTTTTTGTTCTCGATCATGCGGCAGGCAACGGTTGTTGTAAATGTATCAAGGTTTACGGTTTTTAATGCGTCGAGAAGTTTCCAGTGACGCAGGATGGAGGAGGCCACAAATCCCGCTGATCCGTAGCGCAGGGTGCGCCAGGCGCGTTTGGCTGGATGTACATGACCGGCAATTTCGGGAAAGTTGTATCGGGTCCGGGCGCCGCCCGTAACCGGATACAAGATAGTGCATACGGTTTTACCGGCTCTTGCAGCTTCTCCGGACAGTGTGGGGACGAGGATATTATCGGCTTTAAAGCGCCATCTTTCGGTGCGGAAGGAGGGCGACTTGATTTCATTGTCGAAAACGCCGTGCGTCCGGGGGAGCACGCCGGTCTGTATGGTGGTATGTGTTGGGTATGTGTTTGAAACGACGACGGAAGACACTTTGCGGACAAGGGTTCCTCGCTTGCAGAGGGCGGAAAAATTCGGAAGTGTGAGCAGGAGGTCGATATCCTGGTCGGCTACCGCATCAAAAGATACCATAAGCAGATGCGCTGAATTTGTCATAAGATTTCCTCACATTCAAACCGGATAATATTTGTTTTTGTAAAGTTTACAATCATTATAGACGAATTCGTCAAGAGTGTCTGCTCCGCCGGAGGGCTTTTCCTAGTGTGCCTTTCCGTCCGGAGTGTTATTATATAAGTAATAGATGTTTGAGAACTTTTGCCCGATGCGGAATCTTTTCCTGTTGACCCGATTTATCGCATGAGAGGAGCGTGATTATGTGAGGTACGTACTGAACAGAGGCAACTGGCGCGCTGTCGTTGACACGCTTGGCGCAGAACTGATTTCCTGTAAGGACAAAGAACTTGAATATGTCTGGTGCGGGGACCCCGCTTTCTGGACGGGTCATGCTCCCGTGCTTTTTCCTGTTGTCTGCGCCCTCCGGAATGACCGTACGAGTTTCGGCGGTGTTCCATATGCCATGAAGCAGCATGGATTCGCCCGACGCATGGAATTTACCCCCGTGTCCGTTGCCGAGGACAGAATATCTCTTTCTCTGACGGCTTCTCCCGAAACAAGGGGGCAGTACCCGTTTTCTTTTGTACTGACTGTGACGCATGCCCTGACGGACGACGGATTCAGGACGACATATGAGGTGCTGAATACGGATACCTCCGTACTTCCTTTTGCCATTGGAGGACATGCGGGTTTTTCCTGTCCTCTTAGAACAGGGGAGGCATTTTCGGATTATGATGTGGTATTTGACAAGAAAGAGAACCCGACTGCATTCCTGCTGAATGACAAGGGGCTTATGTCGCCCGGGCACAGCAAAGATGTGCTGACAGGAGACGGCCGCGTACTTCCTGTAACGGAGCAGATGTTTGCCGAGTCCGCTCTTGTTTTCCCGCATGCGGCGTCGAGGAAGCTTTCGCTGGTGAATCGGAACACGGGCAGCGGACTCGATTTCCTTTTTGATAATTTCTGTAATCTCGGCATATGGACGCCGCCGGGAAAAGGCGCGCCGTTTCTTTGCCTTGAGCCATGGCAGGGTCTTCCGTCGTACGAAGATGACGCCTGGATTTTCGAGGAAAAGGCTGACGTTGTTTTTCTGCCTGTCGGACAGATTTTCCGCGCGGGTTACGAAATGTTACGGCGGCCGTAGCCCGGATGCCGTATAATTACCGTTATGGCAGTATCCATTCAGTTTACATAAAGAAGGTGGAGCATTATGATTGACAGCTCATCGGATTTTGGTGAAAACATTAACGGACACAGAAGGGTTTTTCTGATTGTGCTGGACAGTTTCGGCATCGGCCGACAGCCGGATGCGGCAGAATTCGGCGATGAAGGCAGCAATACGCTTGCGGCGGTTACAGCCAGTCCCGCCCTGCAGGCACCCAACCTGAAGGAGCTTGGCCTTTTTTCCATTGACGGGGTCCGCGAGGACGTGAATACGGTCCGGGAGGGCCTTGCGGAAGAGATAAAAGCACGTCTGTTTGCGATGCCGGATTCGGATTATGTTCCGGAGGGTTCCTATGCACGGCTTGAAGAAAAATCCAGAGGCAAGGATACGACGATCGGACACTGGGAGATTGCAGGCATCATTTCCGAGAACCCGCTGCCCGTCTATCCCGACGGCTTTCCGCCCGAGGTCCTCTCTGTGTTTGAGGAGCGTACGGGACGTAAAGTTATCTGCAATCTGCCGTATTCCGGGACCGACGTTATCCGGGATTACGGCCGGGAGCATATGGATACGGGGGCGCTTATCGTATATACATCTGCCGACAGTGTATTCCAGATTGCCGCGCATGAGTCCGTTGTACCGATCCAGGAATTGTACGGATACTGTGAGATTGCAAGGGAGATTCTGTGCGGACCGCACGCGGTAGGCCGCGTAATTGCACGTCCGTTTGAAGGTGAGTATCCGAATTTCAGAAGGACATCGAGGCGGCATGATTTTTCCCTGCTTCCGCCGAAGGATACTCTTCTTGATATTCTTCTTGCCAACCGCAAGGATTCCATCGGAATCGGGAAAATTCATGATATTTTTGCCGGCAGGGGGCTGTCGCGTTTTCAGCGTACAACCGGGAATGCGGACGGCATTGAAAAGACAAAAATTGCCATGCAGATGCCTTTTGAAGGTCTGTGCTTTGTAAACCTGGTTGACTATGACATGCTTTACGGGCACAGGAATGATGTTGAAGGATATGCGGCTGCCATAACGGCTTTCGACAGGGAGCTGCCTGCCTTGAGGGCGCTGATGGCTCCGGAGGATATCCTGATAATCACGGCCGACCACGGATGCGACCCGTCGACGCCGTCTACCGACCATTCCCGTGAAGCGGTGCCGCTCCTGATATACGGCAGCCAGGTCAAATCCGGCGTAAACCTTCATACCCGGTTTACCTTTGCGGACATTGCGGCAACGATTGCGGATTATCTCGGGATTCCTGCCGCAGATGCCGCCCGGCTGTCCGGCACATCCTTCCTTTCGCTGATCCGGTAATCTCTGTGCGGGAACAAAATAATAATGGTCTATTAAAAGGAGGACAACAAAAATGCTTACATTCCAACTGACCCCTGAAGAGGAAAAAATCCTGGCGGCCGTAGATCATACGATGCTTGTGCAGACGGCTACCTGGGAACAGATTTTGACGATTTGCGAGGAGGGGCTTGCCTACAAAGTGGCCAGTGTCTGCATTCCCCCGAGTTATGTGGCGCGTGCGGCTGATTTCCTCGGAAACAAGCTTCCTGTTTGTACGGTCATCGGGTTCCCGAACGGATATAACACAACAAAAACAAAAGTCTTCGAGGCAAAGGAAGCGATTGCAGCCGGTGCTTCGGAAATTGATATGGTGGTTAATCTCGGCGATGTCCGTCAGGGACATTTCGATGAGATCCGAGCCGAACTTAAGGCCATGCGTGAGGCATGCGCCGGTGTCGTGCTGAAAGTAATCGTTGAAGCCTGTCTGCTTTCCACGGAGGAGAAGATTCAGCTCTGCCGTCTTGTAACAGAGGAAAAAGCCGACTTTATCAAGACATCGACGGGATTTTCTTCGGGCGGCGCAACTCTCGAGGACGTTGCACTTTTCAAACACAATGTCGGACCGGATATCCGCGTCAAAGCAGCCGGCGGCATTTCCACGATGGAGGATGCAAAGGCATTTCTTGCGGCCGGTGCTTCACGCCTCGGAACAAGCCGGATGATAAAGATTATTCAGAAAAAGCATGCGGAAGGGCACGTAGAATAAGGAGCATTTTTGCCATGCAGGAATTTTATGCAAGTGATAACAGGAAAGATTTTTTTGACGCGGCGCGCGAAGCCCGGAGCCATGCATATACGCCATATTCGCATTTCCAGGTGGGTGCGGCGCTTCTTGCGGAGAGCGGGAAAATATATACGGGCTGCAACATTGAAAATTCGTCGTATACACCTACGAACTGCGCGGAGCGGACGGCCTTTTTCAAAGCCGTCAGCGAAGGGGAACGTACATTCCGCGAGATCTGTATCGTGGGAGCCTTTGAAGGCGCAGAGCTTACATTCTGCCCGCCCTGCGGGGTATGCCGTCAGGTCATGATGGAATTCTGTAATCCGGAATCCTTCAGGATTATGCTGGCACGCGAGGACGGACTCATACGCAGCTATACACTGGCCGAACTTCTTCCGGAGGGATTCGGCCCCGGGAATCTGTTATAGCAGATATCGGCATGCAGGCATGCCTGCCTCCCCGTGCCCCGTATTTCAGGATGAAGACAGAGGTCAAAGGGCCTCTGTCTTTTTTTCGTGCATGGAAACAGCCATGATAATGAAACCGACAAAACCTACGACGACAGCCGCGGCGAGCATCGGCTTTAATCCCCATTTATCAAGGATCAACCCGCCGCCGAGGTTGCCGGCAATATTTCCGATGCCGAAAGCGGATACCATCGAGACGGCCTGCGCACGCACACGGTCGGCGCCGGAGACCGACCGGTCCGAGAATTCGACGGCTGCAGGCGTATAGAGTCCGAAAGCAGGGAGCTGGAGGAGCTGTACCGCGAAAAGAAATCCGACATTCGGCACGAGCATCGTTGCGAGTGTTTTAAGGAAAAAGAACAGGGCAGATACGGTCAGGAGCTTTTTGCTGTTCACGCGCCTGGACAGGTATATATAGAGGAGCATGATCGGTATTTCAAAAGCAGCGGCGATAGACCGCACGATTCCCTGGTCTGTTACCGTGCCGCCGAGACCTGACATAATATTCGGCAGGTAATTGTTGATGAACGTGTGGCTGGTTATTAAGAATGCAGAAGCTGCGCAAAATCCCGTATAGGATTTGTGTGCCTTCAGGAAGGTCAGAAGATTTGTTCCCGGTATGTCTTCTTCCTCTGCGCCGCCGGCAGGGCCTGCCTTTGCCGCAGGGGTTTTCATCGTGAACAGGAATATACATGCGCTTAAGGCCGTAATTACAAAAAAGGGAATGATGATATTCACGTTCGTCATATCTATGAGCTTGCCCAGTGCCGCGCCGGCGAGCGCATAGGCAAGCGAGCCGATGCCTCTCGACAGCCCGTAATTGATTTCGACTCCCGCATTTGTAAACTGCATGGCAAGGGCATTTATAAAAGAAGGCACGGAAGATTCCGTAGCACCCATGACAACAACAATCAGGAGTGCGGGAACAAAGAGATGCGGGAGGAAAAGAAACAGGGAATAAAATGCTGCGGCAATGAACAGCATGGCACAAATAATTTTTTTCAGCGCGATGCGCGGGTGCCTGCCGGCAAAGGAGGAGATGAGGGGCTGTGCCGCAACGGACGCGACAGACTGCATGGCCAGAAGAATGCCGATTTCCGATGACGAGAAATTCCTTGACTGAAGGAGAACGACCGAAAATCCGCCGATCGGCAGGAAGGACATCCAATACGCCGACTGTACAGCGGTAAACTGCAGATTTACCTTTTTTGTCAGGGAAAGGGCTTTATAAGGCATTCCTGATATCTCCTTTGTCTGTTTATAGGTATCAGTATAACAAATACCCCGCGCATATGTGCCATACGGTATCCCTGCATTGTCTCCGGTTTTCCGGAGTGACCCCTTCTCCGATGTGACACCGCACACCTGATGCCGCCGGAATTATTTTTCCCCCGATCGCATGATGAAATGCAGTAAATATGTAAACCGCGACTTATGGGCGCCGCGGACCTGTCCGATGAGCAGGCCGCAGGCGACGTAAGCTCTGCTTAGTTCTTCTTCGGATGGAGCATGGCGTCCGTAAATCCATTTATCATGAAGCTCTGCCAGGAGCACGAGGTCAAAATTGTAAGTGTCTTTGCGGCAGCCCGGCACATATACGGGGACCGCCCGCATTCTGTCTGCAAAATCGACTGCGGTATCGGCAGAATTAATCCGGATGGAAAGAAGATGCAGGTGATTCTGACTTAATTCCCACAGATACAGCATGCTGTCTTCCGGCGGCTCCGATGATACGAGTTCGTCGAACGGTTTCAGTGAGAAATGCCGTTTCCAGCGCCTTGCGAACAGGGCGGAGAGGGCCGCGGACAGCAGGACGGCAGTAAAGACGAGCGGCAGGACCAGTTTTGACATGAACCGTCCGGCCGCGGAGGAAAAGTCTTCGGCTGCCGCCCGGGGCACGCCTGTAACAGCGGTTCCTGTCGGGTGATATCCCTGGTCCGGCGGGGTATATGCGGGCGGACTGTCAATTGGCGTCTCTGCGGCGGCCGTGTTTTCTTCTGAGAGGGCGGTGCCGCTGCCGGAAGGACCTGCGGTTGCATCGATCGGAATCCAGCCGATTCCGTTCATATATACCTCGCACCATGCATGGCCGCTCCTGCCGGTCACGGTCACGGTTGATTCCGCTCCGTCGGATGTATCGGGAACATCAACGACAAAGCCTTCCACATACCGTGACGGAATCCCGTTGATCCTCGCAAGCACAGCCATTGCCGAAGCGAAATATGTGCAGTAACCTTTCTTTGTATTTATGAAATATTCCACAAAATCCGAATCCTCAGGCGGCACATCCACATCGAGTGCATACGTATAATTTGTGAGAAGCTCCTGACGGATGGCAAATACTTTTTCAAGCGGCGTAGATGCGCCCGCCGTAATGGACAGCCCGTATTCCCTGACTGCATCCGGTACATCCGCAGCAAGATACTCTTCCGTAATGGAAAGCATTTTCCGATTGGTATCTCCGGATTCCGGGTGCGCAGTAATATAGGCTTCCAGAGCAAGAAGATCCTGCCTGTATGTAGCGCTGGATGTACGGAAATGCGAAAAAGTGACAGTATAGGACTGGCCGATCGCAACCGAAGGGCTCAGGAAAAATTCCCCGGACTGGTTATAAAAAACCGTGCGGTTTTTCGCTGTTACATCAAGCACGTGGTCCGCGGTGAACATTGTGCCGCCGACCTGGCTGCTGAGGTTCTCAATCGTGATCGTCTCTTTCTGCAGCACCGCATCGATCAGGCCGGCAGGAATTCCGGATGCATCGGGACGGTTCATGTCGAAAAAGTCCTCCGTGGATGCAGACAGCGCCGCGGAATGGAAACGGCTCGAGAAGACAGAGTTTGAACTGCTCCAGTACTGCGTGCTGTATATGTTGTACGACCCGGCGCGGAGAAGCAGGTCGCTCGATGAGGTGACATTCATGACCTCGTTGTCGGAAACCTGAGCGGGGCCGCCGAGTCTGTCGTGGAGCGGGTAGTAACCCATGCCGCCCAGATTGAAAATATTCCTGCCCGCCGTATCCGGCAGGGGAATATGGCAGAAGGAAAGTATGTCATTTGTCGTGTCCGCGACTTTCTGGGAACGAAGGTCGGAAGCAGGGACGGAGTAGGAAAGTATCGAAGCTGCAGCCAGACCGGTCAGTACAAGCGGTATAATGCCCGGAAGTGTCTGCCAGAACCCGCTGTGGGGAACAGATGTGTCCAGCGCCTCAATCCGCCGGCTCTTCGCTGTAAGCGTAAAAAGCAGGATCAGGCCGAATGCGGTGAACAGCAGCAGTGCGTACGTCGTACCGCGTCTTGAGAGAAAACTCAGGGCCAGGACAGGAAGGGCTGTCAGGAGAAACATAGCGAGAACATTTTCCCAGATACATACGAAGATATAGCATGTCAGCGAAATAATGGAAACCGATGCGATAAAAAATGTCAGCGAGAAGGCCGGCCGGCTTACAGCGGAACCTTTCAGGAAAGGTCCGAACCATACGAAAAAGCGGGATATGAAATCATAAATGTATTCCGGTGTATCCGTAAAAACAAACAGGGCGGTTACCGGCAGGACAAGGCCAGCCAGGAGCGCAAGCACGACCTTAAACCGGTATGTCATCAGAAGCAGGATCATCATCGCGGCGGCGCAGGCAAAAGCTGTTGTTGAGAAGGAATATTCATCAAAAATTCCAAGAAAATCGAGGCAGAACATTTCGAGTCCGAGTGCGCAGAGGTAAGCGCAGCCAAGCCCGAGGAAAAAATTGCCGTCCCATTTTGCGGTCATACAGCTGCCCCCTTTCGCGCCTGCACATCAGGCGGCGGCACCGCCGTGTTATGCGGAGCGGCCGCAGCAGCCGGAACGGCCTGAGCTGCCGGCGCGGCCGGAGCAAGGAGTGTGGCATGTATGCCCTTATCGGCAAAAAGATGGACAAGGCGCTGCTGCTCCGTCTCATATCCGGACTGCGGGATAAAGCAAAGGGAGACGGACGAGTAATCCCCCGCCCGGTATGTCAGGAAGGAGAGCGGCCCGGGAGTCACGGCCATACTGAATATGGTCAGAGTTGATTTTTCGCTCAGGATATAGTTTGCGATCGTCTCTTTATACTGCGAGGGGATGTCAGGATAAAACCTGCACCTGGACAGGTAACCGCGGGCACCCTGCCACTGTGCAGCATTCGTCAGGGAGAAGCGGCCGTTCCCGGTATCGCTGTACCCCAGGATCGTCATGGGCACCTGTTCTTTCAAAAGTATCCGGCAAAGGCTTGCCGCGCTGCACAGCAGGTAATCCTTTGCTGCCGCCGCATCTTCGCCGGTAAGTCTGCAGTCCGTCAGGTCGAGATAAATGAGGTGAAGCTCCTTGGCTCCGATTTCATACTCTTTTACATGCAGCTTGCCCATGCGTGCCGAATACTTCCAGTGGATGCTCCTCATGCTGTCTCCGCGCCCGTATTCGCGGACGCCGACGGCCTCGGCCCGCTCACGTGTTTTACGTACGGGGAGTACGATGTCGTCATAAAGGAGTTCCGACTGCAGGAAGAGCGAAGTGTCGGGCAGGACAGACACATAGACGGGATTCTGGGAAAGGTAACGGGACGGAGGCACTTTTATCTTCCACAGTCCGAAAATATCCGAAAATTCAATGCCGGAAACCAGGAGGGGAAATGTACCGCAGTAGGGCGACGTGATTTCCACCGAGACGGGTACGGTATCGCGGAAACCCGGTGAGGTATAGTAGTCTGCGGTCGGCTTCCGCTTATGTGTGATATCGGGAAGCGTGACGGAAATGCGGGCATGCGCCACCGGCAGATTCCTCGCCTTCGGGAGCAGCTTCCAGACGAACGGCTGGTTCTTCTCCGCCGTGATTACGGAACGGTTGGTCCGCAGGCTGAAGGAAAAATAAGACAGAATCAGGTGCAGCACCGACATGACAAGGATGACTGCAAAAATAAAGAAGACATAATAAAACAGGGACTTCCCGGTGTAAAGCAGTGCCCAGATGTCCAGCAGCCAGAACAGGAAAAAACCGATTCGCCTGGATCCCATATTATTTCGGCACAGACAGGCTGTGCAGCATTTCGGAAAGTACGTCTTCGACGGTCCTGCCGGAGGAGATAGACTCGGACCGGAGAGCCAGTCGGTGTGTAAGAACAGGCAGGCACATCTGCCTGACATCCTGCGGAATCACATAATCGCGGCCCTCAAGAAGGGCAAGGGATTTTGCGGTCTGCATCAGATGGATGGATGCACGGGGACTGATGCCCAGCTTCAGGTCCGCATGCTTCCTTGTTGCGGCTGCTATCCTGGCAATATACTGCTTGATCGTATCCGCGCAGTAGATCGTACGTGCAGCTTCCTGGAGCTCGATGATTGCGGACGAAGCGATGACAGGCTGCAGGAATAAATTGTCGGGGCAGGCTTCCACACGGGACATAATCGTCATCTCCTGCTCGATGGAGGGATAGCCCATATGGATGGAAAGGCAGAAGCGGTCCAGCTGCGCTTCCGGAAGCGGGAAGGTGCCTGCGTGCTCAATCGGGTTCTGCGTGGCAAGTACCATAAAAGGCTCGGGAAGCGGATATGTTACACCGTCCACAGTCACCTGGTGCTCCTGCATGATTTCAAGGAGACTTGACTGTGTCTTGGGGGAAGTACGGTTAATTTCATCGGCGAGTATGATCTGGTGCAGTACCGGACCGGGGCGGAATTCAAACTCCTGTGATTTCATGTTGAACATGGAAAAACCGCTGATGTCGGAAGGCATGACATCGGGGGTGAACTGGATCCGGGCAAACGTGCAGTCGAGTGACCGTGAGAGGGCATAAACCATCGTAGTTTTACCGATGCCCGGCACATCTTCGAGCAGGGCATGCCCCCTGCTCAGGAGCGCAATAAGAAGCAGGTTCACGGCCGTCTCTTTGCCGACCATTACCTTCTGCAGGTTCTGCCGTACATTCTGAATCTGGGCAAGAGCTTCATCCTGATTCATGCGAGATACCCCCGGAATCCTTTTCAAATATCATAACATTTTGGATATAAGAGGGATAGATGCATTTAATTTTTACACAAACTTTACACAAAAAATATTTACGATCATCCAAATTACTGTGCAACTGACAACGGGCATGCGGTAGGTATTTGAAAAAAATGGTCGTATAATTGACTCTGTTTGCAAAATGAAAGGGATATATCATGGAAAAGTCTACGAAAAAGAAAATCCGAATTCTGGTTTCGATCATCGCTGCCATTCTGCTGCTTACAGTGCTGGCGGTCAACATAGAGTGCTTCAGGGGCGTTACGATAAGCTCCTGTGCCGGAAACAGCGCCCGTTCCATTGGAACCCTGACGTCGGAAGATACAGCATATCAGCAATATTTCGTACCGCAAAGGGATAAACTTTCCTATATTGAAGTCCGCTTCGGCACATATAGTCAATCTGCAGAGGGAACCGTTGCATTTGCCGTGCTTGACAGCAGCGGCAAAGTTCTTTGCCAGAGTGAGACACCTGTCAGCAGCCTGGCAGACGACCAGTATTACCGTTTCCCGGTTGATGCATCGCTTAAGCAGGGTGTGACATATTCCTTTACCCTTAAGGCAAAAGACCTCGGCTACACAACGGCTCCGGTTGTCTGGGTTTCCATTCCTTCCGCAGGCGAGGAGACGAGCCTTGTACTCCCCAAAATTAATACGGGTATCCGGTACCAGACTTATGCACAGTTCGGATATTCATATTTTAATATGCCTGCATTTATCGGGTGTATTGTCCTGATTCTCCTGTGCTGCCTGATTTTTTTCCTTCCTTTTAAGCTTTCCGGGAAATACGGCACGCTGGCAGGAACACTGATTTTCCTGCTTTATCCTGTCGCCATGTTTTTCATCGTGGAAGTATTGAATGAGAATTCAGCCCTGGACAAAATTACACAGGCCTATCTGGTCAACTATGTATTTTACCTGCTCATTTATCTTGTTTTCTTTGTCCTTATCAACAGGCTCCGCATCAGCATGCTTGTATCCAATACGATTATTTATATCCTTGCAGTCATTAATTATTTCAAAATCCTCTTCCGCGGAGAGCCTCTCCAGCCATGGGACATTTTTGCCGCCAAGACAGCACTCAACGTGGCATCGAGCTATGCAATCGGACTTACGCTTGTCCTGATCGAGACGTTCCTGTGCTTCCTTCTGATGAACCTTATTTCGTGGAAGGTCGATTTTTCGATAAAGCGCATCCGCTGGCGCGTTCTGACCGGTGTATTGAGTGCCGGTCTATCCGTCATGATGGTGTTCTCCCTTTTCGGGACGGACCGGTATGCAGTCGCGGCTTTTAACTTCATGCAGAAAATCGGCATTACCAATAACGTATGGAACCAGCCTTCCAACTATGCCAAGAACGGACTTGTCATTGCCTTTACAATGAATGCGCAGTATATGAACGTTGACAAGCCGAGCGGATACTCCGCGGAGAATGTTGCGGAAATTAAATCGTCAATTGAGGCCGGAAATGCGGCAGGCAGTGTGACGTACGGAATTACCGAAGCTGCAGACACGGCCCTCAGTACATCCATGACGCTTTCATCCGCCGGGGAGACAGATACGACGGCAGCTCCGACGCCCTCTCCGACACCCGCCCCCGCAGAAATCATACCGGACATCGAGACGCCCATCCTGCCCGGCACATCCGATACGGGCGTGCTGGATACTGCGGAAGCGGTGACAGAGGACACGGTCAGCAAGCCGAATATTATTGCCATCATGTGCGAATCCTACGCGGACCTGACAACGGTGGCCGATTATACGACAAATATGGAAGTTACCCCGTTTTACGATTCCGTATCCGACAACGTAATCAAGGGCAGCCTTTACGTATCCACATACGGAGGCGGCACGGCAAATACGGAATTTGAATTCCTCACCGGAAACAGCATGGCATTCCTTCCGAACGGCAGTATTCCGTACCAGCAGTATATCGATTCGCCGACGGGATCCCTCGCCCAGATCCTCAAATCCGAGGGTTATTCGACCATTGCGGTCCACCCTTACCGCGCCAGCGGCTGGAACCGTGAAAGTGTTTATCCATACCTTGGATTTGACGAGTTCCTGTCCCAGGACGATTTTACAAATCCGACGTATATGAGAGGCTACATCAGCGATGCATGCTCATACAAAAAGCTGATTGAGCTGTATGAGAACAAGCCGGAAGGACAGCCGATTTTCCTTTTCAATGTTACGATGCAGAACCACGGCGGATATTCGACCGAATACGGCAATTTCCAGGAAGATGTGAAGCTTACGGACTATACAGGGGAATTTCCCGAGACGGAACAGTACCTCTCCCTTATCCATCAGTCTGATTCTGCGCTGAAAGATCTTATTGATTACTTCGAAGCAGCTGACGAACCGACCGTGATCTGCTTCTTCGGCGATCATCTGCCGAACCTGAAGAACAACTTCTATGAGACGATTCTCGGCGAAGACCTTTCGGATCTTTCTTCCGAAGAGATGCTTAACCTTTACCAGACTCCGTTTCTTATCTGGGCTAACTACGATATCGGCGAGCAGGAAATTGATGCGATCAGCGCAAATTACCTGTCAACGCTGCTTCTTCAGACAGCCAACATCGCGCTGCCGGATTACAACCTGTACCTGAGCAGCCTGTATCAGTCCTTCCCGGTCATCAGCTCCATGGCTGTCATCGATTCCGCGGGAAATACGTATGAATCGGCTGAATCCGCACCCGGAAATGATGCAATCAACACATATTCCATCCTTACATACAATAATCTGTTTGACAAAAACGGCCGAGATGCTACACTCTTTGATAGTGCCTCTTCTTCTGCAAGGGGAGAAGGTATAATGATTACAGGGATTCCGCTTTCGGAAGTATCCGGCGGGACAGACCCGACAGGGGATGTCGGATCGGACAGTACATCTGCAGCCTCGGCAGCCGGGACAGCTTCAGAAGATACCGTCACACCCGCAGCCTGAGGAGCAGTATGCAGATATTTTCCACGATTCAGCCGGACGCAGAAGATCTGAAACAGTCAGAAATCCTGGCTCTTTTCTCTTCGCGGGTTCTCCCGTCATCGGAGGCGGAATGGAAGGACAGATATGTTGCGGTACTGACGCCTGAGGAAGCGGAACAGAATAGGGAACGCCTTGGGTTTCCTGAATTTGCTGTCAGAGAATGCACCAATGATGTTATCAAGCATCCCAAGATTGATGTGTTTGAAGGTCTTACCTACGGAATCCTGAATCATATTTCGGATACGGATAACGTGTTTGCGACACAGGAGATTGCTTTTTTCCTGACGCCCCGCGGACTTGTCCTTGTAAGTGAGCACAGTGATCTGCTCGACAAAGCCATAAAATCGCTTGAACTTGAGAAACAGGATACCCATACATCCGTTATTCTTCCGGAAAAAACACTGTTCTTCCTGATGGAACGGATTATAATCTCAGATATGGCTCTGATCAGGAACCTTGATGAGACGGAGACGCTTCTCGAAGAGAAACTTCTGGCAGGTGAGAAGCTTGACTATCCCGCACAGGTGTTCAGACTGCGCCAGAAAACCCTTGTCCTTACCCAATATGCGGGACTGATGGTTGATCTGATGGATATTCTCGAGGAGAATGACAACTGCCTGCTTCGCCCGGAAGCCCAGAAAACATTTCACCTGATCAGTGTCCGATTTGACCGGATGGAACGGGCTGCAGCAACACTTCGTGAAAGCGTCATGCAGCTGCGTGAAGCTTACCAGTCGCAGGTTGACATCGATGCCAACCTGATGATGAGGCTCTTTACGGTCGTGTCTACGATTTTCCTGCCCCTCACGCTTGTGACCGGCTGGTTCGGCATGAATTTCAGAAACATGCCTGAACTTTCCTGGGAATATGGATACCCGATGGTGGCAGTCATTTCTGTTATCGTGACAATCGGGATCATCTGGTTCTGCAAAAAAAGAAAATATCTCTGACCCGGGCTTACCGAAGCCCTTTTTTATCAAGAAAGGATCTAAATGGAAATAAACACATTCTCAGACTTAAGCCTCTCAAAAGAAATCACAAGAGCTCTTGAAAAATTAAACCTGGATACACCCACTTCTGTTCAGAAACAGGCAATCCCCTTCATGATGGACGGATACAACCTTATCGCCAAGGCACCGACCGGCACAGGCAAAACATTTGCCTACGGTATTCCGCTTCTTGAATATTTGAATATGGATACGAATTTTGTACAGGACCTGATCCTGTGCCCGACCCGCGAACTTGCACTGCAGATCTGTACGGAACTGCGGAGCATCGGCCAGTATATCCGCGGCCTCAAAATCTGCGCGGTCATCGGCGGGCAGAGCCTTGACAAACAGTTCAAGGAGCTTGCGGCTCATCCGCAGATTGTCGTGGCGACACCCGGGCGCCTCTTGGACCACGTGAACCGCAGGACGATCGATATTTCGTCTATTTATACAGTCATTCTGGATGAAGCCGATGAAATGCTTAACATGGGATTTATCAAGGACATCAGAAAGATCCTTGATTCGACGCCGAAGGACAAGCAGGTAGCCCTTTTCTCTGCGACAATGTCCAGGGAAGTCGAGGATATTAACTGGCAGTACCTTCAGGGAGCCGTCAATATCGATGTTGCCCCCAAAGCGGAGGACATGCCGAAAATCAAGCAATATTCTCTGTCCGTTGCGGAGAAGGATAAACTTGACATGCTCATCAAAATTGTCAAAAACAAGAATCTTTCAAAAATCATCGTATTCTGCAACACGAAGACGCGTGTGCGCCATCTGACGGAACGCCTGCAGCGCCAGGGGATAGCGGCAGACTGCCTGCACGGCGATATCAACCAGAATACCAGAAACCGCATCATGGACGGATACAGGAAGGGAAGCTTCCCGATCCTGATAGCAACGGATATTGCCGCCCGCGGCATTGACGTCGCAGATGTCGACGGGGTGTTCAACTATGACGTCCCCAAGGAAAACGAATATTACCTTCACAGGATCGGCCGTACCGGCCGTGCCCAAAAGGAAGGTGCGGCATATACGCTTGTTTCCTACCTTGAGACAGAGCGTATGGAAGAAATAATCAAGTATACCAAGGTTCAGGTGGAGGATCTGTCGATCGCAAACTGAGTATGACAGGTATGTCAGTAATTATTGCAGGAGGCCATATGTATCCGATCAAGCTGAAACCGGCTACAAAGAACTATATGTGGGGCGGTGACCGCCTCAAAAGCGAATATGGAGTTACTTCCGAAGACGAAATTGTCGCTGAAGCATGGATGCTTTCCTGTAATCCGGCCGGAGCCTCTACTATCATGAACGGACCGCTGGCAGGGAAAACGCTGGCGGAAGTGCTTTTCGGCGAAGCAGACAGGGTCCTCGGCTCCAATAATTCTCTGTCCGCTTTTTTTCCCGTTCTTATCAAGCTTCTTGACGCAAAGCGAAGCCTTTCCGTGCAGGTGCATCCGAGCAACAGCTATGCACTTGAAAATGACGGCAAATTCGGCAAGACCGAAGTATGGTACGTACTCGACGCCATGGAGGGCGCGTGTCTGTATTTCGGCCTGACCCGTGCCATCTCCAAGGAAGAACTGCGCGAGCGTCTCGAGAACAAAACAATTATGGAAGTCCTGAACCGTGTCCCCGTAAAAAAGGGCGACGTGTTCTTTATAGAAGCGGGTACGCTCCATGCCATCGGCGCAGGCATTCTGCTTACGGAAATCCAGCAGAATTCGGATACCACATACCGCGTATATGATTATGACAGGAAGGATGCTTCCGGGAACAAGAGACAGCTTCACATAGAGAAAGCACTCGAAGTTGTGAACACCTCTTTTGTACCCGGCAATCTTACGAAAACACCCATTGAAAAAAAGCATGACGGATACAGCACAGTCTGCCTTGCGGACTGCGAATTTTTCACGGCACATAAAATATCCGTTGAAACATCTGCGGATTTTTACTGCGGCAGCAGTTCTTTCGTATCCCTTCTTTTTATTGAAGGCACGGGGAAAATTCTGTTCGATGACCCGTCATACGGCAGCATGGACGCAGAAAAAGGCGATTCGATCTTCCTTCCGGCAGGAACGGGCAGATATACGATTCAGGGCGTATGCAGCGTCATCATCACGTACAGGAAATAATACGCATTTACATAAGAGGGGAAAAGACCCGGAGGAGAAGTCCGAACGCGATGCGGAACGGGCCGATTTTCCTGCATGTATCTGCCGTTACCTTTGTGCTCTGCGTGATGGACTTTTCAAAATCTTCCCTGACATCCGTAACGGCTTTTTTTCCGCAGAACCAGACAGCGTCTTCATACTGACTGAAAAAACTCCTGTTATCCAGGTTGATTGTACCGACCTGCGCATGGATGTCGTCAACCACGATCATTTTGGCATGCAGCATGCCCGGTGAATACCGGTATACTTCCACGCCTGCTGCGAGAAGTGCCGGGAAATAGCTCTGCGTCACTTCGAAAACATACCAGTGATCCAATTTGAACGGAACAAGGAGGACGACCCGTACACCGCTTCGGGAAACACGGCAGAGCGTGTCGATGAGAGCCTGTGACACGGCAAGGTATGGGGTTGTCAGATAGACATACTGATGTGCGGATTCGATCATCCGGAAAATCAGCCCTTCCGCCGGGTTGCTCGGATTGTTGGCCGGTCCGTCGCTGAATACCTGGCAGAAACCATCTTCGTCCGCATGGGAGGAAGGGCGGAAATCCATGTAAGACTTGGAAAGACGGCCGGCTGTCTGATCCCACATATTGATGAAAGTGACGGTCAGACCATATACACCGTGCCCGTCGAGCCGGACACCGGTGTCCTTCCAGTATCCGAAGGGGGAAGTATAGTTGGCATATTCGTCCGCAAGGTTGACGCCGCCTGTGTATGCGGTATCGGAGTCAATGATGATCATCTTCTGGTGGTTCCGGTAATTCAGATACAGGTTGTTAAGGTACCGGTGCGTCGGATTGAAAAGAAGGACCTTGATCCCACGCCGGGTAAGGTCCTCGATAAACTCGACGGAAATATTGAACATGGTGCCCGCATCGTCGAGAAGGATGCGGATATCGAGACCCTCCTGCGCTTTCCTGACAAGGATGGCATAAAACTGGTTCCAGAGCTTCCCTTCCCGCAGGATAAAGAACGAAATGAATATATTTTTGCGGGCATCCTTCATTTTTGCGAGGCTGTCGGCAAAATATTCTTCGCCGCTCGGGAAATAGGATACTTTCGTGCCGGAAAATACGGGAAACCCGTAAGACGACAGGAACTGGCTCGTACTGCGGACCGCCTGGTATTTCTGCATCGGGATAGGCGAACACGATGGGCAGGTATCCTGTATCTCCTCTGCATACGCAGCCAGCGCAGCGTCCGCTTCCATCTGTGACTGGTTGTCCAGAGCGTGCTTCTTCGTACCGTGACGCGGAAGTCCCCACATCAGGTAAATGATCAGGCCGAATGCCGGGAAGACCGCAATCAGCATGAGCCAGAACAGGCGGGTGGATGGATTGTCATGCCGCGCAGACACGAAAACGCAGGCCAGAAGCGACACGGCATAAAGGTAAAACATGACGACTACGGACAGCCGCTGCAGATAATAGGCCAGCAGGGCAGCAAGTGCAATCTGCAGGCAAAGGACAATTCCAAGAACCACCAGATGGACGGTGGCATTAAAAAAAATCCGCTGTTGCTTTTTTCCGCGCTTTGACATAATCTCTCCTACGGCAAGTTATTGAGTAAGTAAATTTCGAATGTTAGAATGAATATCATTGTAACATGTCCATGTATTTCAATGAAAGGGGGAGAATCCAATATATGCCTGAACAGCTTCGAATTGTACATGCGGCGGATTTTCACCTGGGATCCCCCTTTTCAGCCCTTTCGCCCCGGAAAGCCGCAATCCGCCAGGCGGAACAGGAAGCAGCCTTCCATACGGTCATTGAACTTTGCAGGACCGAAAACACCCGGCTTCTGCTCCTTGCGGGTGACCTGCTCGATCATCAGCGCATCCCGGCCGGCATGCTGCGTTCTTTCATGGGAAGTTTTTCCGAGATTCCCGACACGACGGTGGTCATCGCTCCGGGGAACCATGATCCGTATACACAGGATTCCCCGTACTTTATGCAGACCTGGCCTGCCAACGTGCATATTTTTACCGGAGAATTCTCCTGCGTTTACTTCCCTGATCTTGGAGCGGCCGTTTGGGGCGCCGCCTTTACGGGCCCGCGTGCCGAACATACTCTGTGCCCTGCGTCTTTTTCGGTAAGCCGGGCTAAAGAATCATATCCGCAGGATACGATTCACATTATACTGATGCATGGTGAGCTTGCGGAAACGGAAGCAGAGCAGCATGCCTATAATCCGGTCCTGCGCGATTGGATTAAAGGCAGCGGCGCCGACTATGCCGCGCTGGGGCATGTCCATGAAAAGAGCGGAATATGCAGGGCCGGCGACACGTATTTTGCATATCCCGGATGCCCCGAATCGAGGGGATTTGACGAGCCCGGCCCGCGCGGCGTCTACTGCGGCACCCTGTCCCGGGGCAGGGCGGACCTGCAGTTCATCCCTGTCGGTCAACGCAGCTATTTCTGCCCGGAGATCTCAGTGGACGGATGCATCACGCAAAATGAGCTTGAAAACCGTGTGCTGTCTTTCCTGCAGCAGACATATGGTAATAATTATATGCGGGATTCCTATCGGATAACCCTGACAGGCGAGCTCCCGCCGGATTTCCTGCCGAATATTCCCGGCCTCCGCGAACGCCTGGCGGAGGTTGTGTTTTCCGTGAGGATCAAAGACCGCACCTGTTCCTTCCAAAACCCGCAGGAGCTCCGCAGGGAGAATTCACTGCGCGGGATTTTTGCCGATACTCTCCTTTCGAGGATCGAAGCGGCCGGACAGGATCCGGACCGGATAAGCGAATACAGGCAGGCACTGACGATCGGGCTCCGTGCATTTGAGGGTGAGGTTCAATACAGTGAAGATCAGTAACCTCCATATACAGGCCTTCGGTAAACTAGAAGACGTCACGCTGGCTTTTTCCCCGGGCATGAACCTGTATGCAGGCGATAATGAATTCGGGAAAAGCACGATCCTGTCTTTTATCCGCGCAATGTTTTACGGGTTTCCCCAGCGGGGCCCCGCCAGGATGAAGGACTATGACCGGCGCAAATTCATACCGTGGAACGGCAGGTCCTTCGGCGGATCTATTACTTTTACGCATGAAGGGAATGCCTATCTCCTTGAGAAGACATTCATGAAAAAACGCGCCGATGACAGACTGTCCCTGACGCTTCTTCCGTCCGGTCAGAAAGTGGATCTTGCCCAGATGGAAGTCGGAGAATATCTCTTCAGAATCAGCGAATCCGAATTTGTGAATACTGTCTTTGTCGGGCAGCTTTCGAGCAACATCCTGACAACGGACAAGGACACCGGCATGGTTTCGGACCGGCTCGCAAATCTGGCGGATACCGGAAGCGAGCTCTATTCGCGCGAAGTAATCAAAGCCAGGCTTACGGGTGCTGCTTCCAGACTGCAGGCGCTGAGAGGGCCGGGCGGTCTGATACCCGGGATCGAAGAAGAACGAAAGATGGTCTGCGGCCAAGAGGCCGAACTCGAAAGGATCGAGGAACAGGCAGAAACACTCCTCGGGGATATCAGCAGCGGATACGAAAAGGAAAAGCAGATCCGGAACGAACTGCAGGAGATTTCCAGGCAGCTCGAAGAAAAAAATGCACGGAGTGAGGAGCTGCAGGCACAGATCAGGAAACAGGAGATCCGTCTGCAGGCAGTCATCCGGAATAAACAGCAGGTACAGGAAAAAGCAGCGGAAAGACATGCGGCAGAACGTGACCGCCGGGTCCAGCTGCAGCATCGTGAAGAAATAAGCAGCCTGCTGCAGGCGGAATATGCCGAAATCGAGGCGGAAATCTGCCGCCTCCGGAAAGAATCCGAAGAGTACAAAATCCGCACGGATGGTCTCATCCGCGGCCTGGATGTCCTCCTTGCCGGTCAGACGGCGCTGGTGCACGACGCGAAAGCCCTGTATGACAGCAAGGTTCTGGAGACTTCGAAGCAGGAGAAGGAAATCCTTATCCTGAGCTCGGAAATAAAATCCCTGATACAGCAAAGGGAAGATGTCAGGAAAGGACACATCTGGCTGATGGGGCATGAAATACGAAGCAAAAGATACGCTGTCCTGTTTCTGGCGGCTTTCGCAGTCAGCATGGGCGCCCTGATACTTCTGAAGGACCCGATGCTGATGACCGGATTCATATTTCTTGCACTTGCCGCCGGCCTTTTTATTTTTAACCGTGCGGAGCTCTATCGCCTGAACCGTGTTATTGTCAGCCAGTGCAGGGAATACGACACCAAAATGCTTCTTTTTGAAAAGGAGTCTGCGGGGCAGCATGACAGGGAAACGACATTGCATGCCGCAGAAAACAAACGGGAAGAACTGTCTCTGCAAAAGCAGCGCATTCAGGAATCCGCCGAGAAGGAAATACAGAATAAGGCTTATATCCTTAAGCGGACCGAGGAGCGGCTCGGCACATGCGCAGGCCGCATCGGACAGATCGACCGGACATCCGGTTCCCTTTCAGCAGAAGGGAGTCCGACTGCGGGAGAAGACCGTGCGGACCCGGCGGATCCTGCAGAGGGAAAAGCGAAGGAACAGGACGAACTGTCAGACGCGGAGATTTCCGATATGGATACGGAAATCAGGTCGCTTGAAATACAGGTACAGACCGCGCAGATGAAGAATGCGTCCATCCTTCGTGAAATCTCAATGCTCCGCATACAGGATGATACGCTTAAGACAAAGCTTTCCGCTGTCCGTGTGGAGACGGCGCGCAGCGAGACGGTCCGTGAAAATGTTCTTTCACAGGCCCCGGACCGTTCCTGGATCATGGAGCAGAAAGAACTTCTTGCGGACAGGCTTGGACAGGCAAAGGCTTACCACCGGGCACTGCTTATTGCACAGGACGCCCTCGATGAGGCTTTTTCCAAGATGGAGAATATTTTCGCGCCCCAGGTCAACGAAAAGGCGGGGGAATATCTTTCGCGCCTTACCGGCGGGACCTACTCGACAATCCATGTGGACAGGTCTTTTTCCGTCGATGTTGCTTCGGACGGAAATTACGGCTTCCATCCTGCCGATTATTTCAGCGGAGGTACGGTCGATCAGATTTATCTTGCGCTTCGGCTTGCAATCGCGGACCTGGTGCAGCCGAAGACGGATAAAATGCCGCTATTGCTTGACGATGCCTTTGTCCAGTATGATGATAAGAGGGCGAAGGCGGCGCTTGTATTGCTCCGCGAACTTTCTGCCGACCGGCAGATTGTGCTGTTTACCTGCCATGGCAGGATGAAAGATTTGTATGCTGACACGGAAGATGACAAAGGACAATAGAGTGAAGAATGGGAAACCGGCCGAACTGCGTCCGTCCCCGGGGAAGAACGGCGGTACGGGCATGGCTGTCCGGCTGGTTCTGTGCGCTGCGTTCGCAATCCTGGGGTTTCTGAGTATTTCGCAGTATAAATCCCTTCTCAAAACGCCTGAGGAGAAATTTGTCGAAGGCAAGACGCTTGATGAACTGTCCAGCGACTATATAACACTGTATGAGAAAAACACTGCGCTGACGGCCCGCTACGCCCAGCTTTCCGGGGATCTGAGCAGTCTGCAGGCGGTCCGCGAAGGCGACGCTGCGCTGCAGAATATCTTTGAGGATGAAAAACAGGCGGCGCTTCGGCAGGCAGGTCTTGCCGATGTATCGGGAAGCGGAATCACGGTTTTGATCAAGCCGGATACGGCTGCCCCGATTACGTCCAATATGCTGATCCAGTTTATTAATGAGATAAAAGCGGCGGATGCCCTTGCGGTTTCCGTCAATGGCCAGCGGGTAGTGCCGATGACGGAGATCCGCGACACCGTCAGCGGCTTCTCCGTAAACGGAACGGCATTTTCTTATGATGATCCCATAACAATCCAGGCACTCGGCAGCGGGGTTGACATGTACGGCGCGCTGCAGATGGTCGGGGGGATTCTGGATAAATGGGCACAGAGCAGTATTGACGTACATGTGGACATCGTCGACAATCTTACTATTCCTGCTTTAGGGATAGAGCAGCAGGAGAAGATGGACCTTTCGGCATATTCCGAAACGGACGTCACCCCTGCACCTGCTTCGTAAACGGGAGGCATTTTATGCGCAGAGATAAAGCAATTAATGTATTTTTGTTTTTTATGCTGACGGCACTGCTGTTTGTCAGTCTGTACCCCATATACTTTTCCCCGGGGGAAATCCATATCCGGACCGTGACACTGGCCGAGAGGCTGTTCAGCCTGCTTTTTGTAATCATGTGGGCTGCCCTTTGTGTATACTCTGCCTGGAAAAAGCGCTTCGCGCTTCTTGCCGGAGGCGTTATGTATTCGATTCTGGCATACCTTCCGGGCTGGTTTCTTCCGCATCTTGCGTCCGCCGGTGCCGGTTCGGACGACTCGGGTCTCCTTTCTGCTGTATTCCGGGTTGTCTTTGTTAAAATGTACGAGCTTGTCAGCGCGCCGCTCGCAGGCGTTTCCCTTCTGGTATCCAGGAAAGCTTCGACAAGTCTCAGCAAATGGCTTCTGCCTGTTCTGCTCATCAGTTACGCAGGAACCCAGTTATTCCGGTTCTACAGAAATGCATACCTGGCAGAGCAGCTTCATCTGGAGGACACGGCTTCCTACTCGAACCCCGGCCTGGCAAGAGAACTCGGGCTTCTGCCGCTGGGTGTGCCGTCTTTTACGCCGGCTGCTTCCGGGTGTCCCGGCGGCGCTGCGGCAGGGACACCCGACAATGCGTCCGGCGCTGCATCCGGACCGGCATCTCTCAATGAAACGGACGAGGAATCCGATGAGGAATCCGATGCTCCCGATGAAATGGAACGAACCAGGCTGCGTTATCCCGGCATGCCGAAATAGTATTGCCTGCAGGAAACAGACGATATATAATGATAACTACCAGATAAGCTCGTTATTATAATGACGAGAGGAAGAGGCGATAAACGTGTCAAACGAGAAAGCATTTTGGAAAGCCTGGCTGGAAGGAAAACCCGACAGGAATGACCAGGTACAGCCTGCGTCCGCTTTAAAGACCGCGGATCCGCTCGAAGAAGGGCTTAAGGATCTGAACTGGATCGATTCCGGACGTGCAGCCGTGAAAAATTTCAAAAAGAAGACCCAGGAGTCACTCGGTGAAGAAATCGGCAACACAATTACGCACGGCGTGATGGCGGTTTTTATGCTGGGCATGCTTCCGTATGCTGCTATCCGTGCATTCACACACGCACCGGCAGGCTATGAATCGCTTGATGCCGCAGGCGTATCCATTTTCTGCATCAGCGTATTCCTTATGTTCCTTGCTTCCACGATTTACCATGCCATGGCGCACGGTACGCGGCATAAGTCCGTCATGAACCGCATTGACCACATCATGATTTTTGTTGCCATCGCCGGGACATATACGCCGATTTGCCTTTCCGTCATCGGCGGCACGCTCGGAATTGTTCTCTGCTGTCTGCAGTGGGCCCTCGTCATTGCGGGCGCGCTTTTTAAAGCCCTCGCGTTTTCGAAAACGCCGGCTTCCTACATAATTACTATTTCCATATACCTCCTTATGGGGTGGATGGTCGTCCTCTGCATGCCGCGCCTGATGATCGGAACGACAGCCCCTGCATTCTGGCTCATCGTAGCCGGAGGCATCTGCTATACTTCCGGAGTGGTAAGCTTTTTTATGAAATTCCCTTTTGCCCACATGGTGTGGCATTTTCTGGTTGATGCCGGCGCAATCTGCCATTTCCTTGCAGTTGTATACTTCATGCGCTGACGCTCCGACATCCCGCACAGGTGCCGGCGTCCCCGTCCCAATGACGCGTAAAGGCTTGAAATTCAGGCCTTTCGAGGCAGACAATATTGTGATCCGTCTTCGTTGACAGTCAGGAACACCCGTGTTAGACTGAGTTTGATTTTCGAAACTTTCGATCGTGGGGGTCTGTTTTGAAGACTAGTTTGTAAAGATGGATGTGATTCTGTGGCAACAATTAAAGATATAGCCAAAAAACTGGGTATTTCAGTTAGTTCCGTCTCCAAAGGCCTGAGCGGTGCAAGTGATGTCAGTGAAGAGACAAGACAGCTGATACTGAATACCGCTATCGAACTCGGCTATGTTTCGCACAGAAACAAAGCAGAATCAAGTACGCGCAAGGTCTGTATTTTCGTAGAAAATATGGGTTATGAGCGCATTGAACAATTCGGCTATGAGATTATCGTAGGATTCCGTCTCGCCGCTACCGAAAAACAATGGGATGTTGATATCGTGCCGATCGCTATGAACCGGCATTTTGATTATGATTACGAAGACTATATGACCCGCAATAACTATTCCGCAGGTTTTCTTCTTGGATTTTCGCTTCACAATGATTTTCTGAAGCAGCTGGGGCGTACCAAAATACCAACCGTACTTCTTGATAATGTCGTTTACAATCCGCATGTCGGATGCGTCGGTATTGACAACCAGCAGGGACTTGTCTGCGTTGTCGAACATCTTGCGGAATTGGGGCATACAAATATTGCCATGATGAACGGCGAGCTGCACAGCCGCGTTTCGCAGGAAAGACTTCAGGGCTTCAAGCAGGGCATGATAAAGTGCGGTCTCACCATCCATAAGGAGCTGATCGCACACGGCGATTACACATCGACCTGCGCAGCGCAGTATGTCGAGGGCTTTGTAAAGGGCGGGGCCACGGCTGTCGTCTGCGCAAGCGACCTGATCGCGCACGGCGTGCTTGCGGAGCTTTACCGCCTGGGCCTGCGCGTGCCGCAGGACATCAGCGTAACAGGTTTTGACGATATTCCGCTTGCCAGATACACTACGCCGCCGCTGACCACGATCAAGCAGAACCGTCTGATGATCGGCAAGAGCGTGTGCATGGCCATGGAGCAGATCATGAGTGGGAATGCTATCAGCCGCCTGCTTCTCATGCCCGAATTAGTCGTCCGTGAATCGACGGGCCCCGTTAAAAAATCATAATTTCGAAAAAATTCGAATAGAGTATTGAAAATTTCGAAAACATTCGATATGCTAAGGCCGAAACTGCTGAACCAGCATTTACGGCATATGGCCAAACCGGAGGTTTTTATGAAGCGAAATGACTCTAGATATCTTTCCGAAACTCTCTCTACTGAATATCAGACGGATATTGCGGATGCAACGCCCCACCAACTCCATGAAGCTGTAGCACGCCTGGTCATGAGCCGGCTTGCAGACTCATGGAAGAAGAGTGAAGCAAAACAGGCAGGCGGCAAGCGCGCTTACTATTTCTCCGCAGAATTCCTTGTCGGACGGGCTGTTTACAACAACCTGCTCTCCATGAAAATGACGGATGAAGTGCAGGCGTACCTCCGGGAAGCCGGAAGCAGCCTGAATGCACTCGAGGACATTGAAGATGCGGCACTCGGCAACGGCGGACTTGGCCGTCTCGCAGCCTGCTTTCTCGATTCCGCCGCAACACAGGGATTCCCCCTTGACGGTTACGGCATCCGTTACAAATTCGGTCTGTTTGCACAGAAATTCGAAGACGGCTTCCAGAAGGAAGGCCTTGATGACTGGACGCGCTACGGCGATCCGTGGTCAATCCGCAGGGAAGACGAATCTGTTGCCGTTGCATTTGCCGGACAGACGGTCCGCGCAGTCCCATACGATATGCCGATCATCGGATACGGCGGAAAAAGCATCAATACCCTCCGCCTCTGGCAGGCCGAGGCGGTTACGGAATTTGACTTTGATAAATTCAACGACCAGAAATATGACCAGGCACTCACGGAGAAGAACCGTGCCGAGGATATTTCACGCGTGCTTTATCCCAACGATACGACAGATCTCGGGAAAGCCCTCCGCATCCGCCAGCAGTATTTCTTCTGCAGCGCATCCATTCAGGACATCATACGCAAACACGTTGCCAAATACGGCCCGCATTTCGAGAACTTTTCATCCCTGTATGCAATGCAGCTCAACGATACCCACCCAACCGTAGCCATCTGCGAACTGATCCGCATTTTCACGGACGATTACGGAATGGACTTTGAGGACGCCTTCTCCATTGCCAAACAGACATTCAACTACACGAATCATACCGTCATGGCCGAAGCACTCGAGAAGTGGAACCTGAAGCTTTACAGGCGTGTGCTTCCGCGTATCAGTGAGATCATCAAAATGATTGACCGGCGCATGACCGCCGAGTTCAGAGCCGGCGGCAGGAAATACACGGAACACCTTGAGCCGTGCAGGATTCTTAAAGACGGATGCATCAACATGGCCAACCTGGCTATTTATGGTTCGGGCACCGTCAACGGCGTCGCGAAGATTCATACGCAGATCCTGAAGGACGATGTCCTGAAAGACTGGTACGCCATTCATCCCGAAATGTTCCAGAACAAGACAAACGGCGTTACGCAGCGGCGCTGGCTGGCACTCTGCAATCCGGAGCTTTCTTCGCTGCTTACACGCCTCCTCGGGAACGATTCATGGATCACGGACCTTTCCCGGCTGAAAAAGCTGGACAAATTTGCTGACGACGAATCCGTATTAGATGAGTTCGCTGCGGTCAAATACCAGAAGAAGCAACAGCTGTCCGAATATATCAGCAATAAGGAAGGAATCGACATACCGGCTGATTTCGTGTATGACGTACAGATCAAGAGACTGCACGAATACAAGCGCCAGCTTCTGAATGCATTTTCCATCCTTGACATCTATTTCGGTCTGAAAGACAGCAGAATCAAAGATTTTACACCGACGGCATTTATCTTCGGCGCCAAAGCGGCTCCCGGATATGTACGCGCAAAGGGGATCATCAAGCTTATTAATGAGATCGGCAAAATGGTAAACAGCGATCCCGAAGTCAATGGAAAGATCCGTGTCGCGTTTGTGCAGAACTACAATGTATCGTACGCCGAAAAACTTGTCTGCGCTTCCGACCTTTCCGAACAGATCTCAACCGCCGGCACCGAAGCGGCCGGAACGGGAAATATGAAGCAGATGATCAACGGTGCTCCGACGCTCGGCACATACGACGGCGCCAATGTTGAAATTGTTGCTGAGGCAGGCATTGAGAACAACTATATCTTCGGCGCACGCGTTGAAGATATCGCTGAAATCAGGTGCAGCTATGATGCAAGGAAGATTTACGAAGAGAATCCGAGGATAGCAAGGATCCTCGACGCACTGGTCGACGGCACGCTCGACGACGGCGGCACAGGCGTATTCAGGGAACTCCGCTGCTCGATCCTCGAGGGGGCATCATGGCATAAACCGGATCAGTATTTCCTGCTTCTTGATTTTGATTCCTATATGGACGCCAAACTCAGAGCAATTTCAGAATACCGCAATTCCCATGTCTTCATGAGGAAGGCTTTTCTGAATACGGTCCGGTCCGGATACTTCTCCAGCGACAGGACAATTGCAGAATATGCACGGCAGATCTGGAAAATTAAAAATTAAAACCGGAAGATTTCGAAAATAATTCGAAACAAAAAAACACAAATAAATTAGCAATTGATCACAATGAAACGATTCGCGTTGATAATTTGTCAAATTGACTAATTCTGCTTTGCCATGCTTGGAATTTCTTATTGACAATGTCACAGCCCGCATGCTAAACTTCAAAACAAAGACGTCTTGTTTTCGAAAACTTAGTCGAACTGCTTACCGAAAAAGTGCGAAAAAATGGAGGGAAAACACATGAAAGTCACTAAACTTTTCAAGAAGGTTTCTGCTGCTGTCATCGCTGTAGCGATGGTTGCCGGTCTTGCCGCATGCGGCACCAGCACCACCGAGACAACTACATCAGCAACAACAGCGGCACCGACCACCGAAGCAGCAACAACTGCTGCACCGGCAGAAGAAGCCGCATCCCTGGTGCTCTGGGGATCTGAAGATGATCAGACAATGCTCAAGGAGATGGCTGCATCTTTCATAGAGCTTCACCCGACCTACACGATTGAAGTACGTGTAACGGGCGCTGACAAGGCAAAAGACGCTGCTCTGCAGGATCTTGACGCCGCTGCTGACGTTTTCCAGATTGCTCATGACCAGCTTGGTGCTCTCGTAGAGGCCGGCGCAGTTTATCCGAATACAATGTACGGCGACAGAATTGCAACAGATGATGCACCGGCTGCCCTTACAGCTGCTACATACGACGGAACAGTTTATGGTTACCCGAACGCTATCGAGACGTATTTCCTGTATTACAACACAAGCGTTTTCAAGGCTGACGATGTAAAGTCCCTTGACAAGATGCTCGAAGTTGCTTCCGCTGCCGGAAAGACAGTCGGATTCGACATGGCCAACAACTATTTCAACGTTGCTTTCTGGTTTGCAAACGGCTGCACACTTTTTGGTGCAAACGGAACCGATATCTCGGGCTCCACATTCAACGGTGCCGAAGGCCTTGCAGTAGCAAAATACATTGCCACCCTGAAGGCTGCCGGTCTTGAGAACATCAACGACGGCGATGCTACAACAGCCCTTACAAACGGAACTCTTGCCGCACAGGTAACAGGAAGCTGGAAAGCTACCGATTACAAGACGGCTCTTGGCGATAACTACGGCGTTGCTCCGCTTCCGACAATTAAGATCGACGGTACGGACAAGCAGATGGTTTCCTTCTCCGGCGTTAAGCTCTATGTTGTAAAGTCCAGCACAAAGTATCCGGAAGCTGCAATGCAGCTTGCTGATTTCCTCTCCAACCAGGAGAACCAGCTGAAGGCTTTCAACGACAGAGGTAATCTCCCGATCAACATCGTTGCCGCTTCTGATCCTGCTGTTACAGCAGATGCTACAGTTGCCGCACAGGTTGCACAGTCTGCAAATTCCATCCCGATGCCTTCTGTTCCTCAGATGACCAACTTCTGGTCTGCAACAAGCATGGCTGTCACAAAAGAAATTTATGACGGCACAACAACAGACTTCCAGGCTGCCCTGGATGGCTGGCAGGCACTTCTTTCATCTGATGTAGCTGCATAAGACGACAACACAATTGGAAGCAGCCGGGCCCCGCTTCGTGCGGGGCTTGGTTGCTTTTCTATAAGAGGGGTGGACAATATGCCTAAAAGGGAGAAGAGAAAACGTGGTGTGAGCAGACTTCCCAAACTTGCCTTTAATGCACCGGAGGCTATGTCCGTATGGTTTATGGGCTTTGCTAATCTGATCCACGGTCAGATTGTCAAGGGCCTTTTGTTTCTGGCACTGGAAGCAGCATACATCTACTTCATGGTTGTCCGGGGGGTCGGCATAATCAATAAGATGCTCTCGCTTGGCACGGTTGAGCAGGGATGGGTTACCCCGAAAGGAAGTAAGATCCCGGTTCTTGCCGCAGGAGACAATTCCATGCTGTGCCTGATATACGGCGTAGCAGTACTGATCGTTACAATTGTTTTCATCGGCTTCTATATCATCAACATTCAAAGTGCCCGCCAGATGCTGGCATACAGACTTTCCGGCAAAAAGGCCCCGGGGTTCATACATGACCTTAAGAGCCTTCTCGATGAGAAATTTCATATTACATTGATGACGCCGGCTCTGATCGGTATTCTTGTTTTTACGATCCTGCCGCTTGTATATATGATTCTCATTGCTTTTACGAATTTTGATAAAAACCACCAGCCTCCGGGAAACCTTTTTGACTGGGTCGGGCTGGGAAACTTTATTAATATGCTCGGCGGCAACAAGCTGCTGTCCAACACATTCTTCCCTGTACTCGGATGGACGCTGATCTGGGCTGTTCTTGCCACCTTCAGCAATTACATTTTGGGTATCATGCTGGCGCTTCTGATTAACAAAAAAGGAATCCGGTATAAGGCAATGTGGCGCACTTTCTTCGTCGTAACGATTGCGCTGCCTCAGTTTATTACCCTCCTTGTCATGCGCAACATGTTCAACGACTACGGTCCCATAAATGAATTGCTGGTAAATCTCGGATTTATTACCAATGCAACCAGAATACATTTCCTGAATGAGACTCTGCTTGCAAGAATTACGGTACTTGTCGTTAACCTGTGGATTGGTATTCCTTATACAATGCTGATTTCGACGGGTGTTCTGATGACTATTCCGGAAGACATGTATGAAGCTGCCACAATTGACGGGGCGTCGTCTTTCAGACTCTTCACCAGCATCACGATGCCTTACATGATATTCGTGACCACGCCGTACCTGATCACACAATTCATCGGAAATATCAATAACTTCAATGTTATTTACCTTCTTACGGCAGGAAACCCGACAACAAGCTCGCTGTACCAGGCGGGGCGGACAGATCTCCTTATTACCTGGCTGTATAAGCTGACGGTAGACAACCGTGACTACAACCTTGCATCTACCATCGGTATTATTGTATTCGTGATTTCCGCGGCAATCTCTCTGATTACATATCGGAATACGGTTGCATATAAGAGAGAGGAGGAGTTCTCATGAGTAAGAGCAGTGCATTTAGTGCGAGGAGCTCCCACCGCAGCGGCAAGAGCATGATAGCCGTAAGAAGGGCATCAAGCTCTCTGACGTATGTTTTTCTTGCCATTCTCAGCTTAATCTGGATTCTTCCGATCGTATGGGTTGTGTTCACGTCCTTCCGTGCCGAGGCGGGGTCATTCGTACCCTATTTCCTGCCGAAGTCATGGACGTTCCAAAATTACGTAAATCTTTTCAACAATACCGTGTATCCGTTCCGGAAATGGTTTGCCAACACAATGCTCGTTGCCGTGTGTTCGTGCCTGGTGAGTTCGTTCCTGACACTGACGATTTCCTATGTGCTTTCCCGTATGCGTTTCAAGCTTCGTAAGCCCTATATGAATATGGCGCTTATCCTTGGCATGTTCCCGGGATTCATGTCCATGATCGCCGTCTATTACGTGCTCAAATCAATCGGCCTGACACATACGCTTTTGGCCCTTGTCATCGTATATTCGGCGGGTGCCGGTATCAATTACTATATCTGCAAAGGTTTCTTTGACACAATTCCGCACGCACTTGATGAAGCTGCCAAGCTCGACGGCGCGACGAATTTTCAGATTTTTACCAAGGTCATTATGCCGCTGTCCGGGCCGATTATGGTCTACACGTCGCTGATGGCGTTCATGGCGCCCTGGGGGGATTTCATTTTCGCCAGGATTATTATGGGCGACGATTACAACAAGTGGACGGTAGCCATCGGCATGTACCAGATGATTGCCAAAGACAACATTTCAAAATATTTTACCCAGTTCAATGCAGGCTGCGTACTCATCGGCATCCCGATCGTTATCATGTATGTAATCATGCAGCGCTTCTATGTCCAGGGTGTTACCGGCGGTGCCGTTAAGAACTGATCCGGGGAGGATGTACATATCTTGCGAAAACTGAGGGTAATTCTGCTTTCTCTGATCTCATGGCTGGCAGTTGTGGGCGTACTGACATCGTGCGCCCACACGGCCGATGTTTCTGTATCGGATGTCCCGTTTGTATGGGATAATGCCGAAGTCTATTTTCTGCTGACTGACAGGTTCAACAACGGCAATACGGACAATGACCATGCATACGGCCGCGGACTTGACGAGGAAGGCAATGTGATTCCCGGGATTGAGGACAGTGAAGGCAGCTTCCACGGAGGCGACTTTGCGGGCATCACACAAAAAATTGAAGACGGGTATTTCACGGATCTGGGAATTACGGCGATCTGGATCACTCCTCCGTTTGAGCAGGTCCATGGATACCGTTCCGGCCCGGGCTTTGCCTTTTATGCGTATCATGGCTATTGGGCGCTCGACTTTACGCAGCCTGACGCCAACTACGGTACGGAAAAAGAATTCCGAACAATGGTTGACACCGCTCATAAGAACGGGATCCGTATTGTTATGGATGTCGTGCTGAACCATCCCGGTTATGCCACGATGGCCGACGCCGAGACATATGGATTCGGGGCATATGACGAAGGCTGGAAAGATTATTATTACGGGGATGCCTCCCTGCTGACGGCTTCGGCCGAGAGCTCCTATATGGACACATCATCCGCAAACTGGGCGAACTGGTGGGGCGCGGACTGGATACGCTCAAGCGATGCCTTGCCCGGCTATGACACGGGCGGCGCCGGCGATACGCTCAGCTGCCTGTCGGGACTTCCTGATTTCAAGACGGAAAGCACAGAGGAAGTGGAACTTCCGCCTCTGCTTGTGAACAAATGGACACAGGAGGGAAGGCTCGACGAGGAAGAAGCGGAACTTGACGATTTCTTTACCGAGAACAATCTGCCCCGTACCGTCCTTAATTACGAAATCAAATGGCTCACGGACTGGGTCAGGGAATACGGTATTGACGGATTCCGCTGCGATACGGCCAAAAATGTAGATCCGGAATGTTGGGATACGCTGAAGACGTATGCTTCGGCTGCCCTGGAAGACTGGCGGAAGGCAAATCCGAAGAAGGTACTAGGCGACACGCCTTTCTGGACGGTCGGGGAGGTCTGGGACCATGGCGTTACGTATGACAGATACTTTACGGACGGATCTTTTGATGCGCTGATCAACTTCAGCTTCCGGAAAAACGTTATGAACTATTCCATCCTGCCGAAGCTTTATACATTTATGTACGATGCGATGGCAAAAGATGATTTTGACGTCCTCAGCTACATTTCGTCACACGATACGGCTCTGTTCACCAGAAGCAACCTGATTAAAGGCGGGAATGCGCTTCTTCTGTCACCGGGCTCCGTGCAGGTCTACTACGGTGATGAGACGGCGCGTCCCACGGCCTGGCCCGATACGGAGTATGCTGACCTGAAGCTCCGGTCTGATATGAACTGGGACAGTATCGACGAGGCGGTCCTCCGGCACTGGCAGATTCTTGGGCAGTTCAGGAGCCGGCATCCGTCGGTCGGAGCCGGCACACACATACAGATACAGGAGGACCCGTTCATTTTTGCCCGTGTATATGAAACCGGTACGGAAGGGCAGACGGATTATTACAGGGATCAGATCATCGCGGTAATTGCTGACAGCAATACGGATGTCGCAATACCTGTAACCGGTTATTTTGCAGACGGAACAGAACTCCGCAATGCATATGACGGGACAAAGGCAACGGCTGCCGGCGGATCGGTTACCTTCTCATCCGGTGTGAACGGCGTGATTCTGGTCGAGACGGCCGAACAGTAAAAAAAATACGTGCAATCATGAAGATGCGGCAGAAATGCCGCATTTTTTTGACGGAAAAACATTGCTGATTCTGCAAAATATCGTTCAAAACAGCAGAGTGCAACGTTTCACCCTGAATATTTCCGCAAAAACACGCCGAATTTTCGATATGATTTCGAAATGCAGTAGAAAAGGACACCGCATGAATTGCCACGTATTTGAAACTAAAATATTGGAGAGTGGACAAAATAAACAAGAAAGTGTCGAAAAAACCTCTCTGAATTATTGACACTGCTATATGACCATGCTAAACTGCGAATAGAACGAACCATAAGTTTTCGAAAATTTCGAAAACGGAGGTAAAAAACGAAAAGTACTATGGAGGTATGAGGGATGAAAACTAGCAAAATCCTGAAGAAGGTTACTGCAATCGCATTGACTGCAGCAATGGTTGCCGGATTGGCAGCATGCACACAGAAAGCAGCAACAACAACGACAACAACCGCAGCAGCGGCCGATACAACGGCAGCAGCAGCCGACACAACGGCAGCCGCAGGAACAGGAAAGGTCTATTTCCTGAATTTCAAGCCTGAGCAGGACGAAGCCTATCAGGCAATCGCCAAGAAGTACACAGAAGCGACCGGCGTGCCGGTTACTGTTCTGACAGCTGCTTCCGGAACGTATGAAGAAACACTGACGGCAGAAATGGCCAAGAGCGAAGCTCCGACTATTTTTCAGGTTAACGGGCCTGTTGGCTATGCTAACTGGAAAGAATACTGCGCAGACCTGTCCGGTTCTGAAATTTATTCTCACCTCACAGACAAGTCCCTTGCAATTACTGACGGCACAGGCGTTTATGGCATTCCGTTCGCTATCGAAGGCTACGGCATTATCTACAACAACGCGATTATGACAAAGTACTTTGCAACAACGGATCCGAAAGCTAAATCCATGGACGAAATCAATAACTTTGCAACCCTTAAGGCAGTTGTTGAGGACATGACGGCTAAGAAGGCCGAGCTGGGAATCCAGGGCGTATTTGCTTCCACTTCCCTTGCTACAGGTGAAGACTGGAGATGGCAGACACATCTTCTGAACGTTCCGATCTATTATGAATTCCAGAAGAACAAGACAGACCTTGGCAGTGCCGAAGGAACGGCAAAGATTACTTTCGAGTACGGCGCTAACTTCAAGAACATTTTCGATCTCTATCTGGACAACTCCGTATCCGATAAGTCTCTCCTTGGTTCAATCAATGTTAACGATTCCATGGCTGAGTTTGCTCTCGGACAGTGCGCAATGGTTCAGAACGGTAACTGGGCTTACGGCCAGGTTTCCGGCGTTGACGGCAACACGGTTCAGGCAACAGACGTTAAGATGCTCCCGATCTACACCGGCGTTGACGGTGAAGAATCTCAGGGCCTCTGCATCGGCACAGAGAACTATTTCTGCATCAACAAGGACGCTTCCGCTGAAGATCAGGCTGCTTCCCTTGCATTCCTTACATGGCTTTATACCAGTGATGAAGGCAAAACTGCTGTAGTAAACGACCTTGGGTTCATCGCTCCGTTTGATACATTCAGCGATACCGAGAAGCCTACAGATCCTCTTGCACAGGAAGTTCTTGCATGGGCTGCCAAGGATGGCATCACAAGCGTAGCTTGGAACTTCACAGTTTTCCCGAGCCAGACATTTAAAGATGATGTCGGTGCTGCTCTCCTTTCTTATGCTCAGGGTCAGATGTCCTGGGATGATGTAAGCAAACTTGTTGTTGACGAGTGGGCTACAGAGAAAGCCAACACTGCCGCGTAATCAATTCATAACCAAAATGGCTGTGAAATGCGGATAAAGATGATCTCTTCCGCATAAAGTTGATGATGATAGTGGGCGATGTCAAAACGATGAAAATCGCACTCGCCCACTATTTTTCGGGAGGGGAAAGCATATGTTAAAAACACTCAAAAGGTATTTTCCAATATTTGTCCTGCCCACACTGGCGGCGTTCGCCATCTCCTTCATCATCCCGTTTATCATGGGTGTATACCTCTCCTTTTCGAGTTTTAAGACGGTGAAGAAGACCACATGGGTAGGCCTTGATAACTACATCAAGATGTTTACAATGAACAGCGACTTTACAAAGGCGCTTATTTTTACAGTGGAATTTACGATTATATCCGTAATTACGGTTAATCTTTTTGCCTTTATCCTGGCAAAATTTTTAACCCGCGGAATTAAAGGCACGAACTTATTCAGAACTGTGTTTTTCATGCCGAACCTTATCGGCGGTATTGTATTAGGCTATATATGGCAGCTTCTTATTAACGGTGTTTTGAGGAACTTCGGAGTTGATATCACATTTAGCGCAAAATACGGTTTTTGGGGCCTCGTCATATTGATGAACTGGCAAATGATAGGCTATATGATGGTTATTTACATCGCGGGCCTTCAAAATATTCCGGACGAGCTGATTGAAGCGGCTTCCATCGACGGTGCTTCTTCCTGGCAGATGCTCCGGAAAGTGACTTTGCCCCTGATAGCACCTTCCATTACCATTTGTACATTCCTTACCCTTTCCAATTCATTCAAACTTTTCGACCAGAACCTTTCTCTTACGGCAGGAGCGCCCAGAAACGAGACAAGGATGCTTGCGCTTGATATTTACAATACATTTTACGGGCGCACCGGATATGCCGGGGTCGGCCAGGCGAAGGCTGTTATATTTTTCCTGATCGTCGCCATAATCGGCCTCCTGCAATTGAAAGTGTCCCGCAGTAAGGAGGTTGAGAGCTGATGAATAAGAGAAATTCCGTTTCGAATGGTGTTATTACTGCTTTTCTCTCGATTCTGGCCATTGCATTCATGGTCCCGATCATCCTGGTTTTTATGAATTCATTCAAGGGCCAGTTCTACATTTCCAAGTTCCCGTTTGAGTGGCCGGCCGGTGATCGGTTTGTTGGAATCGACAACTATATGAATGGTATTGTTAAGAGCGGATTCCTGAGTGCCATGGGTTACAGCTTCTGGATTACGATTGCCTCCGTTCTTATCATTGTAATTCTTTCCGCCATGACTGCATGGTATATTACCCGCAGAAAAAGCAAATTGACAGGCATCCTTTATTTCGCGTTTGTATTTTCCATGATTGTTCCTTTCCAGATGGTCATGTACAGCATGGTTTATATTGCAAACACACTGCACCTGGACAACCCTGTCGGCATTATTTTCGTTTATCTCGGCTTTGGCGCCGGACTCGCGGTTTTTATTTTCAGCGGTTTTGTAAAAGGCATCCCGTTCGAAATTGAAGAAGCTGCCTGCATCGACGGCTGCAACCCCCTGCAGACTTTCTTCATGGTTGTTTTCCCGCTTCTGAAGCCTACGGCGATTACGGTTGCCATTCTTCAGGCAATGTGGGTCTGGAATGACTATCTTCTGCCTTATCTCCTGATCGGCAATAAATACAAGACGATTCCCGTCGCTGTTCAGGGCGTACTTACCGGTTCCTACGGTGCGCGTGACATGGGCTCCCTGATGGCTATGCTGGTTCTGGCAATTATTCCTATTATTCTCTTTTATCTTGTAGGCCAGAAGAGTATCCTCAAGGGCGTTATCGCAGGTGCTGTCAAAGGCTGATATGATGAAGTTCCTTCTGCTGCCGTGCCGCGTAAGGCGGCATGACGGCGGAAATTATCCGAACAGCACACGACCCAATGCTATATGTTATGGAGAAAGATTAAATGAGAGCAAGTGGCATTTTATTGCATATTACGTCCCTCCCGTCGCCTTACGGTGTCGGCACAATGGGTAAAGAAGCCTATAAGTTCGTTGACTTTCTCAAAAAGTCCGGGCAGAGCTACTGGCAGGTGCTGCCGGTTCTTACCACCGGATACGGGGATTCACCGTATCAGTCTTTTTCCACGTTTGCAGGAAATCCGTATCTGATTGATCTCGACATGCTCTGCGGTGACGGCCTCCTGAAAGAAGAAGAGTACAGGGACGTGGATTTTGGCGATGATCCGGAAAAAGTCGATTACGGGAAGCTGTTCCGCACGCGTTCTCCTCTGCTGCGAAAGGCTTATAAGCGCGGCATTGCGCGGGACAGTGCGGCATTCGCGGATTTTTGCGCGAAACATACGTACTGGCTTGAAGACTATGGCATGTACATGGCCCTTAAGGAGCACTTCAGTCAGAAGTCATACCATGAATGGCCGATCGATATCCGCAGCCGTGAGGCATCGGCGCTCGAGACATACCGCAAGCTCCTCGACGAGGACGTCCGCTTCTATCAGTATGTCCAGTTCCTTTTCTTCGGACAGTGGATGAAGCTGAAGGAATATGCCAACACGAACGGCGTACGGGTCATCGGGGACATTCCGATTTACGTTGCCGATGACAGTGCGGACACATGGTCACACAAGGATCTTTTCTGGCTTGACAGCGACTGCATGCCGGTTAAGGTGGCAGGCGTGCCGCCGGATCAGTTTACGGCAGACGGCCAGCTTTGGGGCAACCCGCTGTATTTGTGGGAGGTTCACAAGGAGACCAGGTATGACTGGTGGCACAGACGTATTTTTGCTGCACTTGAAATGTATGATGTTGTGAGAATTGACCATTTCCGCGGTTTTGAATCTTTCTGGGCTGTTGACTGCGGCGAGACAACGGCAAGGAACGGCGAATGGCTGAAGGGCCCCGGTCTTGACCTGTTTGCATCAATCAAATCCAGGATCAAAGGGTTCCGCATTATTGCCGAAGACCTTGGTTATATGGATGATAAAGTCCGGAAGCTTCTGGCGGACTCGGGTTTCCCGGGCATGAAGGTTATGCTTTTTGGGTTTAATGCCAAAGGTGAGACGGATGATGCGCCTTTCAAGCATATGGGAAACTGCGTGTCATACATCGGAACCCATGACAATCAGACTTTCATGGGCTGGATGAAGACCGGCAATCCCGAGGACACGCGCCTTGCCCGCAGGTATATGAACCTGACGGCAAGGGAAGGATACCACTGGGGCGCCATAAGGACGCTCCTTGGCACCGGCGCCGACCTTGCCATTATGCAGATGCAGGATCTTCTCGGGCTCGATGACTCCGCGCGTATGAACATACCGTCTACACTTGGCGGCAACTGGCAGTGGCGGCTTCAGCCCGACTGGGATGCAGCGGGCATTGCAGTAAAGCTGCGCAGGATGACAAAGACATACTGCCGCCTTCAGAAATCCAAAGCGAAAAAAGCTGCGGATAAGGATTATTAAACAGCCGGCCGGAGTGTTTTCTCTTCATTTTCGTATCCCTCTCAACAGACAGACCCGGTTATGCCGGGTCTGTTTGTCTGTCCGCGCTTGTTTGCATGTAAGGATACTTTCCTGTATACTGGGTTTTCTGCACATTATCCGCGTTTCTTTTATGCGGACAGCGAAAAAAGATTGGAATTTCAATCTTTTTCATTTACAGATTCCAAAGTCGATGATATACTAAATTGCCCGAACCCTGACAGGGTTGTTTTTTCGTATGCTCTGCTTTTGTATATAAGAAGTATTACATATGGAGAGTAATTTTTTCTAAGAACGGGACACATTAATTTTGAAAGGAGGTGTATTGATGCCTACGTTCAACCAATTGGTTAAGTTCGGAAGACAAGACAAGTCATACAAGTCAGCAGCCCCTGCCCTTCAGGCCGGAACAAACACACTGAAGAACAGACAGACAGAAATCGCTGCCCCCCAGAAGCGCGGCGTATGTACGGTTGTTAAGACTGTTACCCCGAAGAAGCCTAACTCAGCTCTTCGTAAGGTAGCAAGGGTTCGTTTAACAAACGGATTCGAAGTTACGTCTTATATTCCGGGAATTGGACACAATCTGCAGGAGCACTCCGTTGTTCTTATCAGAGGCGGACGTGTTAAGGATCTTCCCGGTGTGCGTTATCACATCGTCAGAGGAACTCTTGATACAGCCGGTGTTGCCAATCGTCTGCAGAGCCGTTCCAAGTACGGCGCCAAGAGACCAAAGGCCGCAAAGGTCAAGAAGTAATTCTTTCTGCGGTTGGACAGATAAGTGATCAGTACACTGTCAATATATCAGGGCTGCGTCCGCTTCGGCGGACAGTGGCCTGACACATGGAGACATTGCTGCTGGCTCTGACACGGTCCAAAGATTACGTGAGTACCTGTGATTTCAGACTAGATTCTGATAATCATGAAAGGAGGGAAGACAAGTGCCAAGAAAAGGCAATGTTCCAGTAAGAGAAGTGCTTCCGGATCCGCTCTATAATGACGTGAAGGTGACGAAACTCGTCAACAACGTTATGAAAGACGGCAAGAAGGGTGTAGCACAAAAAATCTGTTACGACGCTTTTGATCTTATCAAAGAGCGTACAGGTAAAGAGCCGATTGAAGTTTTCAATCAGGCTTTAGAGAATGTAATGCCGGTTCTCGAGTGTAAGTCAAGACGTGTAGGCGGTGCCAACTATCAGGTTCCGCTCGAAGTACGTCCTGCCAGACGTCAGACATTAGCTCTGCGCTGGTTGGTTTCTTATGCACAGTCCCGCAGTGAACGCACCATGAAGGAGCGTCTCGCCAGCGAGCTGATCGACGCATCCAACAGTGCGGGCGGAGCATTCAAGAAGAAAGAAGACATGCACAAGATGGCTGACGCTAACAGAGCGTTTGCACATTACAGATGGTAATCATCAGAAAAAGGAGCAATTGAAACCATGGCCAGAGACTTCTCTTTGGAAAATACAAGAAATATAGGTATCATGGCTCACATTGACGCCGGAAAGACAACCTGCACGGAGCGTATCCTGTTCTTCACAGGCAAGATCAGAAAAGTCGGTGAAGTACATGAAGGCGCTGCAACCATGGACTGGATGGAGCAGGAGCAGGAGCGTGGAATCACGATCACATCTGCTGCTACCACCGCAGAATGGAAGGGAAACCGTATCAATATCATTGATACTCCCGGGCACGTTGATTTCACTGTGGAAGTTGAGCGCTCTCTGCGCGTTCTGGACGGGGCTGTCACATTGCTTTCTGCTAAGGGCGGCGTTGAGCCTCAGACTGAAACCGTATGGCGTCAGGCTGACCGATACAAAGTTCCCCGTATGGCGTTTGTCAATAAGATGGACATCATGGGTGCGGACTTCTTCCGTGCCGTCCAGATGATGAAAGACCGCCTTAAAACCAATGCGTTGGCTATTCAGGTCCCGATCGGTGCTGAGGAAAATTTCAAGGGCATCATTGACCTGATGACCATGAGAGCTGAAGTATATACCAGCGACGACGGAACGACCTTTGAAGACCGTGAAATTCCTGCTGACGAATTAGAACTTGCTACGAAGAGCAGGGAACAGATGGTCGAGATCATCGCAGAAACTGACGAAGAACTTACCCTTAAGTTCCTGGAAGGCGAAGAAATTTCCGTTCCTGAACTCAAGGCTGCTCTCCGCAGAGCCACAATCGCATGCGAAATCACCCCGGTTCTCTGCGGGTCCGCCTACAAGAACAAGGGTGTGCAGATGCTGCTTGACGCCGTTATCGATTATCTGCCGGCTCCTACGGATGTTAAGGCTATCGTCGGCGTGAACCCGGACACGGAAGAAGAAGAGGCTCGCCCCTGTGACGATTCCCTGCCTTTTGCCGCACTCGCGTTCAAGATCATGACGGATCCTTTCGTAGGTAAGCTCTGCTTCTTCCGCGTGTACTCCGGTACGCTTGACGCAGGTTCATACGTACTCAACGCGACAAAGAACAAGAAAGAGCGCATCGGCCGTATTCTCCTGATGCACGCCAACCACCGCGCCGAAATCGAGAAGGTTTACTCCGGCGACATCGCTGCGGCAGTTGGACTGAAAGACACGACGACAGGCGACACGCTCTGTGAGGAAAAGTCTCCGATTATTCTGGAGTCCATGGACTTCCCGGAGCCTGTTATCAATGTTGCCATCGAGCCTAAGTCCAGAGCATCCCAGGAGAAGATGATCGCAGCTCTCCAGAAGCTTGCAGAAGAAGATCCCACTTTCCGTACATATACCGATCAGGAAACAGGACAGACAATCATCGCAGGAATGGGTGAGCTTCACCTTGACATCATCGTAGACCGTCTGTTCCGTGAATTTAAGGTTGAAGCCAACGTCGGCGCTCCGCAGGTTGCTTATAAAGAGACAATCCGCAAGGCAGTCCGTGCAGAAGGCAAGTTCGTTCGTCAGTCCGGCGGCCATGGCCAGTACGGCCATTGTATCCTTGAGCTTGAGCCCAGGGAACCCGGCGCAGGCTATGAATTTGTCAACGCAACGGTCGGAGGATCGATTCCGAAGGAATTCATCGCTCCTATCGACGCCGGTATCCAGGAAGCTATGGGCAGCGGTATCCTTGGAGGATATCCGGTTGTAGACATCAAGGTAACCGTCGTTGATGGTTCCTACCACGATGTTGACTCCTCGGAAATGGCCTTTAAGATCGCCGGTTCCATGGGTTTCAAGGAAGGTATGAAGAAAGCGGATCCGTGTCTGCTTGAGCCGATCATGAGAGTTGACGTCGAAGTCCCGGACGATTACATGGGCGACGTCATCGGCGGCATTAACTCCCGCCGCGGACTTATCAAAGGTATGGAAGCCAGATCCGGCACCCAGGCCATTGAATGTGAAGTCCCGCTCTCAAACATGTTCGGTTATGCTACGTCGCTTCGTTCCACCACTCAGGGTAGAGGAACCTTCGTCATGCAGATCAGCCACTTTGCTGAATGCCCGAAGAGCGTCATGGAATCTATTCTGAAGAAGTAATCAAAACCCTGATTTATTCAGGGCGGAAACATCTTGCGAATATTGGAAGATATAGTAAAATAAGTTCATCTGGCGTTTGAGCGGAAATGAACAAATGCAATTATCAGCAGATACTGCTGACGAAGGAGGAAATAAAAATGGGAAAGGCACATTACGAAAGAACAAAGCCGCACGTTAACATCGGAACCATTGGCCACGTTGACCACGGCAAGACTTCCCTTACAGCTGCGATCACAAAGGTGCTCGCAATGAAGGGTATGGCAGCTTATAAAGAATACGGCAGCATCGACAGTGCTCCGGAAGAAAGAGCTCGCGGTATCACGATCAACACAGCACACGTTGAGTATGAGACGGACAAGCGTCATTATGCACACGTTGACTGCCCCGGCCATGCTGACTATATCAAGAACATGATCACAGGTGCTGCACAGATGGACGGAGCTATCCTCGTAGTTTCCGCTTCTGACGGCCCGATGCCTCAGACACGTGAGCACATCCTGCTCGCTCGTCAGGTTGGCGTTCCTTCCATCGTTGTATTCCTGAACAAGTGCGATCAGGTTGATGATGAAGAGCTGCTTGAGCTCGTTGAGATGGACATCCGTGACCTTCTTAACCAGTATGAGTTCCCTGGTGACGATACACCGATCATCAGAGGTTCTGCCCTTGATGCTCTTGAGTCCACATCCAAGGATCCCAACGATGCAGTTTACAAGCCGATCGTTGACCTCATGAATGTCGTTGATTCTTACATCCCGACACCTGAGCGTCCTATCGACAAGCCGTTCCTTATGCCTGTTGAAGATGCTTTCACAATCACAGGCCGCGGTACTGTTGCTACAGGCCGTCTTGAGCGCGGTATGATCAAGGTCGGCGATGCTGCCCAGATCATCGGACTTTCCGAGGAGCCCAAGGCTACTGTTGTTACAGGCGTTGAAATGTTCAGAAAGACACTTGATCAGGCCCAGGCCGGAGATAACATTGGTCTTCTCCTCCGTGGTATTGATCGTAAGCAGATCGAGCGCGGCCAGGTTGTTGCCAAGCCGGGTTCCATCACACCTCACACAAAGTTCACCGGTCAGGTTTACGTTCTGACACACGACGAAGGCGGACGTCATAAGCCTTTCTTCAATGGCTATCGTCCTCAGTTCTATTTCCGTACAACAGACGTTACCGGTGTTATCCAGCTTCCTGAGGGAACTGAGATGTGCATGCCTGGTGACCATATCACCATCACAGCCGAGCTGATCACAACGATCGCCATGGAGCAGGGACTTAAGTTCGCTATCCGTGAAGGCGGCCGTACGGTTGGTGCCGGTACTGTTTCTACAATTATTGAGTAATCATCCATTGGCCGTAAGGCTAAGAGATATTATGAAGTATGACAAAAGACCTGCTGCAGGATTCTGCGGCAGGTCTTTTTCAGTAGAACAGATAAGAGTTAAGCATGTCATGATCCTGTACAGGAATCAGATATAGGGACACGGTATACCGCAGATTCAGCGTATCGGGGAGCTCCCCGCATCCGCTTTTGCCTGCAGTATGGCGCGGTCAAGGGCCGCTTTCACATCCCCGGGTTCACGGACCCAGGGAATGAATATGCGCTTCCTGTTTATCCGAAGCGTCAGCCTCCCGTAATGGAGGGGGCCCGCGAAAAAATACTGCGATACTTTGACGGAAAGGATGCCTGTCAGAGGTATGGACAGGCGATGGCTGCGTACGGAGAGAAGACGTCCGTATATCTGGCGGCTCGTGACTTCTATCCGGTTATACAGGAAGGACAGCACAGCCAGGAAAAACAACAGAAGGCTGACAGTCCACCCGCCCATAAAGACCCGCAGGATCGGTGCGAACGGATCGTTCATCGCTATCTTCTGTTCCGCGATGCCGTATGCGCAGATAAATACACCGCACATAAAGAGGTACAGCATGACCGGGCGGTAGGAGACCTCCACCCGGAAAAGCGGAACCTCTTTCTTTTTTCCGGCATCCGGATCCAGGAAATCCGGCGGTTCAAATCGCATGATTCTTCGCTCCTTTCCGTGCAGAAGTACGTAAGAGCCGGTGTAAGGGTTAGCGGCGCATCATTACATGCAGCATGCCGCAGTCCGCGGAGCCTCAATGGTGCGCCGCAGCCGGCGGTCAGGAAGATGCCTTGACCGTGCTCCAGAGTTCTGAGTAGGTTTCTTCAATTTCGGAACTCGAGAAATAGACTTCCAGGGATTTGAATGTCTCTGCGTCGGGATAGTAGGCAATGTTGTTTTTTACATCGTCGGGGAGCTTGTCCTTGGCGGCGGTATTCGGAGTGGAGTAGCCGACATATTCGCAGTTTGCAAGCGCGACATCGGGGTCGTACATATAGTTGATAAAAGCATTCGCTCCCGCCGTATTCTTTGCGTTGGAAGGAATGCACATAAGGTCGACGGACCAGTTGGATCCTTCGGGAAGCGCATACTGCAGATCGATTTTGTCCGCGTTTCCGAGCTCCTCAATGCGGCTCTGGATTACCTGATAATCACCGGACCAGGCTTCTGCCGCGACAAGTTCGCCGCTTGCCAGCTTGTCTTTCAGGTTGTCGACGCCGTAGGTGGGCGCAATATTCTTTTTCTGGTCGAGTAGCAGTTTCTGCGCCTCGGCGAGCTGGGCTGCGTCCATGGTGTTAAGGCTCCAGCCAAAATAGTTCAGCGCTACGCCGATCGATTCGCGCTGGCTGTCATACATGCCGATCCGGTTCTTATACTGTTCGTCGAAAAGAACGCCCCATATGGTTTGGGGATCGGTTGCTGCGGCATCCAGTTTTACCTGATTTGCATCATAGATGAGTCCGACTGTGCAGTACATATACGGGGCGGCATAATCCAGGAGGGAGGCGGACAGCGCCTTGTCGGAATCATATGTCATATTCTTGAAAAGAGGATCCATATATTTTACAACATTCGGCAGCTGGGCCATGTCAAGCTTCTGGAGCTTGTTCTCGCGGATCAGGCGGATGGCCATATAGTCGGACGGGATAATGACGTCATACGAATTTGTAAGGTTCGGATACATCGTTTCGTTCGTCTCAAATGTCCGGTAGACCACCTTGTACTGCGGGTATGCCGCCTCAAAACCGGCAATCGTATCTTCCGCAATATAGTCACCCCAGTTGTAGACGACGATTTCCGTCTGGCCGACACTCTCGTCGGAGACCTCGAGGGAACTGCTGCAGGATGCCGTAAGGCAGAGAGATGCAAGCATGCAGGCTGCAGCGGCGGCGGCTGCGGCATGCCGCAGGATATTCCCTCTTTTTGTTGCTCCTGCGGGTTTAGACAGACTCAGCTTCTTCATTTACGCATGACCTCCTTGAATGTATTCTTTTTCGTGCGGTTTTCGGCAATGGTGCGGATATTTGCTGCAAGAAGCAGCAGAAAAATGGCTGCAAACATAATCGTGGTGAGAGCGTTCATTTTCGGATTGACACCGTGCTTGGCCATGGAGTAAATCTGCATCGGGAGTGTCTGCACGGTACTGTCAACGTTGAAATTACTGACAAGGTAATCGTCAACGGAAAGGGTAAATGTGAGGAGGATGGAAGAGACAATACCCGGCATGATTTCCGGAACAATAACCTTTGTAATTGCCTGGAACTGCGTGGCTCCCAAGTCCTGCGCCGCTTCGGCAAGGTTCCTGTCCAGCTGGCGCAGCTTGGGATTGATGGAAAGCACGGCAAAAGGCACACAGAATGCAATATGTGCCAGGATCAGCGTTAACTGGCCTTTCTGGATGCCGAGGAATGCAAAAAGGAGCATAAAGGAAATACCTGTGACAAGCTCCGGCATAATATTGGGAATATAGGTAATGTTCAGGACAAGCCCCTGAATCTTTTTGGAGAAATAAGATAGTCCCAGGCAGGAGACGACGGCGAGGAAAGTCGAAGAGACGGACGCAATCGAGGCGACCTTGAGCGTTGTCAGGAGCGACGCCAGGAGTTCGCCCCCGTCGTTGCCGCTGAAAAGACTCGCATAATTATCCAGTGTAAACCCGCCCCAGATGAATGATTTCGGTACGCTGTTGAAAGAAAATACGATCAGCACAGCGATCGGCAGGTACAGGAATACGAAGACAAGCGCCACATATATATTTGGTACAAACTGTTTCAGTCTTTTCATAGTATCATTCCGCCTCCGCCGGAGTCCTTATCCGCATTCCGCAGAAGACCCATCGTGATCAGTACGAAAATAAGGAGCAGGAGGGAAAGCACGTTGCCGGCCTGCTGCTGCACGGTACTTTCGCTCAGGATAAATGTCTGTACGGTGGTGCCGATCGTCGTCACGCTTCCTTCACTGATGATCTCGGGAATCATATAGAACGTCAGGGACGGCATGAAGACCATCTGGATGCCGGAAATTACGCCCGGCATGGACAGCGGAAAAACAACGCGTGAAAACGCCTGACGTGAATTTGCGCCGAGGTCGTGCGCCGCCTGCTCCACATTTTCGTCGAGCTTTACAAGGACGGAGTATATGGGAAGCAGCATGAAAGGCAGGAAGTCGTTGACGAGTACGATCTTTATGATCAGGTCCGAAAGGAAATTCAGCTTCAGAAACAGAATCGGGCTGCTGATCAGGCTGATGCTCATGAGAAAGCTGTTAAGGACGCCGGTCTGCCCGAAAAAAGCGCGCCATGCATATGTCCGGAGCATCGTGTTGATCCACATCGGAAGTACGAAAAACATCAGGAGAAGGCTTGAACTGGTATGTGTCCTCCTCGCCCGGGCCGCGAGGGCGTAAGCCAGCGGGTAGGCAACCAGAAGGCAGCCGACTGTCGTCCATACGGCGTAATCCAGGCTCCGCAGGAAGATCGAGAAATATTCCTGCAGGTGCATCGTTATGCCGTAAAACTCCGTCTCGACAACGCGGTCGACCATCAGCGTGCGGAAGCCGTCGATCGTAAAGGAATATGCACCGTCAGCGCCTTTTACAAAGAAAGCCGTAAAGAAAATCAGCAGAAGCGGCAGCAGCGTAAATACTAGAAGCCACAGGAAATACGGGTAAGTCAGCATACGGAGCCTGACTTTGAGTCCAAGCGTTCCGAAAGCCGACGCGAAGATTCCAAGGATTGCGATGATGACTAGAATATTGCCCGCAGACTGCAGGGAAAAATACAGATCGGAGCTTCCGATTCCCGCTGCCTCGAGAAGGTCGGGGGATACGAGACGGACCGGAATCAGGAAAAGGGCGGCCATTTCTCCCGCAAGCAGGATAAGGACCGTACCGGATACGGCCCGACCGGGAATTTTTTCGGAAATCCGGCCATATAAAGCCGCGGCTGAAATAATCAGAAGGGGAAGAACGAGGGCCAGAACAACAAACGGGATTGCCCCCGAAAAAGACAGCAGGTAGCGCGTATCTTTTATGGAGACATGCATGGAGCCGCTCTGCAGGATCTGGAACAGGGAAATGTTCAGGCGGCTTTGTGAAAAAAGAGTCAGACTAAGCGACGGCAGGAAAAAACCGATGAGCAGCAGCACGGAAGATAAACCTGCCAGCTGAAGATGTGCAGGAATTTGGGCGGCCTGCAAAAAGCAGCCGGATTTTTTACCGGACACGCGGATCATAGGCGTCTCTCCTTTCTCATACATCTTCTGCAGACAGAAGTGGTTCATCTTCTCCGGCAGCGACAGCTTTGCGCAGGTCCGGTGAAAAATCGGATTTGCGCATGATCTGTATATCATCCGGATCAAAAGTCATGCCGATACGCTGGCCGACTCTGACCGGGTCCACATCGTGGATCATCCAGTTGAAACCGTCGTCGCCGTCAATCATCATTTCATAATGCACACCCTTGAATACGATGGATTCCACGGTGCCGTTAATGCAGTCGGGGCTGACATCTTTTACATAGATGTCTTCGGGGCGGATCACGACGTCTACGGGGGATTCGCCTTCCGCGGCTTCGGGGAAGCGGGGATCCACGCAGGTGAATGTTTTCCCGGCAAAAGTTACTTCAAAATCCCTGCTCATCGTGCCCGGAAGGATATTCGATTCGCCGATAAAATCAGCGACATATGCATTCTTCGGCTCATTATAAATATCGGTCGGCGTGCCGATCTGCTGAATAACGCCGTCTTTCATTACAATGATTGTATCGGACATGGTCAGCGCTTCTTCCTGGTCGTGCGTGACATATACGAAAGTGATACCCAGTTCGCGCTGCATTTCCTTCAGCTCAATCTGCATTTCCTTACGCATCTTCAGATCGAGTGCACCCAGGGGTTCGTCCAGCAGAAGGACACGCGGCCGGTTGATAATCGCGCGTGCAATGGCGACACGCTGCATCTGGCCGCCGGAGAGCTGGTCCACCCATCGGTCCCCGTAGCCCGTAAGGCCGACTGTCTGCAGTGCCTCATTGACGCGCGCCGTGATCTCGCCTTTTGAAACCTTTTTCAGACGAAGGCCGAATGCGACATTGTCGAAAACATTCAGATGCGGGAAAAGCGCATAGCGCTGGAACACGGTATTGAGCTGCCGCTTATGCGCAGGCAGCTGCAGGAGGTCTTTTCCGTCAAAATTGACAACTCCCGAATCGGCCTCCTCAAATCCGGCCAGGATGCGGAGCGTTGTGGATTTGCCGCAGCCGGACGGTCCAAGAAGCGTCAGGAACTCGTTGCTGCGGATATAGAAAGTAATATCGTGCAGGACCTGCAGGCCGCCGAAGCTTTTGTTCAGTCCTTTGATTTCGATGATGTGGGCTTTCCCCGTAGAATCGGCGAGAAGCTGCGGCGCTCTCTCCGTGCTATGTAATTCAGCCATACGTACTGTCCCCCTAATTGAGAATGATGCCGTCAAACCAGAAGGTGATATTCCCTGCATCTGCAGGCTGTCTGATAAACCGGCTGAAAAGCCGGTCAGGGATCCGTTAATAAAGCAGAGGCAGGACGGGAAGTATATCCTAGAAACTCGGCGGCGAAGAAATCCATATAAGTTTTGCCTGCCGCTTGCCCCGGTTGATCAGGTAATGGGGTTTGTCCGGATGAATCAGGAAGCTCTCGCCGTGCTTTACGGAATAATTCTTCTTCCCGATAATCAGGGTCACGGTGCCTTCCATGACATAACCGATCTCTTCACCCTCATGCGGGTTGTCCGGGTATGTCTGGCCTCCGGGCTCGAGCGTAAGGAGGACCGGCTCCATGGCATTCTTCTGGGCGTTCGGGATCAGCCAGCAAAGCTCGCTTTTCTCATCGGCATTATGCTTGACGGCATACTGCTCCGACGTGAAAACCACCATCTCGTCTTTCGGTTCGCTGAAAAATGCAGCCAGGTCCGTCCCCAGCGCTTCCAGAATATCCTTCAGGGTGGAAATGGAGGGGGATGTCATATCGCGCTCCAAAAGGGAAATGAAACCTTTGGATAACTCGCATCTGTCAGCCAGTTCCTCCTGTGTCAGCTGGTTTTGCTGCCGGAGAAAGCGAATTTTCTCGCCAATAATCATTTTGCCTCCTGACCGTCTCCAGACGGCCCTGTAACGCGCATACGTGCCGGATCCCGCCGGAAACTTACCAGCATTAAACCGGAAAGTGATATAAACAACGAGTTTACCATTACTAAACTAACGAACAACATTATATAGATGAACCATATTGCATGTCAATCATTTTTCGATGAAATATGTTAAAAGCACATCGGGATACTGGGCGGATTATTCATGAACTTGGGCGCAGACAGGAGAGACAATTCTTGCAAAAGCGAATTATTATATATAGTAAATTATTGAAATAGGTCAATATATTATATGTAATATATTAATATTGTGGTTGTATTTATCTTAGAGAGGAGATTATTATGAATAAGAAGTTTTTAACAATTCTAGTATCCGTGGTTCTAGTAGTAATGTTGGCAGTCTCTTCTGTATCGGCAACGACACAAACAACATCTCACGAAAGAGGGGTCATGTATCTAAGTTGGTCAAGAAATACAGTCACATGGAAATATAATTCGACAGGCATAACTTCATCTGACGCATGGCAGCAAGCAAACGCTGTTTTCTTAGCGCTAGGTGGATGGACGAAATTGAATCAATCAACGAGCGCTTCACATTATTATAACTTTACAACTATAATGCATTTAGGAGTTATTATTAATGGAATTTCAATTGGACCTGCCGAATACCATATAGATCAGTGCGTGGTTGCTAAAACTGGTTTTAATTACTGGACTATTGATATCGGATAAAATATATTTAAATCAATAAATAATTTATAGATGAATACAATCACAATATATTATTTCAAATGATCTTACGATACAATTTAGCTGATTAAAAGAGGAGCTTTCTATATGATAAAATGTGCGGATTTTTCAAAATTCTATGCTAAAAAGCAAATAATCAGTGAGTCTAACTTTGAAATAAGAAGTAATACTGTTTCATTTTTAATGGGACCAAATGGTTCGGGAAAAACAACCCTTGTTAAATGCATAATGGGAATGGAGAATTATTCGGGACAATTTTACTTTGACGGCAAAAACATCAATCAGGTGAGAGAAAAATGCCTAGTTATCTGGGATGACTGTCCGTTTTATACAAATATCAGCGGAATCAACAATCTGATGCTTTTTGATAAAAATCAAAATAAGAAAAGACATATTGTTGAAATTGCATCGAAGTATATAGAATTTGAATTGCTAAAAAATAAAGTTAAAACATATTCCTACGGACAGAAGAAAAAACTGGCATTAGCGCTGGTAGAAATATTGGAACCTGAATATATTGTTATGGATGAAATTTCGAACGGGTTAGATTATGATATGATGATGTCCCTTAAAGAGGACATAAGAAACTGGTCCAAGAGTAAAACCATTTTACTTACTGGTCATCAATTTGACTTTTATAATGATATTATTGATGATTTATTTATTATCGAAAACAAGCAAATTTCCTTATATAGAGAAAACTTTCATAATTCTAATAAAAAATTGGGGGAAATATACCATGAAACAGCAAATAAAAAATGAATTGATGTATTTACTCTATTCAAAAATCTATATAATACTGTTGCTTTTACTTTGCGGGATCTTTTTTGCAATTCTATTTATGAACTATAATTCTGTTTTTGATTCATATGACAGCTATGTTCGAACGAAGCAATACTATCAAGAAAATAATCTTGATATTGAGGAAGATTTATCCGGTACCTATACCTATGAAAAAGTCGGCGATACGGTCAATGTCAGCAACCCGATTTTATATTATAAGGAGTGTGTCGGCAGATTTTTATATGCCGCCAGTCCAGAATACACAACATCACAGATGCTTGAGTCTTCGATTCTTTTTTTCCCGTTACTGTTTGGCATTCTAGGGTTAGTCGTTTCAAATAATGATTATAAATACAAGACAATCAAGCTTAAGTCCGTTATGGTGAGCAAAAGAGATTTTGGCATTTTCAAACAATTATCAATTATAATCAGCAGCTTTTCTATTTTAGCAGCGGCATTGCTTATCGCAAAAATTGCCGGTTATCTTGAATACAGTATTGTCTGTACAAAATTACCGGTTTCTGATTTTTACCTTGGAGGCATGCTGCCAAGATCAACAGTTTTCACAAAGGTCATGTTTGGATATGGAATTGCTTTACTTTATGCAGAGATTGGATATACGTTAGGGATTGTATTCAAAAATACCCTGGTTGGCGCCGCAGCAATTGCCGCATATACACTTGCCGTGCCGAATCTGGGCAAATTTGATCTTAAAAATTCACTATACTATTTTGCCCATAATGTGTTTGATTTTTACGGCGTGATTTCTCTTGAGGCATCGAAAGAAACCTCATTATTTGCAGCAATTTCCGTAGTGGTCATCCTTTTCATATTATTTATTACCGTAAATATGGCTGTAATAACAAGACGCAGTTCATATGACTGCTGACCGGGTGCCGGCGGGCGGTGATTCTTGCATTTTCCAGGCCGATGGATTATTCTGTAAAATAGTGTCCGCAGAAGGATACGCGCCGCAGATTCGGGCGCATTTTTGATTATTACGGCATCCTCGGGTGCCGAGGCAGACGGGGTGTTCACTGCATGTCAGATTCAGCTATGGAAGACAGAAAAATGATTACCGACTCACGCCGCATCGTCATTAAGGTTGGCACATCCACCATAACGTACGAGAACGGGCGGATGAACCTGCGGAATATCGAGCGGCTCGCCCGGGCTATTTCAAGCTTGATGAACGAAGGCCGCGAAGTGATTCTGGTAACGTCCGGTGCGATCGGTGTCGGTGTGGGATGCCTTGACCTGAAGGAAAAACCGACGGTCATGCGCGACAAACAGGCGATTGCAGCTGTCGGACAGTGCGAACTTATGAATGTGTACAGCCGCTGTTTTGCGGAGTACAGCCATGTGGTTGCGCAGATTCTCCTGACAAAGGACGATCTGGTCGACCCGATTACTAGGAATAACATAACCAATACGTTCGAAGCCCTTATTGAAAAAGGAATCATCCCGATCGTGAACGAGAACGACACGGTATCCACAACCGAGATTCTTCACAATGGAACGTTCGGTGACAACGACACGCTTTCCGCCCATGTGGCCAAGATCGTGCAGGCGGACCTTCTGGTCATCCTTTCCGACATAGACGGGCTTTATGACAGCAATCCGCGTGAAAATGAAGAAGCCCTGCGTATTCCTCTGGTTACCGAAATCGACCAGGCTATGTTGGATTCGGCCGGCGGGGCAGGCAGCAAGCTCGGTACGGGCGGCATGCAGTCGAAAATTACGGCGATGATGCTGGCGACGGCAGCCGGAATCGGCGGAGTCATTGCAGAAGGGTCGCAGTCCCAGATTCTGGAAGATATCCTGGACGGTGAAGACATCGGCACATACTTCCTGCCCAACTGCAAAATATCCGTCTGAAAATGTACTTGTGATTGCCCGGGAGAAATCGTGTCTTCCGGGTATTTTTATACCTAATACAGAACAGGAGAAAGTTCAGCCGCAAAGAAATAAGCCCGACGGCATGTGATTCAGCATGTGCCGTCGGGCTTATTGGATCAGATTCGTTTTTTCGCAATCAAGCGCGGACTATCCGGTCGGCATTACCCGACGGGCGCGGTGGCCGAAGGATCGACGGCCGGTACTGTGACCGGAGGCTCAGGCGCCGGCGTCGGCGCGATATGGACGGTGCAGGAAGAAGTCGGAGTCAGCGGATCGCCCTCGACAAAATAATCGGTAACGGCGGTTCCTGCCGCTTCACATTGATCCGTTGCGAGCATCCCGCTCTGTGTACAGACCCGCAGCGAAACGACGTCATCCGGTTTGACGAAATCCGCACCGGTAAGAGAGGTGTGGATGCTCTGCATCGCATTATTCCAGATGTCCATTGCATTGGAGCGGTCAACCGAGGGAATCGTAGTTGACCGGAGCCGGTTATCATAGCCGTACCAGACTGCTGCCGCGTAATACGGCGTATACCCGCAGAACCACTTATCCTTGTTGTCATCGGTTGTACCGGTCTTGCCGGCAATGGCGATACTTTCGCCGGACGCCGTCGTAATCGGAAGCACATGGCCGGCAGCCGTACCGCCGGTAATAACGCCTTCCAGCATCGTACTTAAGATATAGCACGTCTCGGGAGAATACACGGTCGTGCTTTTGATGTTCTTTGTGAGGATTTCGGCTCCCTCGGAATCCGTAACTTTCGTGTATGCATAGGGTTCCCGGTACACGCCGTTATTGGCAAAAGTAGCATAGGCCGCTGCCATTTCAAGGGGTGACATACCGACATTAAAGCCGCCGATGGCCGTAGCGGGATACACTTCCGTAGTCCGGTCTATGCCGACATCATTCAGGTATTGGAGCGGAAGCCCTTTCTGCAGGCTGTTTACATCATTCCAGACCTGGACGGCGACTACGTTCAGGGATTTCCGGATTGCCGTCCGGATCGTGACTACCCCGTTATAGCCGTCGGAGTTCTTCGGCCAAGCCACGTCGGGATTGTTCGGATCGAGGTTCAGCTGGGCATCGAGATACGTTGTCGTAGGGACAATGATCTTTCTGTCCAATGCCGGAGCGTAATCAATAAGCGGTTTGATCGAAGAACCCGGCTGTCTGGCAATAGAGACGGCCCGGTTCAGGATGAGATTTTGGGCTTTTGTACCATAGCCTCCCTGCATGGCGGAGATGGAACCGTCACTGACGTTAATGACGACCATGCCGGCCTGCGGCTTTTCAGGAAAATTCTCGACAAGGCCCGGATCATTCTGGAAAAGATCCTGCGTGGTGAATGTAGTATCGAGAGATGCCTGAACAGTAGGCTCTTCCGTTGTATAAATCTTATAGCCGTTGTTGTACACAAGGCTGCTGGCGAGGTCATAGCTGATATTTCTCTGTGCCTGGAGATCCGCAATGACCTCGGACACGGCATATTCCACAAAATAGGAATTAATGGCGGTCGAAGTGGTTGTGGACTGTGTTTTGAATACAAGTTCCGTGTTCAGGGCATCCTGGTACTGCTGATCCGTAATTTTGCCGAGTTCGTGCATCTTGGAAAGGACGACACGCATGCGGCGCATGGCGTTCCGCTTGCCGGATTCGCGCAGCGGGTTATAGTAGGACGGGCTCTTCGGGATGCCGGCCAGGAAAGCGCACTCTGTCAGATTCAGTTCCGAAGCGTCTTTGCCGAAATAGTTCTGCGCAGCCGCCTGGATGCCTACGTAGTTATTGCCCATAGGCGCCTGGTTGATATACAGCTCCATGATTTCGTCCTTGGACAGCTCCTGCTCCAGCGAGAGGGCGCGGAACCATTCCTGCACCTTGCGCTGTGCGGAACGTTCATTGTTGCCGGTGATCATCTTGACAACCTGCTGCGTGATCGTAGATCCTCCGTATGTTGCGGTACCTCCGTTAGCCAGAGCCGAAAGAATGGCGCTGCCGATACGCTGGATGTCGATTCCGTTATGCTCGTAAAAGCGCTCATCTTCGATGGAGGTAATGGCTTCATCGATATATGTGTCCTTGACGTCACTGTAGGCGACAACGACGCGGTCAACATTGTCGCTGCCTGTCAGCTTGGCAATTACATTGCCCGATTTATCATAGACAAAAGAGGTGCTTGATTCATTGCTTGTAAGAAGGGTTGAATAGGTGAGCGTTTCCGTCGTCGAAATATATCCGACAAGCATGCCTCCGCCGAAGCCTCCGAGAATAAAAGACACGATAAGGACAAACACGATTGCGAATTTCAAAATCATGCCTGCCGCACTGCTGATACCGCCGTACCATGAACGGGTGTGCGCGGCGTGCGTAGGCTTGCCGCGGAGTCTTTTGTGAAAATCACTGGCGATTGCCGCTGAGTCAGGTGAAAGCGATGCCGCTTTTCGCACAGACTGCGGGCGGACAGACGGCCCGGCGCTTCCGGCGGGAAACGGCTGCGGAGGACGCTGCTGAGGCTGGCCGGGCTGCTGGGGACGCGGGGGCTGGGGTTGCTGGGGGCTCGGGGGGTGACCGGGGTGGGGGGAGCCGGGAGCGGGGTGC